>ACXJ01011395.1_pt1 | contig 16245 bp, 23 predicted proteins | sample 870861 | NCBI WGS metagenome assembly ACXJ01 (sample SAMN02954270, study PRJNA29437) | mine drainage metagenome | biome: terrestrial; feature: Richmond mine; material: biofilm; isolation source: combined biofilm from UBA (pink subaerial biofilm) and UBA BS (thick... ... | reverse complement strand
ACTACATGCTCTAAGTCATTGTGTTGAGGGAATACNCTCTGCCTCATCNGGTACAATGTTTAATGTCATGATTGGTGGTAGAAGAGGCAATGGAAATTACTGGTCATACTATGAGACTATTGGCGGTGGTAATGGAGCAGGACCGGGACATAAAGGTTCCTCTGGGGTACACAGTAATATGACCAATACACTGAACACACCTGTGGAGGTAGCTGAAAAGGAGTACCCATTGTTTTACACTTCATATACACTCAGGAGGAGAAGTGGAGGAATGGGTAAATTCAATGGTGGCGACGGTATTATTAGATCTTTTAAGGTGCTGGAAAATAGTTCCTTTTCCCTCATAGCAGATAGATTCATTACCAGTCCATATGCACTTAATGGAGGAAAAGAGGGAAAACAATCATCTGTTTTTGTCAGGCACAATAATAAGAAGAAAAAAATGCCAAGTAAATTTACAACCGAACTTGTAAGAGGAGACGAAGTTATCCTAATGACTCCTGGTGGATCGGGGTATGGATAAACCTGACACAGATGGAGATTTAAATCCTAAGATTTTGAACATACTCCTTTTCTAAAAACAGGACATACTGTTTTAAATTTATACAATTTGCCTTTCTCTCCGATACAGGAATGGATTTTGATCGTTTGTATAGAAGTGAGTAACATTTATGATGCTCTGACCGGGATTTGGACCCGAGTCGCCGGCTTGAAAGGCCGGTATGCTTGGCCTGGCTACACCATCAGAGCTTGGTAATCAGGTAAGATACCAATCTATATTTATTTTTGCCTGTATTTCGTTAAAATATGTGGGTTTACTCCATAAGGATATTGAGTAAATTATACCCGTATAATAAGTTGAATTCATGTGTTTGATATAAAACCAATACTACTTGTTATGGATTTTAGTAAAAGAGAATTAGTCGTTAACCCACTTCATTCCTGCTGATACTTACACACGGTATAAATAGGGTATTGGTTAAAAAGACCATTTTCTTTCGGGTTTAGCATATAATTCTATTAACCAAATATTTTCTTTTTGAAAAAGGATGATTTGGAGAAAAATTATATTTTTATGATTTCGTCGCAGCAGTTAAATTTTCATTCGCATATTCACTATCTCGAAGCAAACCTTTTAGTGATTTGCTTATTGCATATACCGAGATATAAGAAGCAGTAAAAACGAAAGCTCCAACAACAATCACTGCAAGAGATTCAAGACCTAGTTGATGCAATGCCATAATACCCCCACCGAATAATATCCCGTTTGGAAGATTGGATGCTCCAGATGCAATTGCAAAGGATGTTTGTGTGAAGAAAGCAATCATGAGAAGACCGAATACACCTCCAACCATATGCCCCGGCAACACACCTATTGGATCACTGTACCATTTTGGTCTGGATAATAAATTTTCAGCTAAGACAAATATCGGACCACTTATTAAACCTAGGACTACAGCACTTCCTGGGCTAACGTATCCGGCTAAGGGTGTTATTACTATCAATCCCATTAAAACACCATTTACACCATAGATCAGACCTGGATCATGCTTCGAAATTAAAAATTTAGTTCCCATGGTAGAGACCATTGCAGAAGCAGCTGCAAGAAACGTTGTTATAACCACTATCACTGTTTCACTGGTAAATGCAAGTTCACTTCCAGGGTTGAATCCAAACCACCCGACCCAGAGAAGTAGAATTGCAAGAGTCAACCATCCAGAATTCAGGCTTCCATGCTCTATCTTTGATTGCTTCAGTCCTTTTTTCTTTTCTTCCTGCCATATCCTAACCAGTATAGCCAGGGCTGCAAATCCTGCGGCTCCATGAACTACTAATCCACCTGCAAAATCCCGTACTCCCATAGTATAAAGCCATCCAGTTGGGTTCCATATCCACGCTGCTGGCAGTGTGTATATGAATATGAAATAAATGATTGAGAATAAAATAAAAGCGGACATCTTAACTTTTCTAAGAACTACAACTCCAACGAGAGCGAGCGTTACAGAAGCAAAGGCTGTTTCAAAGAGAAAATAAGCTCCCGTAGACAGACCAGTATCGAAGAAATTCTTACCTGTAAGCCAGAAAATGCCCGTTAGTCCACCTGAAAGACCTGTAGAAAAAAGACCCAAGAATATATTACTATAAAATGGGTTTCCGATTAATCCACCGATGGTTGGTGCAAAGGCAATATTAAACCCAATTAATCCCATAAAAAATAAAGAGAATCCAGTTATTATTAAGGTCTTATACAGACTTCTGTCAAGTTTGTGGTTTAACTCCCCAATTTCAAGAAAACCTACAGAAATAGTCATTGTGAATACAAGCAAGCTCGCGAACAAAACCCACAGATCATTAATAAGATTTGGTTGCATTAAAAACACTTATAGGGGAGGATAAATGGATATTATTTTAATTCTCTTAGTATATATATAGTGTTCGGTAGGATTAAATCAAGCTCTAACAAGAGTTAAACTAATTTCATATTGATTCAACCTCCAAGAATTGTCTTTGGACTTTTCTAAATTAAAAACAAATTCTTAAAATCAAATTGTTTCAATTTCTAGCATTGATAATTGCCTATATTCTAAAAGATATAATTTATAATAGTCCCTTGACCAACTTGATTTGACGCATCATAGAGAGAAGTCTCCCGTTATCTATGAGAGAATGTCATCATTACCAGTACTATTTAATCACCCTATTTAAGACTGATTCCTCTTTTTCATTCAATATTATACAAAGATAGACTCTTCTAGGGCACAAATTTTATTTGAACTTGATATTAATGTTAAAGAAAATTAAAAGATCAATCTTTGTGCATCCATTTTATCAAATCCATATTTCTGAATGAATCCTCCAATAGAATCATGTAATTTTCGAATGATATTAGATCATAGACCCTAGATATTTCCTGAAGCCTTTCACTTTCAATTTCAGAAGCACACTGGGCTAGGAGTGTCAGCGAAAGAACCTGTCCAAAAAGTTTCAGTAGATCCTTTGAATTTATTTCCACATAGCTACTCTTTATCAAGTTGTTGAACTGATTCTCTACAAATTTAATTCTTTCTCTTATTCTTTCCTTCATTTTTACATCTTCTATCTTTTCATTCCTTGTTTTTAGATCATTAAAAAACATAGATGCAACTCCCTTCTTTAAAATAGTCTCAATCATGTCTAAAGCCTGAATGTTGCTTGTTCCTTCCCAGATGGAAGTTACAAGTGCATCCCTGTGAAACTTTGGCATGGGGAATTCTTCAAAGAAACCTATGCCTCCGAAAATCTCCATTGAATATTGAGTAATATGATCAGATGACCATGCTGCCATATTCTTGGCAATATGTGTTATAAACCTTGCATAATTGTATTTGTCGTTATAGGGTGGTTTTATATCAGTTACATCTGAAAATAATTGAGCTGCATAAAGTGATATAACTAGAGAAGCCTCAAGTTCAGCCTCCAGACTTATGATATCCTTCATCATAAGTGGGTGTTCTATCAGTTTCTTTCCAAATGCGGATCTCTTTTCAGTGTGAAGATAGGCTTCCCATAATGCCTTTCTTGCTATACCAACTGCGGCCAGGGCATCATCAATTCTTGATATGGTAAGAATTTCCATCGCATAGTATATTCCTTTGCCTTTCTCTCCTATCAGATAGGCTTCTGAATTTGTGAATTCAACCTCTCCACTTGGCACTGCTATGGTTCCCATCTTATTCTTCAATCTTCTGATATTATAATTCAGGTCTCCTGTTTTTCTTATTGCAGGCACAAAGAATGTTTCTAGTGAGCGAATTCCCTTATCTCCAGTCATTGCAGTAACTATGGCACCATCAGCTATTCCTGCATTGCTTGCAAAATATTTGTCTGATCCATTTATGACCCATCCATTTTCAGTTTCCATAGCCTTTGTTTTGTTTGCACCCAGGTCACTTCCCCCCTGAGTTTCACTGTAGAAAGTTGCACCGTACCATGGATCTTTTTTATCAAGATAATGATTGATAAAACTTTCATCTCCATTGAAATATTTTCTTAATGCATAGGCTGTCTGTGCTGTAAGTGTAAGGCTACAGAATATACCTGAATCAGAAATGAGGTATCCAGAGACAAAGTGGTACATCCATGACTGCTCACCAGCAGCACTCTTTATTACAACTCCTAAATTCTGTAACTTTTTCAGCGCATTCCTGTGTTCAGGTGATAATCTTACATAGTCTGTCCTTTTTCCATCAAGATTCCACATTATGAGTTCTGGTTTTCCATTATGATCCACATAATCCATTATTTCTATCAATTCACTGGAAACATATTCTCCTAGAATCTCAAGGTCATTATCCGCGTGAAAATTTAAGAATTTCAGGAATTCTGAAAGTGGTAGATCTTCGCTTAAATAGTTTATCCCTTTGCTTCTGAAAATTTCATTAAACCTGTCTATCATAGTGAAACAATGTGCAACAAGTTATTAATATTCTGATTTCCAGTTTTGGTTATATATCAAACGATATTTGTGAATGGTTTAACAAAATTTAAACACATTCGAGCATTAACCCTTTTAGAGGGCTTGTAGTCCAGTGGTTATGACGTCGCTCTCACACAGCGAAGACCGCCGGTTCGAATCCGGCCAGGCCCATTTAAAAATGTAAGCAAATCCTATTGTCTATCGGATAGGTAGGGATTCGATTATTTAATTAAGTGGATTCCAATAATATTTCGGCTGACTTCATCATAATAGATTCACAAACTCTTCTACAGTTAGACCGGATTGTTTAATAATTGCTCTTAAGGTTCCGGGCTTCAGTTCTTTATGCAATGGTACAACTATGTTTCTGTATCCATCTTTGCTCTAGATTATAACGTGATCACCTTTTCCTTTTCTGAAAATGAAACCTCTTTTGGAGAGTGCTTTTATTACAACTTCTCCAGATACAACTGGAAGTTTAGACATCCAGAAGAACTTCCTCGCCAACATCCTGGGGTATAGGTTTTCCGTCTTCTTTTAAAACTTCCAAATATAATTCTATTGCTTCCTTGATATTTTTGAGGGCTTCTTCTCTATCCCCCCTTCAGAGATGCAACCAGGGAGTTCCGGTACACTCACTGTAAACCCCCCATCTTTCTGTGGTTCAAGTATAACTGTAAATTTCACTGAATATGAATTCAAAACATTGATTTAAGTATTGTGCAAGGGAATAACATGTTGAATTGAATGATTTGATCACCCGTCAGAAGGATTTTTTAGATTTTGAAATTCTTAATTTAGACACAAAACAAAAGTTATTTACGTTGCTTTTTCTAGAACAATTCTCTAATGATAGTTTGATGATCATTTTTACACAAGCAACTCAGGAATAATCCGTGGGGAAAGCTTGTTGCCGTTTTTTAAATATTCGTCGCGATATCTTGGTGAAAATATTAAACATCTATACGTATCACCTGAGCGTGGAATATTTTATTGCTATCACACCCCCGAAGGAATATGGAGAAATAATAACGCAATTCCAAAGAAGGTGGCCAAATAATGCCTTACTAGATTTTGTGGAGCCCCACATCACTGTTAAATCCCAGGCTGGTCTGAATGAAGATGAATACTGGATAGATTCTATAAAAGCAATTTGCAGTAACTTCGCAATGTTTAACTTGTCATTAAAAGGTGTAAAATCCTTTGAAAATCTGTTGTATATCTTGGTGTAGAATCCAATAGAATTCGCGTATTGCACCGGAAAATTGTGGAAGTGATCTCCCTAAATCCCGAAAATAGCAGAAGATACTACGAGCTTGACCTTTATGAGCCACATTTGACATTAGGGTCGAAAGAATTCGGAATGAGTGAAGTTGAACTGTCAGAAATGAAAAAACTTGCAAATGATCGTCTTCACGACTTTCATTCGTTCATTGTAAATTCACTAAAAATTTACAAGCTATCTGAAACTAAGTATCAGAAAATTCATGAACTTTATTTAAAGCATATAGACAGGGACGAGATTTTTTGAAGATAAGCAACGTGGACCTTGCTGAATAAAGTAATTGGGCACATTAAACCACAGTCTGGCATTTTATAGCAGTATAAGGATGGATGGAAATTAGATTAATTAAATAGATGGTATCCATATGTTGTTACATCTTGTTATAGACGTTAGTAGTAAGCTTTAACTATATATACATGATTACATAAACATGGAGACAACCATCCAAATTAAAAAGGACCTCAAGGAAAGGCTCAATAGATTGAGACTCTACCCAAACGAGTCTTACGATTCAGTCATAAGAAGACTTTCAGAACTGGCAGAGGACGAAGAACCTCTTTCTAATGATACAATTGAGAAGATAGAAATGTCACTGAAGGACATAAAAGAGGGTAGGATACATACAACAGATGAATTAAAGAAAAGGCTAAAAATTGCCTGATTATGAGATAAAATGGACAGAAACAACTGTCCGGTTCTTGGAGAAAATTGAAAGTGCTGATGCCGAAAGAATTTTGGAAAAGATGAAACTTGTCAGCAAGAATCCTTTTCATTACATTAAGCGCCTCAAGGGAGCCCCACTTTATAGTATGAGAACTGGAAAGTACAGATTAATCATGAGTATAGAAAGGGAGAAACTCGTAATCCTTGTGGTTGATGTGGGAAACGGAAAGAATGTTTATGATGACCTGTAAATCCCCGTCAAATACATTCAGACATTTTTTGACATTCTGATCCATGTCTTATTGAATTCTCTTGATAATCCGAGAACCTTTACGAATCCGCTTTTCTGATAAAATGCAATAGCCTGTTTGTTAATCAGTGGCGTATCTACGACAATAGCCTTCAAATGATCCTTTGGAATTCCGCTTAACAAAAAGCTACCGATACCTCTTCTTCTGTAATGAGAACTGACCACAATTTCTTCTATATAGAATTCCTCCGTTGAACAACCATGTTCAGAGAGAACTTCACTTTTGTTGCTTCCTGCCAGCCATCCCACAATTTCCGAATTGATCTCAGCGACCAAACACATGTAAATGTCCTCATTCACATAATCCTTAACAATATTTCTTTCGATGATTAATTGTGAACTCTTAGGGGAAGATTTGTTAACACTCAGATACGGACTCATTGATTTTACCAGCATAACGAACATACTTTCAATATCTGCTTTTACCGACTTTCTCAACAAAAGGTTTGAGTCCATTGTCCTTTATATATTTCCATATAATATTTAGTGCTTGCTTCACAATCTTCTCTTTGGATTTAGTGGAATCCAGTAAATAATGATAGGTAAGGAGTTGTGTAATTAATTGAGTGGATATTCTCTGTACACGGAAGCGCTGGCATCTCCTTTGAAAAAATAACTTCAAAGAATATCATGTTTATCTTTGTTAAATAAAGTTGGACTGTGGTCAATCCGGAGAAACATTATCACTTTTAAAAAATTGAATCTCCTCTCATACTATTTGTGAGGAAACCATTCCAGCAGAATTGAAATTGTTTCTATTTCGCTCCCGGCAACGGAATAAATTAACCTCCACGCGTTCGGCAAGTTGTATTTCCATAGGTTGCCGAACTCATACTTGCTCACGTAAGTTTTCGGTAATTGCTGTTTTGGTATCTGAATACCACAGAAGGGATTTTCCTTGAGGTCATCTTTTGCTCGATCCAGGAATTTGTAAAGTGATGGATTATCAGTCTTCATCCTGAAATAGGCTTTTGGATGTCCTCATCTGCAAATACCACTGTAATTTTCTTGTCAATTCCTACTTCAGCACCAACTTGCTGTTACTTGTACTTGGTTCCCAGTTGGGGATTCCACACCTAGATTATCCTACCATTGTGCTGGACAATTTTCCCTGACTCTTCCAAATATGAAATGATCAGGTTGAATGTTTGGTACATTACTTTTTTCTCCAGAGAGAGCCATAGCTGTCTCTTTGATGGATATTCTTTTGTTTTTCTTAGGGTATCCTCTACCATAAGGATAGTATCCAATCTAGGATAGTGTACCATTGATTTGCTTCCCATTATATTGCATATTATTATGTAAAATATAAGTTTATACATAGAAGACGACAACAAGAATATTCATATCGGTATATGAGGTTTGTTCGTGACCTCCTCTCCCAGCCTTCGCAGGGAGCTTCCCACTTCAAAGGTTTCTGGCGGAATCTCCATGGGCTTGGATTCCCCTCGATCCGAAGGTACTCTGTCCTTCATGCTAGGCCATCTGACTTTACGGATGCAGGCACGCATGAAGCAATATGCTATCCGACCTGTTTCACTTCTGTCTGCCAGCGGACATAGCAATATCTTTTGAAGGATCATAAGATTTTCGCTCGCTTTCATCCCCTATCTTGCGAAAGTGGAATTCCCGATCGCAGATGTTAAAAAAACAAAGGAGAGCGCGAAAAGCCGGATTCGATTATTGTTTTAATTGCACCTTTTTCAAAAAGAGACATCGTTCATTTTTTTAAAAATTATCCTAGAAATAATTCCGACAATAAGTGTCGAAACCCCCATTAACAAAAAGAGAGAGGGAGCGGTGAAATATACTAGTATTCCACCTGAAATCATACCAGAAAGAAAAGTAACGCCTCCAAAAAGAGAATTAAAAGAACCAAAGACTGAGCCAATGACCGCTTCTTCTGTATTTTTAAGCATTAAAGCATATATTAAGACATTCATAATCCCTGATATTAAGCCTATTAGGAAAACTATTGGAAGCAGAGGGTAGTACAAGTAGTTCAACGAGATCAAAAAAATAGCTATAAAAAGAATTCCCCATAGTATAACTGACAATGAAACGAATGACCCTCTGGAATTCTTAATTCTTGCTGCTAAGAGGCTACCTACGGCATCTCCTATTGCCCATATCCCTAGAAGATAACTTAAGTAAGCTCCTCCAAGATTGAAATAAATTTTTATCATTACTGTGAAACCAACAATAATCATACCAAAGAAGAAATTAATCACAATGGCGACTATGGTTAATTCTTTTAGAAAACGGAACGAGAGAAATTTTTTAATTCCAGAAAAAGTTCCTCCAGTTTCTATTGGATTGTTTTGCTCTTTTTCTATTGACAAGATCCCTCTAATGGTAAGAAAAATAAAAAATGACAAAAGGTAGATTATTATTAAAAAATATATGGAAACTCCAAGTCCAAAGGAGATGAAAACTGCGAAGATCACAATTCCAATAATTTTTGACAGAGAACTTGTTCCTCGCCTAAGGGAGATACCCTTTTTTAAATTCCCTTGGGATAAGAGTGTCTTATCAAAAAAAGAGCTAATTGTGGTCTGAATGTCATCAAAATAAGAAATAATTAGTGCTGGTACGAGAAGAGCAATTATAATGATAATAGTCTCTCTCGTATAGAGGGAAAATAGAATAAATGAGAAGAAAAATGCCATGCCTAACACACTAAAGGCAAAAGCGTTGGCTTTGTTTTTTATTTTATCTATGGAACTACCAATTATAAAACTAGTTAACAGTGGTACAGCTATAATTCCTTCGCCTATTCCTACGAGGAAAGCAGACTTCGTGAGAGTAATAATCGCCCAGGGCAACAGTACAGAGAAAAATCCACCGCCTAGACCTGTGAATGATTTTAAAATTACAAAAATACTAAAATTCCTTGGTAAATTTCGTGATTTTTTCATTTCATCCATTCTCACACATCAATTTCTTGATTTCAACATATTGCAAGTTGGAATAGCTTTCATAACGTCTCCATAGTATGTGACCGAGAAAAGTGGGCAACCTCCACGACAAGAAACTGAAATAGGGCAGGACTTGCATTCAGCATCTCGAACTGTCCTAAACAATGATGGTATCTTCTTATTCCATATATCCTCCAATTTGTCTTCATTAATGTTTCCAAAGACAAATATTGGGTAGGAATCCAAATAAGTTCCTGCAACATCGCAAAGCGTAACCCTACCATCGGGGTGAACCCATATCCTTGAAATATCACCTTCACAAGGATAAGGATCACCAAATCTAACATCACCGATGAACCACTTAGAGTTTGGATAACTAACGCTGAGTGATTTTACGTCTTCTCTTAATTTCCACATTTCATCCAGGGGAGGCATCATGTCATTGGTACCCCTACCAAAATGTAGAACTCCAACGGCTCTTACGTTAGAGATTCCCATACTGTAATTTTTTTTAAGTAATTCGATCACTCCAGAAACTGTCCTATTTGTTATGGTGGCTCTATTAACGATCATGAACCCTTCCTTTCTAAGATTGTACCACCCTCTAATCATCCGTTCAACATACCCTTACTGCCAACCACAGAATCATATAACTCCGGGTTCATTGTGTCTATACTCATCTGAATTCTGTCGAGACCAGCCAAACGTAATCTCTTGGCAACCTCAGATGTAACGGAAATACCTTTCGTAGATATTGTTATGTCTCTATATCCGAGTTCGAGGCTTTCTTTTATAAGTTCCGGCAGGTATTTGTAATTTATTGGATCTCCTCCACTAATGTCTAGCTTTTTTGCACCTAAATCGGCAGCATCACGCAGTACATTTTTTAGCATATCCAGGTTTAGACTTTTCTTAATGGTTTTATCATCGCCAGACTGTGCGAAGCAATATTCACATCTAAGAGAACAGTCATAGGTGGGAGATATTCCCAGTGTCATTATCTTTTCTGGGATTAGCACTTTTTCTGCTTTAATTTCATTAAAATCTTCAGGTGAGTTGATTTCTGACTCCATTCTTACTTTACGGTCAATGTCAATTAATACCTGTTCTTTGATAAATGATATAAATCTTTTTACATCCGAGGCAGATATACTTCTCTCAATGCCATAGGCTTCAGAGACCTTGTCTATTATATCGTCAATAGTTACGCTACCGTTACAAAGAGATAATATGTAGGCTTCAGTGGCGGTTATCAAAATATGCATACCACTGTTTCGGTCAAATAGCAAGCCACCCTGCGTTGTCTTTATTAACTCTATATTAGGTTTCATCAATAAATACATATTCCAACCCTACCATCCATTTTCTCGTCTAGAAAAATTTTCTCACCGAACCTGCAATCACATTATACAAGATCGGTGAAATATAAACGATCTCCAACCCGAAGCAACATGCCCAAGGGTCAATTTCGCTCTGTTTCCACCAAGAGTTGTTACTGAATTTATACTCCCGGTGAACTGCACTGACATTATTTTCTCCTTTGTTCAATACCGTTTTTATTCACCCGAAATAGTTATTATTTTTATAATATATAAAAGTATACCCTTCCATATTAGCTTATAATGAAGTATAGCATGTTTTGATTTCAGCTTAACGTGGTGAAATTGTATGTTCGATATTTATTAATGGAAGCTTCCTCGCAAACACCTGCCCGTATTATTAAATCTGAAATTTTAAGGGCTTTCCTGCGAACCCCCTCCCCCGCCGAGCGTAGCAGGTCTGAACGTAGTGAAGACCCGAAGTGTCCCGAAGGGACACGTAGCCCACACGTGCATAGCACGGGTGGGTGCGAAGCACAGGACACGGGGGGTCGGTGGACAGTCCGAAGGGCTGGACAAATCAGGGTAATAGGCTGTTGCGAAGCAACAAGTGAACGCTGAAGGCGGACACGTGCCTATCCTGATTAGACCTCCGAGACGAGCGAAGGTAAAAAGAGGGGGGGAATTTGTGAGCGAAGCGAACAAAGGAGGGGTGAATTTTTGCTGGAGCGAAAGCCAATCCTCCGTTCAGGAGGTTGGCGTGTCGTAGAGTGTCCTGTGCTTCGCACTTGTGCGTAGCGAGGCGGGGGTTATTGCTCTTGTGGACTTCTCACGAGAAGTCCGTAATTATAGTTCTTGTAGACTTCTTTCAAGAAGTCTGAAATAAAAAGTAAAAAGAAATAAGGAGGGCATTAAACACCCCGTGTAATGACACACGGTGGGCACGTGTGGCTCTCACGTGCTAAGGTTACGTGGTCGTTTAGCTGGTCTTTTACTAACGTAATGTCTGTTGGATATTCTACTTGCCGAAAGTGTAAGCCATTTTCTACATTTGGGGCAATACCAGTTCTCCGTTTCCTCTAACTGACATAACGGCGTTCCGCAAAACATACACTTTATTCTATACTCCTTCATTTCCTCGCCTCTATGTCCTTTTTCACTGCTTCGTATTGCTCTGTCTTGGCTTTTAACTGCCGTTCTAACTGCTCTATTTTTGTGTGCGGGTCTACATATCCTTTATTCTCCTTGTATTGAGAAATAAGAAAATTAAGGACACGTGATAACTCCTTGTGCTTTGTTAGTTCCTCCACGAATTCCACGTTCTCTGGCTCTATATGGAATGTAGTTATGTGCATCATTTTACCGCCTCTTTATGCAATATGATTGCCTTGTAGTAGCTGTTCCCTGTCTTTCTGCTTATAAGCTTGTCTAATACAAAAAAAGTATCTGGTTTTAGATAGCCTAAATCGTATTGCTCGTTTAAAACAGATGAGCCATAAAAGGAAACAATCTGTCCGTCAGAAGTCCGTTTTGCGTAATAGATATACAGCTCTGCTTCCTCTCCCATTCTTTCTATTTTTGTTTTCTCGACACTTGAGAGTTGTAGCTCCTCTCCTATGAGAACGTCCTTTTCCACTTGTAGCATACCTTCAGTATGCTTCGGTTCGCCTGTTTTTTCTTGTTCGGTCATATTTACACCAATAATATTGAGTAAAAAAGATATAATAAGGTATGTGTCTTTCGTAAGTATAAAAATAAAAAATAGTCATATTACTTGGAATATAGCAAAATGCAAATGCACAATGTAAGATATGGATATATATTTATATCTTGATGTTCATATATTATATACGGGCATATTCTCAGGCATATAACTTGGAATAATGGGTGTGGTGAGCAAAATACAAAAGCACCACGAAATAATAGATATTGTTTGCTGTTGGTTTCTATCTGTTCGTCTGTGCTGGTTTCTCTGTTCGCAATAGAGCGTTTAGACGCTTTTTTGCTTGTTTTTCCTCCTCACACATTGGGCAACACTCCTTAAGCCTTGAGCCGATAAGAAATGCGTTTCCTCGTATGTGGAAATGTATGAGAGGATATATGTTTTTAGCCATTAGACCACACTCCGCTCGTAGACATCATATTGTCCTTCCCAATCTTTCAGGTCTTCCAGAATTGCTTCCTTCTCCTCCACGAAAGAATACGGGATTAGGACTAATCCCTCTACGTCAGCTATGCTCTTTTGGTTGTTTCGTTTGTTTCTGGGCATTTTGCTCCCCAGAAATATAACGAAAAATAGGATATAAACTTTATCGGGAAAACGTGGCTGGGGCTAACCACACTCCCTAAGAAATCGTTATTTTCGCAATAACGAGCATAAAAAGAGGGTATTGTGCATACATTCTACGCATAACCCTGAATTATTGACCGCTGTTATCCATGCCTCCTCCTCATCTATCCTGACCTTGCATATTCTACACTTCATATCATCGCCTCAACAAATGACCTAAACGTTCCTTGTCGTATTCCTGTATTTCCTCTTTGCTGGCTCTTTCCAATACGACAACGTCCTCTTTTCCGTATTTTGCGTATGAGAATTTAATGTATTGTGCTTCTGCACAACTCCCGTCCCTGTAAATAGGGTAATAAATGCCTATTCCTTCCTTCTCACCATAGCGTATCTTGGAAAATATAGAAGGAGTAAAAAGCTCCTTTTCTATCGTAATCACCGACCCTGAACCAAAAGACAGCAAAGTGTGTATTTCGTTCTCTGTTCTCCATTTCATCGTTTTTATGTCGTTTTTTCTATCCTTTCTTTCAGTTTCCATTCTTCTCACCAATAAAGTGCGAAATCCTTGCGTGATACTTTCCCTTCTTATGCTCCTTAACGTGCAAGACTACGTGCTTTTTCCTTCCCTCCTCGAACCATTCTATTGTTATGAGAAAACTTATTAGTTTTCCCTTCGGTGCATTAGGTATTCGCATACTCTCACTTATTATATTTGAAAAGACAGATATTTATAGATTTACCTCCATTTCCTCTGTCTTAAGAACTACAATAATCCTGATGAAATATGAACATACAGCTATTGCAATGAAAGACCAAAGAAAAGTAAATCCAATTAATTCAATCCACATTCCTGTAATAGACGCTGGGGTATTCGTTGTAGCGTCCTGCACGGATACACGAATAATAATCATTAGGAAGGCCAGAAAATATGTAAAGAAAACTGCAAAAATAGAGGTAATGAGCTTAAGCCACGCAATATCTTTTTGTCGTATCTCAAAAGATGGCAATATCCTCGCCTCCCTCTTGGATTTCAATTTTCGGCTTCCTAAATAAACGATATTCAATTGTTATTCTGCTTCCTCCCTTCCTGCCTAAAACTGCACTATTTGGGTGTTCATATTTGATTTGTGCTAATTCCTGTCTAAATTCACGATACATATTTTGTTGCATTGCCATAACTGATAATACAGGATTATGCCCATATTCGCTATTTCGTGCTTTTTTCCTCAATTCTCGTAACTCTCTCACATCTACGGCTTCCATTTCCATTATTTCGCTCATTTCTTATCACCTCCTTTAACGAGCTTCGCTCTTTCGGGGGTCGTCCCATTTTGTGCCTTCACTCTCGCTAACTCGTCTTGATATTTCCTAATCATTTCATTTGCCTCCTTTCTCTCTCCTCCAAACACGTATTTTAGGCATATCCCACGTTTTTGTAATAATAACGAGCTCTTTCATAATCTCGTCAATCCACAATAACAAAGCTATGGGAAACATAGGTATTCCCAGAATGTAGTAAAGACCGATTTCAAAATTGTTTGCGTGAATATTGTAAAAGACAAAGCTCATAATAAAATCCAATATCCACGTGCTTGCCAATAATTTCCCAAAAGAATCTCCAAACCATTCCATTTCGTTTCTTCCCATTAAATAAGTGGTGGAAAAGATAAAATTGCCCACGCCGATAAAGAAAAAAATAGGATAAAGTATGGAATTCATCGTATCACTCTCACTCTTGGTGCTGTTTGAGAGTATTCGGTAAATTTCATATCTGTTCTTCTAAACAGCCCTCCTGACCATTCTTCTGTTTTCTCTGTAAAAGACCCGCCGTCAATTTCTATTCCTTTTATATCAGGATTTGACGCAAGAATTGAATTAATTGCCCAGACCATATCTTCATAGTTTCCTCGTTTAGCTATATCCCTAACTCTGTTTTCTATCGCAACATCATATTCGCTCATTAGTTATCACCTCCTTGTGTGAGCTTCGCTCTTTCGGGGGTCGTCCCGTTCTTTGCTTTCAGCTTCTCCAATTCAGTTGTATATTTCGATATCATTTCGTTAGCCTCCGTCCTTTCCTCATCTGTTGTCGCCTGTGCATATTTCTGTTGCCATAAATTCAGCAATCGTCCCAATTCTTCTTTAGTGTGAATTGTTTCAGGCTGTCCTGCTGGCTCATTGTTTGGCTCTTTGTAATTTTCGTTGTAATAATCCTCATACGTTTTGTTAGATTTCCATTCGCCCGTTTTATCAAAGTATGTATGTGTAAGCAAAGCGTGTATTGGTGCAAAGAGGTCAAAATACCAAATCACGTCAATTATAAGCAAAATAGCGGAAAATACAGCCGTGAATGTATTGTTTCCAAACAAATGCCACACATAAGCAAAAGAAAATAGTCCTGTAAATGAAAAGGCATAAACCACTGCCATAATGCCCAAAAACTCCAGAATAAGCAGAATTCCAAACCAGATAATAACGTCCACGAATGCAATGAAAAAACTGACAATAAGTGGGTAAAAGAGCCAATTCGGAATAAATGTGTATTGCGGTAATGCGTTCCACATAGATATTTGGTGCAGTAAAGCTGTAATAAAGGTAAAGAAAACAAAAACAACGGAAAGAATGATAAGCCTGCGATTTAGTCGGTATTTCTTTTTTGCAATAAGGGGTTTATGGCTCATATCTCCGCCTCCCAAAGCTCTGGAAGGGTCAGCACCTTCACGTCTGGATATTTGTCCTTATACTTCTGCTTGGCTTCCTGATTAGGCACGATAATAATCGTTTCCTTGCCCTGTTTTCTATATTGTTCAATCCTGCCCTTTATGTCGCTTTTATCGTGTTTAAGCCCCGTCTCTATCTCAAAAACATATTTCTCTGCTTCAATATCCGCTGTTCCCACTCCAGAAGGCATTATATTAAAATTAGTAACGCCTTTGTGATAAATCACATCTGCCGTCATATTCACGAGGTAAGTGTGTAATCCGCTTGGGTTCTCATCTTTTCTA
>ACXJ01011300.1_pt1 | contig 16497 bp, 17 predicted proteins | sample 870861 | NCBI WGS metagenome assembly ACXJ01 (sample SAMN02954270, study PRJNA29437) | mine drainage metagenome | biome: terrestrial; feature: Richmond mine; material: biofilm; isolation source: combined biofilm from UBA (pink subaerial biofilm) and UBA BS (thick... ... | reverse complement strand
CCAGCTATAAGGGCCACAGTCTCTTCATCATTCATGGCCATTCTGGAAAACGTTTCCCGTATATCTGTACCGGCTGCAACTGGATCAGGGTTTCCGTTTGGCCCTTCAGGATTAACATAAATGAGGCCCATCTGTACTGCGGCAAGAGGATTTTCAAGGTTTCTCACTCCGGTATACCTTGTGTCGTCAAGCCATTTTCCCTCCGGTCCCCAGTAAACAGATATATCTGGCTCATAGACGTCAGTTCTTCCGCCTCCAAAGCCAAAGGTCCTGAACCCCATGCTTTCAAGCGCGACGTTCCCCGCAAGTATAATCAGGTCCCCCCATGAGAGTTTTCTTCCATATTTCTGCTTGACGGGCCAGAGAAGTCTTCTTGCTTTGTCAAGGTTAACATTATCAGGCCAGCTGTTAACAGGAGCAAATCTCTGCTGGGCAGAGCCAGCTCCACCTCTTCCGTCACCTGTTCTGTAGGTTCCAGCGCTGTGCCAGGCCATTCTTATGAAAAGAGGGCCATAATTTCCAAAATCTGCCGGCCACCAGTCCTGTGAGGTGGTCATAACCTTTTCAATGTCCTTCTTCACTTCTTTAAGGTCAAGAGTTAGGAATTCCTTTGCATAATTGTATTCTCTGCCAGTTGGATTGGACTCTACGGAATTGCTTCTGAGTATCCCAAGGTCAAGCCTTTCAGGCCACCAGTCTTCTATTCTCTTTGACTGCGCAGGTTTATGCATGACGGGGCATCCATCTTCTGACATGTTAAATGCCGCCTCCTATCAAGCAAAACTCTTCATTTTCTTCTTTCTTCGTATCCGGCCTTGGCCTTTCATTTCCTTCCAATATCATAACGCACACACCTTATTTTTATTTACTATTATTTAGAAATAAGTATTATCTATTTAATCTTTTTTATACTTCAAAATATGAAAAATTCAATGGTCCCTATCATCTTTCAAATGAATTTCAAGATAATCTAGCCTCATTTCTAACACCTGCACGATTTGATTAAGTGTGCTGACAATAAAAGTAAATTTTTCAGAATAAGTTTAAACTGAATTTAAGTAGTAGTTGGAAATTTAACATACATGGAGTTCAGAAAATTGAGCCGTGCAGAGGAGGTAGTTATAATTCACAGAGGTACTGAGCCACCTTTCAGTGGGGAATATGATGATTTCTTTAAAAAAGGCACCTACCTCTGCAAGAGATGTGGAACTCCACTTTACCGATCGGAATCAAAATTCGATGCAGGCTGTGGCTGGCCAAGTTTTGATGATGAGATAAAGGGATCGGTGAAGAGGATGCCGGATCCAGATGGATACCGGACTGAAATTGAATGTGCAAATTGCGGTGCACATCTTGGCCATGTCTTTACTGGTGAGGGCCTGACACCGATGAACATCAGACACTGTGTGAATTCAATTTCAATGGTCTTTAAGGAGGATAGTGATTAATATGGCAGGAAAAACAGAGGAGATATATCTCGGCGGCGGATGTTTCTGGTGCACTGAAGCTGTTTTCCAGGAGGTCACAGGCGTAACCGAAGTTGACAGCGGTTACTCCGGAGGTTCCGTTGATAACCCTTCCTATGAGGAAGTCTGTTCAGGCAGGACGGGACATGCTGAGGTAGTAAGGATAAGATTCGATCCTGATATCATAACCTTGAGGGAGCTTCTAGAAATTTTCTTTGACACACATGATCTCACTACATTGAACAGGCAGGGCCATGACGTTGGCGAGCAATACAGATCCGTTATATTTTATGTGGATAACAATCAGAGGGAAGTTGCCCAGTCCATGATTAGGGAACTGACTGAGAGCAAAAAGTTCCGGAAGCCCATAGTAACTGCTCTTGAACCTTTCAAAAACTTCTATTCCTCTGAATCCTACCACAAGAATTATTACAGGGAAAATGAATATGCACCGTACTGCACATTTGTTATATCGCCGAAACTTGAAAAATTCAGAAAATCAAAGCCAATGCTTCTAAAACGTTAATCAGTGCAAAAGACCGGGAAGAGACAAATTTAAAGCATCCTCCCATATTTCCATCAAGATATCCAGATGAGTTTTGACTATGATGCAGTGATAGTTGGTGCAGGAACCTCCGGTCTTTCAGCAGGTGCTGCACTTGAAAAGGCAGGAAAAAAATACATCATACTTGACAAGAAACAGGAGATAGGTCTTCCTGTCAGGTCTACAGGTGCAGTGTCCCTGGAATGGGTAAACAGGATAGGGATGCCAACTGATCCATCAATAGTCGCTTCCGGAATCAAGGCAATGAGTTTCCGAACGGATAAAGGAAAGCACATAGATATGAGATTTGACAGAAATGTTGGCCTCGTCTATGATTTCACCAGATACGAAAAATTTCTATCCAGCAGTTTCGCGGGAAAACTGAACATAAAAATGAATACGCGTGTATCTGGAATAAGCGGAAATACAGTGTCCACAGACAGTGGTGATTATACAGGAAAGTATATAATAATGGCAGCTGGGCCGCAATCATCTTTTGGGCAAAAACTTGACAGGAAAAGCGTGCTTGTTGCTTATGAGGAAACACGAAAACTTCCAGCAAGGGATGATTTCCAGATGATACTCTGGTTCAGTGATATGGCTCCTGGAGGTTATTTCTGGGATTTTGCTGACACAGAAGCGACGAGAAAGATAGGCGTATGTTATTATCCAGTATCCGGGGAAGCACCCAGAGAGGTTCTAAAGAAGTTCACTGAAAAATTTCCTGAACTGGCCGGGGATGTGGCCCATACAATGGCACACCAGATACCGCTTGCTAGCCCTTCTGAGAAGGTAACAGAAGGAAATGTAATGTACACGGGGGACATGGTAAATGCTGTCCTGAATACAACTGCTGGCGGCCTTCAGGGTGCATTCTGGTCAGGGAAATCAGCAGGTGAGGCTGTTGCAGCAGATAATCCATCCTATTACCAGAAAATTTGGGATTCGGAAATCAGACCCTGGCTTCTTAGACATCACAATCTTCACAGAAAAATTCACAGCAATGGGTCCAGGTCAGTTGGAAGATACATAAGCCTGGCAAAGATCATGCCAAAGTCCATGCAGAAAAAAATATTCGGTGGGCTTTAAAACTCTAGCGTGGGGATGTCTGCCTGGTGTGTGCAATCCCCTTTGCTGAGAGCACTGGAATTGTGGCTATGGCAAATATTCCAAGGAATATCCATGTCCACATGAAGGCGAATCCATCAAGAAGGCCAGCTATTGCAGCTATCAGAGATCCTAATCCAATCTGTATTGAATTTATAACCCCAACTGAGAGTGCAAGATATTCCTTTTCCTTTTCAAAGCTTGCCACAACAGCATATTCAAGTGATATCACAAGAGTGGCGGCGAGCCCCACAAAGATAAGTATAAACCAGTAGGACAGGTGTGGGGAAAATGGAAGCATTATTATCACAATGCCAGCAATTGCGGAGAATATTCCTGCCTTTATTATCACTCTCCCCCTCCTGAAGAATGGCACCAGGAGGCCACCTGCAATTCCAGAAAGCGGGATGATGCCTCCAAGCACTGATGCAGTTCCTGTTCCTATACCCACAGTTTCTGCAAAACTTTTGAAATACTCGGGAACACTGTAATTCATTGCCCAGAGTCCTAGGAAGCCTATCCCGATAATCCAGATGTATGGGGAAAGCAGCCTTTCCCTTATTGCTGCCCCATCCATATGGAATTTTATCCCTCTGGGTTTGACCTCGTACTGCATGAACAGTGTTGCTGCAAGGAGCAGCAGTGCAGAAATCAGGAAATCATTCCTCCATCCTAAGTAAACCACAACAGGGGAAAAAGCGATTATTCCAGCAGTCGCGCCTAAGTTGTAGGAAGCATTGTAGTATCCAATCAGGGAAGCAGTTTTTCCTGGTGATATGCCTCCAAGGATTGCGATTGCAGTGCTGAAGAAGAATGCTGCACCAATTCCAGTTATAAATCGGGAGGAAAGAAATACGGCAAAGTCAGGGGAAACCCAGGAAAGAAGAGATCCTCCCACCATCACATACAGGCCGATCATTGCTGTGTTCCTGGCTCCTATCCTGGCCGATATTATGCCTGCAGGAATCTGAAAAATGCCTGCACCTACCAGGAAGAGGGCCAGAGCAATTCCCATCAGCGAGAAATTCACATCAAATGTCTTCGAGATTGCGATAAGCGCAGGCGAAATATTGAACCACATAACAGAATAAAATAGCCTGGAAACAAGTATCGAACTGACCCCCAGGTTATCCTTCTTCATTTCCCATGTGAATTACAGACTATATTTAACACATGATCATGGCTGTTTGTGACAAGTTTAAGCTGCAAAGAATTTATTACGTTTCTAAACATAATTAATAATGGCAGCCAGCAGAAAGGAGATCCTAAGCTGGGTTGCTAAGGGCAACGAAGATGCCAGCAACCTCGTTGATCTCCCATGGAAGATCACTGAAACAGATAATGTTGTGATACTGCAGAATGATCAGGTTCCTTTCTCAATCTTCCTTACATTTGGAGAGGCAATAATGAGAATGCATCTGAGGAGCGGCATCGAAACAGCAGTTCTTGAGAATCAGCCAAGACTGTCAATTTACAGGACACTTCTCCTGCTTAACAGGCAGCTGGACCTTGTAAAATTCATGCTTGAGGGTATGAATGAAGAGGTTGTTGCCAGGGTTGATCTGGAACTGGTGAATCTGAGCAAGGAAGAATTCAACGATGGGATGAATACACTTCTCTCCTCCATATATCTAATGGTGAGGGCCCTAAAATTGGAGGATCAGTTCCGGGAGGGAATAACTCAGAGGATGATAATGATGGTACAGGACATGATAAGGCAGGGAAAGACGAGAGAGGATATCCTTGCGTTTCTGACAGACAGGATAGGGCTTCCTAAGGATCAGGCTGAACAGGTCCTTAAGGAGATGATAGGTAGTGCGGATGATTCAAAGATAGGGGGTTTATACGGATGATGGGGAGCGAGAAGACATACGAGATAGGAGACCTGAAAGAACCGATGCAGAACATAAACATAAAAGGGAAGATAGTAAATATAAACCTTCGAAAAGTATCCAATGAAAGAGGGGAATCCGTCTATCATTACGGAATAATCGGTGACAGAACTGGCACTATACCTTTTACCGCCTGGAGCCTTTCCTCTTCCCTGAAGCAGGGGGATGTGGTTGCCATAAGAAACTGTTCAACCAGAGACTTCAAAGGGAGCATCAGGCTGTACCTTGATTCCTCTTCGGCAGTAAAGCTCCTTCCGGGAGAAGACATGGAAGTCCACAGGAGTTCCGCATCGCTTAAGATCGGGCAGTTATCCAGAAGCACCCCATACGTTTCGGTAAGGGGGAAAATCGGGAAGGTATACGAAAGGGAATTCGAGAAAGATGGAAAGAAGACCACCATATATTCCACAAGCATAGAGGATGAGACCGGCAGAATAAGGCTCTCCTCATTCGGCAAGCCGCTTGAAGAAGGATCTGAGATCGAGATACAGGGTGCCAGACTATCGGAATATAATGGCTCTCTGAGAATATCCGTGAATGAGAATTCTCAGGTGTCAAAGGTAAAGCTTGGGTTAAAAATAGGGGAAAGGTACCATGACATCGGAACAATTTCATCTCCCGTTGGCGGCATCAGCATAAGAGCTGTGTGCATTTCAATGGGGGAAAAGAGTGGCCTTATTTACAGGTGTTCTGAGTGCAACAAAAAGGTTGACGAGATTAGGTGCAATGATCACCCTGATGCCCCAATAAAGTACGATATTTTTGCCTATTTCACTATGGATGATGGGACAGGCACAATTCAGGCAAGTGCAGGATCAAGGGCGATGCTTGAGATACTTGGCATAAAGGAGGAGGAATTCACTCCGCAGAACAGAGCTATAAACAAAAACATGATAAGGGATCGCATACACGAGAAGATGCTTGGGCGCGCATTCAAAATCTCCGGGGATGTAAGGGAGCAAAATGTTGGCTTATCCCTGAGGGGATTCAGCATCTCACAGATTTCAGATCAGGATATATCTGCAATGACCCTGGAACAGGAGGCTGATTTCCAGTGATGGCAAGGAAAAGGGAATTCAGTTACTGGATCAGCGCACGAGAGCTCAGAGAGACAAAAATTCAGGATGAAACAGAGGAAAATGGAAAGAAAAGGTCATATGTCATAACTCCGCTTGGAACCAGGGCACGAAGGATAGTTTTCTGCGGTGTGATGTCCCAGAAAAACCAGGAGGAAAATATGACAAGGGCAACAATAAATGACGGTTCCTCCAATTTTTATGTCACTGCATTTTCCAATGAATATGGGATGGACGTGAAAAATTCACTGGACTCAATAGAACCAGGTTCAGAGGTCTTTGTCATGGGGAGGGTCAACACTTATTCAAACAACGATCGCCTTTATGTCAATGTTAATCCGGAAACAGTGAGCCTCACAGATTCAGAGACAAGAAAATTCTGGCTGGCAAGAGTGCGTTATCTTGCCAGAAGGAAGATGCTGGCGGTTACACAGGCGAGAAAGAACCCTTCTGCAGAGGACCTGATCAGTAAAGGCTATACCAGAGAGGAGGCAGAATCCGCTTTGAGATCAGTCCAGCACTATCCAGATTTTGATCTGTCACAGCTTCAGGAAGCTGTATCCGCGGATAGCATCCCAGAAACGGGGAGCAAGGATAGCGAAAACAGGAACTTTGTGCTGGACTATATCCGCAATAACGACACGGACGGGATGGGATGCAGATATGATGATCTTGTTGCAGCGGCTTCGAACATCGGCCTTCAGCAGGGGGATCTGGATGAACTTCTGAACACGCTGGGTTCAGATGGGGAGATATTTGAGGTATCCTTGAAGAGGTACAAGATCATCTGACAGGGAATATGCCTTCGTGAGGGGGAGGCGCCATCTCTGTGTTGTGCCTTACAGTATAGGCGCAGTCCTGCCTCTGGAATCCTGTAAGGACATACCCTGACCTGAATATTTTTCTGAATGTTTCTCTGTAATTTATTCTCAAATTAAGGGCTTTCTCAGGAGCCTCTCTCTTTATTTTTAGAAAATCATCCGGGATTCTGAGGAGAAAAGGAGATTTTGAATCGATTAACGAGATCATCCTTTCCTCATCACCTGGAGAAATAATATCTTCCGGAACAGTGCCCGGGGATTGTTTCTCCTTTATCCACCATTCGCACACAACCCTGTCTGTGGGGTTGCCTCTGTTCAGGCTGTCATCCATGTTGCCATAGAAATTTGGTATGTAGGATCTGGCTATTCCTCCAAGTTTTCCAATATTCAGGTTGGCATTAAGTGCCATCAGGGGATCGAATGTCCAGCATATAAGGTCATATCCCTGCTTTATAGCCCACTCCTTCTGTCTAAGTTTCAGCTGCTGCCCTATGCCAGCGTATTTTCTGTCCTGAATAACACCGGTCATATGGGAGTAAAGATAGCTGTGGTTTCCGAATCTGGCAGGAAAACTGAAAGACATCCCTATTGATTGTCCCTTATCCTTTGCAAGGAGAACAAGACCACCATGAAATCTCATTGCCGCTACAGTATCCTTAACAATCTGAGCCATTTCAGTCATTCCCCAGGCAGATCTGATAACAGGTACAATTTCTCCAATTTCATCAGGGTCTTCAACAGGGACTATCTCCATAGTCAGTAATGGTTTTCAGGAATAAATATCTCTTTGAAAGTATGAAAACACATTTAACCTAATTCATATATTGTTTCATATGAAACTACAGATGAGACTGGTCACCATGCCAATGGTCACTCCTTTCGAGACGAGCTTCGGAAGAGAGACCCACAGAAATGCCCTGATATTCAACCTTGAACATGATGGAATATCGGCTTATTCCGAATGCGTTACGGACAGGGATCCACATTACAGTTATGAGGACAATACAACTGCGTCCCACATAATATCTGATTACCTTGCATCAAGAGTAAAGGGCCTTCCAGAACCTTCAGAATTCATTGAATCAGTGGTTGATGTGAAGGGGCACAACATGGCCAAGGCTGCAATGGAGATGCTTCTCTGGGATTACCATTCAAGGGCTGGAAACATTCCACTGCACAGAGCGCTGGGAAAATCAAGGGGTTATGCAATGGTTGGGGTTTCTATAGGAATGGATTCTGTGGAAAACGTTGCAAAGCGTGCGGCTGATGCAAAAAACTCCGGATATATGAGAGTCAAGATAAAGATAAAAAAAGGGCGGGAGAGGGAACTTGTCTCCAGGGTAAGATCTGCCATTGGGGATTTTCCCATGAGTGTCGACGCTAACACGGATTACCGAATAAGTGACCTGGAAACACTGAAGTCACTTGATGAATTTGGCCTTGTGTACATGGAGCAGCCGCTTGAACATACGGATATCGTGGATCATGCCTATCTGGCTAAAAATATCCGAACACCAGTATGCCTGGACGAATCTATACTTTCAGAGGAGGATGCAAGAAAGGCCATAGATATTGGCGCATGCAAGGTCATTAACATAAAACCCGGCAGAGTCGGCGGCCTTACAGAATCTGTGAGAATTGCAAAAAAGGCAAGGGAAAAGGGTTGCCATGTTTGGGTAGGGGGCATGCTGGAGACAGGTATTGGAAGGGCGTTCAATGTTGCAATGGCTTCCAATGACCTTATTGATTACCCCGGCGATACTTCTCCCAATTCACGCTATTTCAACAGGGATATTGTCAGGAACCCATTCAAAATGGAAGGGGGAAAGATAAAGCCCAATGACAATCCTGGAACAGGAGTGGATGTGGACAGGGAAGAGCTGGAAAAAGTAACTGTCTGGAAAAAGGATCTGCTTTAGGTTACCAATGCAGCTTTAACTGCCTGGCAGCCTTCACCTCATCTATCCTTCCAACGCTAAGGTTCACTGGAAGGTGCTTCAGAGATTCCTCGTCCTGCCTGGAAGCACTGATCAGAGCATCAGCAAACTGGTCCAGATCCCTTTTAGAGACAGTTTCTGTTGGTTCAATCATCATGTCCTCATGGACATTAAGGGGGAAGTATACTGTGGGTGCGTGTATTCCAAGATCTATGAGGTACTTTGCCAGATCCAGTGCCCTCTTTCCCGTGTTCTCAGTCGTAAGGACAAGTTCATGCTTCTTCAGTTTCCCGAACGGAATTTTGAAATCATTTCCAAGCCTGCTGACAAGATAATTTGTATTCAGGACAGCACGAACTGTGTTCTCAGTAAGCCCATCTGATCCGTGGTATGTAATGTAAGCCCATGCTCGGAGAATTGTGCTGAATGCACCATAATATGGGGATACCTTACCTATAGTGTTTCTCAGGTCAAAATTCAGGAAGTATTTCCCATCGGGTGACTTCTCCACAACAGGGATTGGCAGGAATTCCTTCAGGAATTTTTTAACGCCAACCGGCCCAGATCCCGGGCCTCCACCCCCATGGGGTGTTGCAAATGTCTTGTGCAGGTTGAAGTGCACTACATCAAAGCCCATCAATCCGGGGGAGGTGATCCCCATAATGGCGTTGAAATTTGCTCCATCATAGTAAAGAAGCGCCCCAGACTTATGAACAATCTCTGCAATCTCTGTGATCCTCTTCTCAAAAAGGCCCAGTGTATTCGGATTGGTTATCATGAATGCTGCGGTCCGATCAGATAATGCGGCCTTAAGTGCATCCAGATCAACAGTTCCGTCAGGGGAGGAGGGTATTTCCACAACATCGAATCCGGCCATTGCAGCCGAAGCCGGGTTTGTTCCATGGGCCGAATCAGGGATGATGATTTCCCTTCTCTTTTCCAGTTCCCCCTTGCTTTCATGGTATTTCCTTATTATGAGAATGCCAGTGTATTCTCCATGGGCACCGGCCAGCGGCTGAAGTGTCACAGCATCCATATCAGAGAGCTCTGATAGATAGACCTGCAATTCGTACATCACCCTGAGGGAGCCCTGAATACTATCATCACCTACCAGAGGGTGTGTCTCTGAAAAATTCTCCATGGATGCTATCCTGTCAGCAAATTTTGGATTGAATTTCATCGTACATGAACCGAGGGGATATATGCCCAGGTCGACACCGTAATTCATCTGCGAAAGCCTGGTGAAGTGCCTGACAACATCGTATTCCGCAATCACTGGCAGATTCACATTATCTGTTCTCAATTCCTCAGGTATGAGATTTATGATGTTTTCATCTGCTTCAGGAACCTTATACCTGTTGTCAGAGTGTATTTCCGAGAGCAACGGTTCATCATATGTTGCCTGATGGTATGTCACTGAATCACCTCTATAGCCTTTGAAAGTGCCTCCAAGGACTCCGTCCCAGTCTTTTCTGTAACACTTAGAAAGACGCTTCCTTTAAGCTGCCTGTGTGGATTTTCAATAAGTTTTTCCAGTTCGATTCCTCCCGCAATACCTGACTCAGCAAGTTTATGCTGAAGGTCTCCTTTTCCGCTGTACTTAAGGATAACATCAGAAAACGGGACACCATTAAGCTCCCTTTTCAGCATTTTTGATCTGGAGACAGAATTAATGAGTTTCTGGCTGTTTTCCATTGTCTTAAGGGCAATTTTTTTCAGGCCTGAGGGGCCGATAATGCCAAGATATGATGTTGCAGCCACTGCGAACAGTGCCTGGTTTGTACAGATATTGCTCATTGCCTTTGCCCTTCTTATGTGCTGCTCCCGGGTCTGAAGAGTCATAACAAAAGCCCTTTTGCCTTGAGTGTCATTGGATTCCCCAATTATACGGCCAGGAGATTTTCTGGCAAATTCATTTCTGAAAGAGAGTATGCCAAGGAGTGGACCTCCTAGATTTCTGTGAAGACCCAACTGTTGGCCCTCCATCACATTTATGTCTGAGCCAGTTTCACCAGGGGGCTTCAAAACTCCCAGGGCAATTGGATCGTAATAGGTTATAAGCAATGCTTTTTTCTTTATCTCAGAAATCTTTGCAACGTTTCTGTCAATGTTTCCAAGGGAACTCGGCTGTTCTGCGATAATTGCAGAGGTGTTGTCATTTATCTTGCCTTCCAGTGATTCAAGGTCAATGGTTCCGTCTGCAGGGGATATTCCGTATGGCACCAGGCGGACATTAAGGCCTGTCATGTAGCTATGCAAAACATTCAATTTGGATCTGTACATTGTTTCCGGAACGAGTATCTCTGATCCCTCATTGATTCTGTATGCCATCCTTGCTGCTTCTCCAAGGGCGGTGAATCCATCATACATGGATGAATTCGTAATATCCATTCCTGTGAGGTCTGATATAATGCTCTGGAATTCGAAAAGGGACTGGAGCATCCCCTGGGACATCTCTGCCTGATATGGGGTATATGAGGTGAGGAATTCCGATCTTCCTATAATTGAATCAACAGACGATGGTATTATCCGATCATAAATGCCATTCCCGAGAAAATTGTGCCTGAAGGATCTGTTCATGGAGGCAATCTCCTGAGATAGATGTGTGAGTTCAAACTCTGAAATCCCTCTTGGAATCTTAAGTTCTTTTTTTCTTATTTTTTGCGGCACATCCTGAAAAAGTTCATCTGTGGAATGGAAGCCTATCTCCTTTAACAATGGGGAGTCTTCAATCTCCATGGAAGGAGTGATATGGAAGTTTTCTAAATACTTACCTGAATAGTTTTATTAAATATTTTCTGGTGCTTTATTTGGGACATTTTTACCAGTACTTTGATCCCAATGAATTCTGTTTCAGGATTCCAAATTTGGATTTTAATCAGAACCTGCAAAAACATTTATTCATTTCTCCAATACTTGGCTGTTGCAATCCGAGGCATTGGAGTTTGTCGAGTCGGTAGCTTATCCTACATTTGGAACGATTCTACTGGGTGGTTTATCCGACAGCAGAAACAGAATACCCCTTCACACATCTGCTGGCCTGGCATATACGGGACTTGAAAGCAAAATAGAGACAAGGACGATGATATACATCGTTAAGGGGGAGCCTGTAGGTTACTTCAACAGGCAGAAAATGGAATATTCAGAAGAGTACAGGTCTCCATTTGCGGTCATGAAGGAGATGTCTCTGAATATTCTGGGAAGATTCAATCTGAATCCGGCTGAAAATTCTCTCTGCTTCGACTCTGAAAATATTGGGATACTGAGCGGAAGTTCCGATTCAGGTGCTGCAGCTCTTGGAAGGGCCCTGATTGAAATGAATCCCGGCGGTAAAGACATTGACATGGAGAAATTCGAGAACCGTCTCAGGGTAGTCTCAGAAAGTGTCGGACGAAGCCTTTACGGGGGATTGACAATCACAGAACGAACTGGAAGCAGGTGCTTCACAAGGCAGATACTGTCACCGGAAGCATTCAGCGATTTTGTTGTTCTGGGTTGCAGGTTCAATGAGACAAGGAAGCCCTCTGACGCAATCCATACAAACATTGTGAAGAGTTCCGAATATGAAGCAAGGGTCAAAAGAACTGCAGATAAAGCGGTGGAAATGGAAAAACTTGCGAAAAACTCCAAAATTCAGGAGATTTTTGAACTTTCCATGCATGACACTGACGAATACCACAGACTGATAGAGAGTGTGGGTGTTAAGATAATAAACAAGGGAATGGCCGAAGTCATAAACTCGGTGAATCAATACCGTCGGGAAAGTTGGGCCTCATATATAGTCACTGGAGGAACAAACGTCTTCGTGCCGGTACACAGGTCAGAGTACCTGTCACTCAGGGAAAGGCTTTCTGGGTTATGCGATGAAATTGTCCCCCTTAAGATTGCAGAAGGGGCCAGAATAATAGGGAAATCTTTCTGACATGCCTGGGCCGAATATTTCCGATAAGTATTAAATGAAAGAAAGTCATGACTGATCGTGGCGGATAAGAAGAATCAGGGGTTTCAGTCAGGAGCAGGACTGATCAGGTATTTTGATGAGGAGGAGATTAATGGGCCTGCCCTTGATCCTAAACTTATAATTTACATAGGGATCATAATGGCAGTGATCGTAGAACTTGCCAAGATTTTCTGGCCTGTCTAAACTTAAAAATCCTCCTGAACCCAAACAGAGACAGTAAATTTTGGTTTACAGTGTTTAGTATAGTCTAAAGATTATATCCAGAAACTTAATCCGGTCAAATGGCTTGGAAAAAATTGTTTCAGTAAAAGCCCTGGATAAAGCTGGTGGACATTTTGCAGTTAAAGTTGGGGATGAGACAATATTTGTTGCAAGGGGTAAGAATGGATATCATGCCATGGATGCAGTCTGTTCACATGCGAAGTGCATTCTCGGCCAGTACGATTCTGATAACATGACAGTGAAGTGCTACTGTCACGATGCAAAATTCGATCTCAGCTCAGGTAAGATGCTGGAACCTCCATTTGTGGCTCCAAACGCACCTAAGGACAAGCTATCACTCAGGTTGTTCAACGTCAGAGACAACGAAGGTTTTCTTGAAGTTGATGTCGATTAAACTGAAAGACATCGAAGAAAGTTTTTTATCAAATATTTTTAATTTTATTGGATTTTCGATTCCCGACAAAAAGAAATAAATGATCTGATACAATAGGGCTTGGCGCTCCGGTGGTGTAGCACGGTCAAGCATTAGGGACTCTCAATCCCCCGACTCGGGTCCAAATCCCGACCGGAGCATTTCAATAAAAAAAGTCTAATATCTTAAACCCTTTACTAATGAGACTTTGCCTAAAATCAAATTTTACTAAGGTAAATCTTGAAGGTTTAAAACAAAATTATAATTACATAAGATAGAACTAAAATCAAGATTGGATTAATATCCGATAATACTATAAGGGAGCATGGAAAGAAGTACACAGGGAAAGAGCAGGCTGGCTCTCTGGTACAGTGCCTTCAGGGGATTTTATGACCGGAACAATTCACAGAATGCCGATTTTATAGCCAGGTTTCTCTTTTCCTCAAGGAGTGTTATCCTTGTAATTTCAGCTCAGGCAGCAATCATTGCTGGCCTTATGGCATATCTATTTTCATTCTTTAATGCTGTCAGTTTTGTAATCCTTTTCATAGGTTTCATAGACGCTCATGCCCTCAGCAACCTTTCCAATGACTATTTTGGATATTTCAGGGGGGACGATTCACCCGATTCGCCCAGGAGAATGTATACTATACACCCTATAGCTGACGGGGTTATAACAAGACATGAGGCAAAATTATCCCTTATAGTCCTGCTTGTCATAGGGATAGCGATTGCTGCATATTTCACAATTACAGTGGGAATTTACACCCTTCTCTTCTTCGGATTAGGAGTTGCATTGCTTTTCTTCTATGATGCCGCCCCGACCCCGCTTAAGGCTATAGGGCTCGGCGAGATTGCAAGCTTCCTTGCCTGGGGACCAGTGATGATAGCTGGCGGATTCTATGTTATCAGCGGCCACCTTTCTGTGATACCTGTTATTGCTGGAATTCCCTATGGACTGGGCGTTATGTCCATCCTCTGGGGGAAGCATATAGATCAGGAGGCATATGACTCTTCCAAGAAGATCAGAACAATGCCTGTCATACTGGGAACAAAAGTGAGCAGGGATGCAGGAATTGCGATCATCTCTCTTGTGTATGTTTCCGTTGTTGTTTCAATACTTCTTGGGATTCTTCCAATAACATCAATAATTATTCTCATAAGTGTGCCTGCAGCGATAATGGGCATCAGAAGATTTGCCTCCCCAAGGCCTGAATCGCCACCAGAAGGATTTGTTGGATGGCCGCTCTGGTTTCACAGAGGGGCACTTAATTTTAACAGGCGTTTTGGATGGTCCTACATCCTTTCACTTATTGTAGCCGCCATTCTCATTCATGTCCCGGTTATTGGCCACTTCATTTTGCTCAGGATAATATAATCATTTTTTATGAGATAACTGAATAGATTTTTGTTTGAATAATTTCAACTACAGAACACAAATTACAACCTGGACGCAATATTATCCTTCCAGGTTTTTATTCAATTCATCCACTATTCTGTCAGGATCAGTTCCTATAATCTGAGTTAATCTTCTGTGCAATTCCAGGAGACGCTTGGCTGGTTGGTGAAGGCCTTTCCTGCTGTATGACTGAACAACATCATCAATATGCACATATTGTTTACCTGCTACAAGATTATCAGCATGGGCAACAATCATCTCTTCAAGGGTGGAGGGAATGAAATCCATGCCAGGCAGGGAGAGTGAAGATGCCTCATCTCTGGTGATTCCGGCTCCCGTATGTTTCCTCACGGCCTCGACTATCCTGCTGTCTATATTCCTGTCAGCCAATATTTCCGAACCTATATAGGCATGAGTAATATCATGAACCTTTGTTTTGCCTATATCATGAAGAATTGCTGCCGCAGTCACTATATGGATATCTGCATCTGTCCCCTCCGCCATGCTCAATGCAAGCTTTTCAACAGCAAGGCAATGTTCGATAAGCCTATCAGAGGCACCTTCATCTTTGAGGATTCTTATGGCCTCTTCTGCATCAGGGATGATCTGGATCTTTTTTCCCTTTGCCTGTGGAATGACACGAAATCTGCCATTGAAATCTGATTTCAGTTCCTTTCCTTTATTGAAACGATCAAGGAAGATTGCCAGGGCTGACACTTCGCTAATTGGCTGGTTGGTAACTGAAATGTTGAAGTTGGATCTGCTGTAAACTTCAGGGGGGACCTTGCTCGCACCCACAACCACCATCAATGGTTTTCCCGCTGAATCTCTCAATATGGAATCCACCGCATCATCAACAGGGACACCGTACATTGTAAGATGAACAAGAACCCCATCGAACGACTTCATGGCTTTCCATGGATTTATGCCGGTTTCAATCCGGAAATTTCCACCGAACCTTTTGACAATTGATTTGATGCCATCCTCAAGTTCAGAATCCTTTTCATCTATGAGAATGGACGATGCCCCAAAGGCTCTGGCAGTCAGGGCAACATGCGTTGTTATCCTCTTATCTCTGAATGGTCGGTGGTTAATCCTCAGAACAGATATTTCTCTGCCTGAAAAACTATTATCAGATTCCGCCGACAGTGGCAATTTTGTATCCCTTTATCTGAAGTATGCTGGACCTTTTCACTATGCCCCTTAGAAGAGCCTGTGAGATGTCAAGGGATTCAACAACATCACCAAGAAAAACACCATCCGGTTCCTTGATCATGTTCTTGATTTTCTCCTCGTATTCAAGAAGTTTCTCCTCTGAGAGTGTTGTCGCATAAATTATGTCTGCAAGTTCACTCATACTCCCAAGCAGATTTATCTGAACACTGGTGTAATATGTATGATAGGCCTTTTCCGGTCCATTTTCTCCAGTGATCCACTGGCTTTCAATGAGTTTAATCTTATCAAGGTAGAGCAACCCTTTCTTTCCCTCAACACCGAATTTGCTCTCTATCATGGGCATGGTTACCCAGGAGGTGGAAAGGTCAAGCAATAACCTTCTCTTTACATCGCTGTCAGCTGCATGAAAAATTGAAACTAACTCACCCACGTCATTAACAACTTTAATCCTGCTGACCATTCTTTAGGTATTGCACATCAAATA
>ACXJ01011365.1_pt1 | contig 16516 bp, 17 predicted proteins | sample 870861 | NCBI WGS metagenome assembly ACXJ01 (sample SAMN02954270, study PRJNA29437) | mine drainage metagenome | biome: terrestrial; feature: Richmond mine; material: biofilm; isolation source: combined biofilm from UBA (pink subaerial biofilm) and UBA BS (thick... ... | reverse complement strand
ACCTCCTTCAGTCAATCGCGGTTCTTAGGAAAGATGTCGTTATTGACTGTCTCTATTAATGGAGATAAGCTCTATTTGTGGAGAAAATTTCCGATCCAGATTTTTAATGCCCTAAATTCTTCTTCATTACAAGCCAAGAATTAAAAATGAAAAAGAGGTAGTGATGACAGAAAAAAATTTCAAAATTCCACTCTTTGGGCACGATGTGGAAGTAGTCGAAGTTCCAATTTTAAATAGCACCGAAGGTTTTAATGATTATGAATTAGGCGATGGTTCAAAGATCCGTCTAAAAATCGTAGCAACCTCCATTCTGCGACTTGTGGGGCAATTTAACGCAGATGGGGATCCCATTTATATTGTTAAGAATGGTCAAGTGGTAACAGTATTGCAGGCTCCTGAGGCTTTGCGGAGAAAAGTGTAAATGAGTTCATTAACCATTCGAGCGCCATCGATTGAACAATCTGCCTTCCCAAATCCCTTAGATTATCAATCTGGGAATCTCATTAATTGTTTGTTCTCTAATTCCTACGAGCAAATCTTATCTGGGGGATATCTATTGAATCTAAAAAAGAATTCCAGAATCCCAATAGAACCTGTCCAAGATAAGGTTGATTACGACCAACGTAAGGAACCTGAGGTTAGGAAACGTCTGTCAGCACCGGCTTTACGGACTTTTTTCAACATTGCAGAAAAATGGGAGTTATCTGTTTCTGAACAATGTGGACTTCTAGGTTGGATTGCCCCTTCAACTTATCACAAATATAAAGCCGGTAATTTTGGAACTCTAACTTATGATGGCCTTACACGCATTTCCCTTATCATTGGGATCTATAAGGCACTTCATATTCTTTATCCAGATACTGTCCTTGCAGATCAGTGGGTGAAGATGCCAAACAACAATCCCTTATTTGCAGGGAAACCCGCACTATCCCTAATGATTGGAGCCGGAATTGACGGGCTTTATAGGGTTCGGAGGCTTCTGGACAGTCGGAGGGGTGGATGGAACTAACACCTCCAATACAAGAAATTAATTATACAAGAACGCATAGATTAATCCCCAGTCGATTTCCTCCTGTTGGAATTCTAAACGAAGTGGCCAGTCCGGAGGATCTAACCGACATTTTTGAATTAGAAAGTTGGACGAATGACCGTATATCGGAGGAATTGGGAATAATTGAACGTATCCCCCCTTCTGAATGGGTTTTGGGCAATCCAAATGCAACCATCATTATGGCTGCTTTTTGCCATCCACGACCAGGAGGGAGCCGATTTAACGATGAGTCCGTAGGGGCTTGGTATGCAGCTTTAAGCCTCAAAACAGCTCATGCCGAGGTTCTCTATCACAGGCAAAGAGAACTTGCTGAAGTCGGAGTTTTAAACACATCATTCGTTATGAGGGATTATGTTGCAGAGTTTAAAACGAACTTTCATTCACTGCTCGCGAGAGATTCAAAATTTGAAAATTATTATGATCCCATAAGTTATAGGGCTTCCCAAGAACTAGGTACACGTCTCAGAAATATGGGGTCCAATGGGATTGTTTACAGAAGCGTGAGAGATCCTAAAGGAAAATGCGTCGTATGCTTTCGTCCGCGACAGGTTCTTAATGTCCGCCAAGGTTCTCACTTCGAATATAAGCTCTCTGATACTTATCCTCCGAGCATTCATAAGCTCAACTCAAACGCCGTTTCTTGAATCATTCTTGGAGCGCTGGTTATTAATTTCAATTATAGTAGATAATATTTAGGATGCCCCTTGGGATATAATCTTTTACCAAGGAGGCCTACCTATGGCACGTGTTGCTCCGGTTCTGACCTGTACTCCGGCTGTCCGAAATGCCCTGGTCCAGTTGGCCCGTAGCCGAAGCGAAGAAGCCCGACTTGTAGAACGCGCCAGGATCGTTCTCTTGTGTCTTGAGGGAAAGCGGAACGAAGAGGTCGCCCGGGAACTGTCGGTTCGCCCCAATACTGTCGGAATATGGCGAAAGCGATTTGCCGAACAGGGGCTTCCGGGACTGCGGGACCTGAAACGGTCCGGGAAGCCTCCCCTCTACGGACCGGAACTCCGGACCCGAATCCTGGCAACCCTGGAGCAGCCGCCTCCGAAAGATCAGGCTCGATGGGACGGGGGAAGCCTGGCCCAGGCTCTGGGGGTGTCGGACGACATCGTCTGGAGGATTCTCCGCAAGGAAGGGATCCAGCTCTCCCGACGCCGCTCGTGGTGCGTCAGCACGGATCCGGAGTTTACGAAAAAGGCGGCGGACATCGTGGGCCTGTATCTGGATCCTCCGAACAACGCGCTGGTCCTGTCCGTGGATGAAAAGCCGACGATCCAGGCGATCGAGCGGGAGTCCGATTACGTCAAGACCTCGAGCGGGAAAGTTGTCCGGGGGATGAAGAGCACCTACAAGCGCCATGGAACGGTCAATCTGTTTGCGGCACTGGAAGTGGCCACCGGAACGATCCGGGGTAAAAGCACCCAGACCAAGAAGCGGGAGGACTTCCGGACCTTCATGGACGAGATTGTGGCCCACTATCCGGCGGACCGGGAGATTCATGTGATTCTGGACAATCCGTCCACTCACAAGAAAAACGACGACTGGCTGGCGGCGCATCCCAATGTGACGTTTCATTTCACGCCGACTTCGGCCTCCTGGTTGAACCAGGTGGAAATCTGGTTTGGCATTCTGAGCGGGAAGGCCCTGACGGGAGCCAGCTTTACAAGCCGGGAGCAGCTGGTCAAGGCCATCGAAGACTTCATGTCGGTCTACAATCAAAAGGCCGCCCCCTTTGTCTGGAGAAAGCGCGAAGTCAAAGGCGCCCAGCTGAGAAATACAATCTCTAGCTTATGCAATTAAAAACTGGGAGGCCTTTCCGTGGCATTTGGGGCCATTGGGTGAGGGCTCTTTCTTCTCCTCTGGAAATCTCTCTCTTCCGTTTTTGACGCCAACTCATCATGGACCCTTTTCCAAGGACTTCCGGTGTTCCCGTCCTTCTGGGCGATCCTGTCGACCCTGCTCTTCTCCCTGTCGACCCCCCTTTCCAAGATCCTCTCCGCCCGCTATCCCCCCCTGTTTCTTGCCGGGCTCTTCTATGGGGGCTCTGCCCTAGGAGCCCTGGTAGGGCTCATCCGTCCCCTGGGGCTTGCTCCGGAGCGCCCTCGGGCCTTTGTGGATTTTTCGTTACTCGCCGTCGGGACCCGCCTGGCCCTGGGAGGATCGATCCTGGCCGGAGGGGTTGTGGCTCCTGCCCTCTTTGTCCGGGGGCTCTCCGGAGCCCGTGCATCGGCGGGAAGTCTCCTGATGAATGCCGAGGGGATCCTGACGGTCATTCTGGCCGTCCTCTTCTTCCGGGAGCGCCTGACTTTGCGGCTTCTGGCCGGAACGGTTCTGGGGGCCGGAGGGTGCGCCCTTCTCTCCGTGCAGGGCTCCCTGGGAACGGGCCTCTGGGCCCTCCCCTTTCTGGGGGCGGCCTTTCTCTGGGCACTGGACTCCAATCTTCTGCGCTTTCTCTCCGGGATCAATCCTCTTGTCCTCACCGTCTGGAAGGGGGTTGCCTCGTCGACCCTTCTTCTCTCCCTGTCTGCGCATTTTGAGGTCTGGCGGGTGCCCTCTCCGACGGATATCGGCCTCATCCTTGCGGTGGGGGGGATCGGTTACGGGGCGAGCCTCGTCTTTTTCATCCGGTCGATCCGCCGGATCGGAGTCTCCCGGACAGGGGCCTGGTTTTCCTTTTCCCCCTTTTTCGGGGCGGCGCTGTCGCTGGTCGTATTGGGGGAGCCGGTTCCGGGGGCGTTTGTGGTGGCGGCAGGGGTTCTGCTGGTGGCGGCGATCCTGCTTTCGGAGAAGGAGAGGGAGGAGGTGGGGCTTCCCCCCTGAAAGGGCGTCGAAGACGTCAGCGGGTGAGCCGACCGCTCCGATAGTCGTCGATGGCCTGCTCGATCTCGGCCTTGGTGTTCATCACGAAGGGACCATAGGCGGCCACAGGCTCCCTGAGGGGGGTGGCCGAGGCAAAGAAAATCCGGGCGCCTTCAGTGCCGGCGACGAGGCGTCGGGAGAGTGCAGTGGAGTTTCCGGTGGCAAGGACGGCAAGGGTCTCCGGGGCGAGGTCGGCCCCGGAGATTCCGGCGCCTCCCGAGACCAAGAAGGCGAAGGCCGATCGGCCGTCCAAAAGGCGTTGGGGGATCTCAAGGACGCTTCCCGGGTTCAGTCGGATGTCGGCACAGACCAGCCCGGTGTGCGGGTCGAGGGCGGGACCGTGGGCTTCCTGGCCAGGTGTCGGCCAGGAGCCGGCAATCAGGCGTGCCTCTCCTTCCGGTAGAGCGACGAGAGCCATCTGGCCGGGAAGGATCTCCCGGTAATCCGGGTCGGAGAGCTTTTCCCGGGCCGGAAGGTTGACCCACAGCTGGAATCCGCTCATCCGCCCTTCGGTCTGCTGGGGCATCTCCGAGTGGATCACTCCCCGGGCCGCCTTCATCCACTGGGCGCCTCCGGTGACGAGGTCCCCTTCGTGGCCGAGGCTGTCCCGGTGCAGCATGTGTCCCTCGATCAGATAGGTCAGGGTCGAGAATCCCCGGTGAGGATGGTCGGGAAATCCCGCAATGTAGTCCCCCGGACGGGTCGAGTTGAAGTGGTCGAGCATCAGGAAGGGGTCGAGGTTCCGGAGGGCGGGTGTTCCGATGGTGCGGTGCACCACCACTCCCGCTCCCTCCATGAGGCGCGTCGCCGGAACGAGGGCGACGGATTCTTCCATCAGGCGTTCTCCACATCCATGTTCCGGGCCTCGGACTCGTCCAGCGCTTCGAGGAGGATCTGGTAGGTGTTCCGGTCGATCTTGTTGTCGGCCCAGGCCCGGTCGAGCTTCTCCATGAGGGTCTCCCACATGGGGGAGGAGACGGACTCGCTGTCGAGGTTCTGTGCGGGTACCGCTTTGCCTGTCTTGCTCTTCGGGTCTTTGGCCATGAGATCTCCTTTATGGATGAGGGTTCGTGGGTTGCTGCCGAGGGGAAGGTCTCCCGGGACGGGAGTCCGACGCCTTATCGGTAGCGGGCGAGGTACCGCCGTTCGAAGAAAGCCTTGGCATTGTGCATGAGGGAACTCTTCAGCAAAAAATTCCGGGAGGGGGTGCGATAGACCAGCGTCCCGGAATTCAGGCTGTCGACGACGCAGACGAGCTCGACCCGGAAGGTGCGGGTTCCCCGGCGTCCCTCAAGGAAGTCCTTGATGTTGGCGGCGGCCACGTCGGCCTGAAGATCCGCCGAGTGACCCTGCTTGGGCATCCAGTCCGGTCCGGGGAAGGCCCCGGTGTCCCCCACGACGAAGAGGTGGGGACGGTCCGGGACCTGGCAGGTCCGCTCGGCCCGGATAAAGCCTCCGGGAGAGCGTTCGAGGTCGGTCCCCGCGATCCAGTCGGCGCCCCGAAGCCCCGGGGTGAAGACGATCAGGTCGGCCGGGATCTCTCCTTGGGCGGTGGTCACCCCCGTCTCGGAGAACCTGACGAGCTTTTCTCCCAGGCGGGTGTCGATCCCCCGGCGCTTCATCTCGGCCAGAAGCCCCCGGACGGCCTCGGGGCCTAGGCGGTTGCCGGGCTCTGCCGCGGGGCTGAAAAAGACCAGCTCCACCTGGTGGCGGAGCCCCTTCTGTCGCAGCCAGGTCTCCATGCCGAAGAGGATCTCGAAGACAGGTCCCCCCCGGACGGCCGAGGGTTCCTCCGGGTTCCCCGCGAACCCCACGGCGATCGTTCCCCGGGTCATCGCGGCGAGCCGCTCCCGGATCTTCACGGCCTCGTCGATTCCGGAGCAGATGGAGAGGCTGTGTTCGATGCCGGGGAGCTTCCGGAGCGACGCGGCTCCGGTTGCAATCAGGACCGCATCTCCGGTGAGGGAGCCGTTGTCGGTCACCACGGTCCGTCCCCCGTCCTCAAGCCCCACGATGTTCCCTGGATGGTGGCTGGCCGCATTTTTCCGGAAAAATCCCGTCAGGTTGACCCGAAGATCGTCAGGCTTGCGGGCCCCGGTGGGAATCCAGATCAGCCCCGGATAGTAGATCAGCTCGGGGCGGGGAGAGACCACCACGATCTCCACGGTACGGTCCAGAACCTTCCTCAGGGCCCGGACGGAGGCGGCCCCCCCGAATCCCGATCCGACGACAATGACGCGCTTCAACGAGGTTCTCCTTATCAGGAAGAAGGAGCAGGGACAAAAACGGCCTGTCCGGGAAACGGCATCCGGTGGCGTTGCGGCTTCAATGACCCATTGTAGGGCGGAACGCCGTCATTCTGTCAACCGGCGGGGGAGCGGGGAGCCCTTCCTCTGCCGCATCTTCTTGAAATGGTCCCAGTCTTTTGCAATACTTTTTCCCGGAACTCCCCTCGGCAGGTGGGGGAGATTCTCCGATTGCATCCCCCCAGCCATGTCAGGAGACCATGTCCGAGGACCTCGCTCCCCGCGTTTTCAGCGGGCGCGCCTTCTCTCCCGAAGAAATCGATCAGGTGAAGCGCTGGACGGAGGACCCGTCGCTTTCCCGGACGGACATCGCCCGCCTCGTCTGCGACACCTTCGGCTGGGTCCATGCCGACGGGAGCCGGCCCAAGACCATGAGCGCCCGGGTGGCACTCCTCCAGATGGAGCGGAGGGGTCTCCTCACCCTTCCCCCTCCCCGGGTGCCTCCCCCCGTCCGGGGGCGCTGGCGCATCCAGAACCGGCTCGAAAGCTCTCCCTCTCCCGTCGACACCCGTCCGGCGGGGGCGTGGGGGCCCATCGATCTTCGCCCCGTGGCCAAGGGCTTCGAGTCAGAGATCTGGAACGACTTCATCGAACGCTACCACTACCTGGGGTACACCGTCCTTCCCGGGGCCCAGATCCGCTACATCGCCTGGGTGGGGGACAAGCCCTTGGCCTGCCTCAGCTTTTCCGCCTCGGCCTGGAAGACGGCCCCCCGGGACAAATGGATCGGGTGGAGCCCTGAGGTCCAGAAGAAAAATCTCTCCCTTGTGGTCAACAACTCCCGCTTTCTCATCCTGCCCTGGATCCAGTCGAAGAATCTCGCCTCGATGCTCCTGGGCAAGGTCGTCCGGCGCATCGGTGCCGACTGGCTGGCCCGCTACCACTTCGCCCCGCTCCTTCTCGAGACCTTCGTGGACTCCGAGCAGTTTGCCGGGACCTGCTACAGGGCGGCCAACTGGATCTGGGTCGGCCAGACCCAGGGGCGCGGCAAGAAGGATGTGAAAAACGAATACCCCCTTCCGGTCAAGGACATCTGGCTCTACCCCCTCCGCCCGGACTTCCGGGAGATCCTGTGCCGGTAGCTCCCTCTCCGGTGTCGTCTCCCCTGGCCTTTTTCTAAGAAGACCCTCCCGGATCCAGGGGGGCCTCTGTGCCCCTCCCCTCAGAAGGCCCAGAAAGGGTTCTGGCTCTCCGTCTGGTACCCCACCGCCACGGTGCGTCCGAAAAAGAAGGGGAGCCCCGCATCGAAGGTGCTGTCGTTGGAGGCGCTGTAAGGGCCGGCCAGATCGTTCCAGGCGATGTTGGGAGAATTGACAATGTTGTTTTCGTCGATGACGCTCAGGGAGAATGTTCCGGTGGTGTTGTTGGCCCCGGTGAGGGTGAGGGAGATCGGGGCGGGGGAGGAGGAGGGGCAGTACCAGTATGTGTTGCAGACCGTGAAGGTTTCTGACCCACTCTTAAAGGTCCCCGTCCCGAAGAAGAGGCCGTTGGAGCCCGAATCCAGAAAGCCGCAGGAGCCGCTTGCTCCCCCCGTGAAGGAGGCTTCGATAAAGCTGTCGTTGGATCCGCAGGAATTGCTGGCGCTGATCCCATAGATGGTGAGCCCCGAGAGGCTGTTGTCGCTTTGGGTGTTGAGCCCGAAGGTGAGGGTTCCGTAGACGGGAGCGGGGGCCCCTTCGGAGGAGAGGGAGGGCAGGGAGAGCAGGATCCCGTTGTTGTCCGAGGGGAAGGAGAAAACAGGGTTGGCGACCTGGCAGGGGAAGGTTCCGGTCGATCCTTGTGTAGTTGAGCAGGAGGGCTGGCTTGGGCATCCCGAGGAGGAGCAGAGGTAATAGAGGCCCCCGTCGTACTGGGTAAAGGGATAGCCGATCCCCAGGATCCCGTTGACCCCCCCTGAGGTGACGCTTGAAGCCGTTCCGCAGGAGGAGGGAGGCGTAAGGCTGGCGTTTGAGACCTGGACGTCGACGGTGACGGCGGGCTCCCCTCCCAGGACCACATCGGCCGAGACCACGGGGCCGAAGACGCTTCCCGAGGAGAACTGATAGCACTCGTCGACCTCGCTTCCTCCGTCGGACACCGGAGGAAGCCCAAGCGAGAGGGCCGCGTGAGAGATCCGGAGCCCCACCGAGCCGGTGTCGAGAAGGATGTTGTCCACCGTCTGGCAGGTGGTGGTTCCCGGAATGCAGAGGGTCACGCTCACCGTCGGGATGTTCCACTGGGTCGAAAGGAGCGAGACGACCATCTGGTTGGAGGAGACGGCGGGGGGGCCGGAACTCCCGCCCCCCCCGCCGCAGCTGGCGATCCCCGAAAAAAGAAGAAAAAGGGCCAGGAGGCGGCCAAGGAGGCGGAGGGGGAAGGAGGAGAGATCCCTGAGGTCGGGAGCGTTCATGGCCGTCTCGTCAGGGAAGGGCCAGAATGGCCGGAAGGTTCGTCCCGGGAGGGATCCGCCGGGGATCCCAGGCCGACCCCTCGGCGTGAAGGACCGACCCCCCCATGCGAAGCTCGAGATTGGGCTGCGACAGGATCCGGGGACCCCTGACAAAGGGCAGGGGGGAGGGAAGCCGTCCCCCCAGAAGCCGTCCCAGATCGGGGGGGTGGATCCCCGACCAGGAGAGGGCGAAGACCACCCCGTCCGGCCCCGCCACCTCCCGGATCCGTTCGGTGACCTCATGGCCCAGCGGGTTGGTCACGGTGCGGCTCAAGGTATAGGCGGTGAGGGAGCCGGGAAGGGAGGCGGTGGCCACGTGGGAGTAGCCCAACCGGGCGGCCTCCCGGGAGGAGAAGGGCTGTCCGATGGCAGCCCCTGCGGTCTTCGGGAGAAGAAAGAGGGCCAGGAAAAAGGCTCCCCCCCAGAAGATCCTCCGGCTTGTGCAAAGGAGGCCGGATTGGCTCTGACCTCCTTTGCGCAATGCCAGACGACCAAACGAGAGGGGGGAAGCACAGGGATCGCGGTCGCGGAGCATGGGGAACATGGCTATCCTCCGAAAGGAAAGAAGTGGGGAATGGAGACAAGGCCCCAGGCAAAGGCCAGCGCCAGCACGGGAGCCCCCCGCCTCATGAAGTCCCCCAGCCGGTAGTCCCCCGGGCCCCAGAGGAGGGTGTTGACCGGGTGGGAGAAGGGGGTGAGAAAGGCGAAGGTGGAGGCGAAGGCCACTCCCATCATAAGGGGATAGGGCGACAGATGGAAGGTCCGGGAGAGGTCCATGGCGATGGGGGCCATGACCAGGGCCACCAGGTTGTGGGAGAGGAACTGGACCAGGAGTGCCGTCGTTCCCATGAGAAGCGCCAACAGCAACAGGGGGTGGGGGAGCAGTCCCGGTGTCCCCAGGTGGGAGGCCAGGCTCTGGCCGATCCCCGTCGCGGAGAGGGCCCATCCCAGGGGAAAGAGTCCCCCCAGAAGCATGATGACCCGCCACTCGAGGGCCCCGCGGGCCTCTTCGATGGTGAGGCATCCGGACAGGACCATGAGAAGGGCTCCGATGAGCGCCGAGAGGGAGAGGGGAAGCCACTCCATCACATTCGACAGGACGACCCCCCCCAGGATCAAAAGGGCGGTGAGGGCCTTGCCGGAGCGGAAGGTCTCCCGTTCGTAGCGGTCGAGATAGAGAAAGATGTTTCGGCCGGAGAGCTCCGAGATGGCGGGACGCGGACCCAGAAGAAGAAGGATGTCCCCGGCCTCGAGGGTCATGTCGGCCAGGTGTCCCGGAGCCCGCCGTCCCCCCTCCCGGTGGACCCCCACGATGTCGACCTCGGGGGGAAGGAGAAAATGGAGGGAGGAGAGCTTGCGTCCCACCATGCCGGAGCGGGGGGAGAGCACGGCCTGGGCGAAGATCCAATTCTCGGACTCCATCAGGGGACCCAGGGTGGTCCTTTCCCCCCCGGACTGGCTTCCCGGGAGAAAGGCATGAACCGGTTCGAGGGAGACCCCCTTGATGTCGGCAAGGCGCTGGAGCTGGTCGAGCGTCCCCACAACATGGAGGTGCTGGCCGGCGGCCAGCGCCTCCTCCCGGGATTCGTTTGCGGGGGCGTCGGTCCTTTCCGGGGAGGTGGCGGGGGCGATCTTGCGGCTCCAGTCCCAGGAGGCCCGGAGAAAGGTCTGGGCCCGCTGCCGGGCGGTGATGGGGGCCGAGTCGTGGCTTTTGGAGAGGGTCAGCCCGATCGTCGTGGCCAGGGGCGTCTCCTCGAACTTCTTCCCGGAGTAGGGAAAGTCTTGTTCCAGGACGATTTCGAGGTCATAGGGGCGATCGTCGCCATTTGTGGTCAGGGGTTCGGGAGATTCGGCGTCGCCGGCAACCCTTTTTCCGGTCAGAAGAAGCCAGGCCCCTCCCAGAAGGAAGGCTCCCCCTCCGATGGGAAGGAAGTCGAACATGTGGAAGGGGGGAACCGAGAGGGATTCGAGATAGCCCGAGACGACGATGTTGGAGGAGGTGCCGATGAGGGTGGCCGAGCCTCCTAAGATGGCGGCGTAGCCCAGCGGCAGGAGGAAGGGCTTTCGGGAGAGCCGGGCCTCCCGGAGAAGGGAGAGCGCCACCGGAAGGAAGAGGGCGGTGGTGCCCGTATCGTTGAGGAACATGGAAAAGAGACCCACCGACAGGAGAAGGGCCGGAAGGAGGAGACGGGGATGAGTGTGGCGGATCCTCCCCAGAAGCAAGGCGACCTTTCTCACGACCTTGGTGCGGGAGAGCCCCTCGGAGAGGATGAAGAGGGAGACGATGGCAATGACCGCCGGCTGGGAGAAGCCCGAAAAGGCCCGGTCGAGAGGGAGAACCCCGGTGAGGGCCAGGGCCACGGGGACGGACAGGACCACGATTTCCAGCGGAAGGACTCTCGTGGAGAGAAGGACGACGACAAAGAAGAGGAGGGACAGGACGACGACGGTGTGCATCGTGCTCCGAAGCGAAAGAGGGTCGATTTGGGTGAGTTTACCATTTTTTCCCCCTCTCTGTTAGTCTCTAGAGAGAGGACGATCGCTTTTCGCATTAACGGAAAAGGAGGGGATTGTGCACAAGAAAATGACTGTCTTCCTGATGGGGCTCCTGTCCCTGGCCCTCTCCGCCTGCGCCTCCTCCCGGACGCTTCCGCCCTGGGTGGCCAGCCCCCAGGCGCCGCCGGGAGAGGATGTGGCGGTGGGCTTTGGGCAGGGGAAGGATGAGCCGACGGCGGTGGCCGAGGCCCGCCGCCATGCCCTGCGCCAGATCGTGGACAGTGTCTTCGGGGAGCGGATCCATTATCGTTACAGCAAGACCGGAACCCACGACTCCCGGGATGACGCCTCGACCGTTCATGACTTCTTCGAGGCGGCCTCCCGGGGGACCCTCGTGGGCCAGCGGGTGGTTCACAACGAGATCGAACATCTTGCCACCGGCTACGTGGCCTATGTGATGGTGGAGGTAAGGGAGGCCGATCTCGAGAGGGCCTATCGGAGGTTCCTCCGGCAGGAGAAGGCGCGTCGGCAGATCTACGAGGCGGAGATGGAGGGGGCCGTGCTCCTGTCGGAGAAGCACTACAGGCGCGCCCTGGCCTACTACCGCGAGCGGCTTCGCCGGGATCCCGGCAATGACGTCTGGTGGATCGGCGTGGGGGCCTCCCTCTTTCGTCTGGGGCGGTATCAGGAGGCCCTTCATGCCACCGACCGGGCCCTTCTCAAAAATCCCCATTCCTTCTACGGCTTCTGGAACCGTGCCAGTATCCTCGACCACTTGGGCCGCTGGCGGGAGGGGGTGGCCGACCGGGCCATGGCATGCCGAATCCGGCCGTCAAAGGCCTGCTCCGAGCGGCTCTCCCTGGACCGTCGCCGGATGGAGGGCCAGGCCCCCTGATCACGTAGTTTAGGAATGCCGGTCAGCGGCCCTTCCGGATCGGCCTCTCTGGCTTGGGCTCGAAAGGGGAAGGTGGACTGTCGCCCAGGGGGGCTCGGAAGGTGTCCCTCATGCGCAGGAGAAGGGGCCGGAGCATGTCCATCTCCCCGGGGGTGAGGCTTTTGTTGAAGTACTGCTCGAGGTGGCGGACGTGGCGGGGAAAGACCCTGTCGTAGAGCTCCTCTCCCGCGGGCGTGAGGCGAATGATCTGTCCGCGTTTGTCGTGGAGGTTTTTCGTGCGATGGATGAGCTTCTTCTTTTCGAGGCGGGTGAGAACGCCGGTGAGGGTCCCCTTGGTCACCAGGGTCTCCGTGGCGATGTCGGTGCAGCGGAGACCCTGTGTTCGGGCCAGGGTTACGATGACGTCGAACTGTCCGCGGGTGAGCCCCATCGAGGCGATGTGGCGGTCCGAGACCTGGAGGAAGGCCTGGTAGGCCTCGACAAGGGGCCGAAGGATCTTGAGAAAGTGCGGGGCGGGAAAGGGAAGCCCGCTGTCGGAGCCGCAGCCTTTTTCTTCCGGAGAAAAAGCCCCGGAGAGGGGCTCCTTCTTCCCCGAGGCGGAACCCGAAGGGCTAGTTGACGGTGAGCGTGGCATGCGCGGTTCCCGGGTGAAAGTCTCCAAAAAAATCGTAGCGTCCCTTTCCCAGTCCCGAGACGGGAACAAGAATCGTCTGCCCCGGTCGGACGAGCACCTCGAAGCCCATGTCGTAGCTTTCGAACTCCTCCGGTGTCGCATCGAGGTTCGTGACCCGGAAAAGGAGAGGCTGCCCCGGGGGAACCGAGAGGGCGGTGGCGGTGAACCTGTGGTCCTTGATCGTGACCGCAATGGTCTTTTGCGGATCGCTCACCCCTCCCCACGCCGGGGAGAGAAAGGCGAGCGACCCCACCAGAAGCAGGGCTTCGATTCCTGTCCGGGCGACACCGGGAAGGGTCCGGATCTTTCGGGAAAAAGAACGTCTCATGTCGTCAATTATACTCGAGATTTTATTGTTTTGAAATGGGCGGGAGCTCGCGGGAGGAAGCCCCGGACGGGTGTCCCGTGGTCCGGGAGAGGAGTCCGGGACGGTGGACGCGGATCCACCAGGCGAGCATGATGCCGGTGTAGGCAAAGGTCGTCAGGACCACGGTCAGGGAGGGGCGGGCCCGGTAGCCGAAGAAGTCGGCCATGAATCCCCCGAAGAGGTTGTGTTCGGGGAGGATGCGGCTCGTGTCCCAGACCTGGCTGACAAGGGGAGGAATGGCCCCGATCATCACCAGGCGGCCGACCCCTGCGGAGACCATGCCGGCGGCAAAAAAGATGAGCAGGACCGAGGTCACGGAGAAAAAACGCCCCAAGGGAACCCTCACGAGTCCCTGGAAGACCAGGACGACCGCCCCGATGCCGGCGGCGACCCCCAACAGGCCGAAGAGGAGCTCGGAGGATCCCGACTCACCGCTTTGGGTCACGATCCCCCAGAGAAAGAGGATCGTCTCCAGCCCCTCCCGGAAGACCCCGAAGAAGGAGAGAAGGAAGAGGGCGCCGTGTTCGCCGGACTCGAGAAGCCGGGCCGCCTTTCCCGAGATCTCCCGGGAGAGCTCCTGGCCGTGGTAGTGCATCCAGACCACCATGGTGGTGAGGAAAAAGGCGGCCAGAAAAAAGATCAGGATGTCGAGACCGGTGCGGAAGCGTCCGGAGAGGAAGGAGGGGATGTCCCGGGAAAGCACCAGGACCAGGCCGCAAAGGAGAAGGGCGGCCATCACCCCTCCGACGACATAGCGGCGATCTTCGGGGCGCCCGGCCTTCTTCACCGTCGTCAGGAGGATCCCCACCAAAAGGGCGGCCTCGAGGGATTCTCGCATGACGATCAGAAATGTTTCCATGGCATCTCCTGGGATTTTGATAATAACTCTCATTTCCATTCTACCGGCGATGGCCCGGAAGGTCAAGGATCCGGGACCCGGACTCCACGGGGCCCTTGGGGCCGGCCGGGGTCTATGGTAGACTGTGCTTGCTTTTTTACCCATCCATCCGGGAGGTCCGATGAAACTGACATTTCACGGCGCGGCAAGACGCGTCACTCGGACCTGCCATCAGGTGAGCGCCGGCGGTCGCGAATTTCTCGTCGACTGCGGCATGTTCCAGGGACATGACGACATGAGCCACGAGAACAGCCAGCCCCTGGGCTTCGACCCCAGGGAGATCTCGGCGGTTCTCCTGACCCATGCCCATCTCGACCACTGCGGCCGCCTTCCCCTTCTGGTGAAGCAAGGGTTTCGGGGACCCATCATTTCGACCCCGGCGACCCGGGACCTGGCCTCCATTGTCCTGCTCGATGCCGCCCACATCCTGGAGGAGCACGCCCTCCACCAGGCCCGCCACGGTGGCAAGGACCTCCCTCTCTACACCAACACGGACGTCTTCGACACCCTGCGCCTTTTCCAGACCTCCGTTGAGTATGGGGGGAAGGTCTCTTTGGCCCCGGGGGTCGATGCCATCTTCCATGATGCGGGCCATATCCTGGGATCGGCCTCCGTGCAGATCGTCGAAAGGGGGGGAGGGCTTCGGACCCGAACTCTCTTTTCCGGCGACCTGGGCTCCTCCGGCCGAGGTTTTCTCAACCCTCCGGCGCCCCCCGTCGACTCGGACGTGGTGGTGATGGAGACCACCTACGGGGACCGGAACCATCGCTCCTACGAAGACTCCATCGCCGAGCTCAAATCCAAGATCTCCGAGACATTCAAGCGGGGCGGGACCGTCCTGATTCCCACCTTCGCACTCGAGCGGACCCAGGAGATCCTCTATCTCTTCCGGGAGTGGGACGGGGAGGGGTTTTTTCCGGCGGAGGCCAAGGTCTATCTCGATTCCCCCATGGCGATCCGGTCGACCGATGTCTTCGAGCGCTATTCCCGGGACTTTTCTCCGGCCATCCGGGACATGCTCGACCGCCACGAGGACCCCTTCCATTTCGAGCGCCTGGTGATGGCCCGCTCGAGCGACGACTCCCGCCGCATCAATTCCGCCAAAGGGCCGTCCATCATTCTGGCGGGCTCCGGGATGCTCTCCGGCGGACGGATGATGTACCACATCGAACGCGAGATCGACAATCCGGCCTCCTCCCTGATCTTCGTGGGCTACCAGGGAGAGGGAACCCTGGGCCGGACGCTGGTGGACGGAGCCCGGAAGATCCGGATCTTCGGCTCCGAGCGAGATGTCCGGATCGACATGGCCATGATCAACGGCTTTTCGGCCCATGCCGACCAGAAGGATCTTCTGGCGTGGTGCCGCTCGATGGCGGTGCCTGAGCNNGCCATTCTCGTTCACGGGGAGGATCGGTCCATGGAGGGCTTCCGGAAGGTCCTTCCCGGGATCGGCTGGACCCGTTCGACCATGCCCACCATGGGGGAAAGCATCACCCTCCCGGGGCTTCCCGGCTGATGGACCGACTCCCGCCTCCCGGATTTCCCCCCTCCGGGTCCGGAGTAGAGCCTCTCCGGGCCCGCTCCCTTTCGCTCTGAGGGACCATGGCCGACCGCTCCCTCCTTCACCGGTTCTTCCGGGTCGCCGCCCTCTCCCCCGACCGATCCTTCCTCGAGTGGCAGGACGGGGATCCCCGCCGTCGCCGCTCGCTCTCCTACCGGGATGCCGCCCGGATGGTCGTCCGTCTGTCGAAGGAGATCGGCCGTCGCCTTCCCCCGGGTCCGGTCCTGGTCGCCTGTCCTCCCGGGCCGGAATTCGTCGTGGGGGAGCTGGCCCTGATGCTTGCCGCGCGCCTTCCCGTCCTCGTCGACCATCTCCTCCCCCCGGACTCCCTTCGGGAGGTGGCGGAGCTCTTTGAGGTCCGAAGCGTCTATGCCTCTCCCGAGATCTTCGCGGCCTTGTCCCGGCCCGATCTGTCCCACCTTCTCCCCGCTCTTCCCGAGACCAACGACTCCGATGCTGGGGATCAGGATCCCCTTCTCGACCGGGCCCTCCCTGAGGGAGAGGAGACGGTGGCCCACCTTCTCTTGACCTCGGGCACGACCGGGCGTCCCAAGGGGGTTCCCCTGACCCACCGAAATCTCCTCTCAAATGCCGAGGCCATCCTCTCCCGGGGAGTCTATTCCGACGGCGACCGGGTCCTCTGCGTTCTGCCCCTCCACCATTCCTATCCTTATATGGTCAACCTGCTATTGCCCCTGTCGGTCGCGGGAACGGCGGTCTTCTCCCCCGATCTCGCTCCCCAGACCCTTCGGGAGATCCTGGCCCAGGACAGGATCTCGCTTTTCCCGGCCGTCCCGCTCCTCTGGGAGGGCTTCCACCGGAGGATCGAGGAGGAGATCGCGCGCCGTCCGGCCCCGGTGGTCCGCCTGATCCGGGAGGGGCTCATCCCCCTCTCCCTTTCCCTTCGGAGGCGGNNGGGGATCAATGCGGGCCGGTGGCTCTTTCCGGCGGTTTCCCGGACCTTCGGTCCGACGAT
>ACXJ01011287.1_pt1 | contig 16929 bp, 17 predicted proteins | sample 870861 | NCBI WGS metagenome assembly ACXJ01 (sample SAMN02954270, study PRJNA29437) | mine drainage metagenome | biome: terrestrial; feature: Richmond mine; material: biofilm; isolation source: combined biofilm from UBA (pink subaerial biofilm) and UBA BS (thick... ... | reverse complement strand
AGCCCTCACAGTTTTAGATGATCTTGTACCTAGTACGAACAGGAGTGAATCACCTATATTGCTCTTCCCACTGCCGTTAGGACCTGCTATCATGCTTAATCCTGGCCTAAAATCTATCTTCATTCCCTTATGGCAGAAAGATTTAAAGTTTTTAATTTCTAAACTGTATAGTCTCAAAGTGCACCCCGTCAGACAACTGTATGATATTATTAGACAAATATAAATATTTATGCATTGTTAATCCCCTCATTGCTGGTTTGATTTAGAAGGAGTTCTCTGGCAGATGTCTTAAGGTGCAGGAATTCACCTATGAGGATTCCCAGTGATAAAGCCAAACTTGCGTTGACTGCAGTTAGGAGATAAATATTTGTTGTATTAACAACAAACTCAAGAACAATTCTTATAAAATACAGCATTAAAGTTAGGAATAGCACCATTGTTGATCTTTTGTACATTAACACCTTTCCCTCCCAGTATACCGTTGATAATGATCCTATCCTATCACCAACAATAAATCCAGGAATGATTAAAATTAGCGCTATGAAATCATAAATAATAAATGAATACAGGACTGCCAAAAAATATACCAGTAAAAGTGAGTAAATTATAGGTGTAGTTATGATTCTACGGAATGAATACGGTCTACCATTAATTCCTCTTTTGATTCTTCTGTAAATAATTAGTCCGAAAATAGCGATCAATAGTATATAACTATAAACATCACTACCTGAGTTTGAGTTCTGAGTTGTAAATGCTGATACAAACACAAAATATAATGTATATACAATATATAAATTCATCATTTTAAAAAGGGTTCAAGAAATTGATTATACTGTTTTAGAATGAGAGAAAATTACCAGACTTCAGGATCCTGTATAGAAGAAAAGCGTAAAAACAAGATTTTAGTTTGTTTACTGAAACACCTGTGCTCACTTTAAGAAAGTAATAGTTGTATGCAATGCAAAAAGGAACAAACTTTGAAAGTTATTTGTAATTAACACTGAAAACATAATAACAAAGAATGAATTTTCCCTTCATGGTATCATCTTTCAAGGTTACATTTCTCGGGAGTGGGGGTTCCTGGCCCTTTCCCGGAAGATCATTACCTGCAGTTGTAGTTCAGTTAGATGATTTTGTATGCATGTTTGACTGTGGTGAGGGAACCCAAAAACAGATAATGAAAAGCGGAATTTCTTTCATGAAAATAGATAGCATATTCATATCTCATTTTCACGGAGATCATTTTCTTGGTATACTCGGTCTTATTCAGAGTATGTCATTTAACGGTAGGGAAAAGCCGTTAAAGGTTTATGGTCCACCGGGGGCAATTTCAGTTCTCACAAGGGCATTCAATGTTGGTTATTACTCTCTTGGATTTGAAATTCTCATTAATGAGATACCTTTTGGGGGAAAGCTTCAGACTGAATTTTTCACCATTGAAACAATCAAAGCAGATCACCCGGTTCCTGCAATATCATATAAACTTACTGAAACTGATCTTATTAAAATAGACCCTGAAAAGGTTAAAAAACTGGGAATTGAATCAAATAAAATAGAAAAACTACGGGACCTCGGGGAATTAAACATTAATGGAAGGATTGTTAAGTTAGAAGAGGTTTCAGCAGGGATAAGGAGAGGCAGGGTTCTGGTATATTCTGGAGATACAAGACCAAACAAAGAAATGATAAACTTTGCAAGAGGAGCTGATGTATTAATACACGAGACAACAACAGATTCTTCTCTGGAACCTAAGGTGAATGAATTCGGACATTCGTCCTCAAGACAGGCTGCAGAAATAGCAAAAGAAGCAGAAGTAAAGAGTTTTTATCTTTATCATTACAGCCCACGGATTGATGATCCAGAGGTTTTGTTGAGGGAGGCAAGGGGAATATTTCAGAATTCGTTTCTTTCAAAGGAACTTTTATCTTTTGATGTGGCAAAGGGCGAGACTATTTACCAGAATCTCTGACTGTTCTGATTTGAGTCATGCGCTGTCTCACCTTACCAGAAATTTTAGTTTCAAAGACATAGGTTAGAATGATTGAGATAAAGAACGAAATTACATAGCTGAAGTCAACACCTGAGGTAGCGGAATAAAATGGTATGTGTATGCCAAAATAATGCTGTATAGTATCCATGAATGGAATAGATATGATTATTGAAAGCAGGTAGGCAATGATGGGATTCCAGTTTATGTTTGAGTTGAAGCTTTCCTTTCTCCTAACAAGGAAGAATTCAGCTATCATTACCCCAATCCAGGGTGTTATCCAATAATCAAGAACGTACAGGAATCCTTCAAAATATGAGGAGAATGTATTGTAAAAGATAAAGCCCATAGAAACAGTAAGCACTCCTATAGCAAGAATGATATAATTTCTCCCATTTTTAAAACCAAGTGACCTGATCGACATAAGGTTGGAATATAAATTCAGTGAATTTGCTGCAAGACCACCAAGAAATAGGGTAAGCGATCCAAGTATCCAGAATCCACCAAGAAGTGGTACGAACAGATGGTTCGAAAAGATACCACTTAAGCCAAGGTCAACGCCCACGTAAAAACCTATAAGTTCCACCAGAAATGATGCTAATGCTGTACCTGCAAATGTATATACGAAAGCCTTTAGTGATGAATATTGACTCTTTTGGATATATCTTGAATAATCTGCTGCATAGGGCCCCCAGGACATTATGTACGAGAAAGATAGCATGATTATAGAAGCGAATGATATTAAGGAAAAAGTTCCCGTATAATCAGAGATGTACCTTGATGGACTCACAATGATTGAGTATGTTAAAATTACAAATAGAACTCCAAGAATCACTGACATTAACTTCTCGAATGTTTTTATGGACTTATGACCAAATATTATTGTCACAACTATTAAGATCATTACAATAATCAAAGATATAACTTCTAGAAGATTTATACCAAGGAAGCTTGGGCTATAAGAGTCCTGTGAACTGAGAATAAACTGAAGTGCTCTTGATGATATAATAAGATTTACGGACAACCAACCAATTGTATTCATAAACTGAAGCAGAGAAAATATTTTTCCACCCCCCTTTCCAAAAGATTTTTTTGATATTTCCATCTGCCCCATTCCACTTGTTGGACCGAGATGACTCATAAAAGCAACCAGTAAGCCTCCAAAAATATTTGCTATTAATAGTGCCAGAATTGTATAGTAAACAGTAAGTCCGTAAGATTCTACAAGCACTCCAAGTGCAAAATCAGCCACAGTAAGATTTGAGCCGAACCATAGGTAAAAGAGGGCATTGGGCTTCATGGTTCTCTGCCCAGTTTCAAGCGTTCCGAGAAGTGTTTCATCTCTTAACTCTGTCATTGTTATCCCCTATGGATTAATTAAATTAAATTTATGCAAAGTTGAAATACACTTAATCTTTAAAATATGCAAATAAAATAAAATATATATTAAGAGTCTATAGGGAAATGTGGATATTCAAAGAAAGATAGAGGCTATCCTATTCGCGACAGAAGAGCCTGTGGGTATAATGGAGATATCATCCATCCTTCTAGAAGATCAGAACATTATAAGGAAAGAACTTAGAAGATTGATGAAGGATTACAGTGCGAGAGAAACCTGCATAACCATAAGTAATGTAGGAAAAAAATATAGAATGGTACNNNNAAATGAATATTCAGATCTGGTAAAAGGAGTAGCAAAACCAGAGTNATCCCCTGAGCAGATCAGGTTGTTAACCCTAATACTAAACAATGACAGGACAATGAAAGGGGAAGTGAAGGAGAAGTTCAAAATGCAAAGTGACTTCTTAATACACTCGCTGAAAAGAACAGGATTTATTAAGTCAATTAAATATCGAAATACAGAAATCTACGAATTAACTAATAAATTCTATAAATATTTTAACATGGAAAAAAATAAGATCCAGAAGAAAGGGAATGATGATGGAAGTGAAATGAAGGATGAGTGAAAGAATTGCAATTGTAGGTGGTGGTGGACGGGAGGATGCACTCGCTCGAAGGTTGTTTCAGGATGGAGCTGAACTCATATCCATAATGCCAAACGATAATCCGTCCATAAGGTCAATAAGCAGCGAGTCCCTGGTAACGAAATCCATGGATACTGATATGATAACAAGATATATAATGGATAAGAGACCGGATCTCGTATATGTAAGTCCAGATGGATATCTCGAAACAAATCTTGTGGATAAGCTTGAATATAACAAAATCAAGGTCGCAAGTCCAACCTCAGCATCATTCCAGATTGAAAGTTCAAAAATCTTCATGAGACAGCTGATGAAGAGATATGGGATTCCTGGAAACCTGAAGTATGAGGTTTTAAATAATGAATACGATATTCAGAAATTGCTATCGAACACTAGTCTTGAATTTGCTATCAAGCCCTCTGGATTAACCGGAGGAAAAGGAGTAAAGATAACTGATCAGCATTTCAACAGCAGAGCAGAGGCAATAGGATATGCTCAGGAAGTTTTTCGCAGGGACAAGAAGGTACTTATTGAAGAGGCTGTGTACGGTGAAGAATTCTCAATGCAACTGTTTACGGATGGTGTAAATTCCATATTTGCTCCTGTAGCACAGGACTACAAGAGATTATATGAGAACGATTTGGGTCCTAATACAGGAGGAATGGGTTCAATAACAGATATAGAACTTAAGCTTCCTTTCATGAGGCCTGGAATTTATGAAAGGGCAAAAGATATTTCCAGAAGATTTGTAGAAGCACTTTTTCAGGATGGATTGCTTTTCCGGGGCGTTCTATATGTTCAATTTATGCAGACAAAGGACGATCTAAAGGTGATAGAAGTCAATGGTAGGCTTGCTGACCCAGAGGGAATGAACATAGTCACACTTATGGAGGGTGATTCAGTTGATTTATTGTTTAAGATAGCTGATGCTGATCTAAAGAACTCAAAGATTACATTCCGGAGGAAGGCCTCTGCACTAAAATATCTTGTTCCAAAGGGCTACGGTATTAACCCACAACCAGGCATTTTGAGCGTAAATACCAGTGATCTTCCGGATCATGTTCATATATTCTATTCATCGGTTGAAGGGGAACTCGATGAGGTTAAGATGTCAAATTCTCGTGCTATAGCCATAATGACAGAGGCAGATTCAATACCCGAAGCCTCTAGCATGGTGGAGCTAAACCTGTGGCGGATAAAAGGAGATTATTACATGAGGCATGATATAGGCACTCTGGAATCAATTAATAAAAAGATAGAAACCGCAAAAACCGGAAATTACAAATTCATTCATTGAATCTATCTATCCTTCCAATGACCCTCGGTTTTGCATTAGGCTTAATCAGGATATAATCACCCCATGGAAGTACTGGCTTATCCATTGTAATTTTTCCATTTTCCATAATACCACGGGAGTAGATAAAATGACCCGAAACAAATACTTCCCCATCCTTCCTGACTTCATCTGGTACTGCCCTGTGGAACTGTATTTTTCCAGTTATTTCTTTCAGTGGAATTTCCTTTTCCACAGTAAGCGTTGCTCCCCTGTCTATGGATTCAATATCTGCATTTTTCAATGCTATCCCAACTCTTGATCCCGCTGGGGCCTCATCAAAGTCAACGTCATTCATCTGAATTGATCTCACCTGAACCTGAACTCCAGCAGGGTTTAGATAAAGTGTTTGATGCTTTTTTAAGGTTCCATTTAGTACAAATCCTAAAATCACTGTTCCTACACTTTTAACTTTAAAGAAGTGATCTATTATAACCTTCACATCACCTTCCTTATTCGGATTCAAAGCATTTCTATCAAGGGTTTCTAGCATATCCATGGCATTCCCATCATACATTCTGTAATTTTTGAGATTTGAGCCCTTTATGATGTTATTCAATTTTTCAGTATCAGTGAAAGAATCAATCACGAATAATCCATTTTTTTTATTCATAAGATCGGCACATATTATATTTTCACCGAGAAATCCATCAAATTTCCTGCCATTTATGAGGCAGTAATCTGTAAGTGTCATACTATCCGTAAGGGAAGAAATTTTATCTGGGTATCTTAAAGGGGAAAACAGTGTTATATTTCCTTTCTCGTCCTTTCTTCCATAAATTGTTATATCACTTTCAGTGTGCTTTTTCACTATACTCTTAATAAAATCTTCAAGATCATATGCAAAAAGTTTCAAATCACTCATCTTTCATCATCTCCACGCACTCTTTTATAGTTTCGATCATCAGCATTGAGTTATTAGGGAGTTCTGCCCTTTTATATCCCATTCCCTTTTCCAGAACTTTCTTTCCAAACAGAAAATCAAGATCGTATAATACTTCAAGATGATCATAAATGAATCCTATGGGTACAGTTACAACATTATTATACATACCATTCTCAATATTTTCAAGCACCTTATATACGCTTGGTTCCAGCCAGGTGTCACCGTAAGAACCCCTGCTTTGAAATGCAAATTCAAACTCCTTAATGCCCAACTTCCGTGCTATTTGATTGGACCAGGTTTTGAATATATTGTAATATTCACTTTCCTGATCTATTGTATGAGGTAAACTATGAGCACTGAAAATTAGAAAATCTCCCGGGTTATATACTCTTTTCACAGAATCAACCCAGAATTTAGTAAGACTTGGTGCATCTGTCATACCGCTTATGGATTGCACCTCTGGGTCATAGTCCAGTTTTTTTAGAACCCTGTTAAAAGGATCTATATAGCTACCCTGAATACTTGTGTTTTTGATAGGGAATAGTGGAAGTAGTTCAATTCTCTCATAACCAGTTTCTCTAAGTTTATTGACCAGCTCCTCGATGGATGGTTTCCAGTGCTTGAAAGCCAAATAAACATCCAAATCTTCTATTGAATCTTTAACCTGATTCGTAAGTTTTCTTAAAATCTCACTGGAAGGAGATTTAAATCCAAATCTCGAGTATTTGTTTTCTGTCTCTTCTATGGCAAATTTTGGTGGCTCTCTGCCCCCATATACATCCCTTAGGTAATCCATTATGTCTTCTTTTCTTTCAGGGCTTCCGTAAGCCATCATAAGTAAGGCGTTTTTCATTGTATCACTTCATGTATTTTCTTAACCAGTATTCTAACATTCTCAGGATTTGTTTCAGGTAATATACCATGACCCAGGTTAAATATAAACTTCTTATGATCTCTCATTTCACTGATAATTTTAATACTTCTTTCTATTGATCTGTCCAGAGATAATGATAGTATTGTTGGGTCAAGATTCCCCTGTAATCCTATGTTTCCATAATTTTCAGAAATTTCCTTTAGGGAACATTTCCAGTCAAGACTGAGAAAGTCTGCATTAGCCATTTTAACCGACTCAAGCATTCCTGACGTTCCTGTAGAAAAGTATATGGATTTGGCACCCTTATTCCTAATTTCCTCTGTTATCTTACTAACTGTATTTTTAATAATCATGTCTACATAATCACTATCGAGAAAACCGAGCCAGCTATCAAATATCTGTATAACTTCAGCTCCCGCTTCTATTTGAGATAGAGCATCCCTGATAACAATTTCTGTTATTTCATTAAGTAATTCTAAGAGTTCATTCTCTCTCTTTATTAGTTCAGTCTTCGTGTGCTTAAGTTCTCTGTCAGGACCTTTGGATACTATATAGGAAGCAAGAGTCAAAGGACCACCAATAAATCCGATTACAGGCTTCGAACTGTAATTATTAACAAAATGTCTTATGGCATTTGCAGAATTTGAAATAAAGGTGTCCGTTTTACCATTATAATTTTCTGGAACTGGACCAACATTTTCTATATATCTTATTTTATAACCCAAGTTTTCCAGTGGAGTCATTATGTCGGAAAATATTATAGCTGCATCAGTTTCCAAATAGGAAGCTGCCTCATAGGCAATTTTAGAGGCTATGTCGGGAAGGTGACAGATTTGTTCCATCGTATATATTTTTCTTAACTGGCGATAGGATTCCATATATCTGCCGGCCTGCCTCATAAACCATACCGGAGTATGATCATGTTCTTTTCCCTCAAGGGCTAATTTAAAAGGATTAACCATTTATGGTCTCAGTCTTCTTATTGTTCTGGGATAGGCGATAGCACCAGTAATCTTGTCCAGATGCATTATCCACATTGCTAGTCTATCCATTCCTAATCCAAAGCCCGAATGAGGAACGCTGCCATATTTTCTGAGGTCAAGATACCAGTAGTAATCCTCCTCTTTCAGCCCATTATCGTTTATCCTTTTTTTAAGTAAATCATAATCCCATATTCTTTCTCCACCACCAAGAATCTCACCGTATCCCTCAGGTGCAAGAAGATCATGGCATAAGATTTCATCAGGTTTTGCAGGATTTGGCTGATGATAAAATGTCTTTAATGACGCAGGAAAATCAGTGACAAATATAGGAGTCTTGAAGTTTGACATTATCTGTCTTTCCTCATCTGCCCCCAGATCATCTCCATATTTCAAGGGCATACCAAGCGATTCAGACATTTCTATTAATTCTCTGTATGGAATCCTTCTGAAGGGTTTCATACTTTCCTTAAGTGTCTCTATATCCCTTCCAAGTATTTTCAACTCTTCGCTGTTTTCCTCTATTGTCTTCTTTACAATAAAATGAAGCATCTTTTCCTCTATGTCCATCATCTGTTGATTGTTTATCCAGGCAACTTCGCCCTCTGCATGCCAGTATTCAGTTAAATGTCTCCATGTCCTGCTCCTTTCGGCCCTGAAACTGGGAGTTATTGTATACACTTTTTCCAATGAAAAAATGAATGTTTCAAGATAAAATTGAGAACTCTGGGTCAGATATGCCTTCTCCCCAAAGAATGGTACACTGAAAAGGGTAGAACCACCTTCAGTTGCTGTAGATACCATAATGGGCGGCTGAACTTCATAATATCCATCATTATCATAGAATTCTCTGAATGCCTTAAAAATAGTGGATCTGATCTTCAGGATCGCATTAAATTCCCTGCTTCTGATCCAAAGATGCCTGTTATCCAGTTCAAATTCTTCTGAGATATCCTTCGAAACTGGAAAACTGTCATTTCTCTGATAAATGGTGAACGATTTTATGTTCATTTCATATCCAGTAACCGCTCTCTCATCCTTCTTTAATTCTCCACTGAAACTTACACTGCTTTCTATGGTAAGCGAGGAAATAATCTTGAAGTCAGTTTCGTTGAAATTGTCTGATTTGGCTACACATTGAATAATACTTGAAGCGTCTCTCAGGATAACAAAAACCAATTTACCTGATGTTCTAATTCTATAGACCCATCCCCTTATATTGAATTCTTTACCTGTGGATGAATCGTTCAGAATGGAGGATATCTGTTCCATGAAACCAGATTAATTCAGGCAATATATATTTGTTCGAAATAATCAAGCAATTTAGGGTTAAATAAAATAGGATAAGAAACACCGAGAATAATCTCATCTCTTACCATTTCTGTGTTCTTCTCGAGTAATCTTACATTTCTGTTTAAAACACTTTCCGAAACTTTAAACTGACCCATTTGCCATTTAACCTGAGATACCAGTATACCTATTATTTCCTGAAGAATCATCTTATCCATTCCTGTAGATTTCTTCCAGTAGTGTTCCATTATTTCATGTAATTCCCAAAAGCGTTCGTCCCTGTTCATTAATATAAATTTCTCAACTGAAAAATTGCTGTAAAAATTTTCATGATCATAAATTTCTGCATTAAATCTGAATTTCTCATTATATAAAGTAGGGATATTTTCGTCAGGATTCATGTCATAGAAGTCAAGCTCCACACCATAAGTGGTTTTCCTGATTATATGTTTTAATTTCAGGTTTTCTGGAGAACTTCCATAATATCCTATTATAATTCTCATTTCAAAGAGAGTTTCCTAGATTTCTGGACCTATATCTTTCAACGAGCTTCTCTGGTATTCCTTTAACCACAAGCGAATTCCAGTCATCAATTACATGTCTTTCAATTGCCAAGGAAATCAACGAATCGGTGGGAATATAATATGTGTGTGGTGCATAGGAAGTTCCAAGTAGCCAGGGCGGGTAATTAAAATATCCTCTGAATTTTCCCGGGATAACGGGTAGTAAAACATCTGAAAGAATGGAAGCTACCTTTTCGTTATAGTACCAGTAATTAATCTGCGTTTCTCTGAACTTTATGCTTGGGACATACATTTTCCACTTTAGTCCATAAATGAAAATCTCTCCTTTATAGATAGATGATCCTCCAAATTCATCATAGACTGTCTGGGGCGGTTCTTCCTCAACTCCAGATTCAATATTTACAATTCTTACAGGTGTCCCCTTGAACATACTGAGCCTTCTGTGGATAGAATTCTCTACCCATTCCCGTTCATCCTCTGTTATCGTATTATCATTCCCTACCTGATCAAGTAGATCTATTAAATCCTCAACCGTCCCATTTAGGACAAGTTTTTGATAATACTCAGATTTTACTGCCATTTTGATGCCTTCCACCTATCAAGATAATCTAAATATATAACACTTATGGGACAATCAGGAACATAATAATTCTGCAGAATTCTGGATTAGTATATTTGAATTGATTTAATATTTCGATATTATGACTTTGACTTTTGTTATCAAGAATTTGGAAAACTTTTATAATATTACATCTATGGGATGATATGGAATCCAGGGAGCTGATTTCAAAGTATATCCAGGATCTAAAAGAAATAGGCGATAAAATTTTCATTGTAAATTCTTCCTACTATAAATCTGGTAATTTTGAAGACAAGGAGATTTTTAAATTCACGCCTTTTGATCTCAATCAAATGGAGTTAAACATTCCTCTATCGCCACATGAAAACATGAAGGAACTTCTATCAGATATGGGGCATGATTTCCTTATTTCCGAGGGAGTCGAATTCATGAAATTAAAGGATGATGAGGATGAAGAACAAAATGACAAAAAAAGAACTAATATTCCCACGGTTGACATAAACAGTTTAGGAACAATCGAAGCAATAGATCTTGCTTACAATCTTAAACTAAAGGAGAGAACAGTGGAAGAAAAAGAGCCTATAGATGTTATTGATCTTTCCTATGAAATCAAGAATGAACTGAGGTTCCCGGATGAATTTTTTAACGATTTTCCCTCAAAACTAATGGAATCGCCCTATCTTAATACGATTAAAAACTGCACAAAATATGGTTTTATTCAGGGATTTAGAGTGTATTATAATTTTTATCAAATTTCAGGTAATTCTATAGTTCCAATTTCCTCTTATCCAGCGGAAATAGCAATGAGCCAGAATATTAATATTGAGGGACTTATGATGTCACTTAAAATTAAGTTTAAAAGTTTTTCAGAAACTGAAGAATTTCAGGTCTATAACACCTATAGAATGGTTAGGAATATTAAGAATAAGTATCTTATGAGAAAGGGAAAACCCTCTTCCGTGTCAATATTCACCAAACCGGAACTTGAATGGGCAGAAAGTTCAGGTCTGTTCGAGATAATAGAAGATAAATTACAGCTCAAAGAGGGTGTGGTACCAGCAGATCTTTCAGATTTGATCAACGAATATGCTATTGGAGCAGAGAGAATTGTTCAAAAGTGGAAAAGTATGAAATTATTTTAAAACTATTCTTTCTTATTTATATTTTCATCGATTGTCTTGCCAAACACCTTGCCTACTTCCCTGTATCCTATCTTTTGATAGAAGTTCAGTGCAATAAGGTTCAGAGCAGGAAATTCTGCCGTAACAACTCCTATATTTCTTTTCCTCATCTCTGCATACAGGTGATCAAGTAATAAATTTCCAACATTCTTCCTCCTAAGCTCTGGCATAATATAAAGATCTATTATCCTTACTTCATAGTTAGGTACATACGAAACTCTCTCCCTGACCTCTGCCTTAATGAGACCGTAAATTTTTTTATTTGATACTGCTACAAGGGCGATATTTTTCTTCTTATCCTTTATGCATTCAAGGTAGTAGTTTTTTATTCCACCATGATTCTCTTCATTTGCAGTGAACAGGGAATCAAACTCGCCATTCAGTCTCTTCATTCTCAGAATGAGCTCAACAAACTGGTCTATATCACTCTCTTCTGCATTCCGCACTTCAATCTTCATTTCTTTCATTCATTCACCTCAGGTAATTTTTCTACTATATTCAATTTCATCATTTTTTCAAAATTCTCTCTGTTTAGGGTAATAATCTCACTTGCCGTCTTATAGAATCCTTCCTTGCTATTTACCTTTCGCGCAAGTTTTTCCTCAACTGTCGCTCTGGCAACAGAAGAAGCTACTCTTGGATAAAGTTCCCAGTCTCCCATTGTTGGTACAATATGATCAGGATCTGGATTCTTCACATAATCTGCAATCTCGTAAGCAGCCTTAACCATTATTCTGAAATTTACTCCTCGAGAGCGAGCATCTAGAACTCCTCTAAATATTCCAGGAAATACAAGGCTGTTATTTATCTGGTTTGGAAAATCGCTTCGACCGGTAGCAACTACTTTTGCACCAGCCGATTTTGCATCGTCTGGCCATATCTCAGGTAACGGATTTGCCAAAGCAAATATTGCAGGATCCCTGTTCATTTTCCTAACCCACTCTGGTTTGATAAGACCGGGTTGAGATTTTGCAGCTGAAACTACTATATCTACTCCCTCCATGGACTCTTCTATATCTCCTTTCCTCCTCTCCTCATTGGTTTTCAATGCCAGCTCGTATTTCCATGGATTTGATATCATTATCTTATCAAGATCAGTTCTCTCAGGTTCTAAAATACCCTTCGAATCAACCATTATAATATTTCCCGGTTTAAATCCAGCCTCTATCATAAGATGTGCAGCAGCAATATTTGCTGCACCTGATCCTATAAGAGATACTGTTGTATCTGGTATTTTCTTACCTGCAATTCTCAGAGAATTAATGAGACCAGCCAGAATTATGCAGGCTGTCCCAAGCTGGTCATCGTGCCATGCAGGAATGCTTAACTTTTCCTGTAATTCTCTAAGAACAAAGAAACATTTTGGGCTTTCAATATCCTCCAGATTATACCCACCAAAAGACGGTTCTAATGCCATTGCCACCTTTATAAATTCTTCTCCTGATGAGACTCTCATAGGTAGAGGCACGGCATTAACTCCCCCGAACAAATTAAAAATCATGGCCTTGCCTTCCATAACAGGCATAGCTGCTTCCGGTCCCACATTCCCAAGACCAAGCACTCTTGTACCATCAGTAATTATTCCAATGGAGTTCCATCTGCCTGTTAGCTCAAATGATTCGTCCGGGTTCTTGTTAATTACCCTTGATACCTCGGCAACTCCAGGCGTGTACCAGTATGAAAAATCGTTGACAGAAGAAATAGGAACATTAGGATAATTTCTTATTTTTCCCTTATAATATCTCGAGTATTCCACAGCGAGTTTGTTATAATGCTGTGTTCTCTCTTCATTATTCATTCTATAGCATCGTAAAATTGTTTAAATAGGCTTCGAAATTATAGGATTATGGAGAAAGTAAACAATGTCAAACTTGATTGGAATTTAATTCTTTCATCGCAGAAAAAAGTGTTTCGGGATAAATTTAAGGATTTGAACGCCGATGAAGTTTATGCACCGGTTATAGACATGTTGAATAAAAACAGGATACCTTCCAGAGTTATACTGTCAAATGGGAGAATATGTGCATATGGATATGTAATGCCACCTCAGGGAATAGACGATAGATTGATCTGCTCAATGGGATTTGTAAATAAGGATGAGTCATACATTAAAAAAGGAATTGATATCGTAAATTGGTTTTTAGAAATGGCATCAAAAGAATCAAGACTTTTGATTATAGATGGTATTTTTAACGGTGAAGAATTTTTCACGAAAATTGAAGAATTGGAATTTACAAGGGCTTACAGGATAAAATTAATCGGAAATCTGGACACAATCCTGGAAAGAATAAAAGAGGTATACGAATCAATAAAAACTGGAGAAGATAATTTTATAGAACTTCAAAATGATGAAATTTCCATGGATGAAGTGGCAATAGCTCAGACTGACGCCTATGGAGGCACTCCAGATGAATTCTTGCTGATTCAAAAAAATCATAATAATATCACCCCGGAAATTATAAATTCGGGGTATTATGGAAAAATTTTGTTTACGCCATCCAAAATACTTCATAACGGAGAGATAGTTGGTTCTGTTCAGGTTAGTGATGGTTCATTTGAATTTTTTAGAATTAATACTCCATTACTGGTTGATCTCTTCATATCTAAAAAGTATCAGGGAAGGGGTTACGGTAGTTATTTACTATATCAGTCATGTAAAAGACTGAAAACTCTGGGATATAAAGATATTCAGCTTTGGGTAAATGTGGATTCACCGTCATTCAAATTCTATAAAGACTCTGGGTTTGAAGAAGAGGGTGAAGACGATCTGATGTATTACAGGGATTTTCGTTAGGCTATAAAAGTAGAAACTTCTTTAATTAATTTTTAATCTTTGATAATAGAAATAGTAAGTTCGTTCAAAGAAGTGAAATGAGCAAATTAACTGCTATAACACTTAAAGGAATGGAAATATTGTCATCCACAGGATATCTTGATATAGATTCAGCAAAGGTAGCAACCACTGCAAGAAGAACATAAAGCGGTCCCAGTATGGCGAAAGCAAAGATGGCTGTTGGAATTAACATGAACAAAAAACCTCCTATGCTCTTTTTGTGGTTGTAAAAAAGTTTTTTTGTTCTCAGGTTTACTCCTCCTATAGTAGCCAGTGAATCTCCTATGGCCATTGCAAAAACTCCTATTTCAACAACCCTCCATCTTAATGACAGTGCAATGAGGATCATCAGTCCGGCTATGAACCACAGGCTACCAACCCCTGGTTGAACATTATTTCTTTCAAAATGAAGGATCGCCTTAGAGATTCTGGATTCTCTTTCCACTGCAGCAACATTAACAAGAACTATACTGATAAGGATTGCAAGCAGGAGACCACCCTCCAGCAGTACTTTTGGTATTAAAATTATGGCAAAAAGAATAATTATCCCTGAGAAGATCTGAACAACATCTCTTTCAACCTCCGTTCTTTTCTTCTTTCCCCTTTCATTCTCATTGTCCAGATTCATAAGTCTAACACTGTTGGAGAGAAGCAGTGAAATCGAAATACCCACTCCAAGTGAAAGTGTTTCATGAAGAAGGGGAGAAATACTGAAGTTCAGCGCTCCATCCAGTACGGTTAAAAATATAAGAATGGCTATGAAAACGTAAGAGTTTCTTGAGTAAAGGGTATTTATAGAGAGAGTACCAAGAACAACAATTGCAAAATCTATAGTATCCGGGAAGAAGAGATAGAACAGTAATCCAATGAGAAGGGAAACTATTAGGGAATAATCTGCCAACTTGTATCGAAAAATTCGAAATAGTGTGATACTTCCAGCAATTATCACGACATTAAAAAGGAGAAAATCGAAAAATATCACGGGATATAATTAATTACTAATATAAAAAAATTGGTTAAAGTGGAAAGTCCATACTACCAAAAGCTTTTTTCCAGTCATCCAGGAACCTTGTAAGGCCTTCAGTTGTTTTTGGGTGGCTTGGAAGTTTAGATAACACGTCAAATGGAAGTGTTATCACATCTGCTCCCATTATCATTGACCTCAAAACGTGCAATGGACTCCTGATAGATGCTACAAGGATATTTGTCTTCATATCATAATTAGTATAGATAGTTTTAATCTGTTCTATAAGTGACATCCCATCTTCTGCTATATCATCGAGCCTACCAACAAATGGGGATACATATGTTGCTCCTGCTTTTGCTGCAAACAATGCCTGTATACCACTGAAAATAAGGGTCGAATTAACATGCACTCCGTTATCAGAAAGAGCCTTGGTTACCTTAAGACCAACAGTAGTAAATGGAACCTTAACAACAGCATTTTTTCCCAGTTCGCTTATTTTGAATGCTTGCTTCAGCATGTTATCGTAATCTTCTGCAATTACCTCAATGCTTACTGGTCCAGGGGTTTCTTTCAGTATCTTGGTGACAATATCTTTGAAACTTCCACCATTTTTCATTTCCTTTGCTATTAATGACGGATTTGTTGTAACTCCATCAAGTAGCCCCCACTCATTTGCCTGCTTTATCTCGGTTAAATTTGCCGTATCAAGAAATAGTTTCATATTTTTTTTCCTCCCTGAATGATTTTACACCAGCTGAAACGATATCATTTACACCCATATGAAAATAATCAAACAACTCCCATGATTTACCAGATTTTCCAAAGGAATCCTTCATCCCAACTCTTACTACAGGAACTGGGTATTCCTCAGAGGTAACTTCGCAGACTCTACTTCCTAGGCCATTGTAAATTGAATGTTCCTCGGCAGTAACTATATGCCCTGTTTTCTTAGCATATTCTATTATATTTGATCTGTCCATGGGTTTGATAGAAGAGACATTTATAACTGCGGTATCTATTGCAAGTTCCTTTAGCTTTTCTGCAGCCTGAAGTGCAAATGAAAGCATAGATCCATTTGCAAAAATTGTTAGATCATTCCCATCTCTCAACACAGTATTCTTTCCTTCCCTGAATTGATATCCCTCTTCATTAAGGACTGGAAATTTTTCCCTGGTGAGTCTTACGTAGTACGGAGTTTTGGTCTTTTCAACCAAGTAATCTATTACAGACTCTGTTTCAACCGAATCTGATGGAACAATAACTTTCATGTTGGGAAGTCCGCTCATTAATCCTACATCTTCAACCATCTGATGTGTTGCCCCATCTTCACCCACCGTTATACCCGCGTGAGTAACAACGAATTTGACGTTTATATTATTGTAACAGACTGACTGCCTTATCTGTTCATATGTCCTCGTCAGAAAAATTGCGAATGTTGAAACAAATGGCTTCAAATCACTGAGAGCCATCCCTGCAGCTGTTGTAACCATAGACTGTTCTGGAGATCCT
>ACXJ01011407.1_pt1 | contig 16991 bp, 16 predicted proteins | sample 870861 | NCBI WGS metagenome assembly ACXJ01 (sample SAMN02954270, study PRJNA29437) | mine drainage metagenome | biome: terrestrial; feature: Richmond mine; material: biofilm; isolation source: combined biofilm from UBA (pink subaerial biofilm) and UBA BS (thick... ... | reverse complement strand
AGGATCCCCCTCGCAGTCACGCCTTTCCTTCGCAGGATCGGCTTATAGGGTTACGTTGTCTCGTTGGCTTCGTACCCGGGATTGCTCACCACGCACGCAACGATAGGCTACGGAACAGGGAAGTTCCGGTTCCACTCACTCCTTATCAGAGTGGGAACAATGACTTAAACGACTTCGTGTCGCACACCCATCTTTCGATTTTTTAAAAAATAATACAGGCGTGCAGGGACCTTAGGGATCATCATTGTCATTTTTTACGTACTTGAACCGGAAGGAGCTTCCACCTCCTTTTTCTCGGAGCGGACGCGAGATACGACCCGGCGGAGAAGGCTCTTGATGCCGAGCTTGTCGAGAATGCCCCGCTGTTCCGGCTCGGGCTTCGAGGTCATCCGGATACGGTAGTCGAAGCCGGTATGGGGATCCCGGCCCGTGACGGTGGTCCGCCAGAGGGTGCCGAACAGGGTGAGGAGCGTTTTCCAGGAGCGCGTCTCGCCTTTCTCGCGGAGCCGGTGCTCAATGTTCGAGAGAAGGAAGTAGGCCAGGATCGAGATGAACAGGTGGGCCATGCAGCGGCTGGCCTTCTGGTGGAAGACAGGCCGGATGCCGAGGTCGCTTTTGAGGTTCCGGAAGACGTCTTCCACCCGGGTCAGGGTCGTGTAGAGGGACCAGATCTCGCGGCCCGTCCTGTCGGCATGGCTGGTCTCGATGACGTAGGTGCCGGTGAGGAGATTCCGCTCCTCCCGTTTCACGTTCTGGGTCCAGACGAGGTCGGCGATCCGGGGTCCCGCCGGAGCCGTGCTTTTCCGGCCCTTCCCGGCCGGCGTCTTTGTCTCCCCGTTCTTGGAGCCGCTCTGGGGGACAGGGTCTGCGGGAACGGGGAGGACGGTGTAGTATTTGGCGACGGAGGGGAAGCGCGAAAGGATCTTTCCGATCCGGCGGGAGACGGTGTCGGGGCGCACGCAGGACCCTTTGCGGATGGAGCGCTGAAGCGCTTCGAGGGCGGTCGCAAAGCGAGTCTCCTTGAGGGCGTCCATGGCGTCCTCCTTGGCCTTGCGCTCCGTGGACAGGACCAGGACGCGGGCGACCGGTTCCGTCGCCGCGTCCGTCTTGTCCTGGCCTTCTCCGGCCGTTACCTTCTCCGTCGGCGCCTCCGGCACGAGGATCTTGTGGAGCCAGACCCCCTCGTGAGGCCTCTCGGGATGGGGGGCGAACCATTCGAAGGTCTCGCGGGCCTTCTCGAAGAGGTCCGCATACTCCTTCTCCACGGGACGGCGCTCCACCACGCAGTAGTGGTAGCCTCTCGTTTTCATGAGAGCGATGTTCTCCTTCGTCGCGATGCCCCGGTCCATGACCAGGGTGGGCTTTTTCGCTCCGGGGAAGACGGAAAGACCGGAGAGGGTCTCGAGACGGTCGAGCGCCTCGGGGAGGGTCTCGGGCTCCGACTGGTTGCCGGGGCCGATCCGGGAGGCGATGGGGAAGCCCCTCTCGTCCACGACCAGCGAGAAGCTGATGAGGGGGCAGTCGGAGCGCTTCTCCTTGGAGTGGCCCCGCCTGGCCAGGGCGTTCCCCTTCGCCGCCCCTTCCAGATAGAGGTTCGAGAGGTCGTAGAGGAAGACGAGGGAATCGGACGGAAACAGGGTCCGGGTGTTTTGGACCAGGGCGGACTCGAGGATCTCCTTCTTCTCGAGAAGGCGGTCGGAGACCGTGTAGAGGGCGTCGGGCCCGACATCGAGGTGTTCCGGGGTTCCGAGAATCTCGCCCAGGGCGGTCGTCTCCCTCATCCACTGGTGGGTGGCCCGCTCGCTCCCCGGAGCCACGAGGCGGCCGACCGTCAGGGCACAGGCCAGGGCCTGCTCCCTGGGGGTGAAGCCTTCCCGGGCGAGGACGGAGGAGATCCCCAGCTGCTCCCAGGCGTCGACGGCCAGGATCTCCGGACCCAGGGAGCGGTTCTCCTCCGTCTGGAGAGAGTCGGGGTCGAGGGCGGCCCGGCCGGTGGGCCGGGGAACCGGAGTCTTCGCCTTCTTGCCGGGGGTGAGATCCCCCCGCATGGCCGCCTCGACGATGGCCACGAGTTCCGGATCGGAAGCGAGGATCAGTCCCGGGATCGCCGCCTTCGGGGGAGGAGTCCCTTCGAGCCTCTCCCGGAAAAGGGCTTCGAGCTCCTTGATGCGGCCGGGCTCGAGATCGAGCCGGCCCAGCGAAAAGAGAATGCGGGTCCGGGGACCCTTCTCCGTCTGAAGGGTTTCGACGAGCTGGTGAGAGTGGTAGACCTTGCCGTTCTTCTTTTTGTTCTTGCAGGTGCGGATAAACATTGTCCCTCCGGGAGGAGTGTAAGAGGCCGACATGCAAGAACAAAAGAAACAGCCCAGGAGTCCTGATTCCTGCAAGTGATTGTACATGAAAGGAATTCTCTTGTATAGTACTAATAAAAAACAGTATGTACTTTTTGGGGTTTTTCGGAAAATCAGAGAAGCGCTATGCAGGAATGTCAGAGGCTTGGAAATTCAGGGGAGTGGAGTTTTGGGACGAAAATATGATTTTTTCCGAAACTTGGGTTAAGAAAACTTCCGCCCGGATTCGCGCCCAGAAGCCCGACCTGGCGTGGATCGTGTCTTTCGACGAAAACGAAAACCGCGGCGAGATGATGGAGGCGTTTGTTTCGCGATATTCCCGGTTGCAGGATACGATCGGGAACAAGCTCCTTCCGGTCCTCCTGCGGGCCACGCTGGAACCTTCGGGGACCCAGCTCGACAATTTGTCCCGGGCCGAAAAACTGGGATGGGTGGATTCGGTCGAACGGTGGATCGCGCTTCGGGAACTTCGAAACCGGCTGGTTCACGAATACATGGAATCGCCCGAAGACCTCCTCGACGCGTTAAACGAGGCCCTGGAATCGGTGGATGTCCTCCTGGACACCCGGACGCGTATGGCCGGTGTCGCCAGGACCCTTTTGACCTGACCGTCGGGCCAGGAAGCCAGCCGTCAGGCGAATGGTTCCGGGTTCCTCCCCGGAAGGCCTCGCCCCCTACTGAACCCCTTCCGGTTTCCTTCCCTTGGACAACCGGCAAGAAGATCCGTCCTTCCCCTAAAACCAGAGGTTGATCCCGAACATCAGGGTCGTGACCGATCCGATATACGCCTCGGCCAGGCTTTCATAGGAGAGGTTCGCCGTGAATTCGATGCGGGGCGTGATCTGGAGCGACATCCCTCCGTCCCCCTGAAAACCCGCCAGCGGACCCGGGGTGTCGAACGTTCCGACCACCCCGCCGATCTGGCCGTTCAGGACGACATAGCGGCCGATCTGGTCGAGGGTCGAAAGACCGGCAAATCCGAAGTTCGAGGAGAGAAGCACCGGCACCTGGGCTGTGGGGTTCGGGACGAACGGGGTGAAGGTCTGGGTATCGTACCCGGCCACGAGATGCAGGTCGGGGCTCTTCAGGAACCCCCAGTCCAGCGTGACCATGCTGTTGTGGTTGGCCCCGAAGGGGGTCCGGTTTCCCTGCAGGGTGTCGTCGGTATATTCATACTCCCCCGAGAGGGAAAGTTTCGGGGTCAGGCTCCAGGTGGCGGTCAGCAGGCCGCCCGTCTGGAGTCCGCCCGCTATAATCGCTTGTCCGTAGCCGCTCCAGGGAAGCTGGTACCACCCCTGCGCGTCGATGCGCAGGGGGCCGGCCGGTATATCGACATGCCCATAAAAACCCGCGTTGATCTGGCCGCCCGCGAAGACGTCGCCCCCGTCAACCAGAAACCGGATCCCGTCCGGACCCTGCCCGTCCGCCCCGGCGTAAAGGTAGGACTCCACCGCTGCACTCTGGCCGGAGGCCGTGCCGGCATAGAGGTTGTCTCCCGCCTGGAAGTGGACGGTATCCTTGTAGAGGGGGGATTCGACGGCGACCCCGGTTCCGATCGAACTGCCACCGGCGTAGGTGATGTCGATATTGGTCACCCGGAGATGGGTGGAGCTGTTCTCCAGAATATAGGTTTGCGGCGACTGGAACGGCGGCGGAACGGATTCCTCGAAGTTGATGTTCTGGTCGAATGTGACCAGGGGCGGCATCGACATCGCCAGTTCATTGAGGGCCTTCAGGTCCTCCCGGACCTTGGTCCGTTCGGAAGCCGGCAGGTCTTTCTCCCGGGACAGACCGGCCAGGATCGACTTCGACCGGATCATGTCCCCCTTTTCCAGGAAGAGTTCCGCCTGCAGACGGAGAAGGACCGGGTCCTTTGGAAATCGTTTCAGACCGCGTTCGAGAATGGCCAGGCCGGGATCGGGATCATGGATCTTCCGTGCGACGCGGCCGCCCAGCAGGTAGGCCTCTTTGCGTCCGGGATGGGTTCGGACATACTGGCCGATCTGCTTTTCCGCCAGGGCGTACCGGTGGTGGTCGACCGTCGAGCGGATCGTTTTCCAGTCGTCGTCCTCCCCCGGGGAGACGGAGGATTCCCCGGCCACGGCCGCCGGAAGGCACGACGAAAGCCACAGGATGGGGCACAAGACAGTGGAGAGGAAGAGTGCCGGAAACATTCCGGCACTCCGGAAGGCAGGGATCATTAACGGGTGTGGCGGTGCATGCGGGCGTGGTAGCCGGCGTGACGGGCGGGAGAGTAGAGGCGGGCGACGCGGATCCGGGAGGCATCCCTGATCTCGCGCAGAGCCGCCCTGTGGGGGTCCTGTGCCAAATCGGCGCGGGACAAGCCGGGATTCCGGTCGTCTCCGTCATGATGCAGCGCCGCCTGGGGAGACTCCCGATCCGGATGATCCAGGTCGTGGGGACGGGATCCCGGAAGCTGGTCCTGCCGGAGATCCTGACGCTGATCGGCGATGGCCTCCCGCAACCGGATGATGCGGTCCATGATCCGGTCTTTCGCTTCCAGCCGGTCCGTCTTCAGCCGGGCTTCAACCTGCTTGAGATCCTGGCGGGCGTCAGCGATTTCGGCTTTCAGCCGGTCGATCCGGTCCTGGATCCGGTCTTTCGCCTCCAGCCGGTCCGTCTTCAGCCGGGCTTCGTCCTGTTTGAGATCCTGGCGCGCGTCCGCGATTTCGGCCTTCAGCCGGTCGATCCGGTCCTGGATCCGGTCTTTTTTGGCCTTGGCGAGCGCGCCGGACTTCAGGAGCGCCTGATCCTGTTTCAGATCCTGGCGTTCGTCCGCGATCTCCGCCTTCAGCCGGTCGATCCGGTCCCGGAGCGCGTCGTTCGACACCAGGTGATCGGTTTTCAAAAGAGCCTGGTCCTGACGGATATCCAGACGCTGGTCCGCGATTTCCTTCTTCAGACGGACGATCTGACTTTCAAGCGCGCCTTTGGTGACCAGAGGACGGGCCTTCAGCAAAGCCTGGTCCTGTTTGAGATCCTGGCGTTCATCCGCGATCTCCGCCTTCAGCCGATCGATCCGGTCCATGAGAGCGTCTTTCGATGCCAGGCGGTGGGCTTTCAGGAGCGCCTGGTCCTGTTTGAGATCCTGGCGTTCGTCCGCGATCTCCGCCTTCAGCCGATCGATCCGGTCCTGGAGGGAGTCTTTAGGCGATGGTGGCGCCGTCACCGGAAGAGACGCGGTCACCGCAGGGGAAGGCGGGGGAGGGGGCGAGATCAGTCTTGAAACCGCGGTGGAGCCATAGGCGAAACCCACCCCGGCAACAACCGAAACGACAATAACCGCCGGAAGAACCTTCCTGGTATTTTGTTTCATGGGGATTCTCCTTGTGATATAAGCGTCCTTCATAATAACAGACGCGCAAACATATCAGAACCGCCAGAAAAATCCTGTGACCGCCGTCAAACATATCGATACCTTTTGAGACAGGGTGGATCTCCACCTTTTCAGACACCCCCGGCCATCCTCTCCATCCCGGCCATTTCCCCTCCCCCGGCTGGATCGAAAACAGACCCGGATCACATCCATTGGTGACCGCGCGCACAGTTTGATGGCTTGCCGGATGCCCCCCCCGGGAGTAAAATGGGATGAGAGTCACAATGAAAGGTCACCTTGTCGAAAGGAGGTTCAAGATGTTGTCTGAGACCCGAATTCTCTGGAGGGGGATCCTCGTCGGAGGACTTCTGTTCGGAACGGGATGGGTCGGGCTGGCCATGGCCCATCCGGGAGGGGTGTCCCCTCCCGTGCACCCGGCGGTTCATCCCGCCGCGCACCCCAATCCCCACGGTGCCGTCAATCTGGGCATGACCCATATGAGCCCGACTTCGGCAAATTTCGGACAGGAAGTATCGGGCGTGGCCACGACCCAGGGGAAGGAAATCTCGAAGGACGCGCAATCGGGAATGACCGGCCAGAAACTGTCGGACGTCGCACGCCAGCACGGGGACACGGTGTCGGACGTCGCCACCGGTTCACAGCTCCCCGCGCCGGGCGCAACACCTCCCCCACCTCCTCCGGGATCCGCCCCGGCTCCTCCTCCCGCTCCCTGAACCTTCTCCACACCGGACGCCCGTCATCTGAGATGAGGGCGTCCCCCTCCTCCCGGTTTTTCCGGTGGCGGCCCATTCTTCTCAGTAGGAAAAGTAAAAGGACGCCCCTTCGTACCCGCCAACTCCGGGCCATACCGAAGAGTTCAGGATCCCCGCTTCGAGGGTGAATATCGTGTGCAGGGGACGGACGTCGGCCGAGAAGAACCCCCCGGCCTGGAGGGCGGTGTAGGTGTTGTTTCCCTGGGCGATCGCTTCGGGACCCGCATAGAATGCCACCGACCCGCTTCGAGTCTTTCCGGCGTCCAGCGCGTACCGCCCCATGCCAAACAGATAATCGATTTCCCCGATGTAACTGGCGAAGAGATCCAGGCTCCCGGGCCCCACCGCGTTCAGGAAAAGCTCCGTCTGAAGGTAGACCCCCAGGATCGACTGTACCGGCGTCAGGGTCTGGTCGACGTTGAAGAACGCTCCGCCCACGTCCCCTTCCCAGAACCCCCAGGACGCCGGAATCCGGATCCCCATCGCCGGAATGACCCCGACATAGGACTGGTCGGAAATCCCGTTGATCCCCGGCGTGGAAGGCGTCGCCGGCTGGTCGAAGGAGATCACGTTACCCACCACGAAAAAATGGAAATACGCGGGCGTCGTTCCCGAAGCCCAAATGGGCAACGGGATCAGGCCCCCCACTTCGGCGTCATAAAACTGGGCCCGCTGGGAAAAGACCATCTCCCCGCCCGACATCTCAAAGAGGGAAGCCGGATCTCCCAGCGCGAGTCCGGCATTGCCCACAATCGTCAGAAAACACGCCGCCCAGAAAAATATCCGCTTGATATGCGCTCCTTTGCCAAAGGTTTTCAAACCAACGTCCGTCAACCGGTTCCCGTAAAAATCGAAGGGACCTCCGCCTTATGAACAGGCCATGATCCTTGCCATGCCGTCCCCTTCTTTCGGAAATCCATAAACGGTCCTGTCTGTGGGGCGGATCACGGCCCTGACCCCTTCCGGAAGGAAAGGCCCCTCAGGCGCCCTGCTCCAGTTGCATTTTCCGGTACTCTCCCTGGCGTTCGAGCATCCACGCCGGATATTCGACCGGAAGGGCGCTCGCCTTGTCGATCGCCTCAAGCTCTTCCCGGTCGAGGACCAGCTCCGTCGCGGCCAGGTTGTCCTCAAGCTGTTCGATCCGTCTGGCGCCGATGATGACGCTGGTCACCGCCGGATGGCGCAACACCCACGCGATCGCCACCCGGGCGGGCGAAACGTTCCGCTTCGTCCCGATAGGACGCATGACGTCAAGGCAACTCCAGGCCCTATCGGGATCGACGGGCGGAAAGTCGAAGGACCTTCTCCGGCTCCCTTCGGGTCCTCCGCCGTCTTTTTTGAACTTGCCGCTCAAAAGACCGCCCGCGAGAGGGCTCCACACCAGAAGTCCCAGATGTTCGCTCCGGAGCATCGGAACGATTTCCCGTTCGATGTCGCGACCGGCGACGGAGTAGTAGGCCTGGAGGCTGGCGAAGCGGGAGAGGCCTTCCCGTTCGGAGATCCCCAGGGCCTTTACGATCTGCCAGGCCGCCCAGTTCGAGACGCCGACATAGCGCACGAATCCCTGGCGGACCAGATCGTCCAGGGCCCGGAGCGTTTCTTCCACGGGGGTCGCCCTGTCGAACCCATGCACCTGATAGAGGTCGATGTAATCGAGCTGGAGCCGGGAGAGACTGTCCTTCACGGCGTTCATGATGTGATGCCGCGAGAGTCCACGGGAGTTGGGCCCCGGCCCGGTTTCTCCGAGGACCTTGGTGGCGACGACCACATCCTCCCGCGGGATCTTCAGGTGTTTCAGGGACTGCCCCAGGATGGTTTCGGCCAGGCCTTCGGAGTAGACGTCGGCGGTATCGATGAAGTTGACACCGGCCTCGAACGACCGGGCCACCAGCCGGTCGGCTTCGTCCTGGTCAAGATTCCCGATATGGCTCCAGAAGCTGTCCTTCCCGCCGAAGGTCATCGTCCCGAGACACAGTTCGGACACAAAGAGTCCGGTATTTCCCAGTTTCCTGTATCGCATCCGTCCTCCTCCTTTGAAAATGCCCGGATCTTTTTCCTCCGGTGCGTCAAGATCCCATCTCTTCGCGCTGTCCTCCGCCCGGACCCTTTGAGGGACGAGGGCAGAAACAACGACGTCTTGTATTTCAGGATAATGCCTCGAGAACATCTTTGGCCACAGCGGAAAAACGGGCTCGCATCCATCGCCCGTCCGCGTGTGGCGTTTTCCCGGCGCAAGAACCCCCGGACTTCTTCGGAAGCGTCAGTCCGGGGGATCCAGCACGCGGTGCCAGAACAGCCTGCATGAAAGCGGCCCGGATCACCCGATTGAAAGTTGTGTCACCATGCATACAAGGACCGTCCGATTTTCGTGGGGAAAGGCGCGCGGAAAATCGGTCTCGACCCTGAGCTCGGGGATCATTGCCACGTTGACAATTTTCGCGCAAACGAAATGGTAGGGTCTGCCGCGAGCCGCATCCAGGGTGAAAAAGGGTTCTGATGACCAGGGGTAGCGATGGGATTTCAAAACGCCGGACGGTTTTTAGGGGAAACGTTCCGTGTGCCGATGGACTCGGGTCCGTCTGCTCACGGGCGCAGGGGAGGTTCCGTCAGGGAAGCTGGCCGGCAGAGTTGGCCGTAGGGTGAAAAGGGACCATGCGGATGTGGGGATCCCGGGCAGAGCCGGCTCTGGAGGTTTGCAGCAAAGGGCGCGGCGTCCCGTGGACTTCTGTCGATATCCACGTGGACACGCGCCTTTGACAAGCGGGGCCAAAACGAAGCTCACCCCCCCCCCCCGGGACGGCCTGATCACGGCCTCTTCCGGTGTCATGCCATCAAAAACCCGCGGGCGTCCGGAGGGACGTCCCATCGGTGACGGCGGTGACGGCTCCCGAGCTCCAGGGAAAAACCGGTTATCTCCCGTGGCGCATCCCCTCCCAGGACCGGACACCGGATTGGGCATCGGTGCGGGTCGCCCTTTCCGGGTTTGCGGAGCAAGGATCCCCTCCCGCCTTGTCACCCGGTCGACCGGGGATCCTCCGGTTCCGGGAGGGTTGCCCGCCTCACCGCCGGAGGGCGGATCTTCCGACAGGGCCGTCCGACCTTGCATCCGGACCGGAAGCCCGGATCGAAACGCGGCGTCGCCGACGCCACTCTCCTCCTGGCCCGCAAAGTGGAAACAGTTGCCTCCGGCCGATTTGGACCGGTACATCGCCTCGTCGGCTTTTTTGAGGAGGGTTTCGCTCGACACGCCGTCATCCGGACAGAGGGCGATGCCGATGCTGGCGCCCAGATAAACGCGTTCGGGCGCGATCTCCAGGGGTTCGGACAGGGTCCGGACCAGCCGGAAGGCCACCCGCATCGGGCTGGCGGGGTCCCGGCATCCCTGAAGAAACAGGAGGAATTCGTCGCCGCCCAGACGGGCCAGGATGTCCCCTTCCCGGAGCACCCCCAGAAAGCGCTGCGCCACACACTGGAGAGCCAGGTCTCCCTTGTCGTGTCCCCACCGGTCGTTCACCCCCTTGAACCCGTCCAGATCGATATACAAGAGGGCGAGGCCCCTCTCCCGGACGGACGGATCCTCAAGGCATCGGTCGAGCGCGTCCATGACGCAGGCGCGGTTGGGCAACCCGGTCAGAAGATCGTGGCGGGCGTCGTGATACAGGTGGGAAACCAGACGGTTGACGCTGGAGATGTCTTTGGTGATGCGGGTGGCGGTCAGACCCAAAAAGGCGGAGAACAGGACGAACGACAGGCCGAAAAGTCCCGACGTCCGGAGCAGGTGTTTGCGTGCGTTTTGCTCCCGGATCAGGGCGATATGCCGGTACCGGAACCGGAGATCCTGAAGGGTACGGTTGGTATCGGGCAGGCGGATCGCGTGGTTCCACTTTCAGAAAATGGGCCCGCGTTTCCATCAATCCCCGGTGTTCAAGCGTCCGGGCCATCGGAAGAAGCACCTCTCCGTTCTGGCTGGTCAGCGCGTCAAGCTCCGCCTGTCCGAACACCGATCCGGTCCGCGCCAACAGGCTCCGGAGATCTTCGGTGTCCCGGAACAGGGACTCTATGCCCGACGTATAGGCCACGAGATAGGCGCTCCGGCCCGACAGCAGGTATCCGGACCGGCCCGACTGAATCCGCCGGACGTCGGCCGTGATCCGGTCGATGCCGTGGACCACCCGGGAGTAGGACCGGATTTCCCGGAGATCCTGGAGATAGGAAAAAACTTCGAGAAGGGCGCCCCCATAGGAGAGGACGACAAGGGAAGACAGAAGGAAGAGAAGCGTGGCCAGTTTTTTTCCTGACCACATCCAGGGGGAAAAATACCTCCCCCACCGCTTCGACAGGGATTGATTCACCTCGGGGGTCATGGGGAGAAACCCTCCTTCCGCCGCTGAACATCGGGGCTGGACCGGGACAGGCCACATTCCCGGAACCGACTGTTACCGGGCGTGTCTTTCCGGAATGGGGGTGAAGTCTTGGAGGGTTCCGGCAGGACGGGTTTTTCTGTGAAAGCTGACGACAACCCCTTCGGGTTCCCCGTCCGCACGAAAAACCGGCGTGGCGGATCCTTCGACAGGGATGCTCGAACCGTCCGGTCGGAGAAGCCGGCTGCCCGCGGGGAAGCGAAACGGACGCTGTTCCCGCAGGACCTTTCCGACCGGATCGTCGTCCTGCCTCTGTCCGTCACCGTCCAAGAGGGTGACGGCCATTCTGAAGGACTTTCTCCGGATGGCGGAGAGGGGCTTGTCCAGAAGATCGTGGGAGACGACATTTTCAAACAGGATCCGGCCACGGAAATCAGTGATGATCATCGCCTCCCCCATGGCGTCCAGGACATCCCGGAAGAAATCATTCTCCGAAACCGGGACATTCGATTCGTTTTTCGGGCGCGATGGCTTTCCGGATCGCATACTTGTCCGGACGGAGGGTTTTCTGGAGCTGACCGGCTCCGAAGGCCGGGACGGCGTCCAGGACAACAAGGCCCCGATTTCTTCCGGCGTCAGAATCTTCCTGTCCATCTCTCCCCCCTTCCGTTTCCCATGATGACGTTTTGATGCAAGCCGTTTCCTTCTTGCACTCTATCTTCGTCATGCACCCTCCCCTGATCAATGGTGGTCGTCACACAAACAAGTGATCCGGATCACGCTCGATCCCTCCAGTTACGACCGGCGCCCGACTCTTCCCGGACGGACCCCTGCCACGAGACCGCCTCCGGACGGGGCATCCCAGCCGTTTCCTCTCCCCGTTCGCGGGCGAGATAGACCCCGCCTCCCAGGGGGATGGCCCGGATATGGGAGGAGATGATCACGCTGTCTTTCGGAACGATCAGGACGATCCGTCTTCTGACGCCGTCCTCCTCTTCGACATCGACCGTCGCGAGCCTTTTGCCGAAGACCTTGAACATGGGGTTGGCCGGAAAAGGGTCGGCGCCGACCTCGATGATCAGGGAGGCGAGCGCCAGGAGAAGTAGGGCCAGCCAGGGGTGGGGATGAACCGCCGGAAAAAGGTAGATGATGATATACGCCACGGCCATGTCGGTGTGTTCCGACTGGGAGATGACCCGGACGGGATAGGCGCGCCCCTTTTTTCGGGCTATCCTGAGGGACATCCACCCCGACAAGGCCAACAACAGGGTGACGAGCAGGAGAAATGCGCCGATATCCGGCCGTCCCCGGAAGATTTCGGCAACGCCTCCGAACAGAAAGGAAGGGACCAGAATGTTGAGGGCCAGGATGGAGCGGTATATCCGGCTCAAACCGTCAGCTCCTTTGATTCCATCCATTGTGTTCCTTCTTCCGGAGATTGATCTGCCTTTCGACCTTTCATTCCGCCTCCTTGCTTTTCATTTTCCGAAATTCTTGATCCCCCACGGTCAAAACCCGGCAATCACTCCTGTCCACAAAACAGGCTGGCCTGTATGCCAGCGACATTGACGGCACACGTGTGAGAGGAATTGATCCGGCAGTCGTGCCATCCCCGACAGTCACGGGCGACAGGAAGCACGAAAGTCGTCTGTCAGCAGGAGGATGCGCGGAGGAGAATAGCAGGACGGAAACAGGAACGATCCCGCATATCCGGGCGGAGAGAATCCCCTGCCCGGGCGGTGATGGTGGGGACAAAAACCCGAAATGTTCCGGGAAGGCCGATGAAAGGCACTGGATTTCGCTTGCAGGCACAAAGCCGGGCCACATCAAGCCAAAACCGGTATCTTCCCTTGTCCGGAGGACCTCCGGCACATATCTCCCTTTTTCAAACTATAACTTCTGTCGACCGCAGTCAACCTGTTGAAGACAACAGCATTGTCATTGTATGGAGACTCAACCGGCCAGCCCTTGCAAGAGCGCAGGAACCAGATCTCGCCAGCTTCGACACTCCCGTTCTCCTGCCGGGCTTTGAGGCCGGAGGGAAGAGCCAGGAAACGATGCCGCCGGTTAAAGGAGTCCTTCTTGTTGATGCCGAGCGCCGGGCCGCCTTCCGGACCGACTCTCCCGAGGCGAATCCTTCCAGATACAAGAGCCAGCGGTCCTTGTGGTGGAGTCCCGCCAGGGGAGTGTTCGTCAGCGGACCAAAGGTTCGTTTGCAACTCTGGCACCGATAGCGTGGGAGTCCGGATGCGTTGCCCCACGGTCGAATACAGGGAAGGCGGCAATGAGGGCAACAGGTGGGGATCCCCACCAGGGATGCGACCTCTTCCACCAGGTTTTTGTTGTCCACTTGTTCAATAACAATCTTCAGTTCGTGCCTCTGAGCCGATGTCAGGTACTTCATCGACCTCAAACACCGTTGGAAAGCGGGCTTTCTCATGGGAGTCACCTCCCATGTAAACCGACCCTCATTCCGATACCCTGCAACAAGGCTCGGGAGCATAGCCTTTCCAAAGAATCTTTAAAGCATGATACTTTCTTCTTTACAAGAATTAAGTTATATGACAAAGGAACATAATTGACTGGCGGATTACTCGATTGTGTTCGTCAATCTTGTGCAAAAAGGGACCATGGTTTGAAGGCTCGTCGTTTGGGTCATGCAACGGCCATAGTCTTGTTCTTTTCAGGCTTTTCAGCCGTCATGTCGAGGTACTTTTCTCTGAAGTTTCGAGATGGTTTTTCGCGTGTTGAGATAGTCCGTCCATTGGGGATCGAACGGATGCGCCTGGCCTTTGATCTTGACATGTCTCCGGATGGGCGTCTTGGAGGCTTCTACAAGCTCCAGTCTGCCTTTGGGAACCGCGAAGACCCAGTTTCTGAGCCCTCGTCGCTGAAAGTATTGCTGGAAAATCCAGCGCCGTCCCTTTCCGGGATGTCGTCTCTTGAGCCAGGACCACAGCAGGGACCAGAGGGTTGAATCAACCTTCCCGAAGGTTGTTTTTGCCACGATGTGCCGGTGGTAATTGGCCCATCCCCGGATGACCGGATTCAGTGTTTCGATCAGCCATGTCTGGGTTTTGGCTTTGGCAAGTTTCAGGATGTTCCGGGCCTTGTCCAGAAAGGACCTGACATTATTCTTGGCAGGTTTTGTGAGAACTTTCTGGTTTGCGTATTTCTGGAGATGCTGGCCCAGAAAGTCGAACCCTTCCCGGATGTGCACGACACGCGTCTTCTCTTGCGAGAGGATCAGACCGCGTTCCCGCAGGAATGTTTCCACGACGGGTTTAACTTCGTATTGAAGGAGCTCTTTCGAGCGTCCGGTGATGATGAAGTCGTCGGCATATCTCACCACATGAACAAGACAACCGGATGAAAAACGATCCTTGAGGATCCGCTCCAGTCCGTCGAGTACCATATTGGCCATGGTCGGAGAAGCAATTCCCCCTTGCGGGGTTCCTTCCATGGAGGGAAAGAAGGTTCGTTTGTCGATGTACCCCGCCCGCAGCCACTTGCGGAGGACGACCTTGTCCATGGGGATGTGGCCGAGCAACCATGGGTGGCTGATCGTGTCGAAACAGCTCTTGATGTCGCCTTCCAGAATCCATTGGGACGATGTTCTTCGAGACAGCAGAGTGTGGCACTGTCCGATCGCATCCGCCGTGGACCGGTCGGGTCTGAATCCATAAGAGTTCGGGTCCGCCGTTTCTTCCGCGATGGGGATGAGGGCCAGAAGATGGAGCGCCTGCATTGCCCGGTCGAACAGGGTGGGAATGGAAAGCGGCCGAAGCTTGCCGTTTTTCTTGGGAATGTAGATGCGGCGAAGCGGCAGGGGAGTATACCCCCTGCGTTTCAGCACTTGGACGTTTCTGGTTTTCTCCCGCGGGGTCTTCCAAAGGATCCGGTCGACGCCCGGGGTGTTCTTCCCCTTGTTGGTGGTGACTCTCTGAACGGCCAGGGTCCGGGCCGCCAGAGATCGGGTCAGAATCCGTTGCAAGGCTTTCACCTTGCCCGGTTTCCCTTCCCGGAACGCCTTCGCGATACGCAGTTGGAGCTTCCTGACGTCCTTTGAGAACTTCTCCAGCGTGATCGGACTGAAAAGATCCGGACCCGGGAGTCTGTTCGCGGGTTTGTTCTTGGGAGCACACGGCTTTTGGCCGTCCTTTTGCGTTTCCAAGTTCGAAATGTCTCCTGCTTCTCTCGCGAACAATGACCAGACGGAAGTGGGCCCCCTTTCAGGGCAGGTGATAGACGCCCCTGTGAGCGCGTCGCACCCTATCCGAGCCGCTACGGCCCGGCCTTCGCTTGCTCCGTCCTCCTCTGCCCACTCGCGTAACGGCTCCCCTTGCGGGTCGCTTCCCCGAAAAGAAGCTTTCGGGACGCGATTGGGTTTACCGAGTTGCCCGTCAGAAACACGACCGATTTAGGCTCTGTCTATAGACCGGAAGCCTTGGTGTCCCTGTATCCCCAAGGTGAACGGAGATATCCGGCTTCATACCTTTTGGTTCAGGCGTTGGTTGTTCATTCAAAGCATCTTCCGCCTGTTAACTGTCACGATCCTTGCGACAGTTCACTGTGTTAGCCATGTCGGCCAGCCTGGCCCGGGGTCCGCGTGATGCTCGCAGGCCTCAGTCATTCCTCGCGGTCTGACTGTCCCCTTTGGGAGGCCGGTACGTTGTCACCGAAGCTTCGCACCAAGGCGTTACCGCCTTCGCACGTCCGGTTAGGCTACTCCCGAGGGAACGGGAGGTTCTCTGCGCAACTTACTGTTGCATCGAACAATTTCTGACGAACCTTTGCTCGTCGCACTCACCCGACGGGTGGAGACGCCCTGGACATACATCTCGGCCAAAACCGAGAACAAAGCCTTCTCGCTCCGCTGGTAGCGCTCGAACAACTCCGTCGAAAACTGGCCCGAACGGTCCCGGGGAACAGAAAGCTCAATCTTGCCGACACGGGTGATCCAGGTCCGCCGGTAGAATCCGGCTCGATACCCTTTGCGTTCCTCCGAGCGTTCATGGGAGGCGGCACCAATAAACTCCGTCATTTCCCCCTCCAGAAAGCTTTGCAGAGCTTCCCGAACCAGTTCCTTCATCAGATCCCGATCCTCCTGAATCAGGGATTTCAAACCGTGGGAAACTTCTTTAGACTTTTTTGCATGGGTCATGGTTCCCTCCAAAGGGGTGAAGGTCAGTGTTTTGGTCGACACAAACCTTCTTACCATGGCCCTTTTCTCTTTTCCAATCCTTTTTGCACATACTTCAGTACACTACCTTACTCCTGACCAATTCACAAGAGGTACCAGCATGAAATACTCAAGATCATTCTCCTTCCTAACTACAATCCTCTGTCTGATATTTTCGGGTTGTTCAACTCAACAGATCAATTCTTCTACCGCTCCTGATCTCCGGACCAAGAACGCCTCGAATTCCCCGACTTCAGTCTCTTCTTCAGCAACTGAGAGTGGCTTCACTCAATCATTTTTTTCAGGAACCTGGTATCGACGTTTTACCGGAAAATACAACCGCCGTCCCGTCATTGAGGTCGTAACTTTCGGAAAGTACGGATCAAGAACAGCGGCGTGGGAACAAGAAAGAAGAATGAGTCAGGAAAGCGTGGGTCTAAAAACAAAGGTTCCACCGGCTTTTAAAAATGTTCCTTCAGACTGGCTTCCATGCCTTGATCCCTTCTCTTCTAACAGGCTTGTTGAATATTACAATAATAGGGGAACATCCGCTCCGGTCGACAACCACAACCCCTATGTTCCATTTAAAATGTGGTGGATCTTTGATCTTCAGACACAACATTGCATTACAGGCCTGAATACTCAAAAACTGTTTGCCGAAAGAGACCAGTTGAAAAAAACCGCTCACAAAACAGTTGCAACAGAACGGAGAAAGGTTACACAAAGGGCCTGGGGCATTCAGGAGGAACTTATCCAAAGTGGAAAAGTTCGGCTGGTGTCGGTTGCCGACCGGGGTGTTATGTCCTCTGAGCGTTATTTCAGTATGGCGCATGCGAGTTCTGCTTCTGTTCAAAATCCCGGTCATGTGCAGGGTGCCGATTTCCTTCTCGAAATCTCCCGACATATGGCCCGTTTGCTCAGAATCAAGAACAACGAAATTGTCTGGATTGGAAGTCTGGAGTGAGGTCCTAATATCTTCATATCTTC
>ACXJ01011385.1_pt4 | contig 17157 bp, 11 predicted proteins | sample 870861 | NCBI WGS metagenome assembly ACXJ01 (sample SAMN02954270, study PRJNA29437) | mine drainage metagenome | biome: terrestrial; feature: Richmond mine; material: biofilm; isolation source: combined biofilm from UBA (pink subaerial biofilm) and UBA BS (thick... ... | reverse complement strand
AAATTGCAATTAAACACTAGAGAGTCTCTGCCATAGGCCGGCTCATGGTAAAAGCCGATTAGTGGGTCAAGCCCCACCATGTTGGCCGTTCGCACTCCGTCGAAGTGAAGAAGTGTGTAGGCCAAGGACAGAACGGCGTTGGCCGGATCCCTCGGAGGACGTCGATTCCGAGATGTGAACCCCAAAGACGGGGGGAATGCCTTGGAGAAAGACTCGAAGTAGAGACTTCCGGCGCCTCCTTCGAGACCCAGAAGCTCGGAGATCTCAAAGGGATCCAAGGTTCGTTCTCGGATTTTTTCTCCGATTGACTGAAGTTGTTCCATCGGTCGAAGAAGCGATGAGGTCAGATCTGGTCGCACCTTTAAAATTGTCCCGAGAGATCGGGCCTGGCTTCGGATCTTGGATCTGACGAGGCGCCCGGCCCATCGCTTTCGAAGGGTTGTGTCGTGAAAAAGCGCGTATTGCCGGAGACGAATACGCGCATCGTTATGGCGGCTCCCCTCGATCCTGGCCACTTTTCTTCCTTGGCGACCGCTCAGGACGACCGTCTCGGTGCCGGACTCCGAGAGCTCTCCCAAGACCGCCGAAGAAAGAGAGATGTTCGCCCGGATGACCACGCGATCAAGAAAGGTCAGGGGAATGCTCCTGATTCGCTCTCCCTCCTCCCTAAGGATCAGGCTTCCGTTCTCCACATCGAGGTCGAGACCTTTTCGATCGAGATATAAGGTTGCCATCTGCCACTCCTCTTAAGAACGCCTTGTTACCTTCCCTCCCCCTTCGACTCGGGGAATCTGGAGAGATTACAGGCCCAGACGCTTGCGAAGGTCTTTCTTGTCGATGCTCTCGATTTGGGGAACCCAAAAGAGAATAGCCTCGCCAAGCGCCTTGGCTTCCTCTTCGCTCCATCCCTGGGAACGGGATTCCTCCACGAGCTTTTTCGCGAGAGAGTAAAACTCGGTAAAGGGCCGGTCCTTTTTCCCCTTGGAGAGGGCAATCTTTCCCTCACACTTCGCCACAAACCCTTCCACAGTCTGAAGGTTCGGAGAAAGGGAGGCCAATCTCTTCTTTTTCTCTTCCTCGATTCGGCGCTGCTCAGTCAGTCGCGCCTCCTCTTCTTGGCGCTTTTGTCGCCGCTCTTCGTCTTTTTGCAAATATCCCTTGCGGAGGGAGTCGAATCGTTTCCGCTTGTCGCTTAACAGACTCGCCTCTCGTTGGCAAAACTCATCGAGAAGCGTCCATTCCGACAGTGGCCCTCCCTCAGGCGTCGCCTCAACCAGAAGCCATCCGAAGGGGATAAGTCCCGACATTTGCTCCTTGGCATCTCCCGCCAGCCAGACTGTCGTGGCGTGGTCAAGGAAGACGTTCCCTGACTTTTGCTTCACGGAGATATTTCGATACCCCTCCAGCGTCTTGGATTCAGCCCCCGTGTGGAAGCCACAGCGAAGGAGAAAGGTCCCGGGACGGCCCTTGATCTCACCGATTAGACGGTTCATGGCCCGCTCCCAATCCACATCCACAAGTTCCTGGGAGCGCAGGGATTCCATCTCTTCGTGGAAGTTACGGATATAGAAGCTGTTGCAGAACGTAACGATATCGTCGAGAGAGAAGTCGCGATCGGGGACCTTCTCCCTGTACTTTCCCCGCTCTTGGGCGTCGAGTCGGGTGAGGTGGAGGCTTCCGGCGAGAAGCCGGGGCCTGGCCGGGGTGAGAGACTCGAGGATCACATCAAGATTTGAAGCCCTTGTGTTGATCTTCTCCTGGACAAATTTTTTCCTGTTGAGGGCAAAGAAGACACGGGAGGCCATCTCGCCCTCGTCTCCTCCGTGAATATGGGCATCCGAGATCTGAAGAAGGCGCAGAGGATCCTGCTCAAACTTCTGATAATTGAATATCTTCTTTTCAAGATCGATGCCCCTCATGAAAGCCCCCCTATTTTGGGCCGGAATCTTTGCAAGGGAAGAATCGAGAATGGCCGTTCGAAGGGAGCCCTTGAGGGAGGAGCCAAATAGAAGGGGACGGAAGGATGCTGGGTCGGTGGCCGGACGCTTGATCTCTAGCTGATTGATGATATTGCGTCCGGTGGACTCCCGCTGGGCCACCGCTCCCAGACGTTCCTGGTAGAGAGTTTCGACTTTGGCGGAGACCGGCATGGTACGAAGATGGTGGGCCATGATGATATCGCTTCCGTGCTCGGCAAAAAACTTCTGAAGCTTGCGGATCAGATGGTCGCTCATCGGTTCTCGAAGAACGCCGTCAAGGATGGCCCTCAGGGAGGGGTCCATCTCCCGGAGAATGGTGGCCGGGTCGAACTGGAGAAGGAGTCCGTCTCGAATGATGTAGTTCGTCGGATCATAGGTGTCCCCTGTTCCAATATGAAGGGGGGAAAGGGGTGTCAGGCGAAGTGCATAGAACTCTTTCCTCATTGTCGATTTCCCCTTGTAGGAGTGGGATTCATCGCAAGTGAAACCACCGGTGCATATCCTTGATGAACCGTTGCAGGAAGGCTCTTGGAAAGAGATCCGTCCCCTCCGAGTCCATGTCCGATAAAGGGCAACGGAGACGGCTCCCGAAGCGAGAGCAGGGCTCCGGTGTCGGCAAGCAGCACAGGGGTTTTGTAGGGCTTTCCCCGAAGAACGGCCATGTCTCCATGGCGACCAAATCGGGTAAAAGGAAGATAGAAGGAGCGGTTTGGATCGATCTTGCTTCCTTGCGGCAGTGAAGGAGCGAGCGTCATCACCGCATTGGGCTCGCTCTGGGACAGAGGAGGAGTGGGATCAAGAGAGAGGAGATCAAACTTTCCCAACCCCGTAGAGGCATCCCGGCCAAAGCCGGTCGCCCCCATGTCGCCAAGGATCTGGGAAAGCTCCGGAAGGGTCAATCGATCCTGGTCGCAGACGAGATAAAGATCGAGGCGAACATCGGATAATCCGGCAGAAGGTTCGGGATCGGATTTGGCCCGACGAAACCAGATCTTTGTCGTAGCATAGGGGGCGAACATCCCCGTCCCCGTCGTCCCGGTTTTTCGATTGAGGGAATTGTGGTGTTGCAGGTCTCGCACCATTGCCCCCCCGAAAATCTCCTCCGAAGCGAGAAACAGCGCCCCCCAGGAGTCCAATGGGCGAGAGAGATCCTCCCAGCGAAGCCAGATATTGCGCTTCGAGTTCTTTCTGTCAATTGTTTTTTCCGAATCACTCTGCAGGAGACGATGCGGAGCCGTCGGCCTGGGAAGATATCCCGAGGGAAAGGCATCCGAGACCACGAGAAAAGGGTCGTCGGCGGTATAGCCACGAAGAAGCTCCTTGAGCCTCTCTTCGCCGTGGCGATGGACGATACCCCAGCAGAGCTGACCGAAAAGAGTGTCGCCTTTAAGGGGTGTTCCGAAGGCCGTCAGAGGGCGCAATGTCCCCCTCAGGAAGGCATAGTTTGGCATGGTCACCTCCGGTTAGGAGCGGTCGGAAAATGTGATGGCATCGAGCTCCGGACGAAGATCTTTCCCGCCGAGAGACAACGTCGAGAAGGAGATTTTCCCGTATCCTCTCGACCCGGAACCACCAAGCCCCGTCAGCTCCAAAAGCCGAAGCCCCCGCAGTATGGTTTTCATATGATTTTCTCCGTCGTGAATGCGGATGGTCAGCGCAAAGTCAAACCGGGCTCCGGCCGGAACGCGCTCGGTATTTCTCGGATGCTGGGCCACCCCCTTGATCCGGTCGATGGTGTTTTCCATCTTTGTCTCGGTCAGAAGAAGATTCTTGGCCGACATCTCTTGGACCCATGAGGGGCTGAGCGAGCAGTCCCAGAAAAGAAGCCGGGAAGGGCCGACCTTTTCCACGATCTCGTCACCGCTCCCCTCCGGCGCCCCACCGAAAAGGCTCAGAAGGATCTCTCCCTGATGCACATCCCCTTTGAGCTTGCTGAGGTGGGAAAATCCCAGAGGGCCTCCGTCGGTGATCCCCACAAAACCGAAATCCCATTCGAGGAGACTGCGCATCTTTCCCTTGAGGCTCGAGCCGGGGATATAGGGCTGGTGGGTGATGGGGTTCTTGATGACGGGGTTGTCAGTGCCGCCGATGTGCATCTCCGTGTTTCCGGCGCCGATGTGGAGTCCCGTGACAAGCTCGAGGGTGCCGGTCATCTTTTGAATATCGGTCAAGCGCATGGAGTTCTCCTTAGGTTATGAGGGTTACTCGACTCATGGGAGCAACGGTAGTTCTCGCTAGTTATCGCTGGGGCGCACGCTTTTGTAAAATCCCAGGAAGGCCTCGAAGAGGTAGCAGAAATTCTCGAAGGACTTGAGACCCTCCGCACTCCCTGTAATCTGGCCCATGCAGCCGTCGAACCAAAGCACGAAGCCGTCGCTGACGAGTTCACGTCCCTTGGCATAGTAGACCTTGGAGCGCATCATCTTAATGAGGGGAAGAATCTCTGAGAATCGCTCCTCATTTCGGGCCTTTTCCCGCCACATGAGAAGTTCGTCATAAAACCTCCGAATCTGCGAGGGCTTGTTCTTTTTCTTCACATTTGCCATTTCCTCTGCGAGTTTCTTGGCCACGGACTCAAAGAGGTCCTCCTTCGGATTATTAAGATGAACCTTGGCCATCAGGGAGGAAATCTCCCGTTTTTCGGAGTCTTCCTGAGAATTTGACATAGATTTCTCCTTAGGTTTTAGGTTAATGGCGTTGCTTGTAAAGATAGATAAACAAAGGGATCTTATAATCTGCCCGGTGCGTTGTAATACCCTCTCCAATGCTTTCTGTCAGGGTCTTCTGGGCTTGAGTGATCTGTCTCTCCTTCTCCTCTTTCGATGTGCCCCCCTTCCTGAATGCGGACTCTAGGAATCGCCGCGTGCGGTAGCTGAACCAGGACTTCCAGAGAGCATTGTGGGGATTGGACTTGACCTTCTCCGCCATCAGCGAGAGGTTCAAGAGTCCATAAACATAGCCGGAAGAGAGGTTGTACAGACCGATCAGATCCTCAAGATTCTTCGTCTGCGCGACAAGGGGGGTGAATTTCTCCCAGGGAACCGTTTGATCGAAGAGAGTGACGGCATTTTTGCTGTCCTCCATGAACTTGGCATTTGCGGCCTTGGAGTTCTGACTCTTTGATTCCTTGACAAAAGACTTCGCAGCCTCGAGGTTTTCCTCGGCCATTTCGACCATGTGGCGCACGGGGATTCCCGGCTTTGTCACGGCCATCCCTGCAGAAAAGTGAACATGGGGATTCCCGCCGACAAATCGTACGAAGTCCTCCCTCATGCGTTGAGCCAAAAGGATCGTTGAATGCCATGGGCCGATAAGGAAGAAATCGTCCCCACCTGCAAAGACGGTATAGGTGTTGGGAAACTCCTTCTGGCAGAGCGTTGGCAGGTAGATCGTAAAGAAAGCGTTGATCTGTCGCGACAAGGACGCCATACGGGAAAAATTTGGCGCGGAAAATCCGTTCTGAATCAACATTCCCAGGTTGTCGACATCCCCCTTGATAACGGCCAGTGCCTCGATCCCTTTGTAAGAGGGAGTGCCCCCCCTGCTTCGATCGTGATCCGCCGTCCGGTCTTCCATCGCCAGCATCGAAAAGCTCTTGATTCCCCCCTCCTCGATCTCCGCAAGATCGAGTTTTTGGAACTGGGGGTTGTCGAGATCCTGCCTCCTTAAACGCGGCACATAGGTATTGAAGTTGCGCCGGGCCACCCCTTTCCAAATAAAGTTTCCTCCGCCATCCTGGCGGGGCTCCGGAAGAGAAAAGTCCCACCACCGAATAAGCCGTTCCCTTTCCGCGCGATCTTTGACATCCTCGCAAAACCGCACCCGATACCCCAAAAGGGGAAGGGTCAGGGAGGCCTCTGTGGCCTCCTCCGCAAGGATGGACAGACGCCCATGCTGCGTTAGAAGCTCTCCCGTCAGAATGAAGTCCCACGAAAGCCGACTCATCTGGACAAACTTCTCGGTCACCTCGGCAGGTGCGCGGCTGTCAAGCGCGCACGCCCCCTGTTCGAATCGGTCAAGGTAGTTCGAAAACACTTGGGGGATCCAGCCCACGGGTCAGACCGAATCTCTGGTACTTCTTCCGCTCGAGATCCTCGAACAGCTTTCTCATGAGATCCTTAAAGGGGGAGACCTCTCCCGACCCCATAGAGAAGTCCCGACCCGATGCAGGATGCCAGGCCAGATTGATCCCGGAGGTGCCATAGGTGTGTTCAAGAAACCACGGGTCGATGACCGTCGTTTGGATCTTCTCCAAAGTCTTGATGACAGACTCCGTGTGGGGGGCGACGATCAAAAATTTCCCAGCAGCATTTGTCACCACCGATGTGGGCGGAAGAGACAGCTCCTCGAGAACACGAAGGCACGCAACCTCGCTAAGAAGAGAGACATAGAAGGAGCGGCCGCGGAGAAGCTTGGCCGCAAACTTCATGGTCTGGGTCTGACCGCCTTCGGCAAAGATAAAGTTCTGGATCCCGGAAAAATCCCCCTGCACCAACAAAAACCGATCCGTGCTCGCATCCTCCTCCCTGGGCGAGGAAAGCGCTCTGAGAGCCTCCTCCCCCGGAATGTTCCTATCGTGAAAGTACCGCCACAGGGCCACTGCAAGAGCGGCCGTGGTCCGGGAGTGATCATAGAGGGAGACGTCGGGACGGATCGGAGCCATCTTGCTCCCCACCGTGGCAGAGGGAATCGCATGGGTGAAGGTGAGCCACAACGAGTCGAAGTGGTCGAGCCAGAGCGAAAGGTTGCCCTGGTGTTCTCGGGGGATCCTTCGCAGACCTTCCCGGAAGCTGTCCCAGAGCTTTCGATATTCTCCCTGCGCCTGGGACTTGTCCTTTCCCTCCACCTCTCCGGTTGAAAGAGGAAAGAGAGATTCTGGCGTCAGAGGGAGTAACGGCTGACGATACTTTGGCTCCGCTCCCAGACCATCGGGATTGGCAAGGGAGGCCAGAAGAGGCCACAGTCGGATGGTGTAGTGATTTCTGAAAGTCTTTTCGTCGTCGGGGGTCTGATTGTACTGATCGAAGCTCTCCCGCTCGAATCCTGAGGCGAGACGGTCTGCCGCGGCCACAACCCACTGCAGGAATGTCTCTGGACAATGGTGCCGGGCGGCCGCATTGATGAAGGAATCATCCGCATGAGCCCGGTCATGGAGCGATCCGAATGGGGCAGGGTTCTCCCCGACAAGGGGGGGGAGATCCTCCAAGATGAGATCAAGTGCCAGCGCTGTGAAGGCTGCATGCTTATGAGTCTTCTGTCCCTTGAATGTGGGGCAGTACAAGTCTTCGTTGATGGCCTGGCGTTTCTCCCCGCCCACCTTCTGGTCCTTCTCGGCAATACGTGCACGCTCGGCAAATTTTCCAAGATCGTGAAGCATTGCGGAGAGTGCCACACGAGATGATTGTGTCAGCAGAGAATCATTGCTCATCGGAGGTTCTCCTTGTCTTCATTGTTGAAAGCAATCCCTTTTTTCCGAGAACACACAGAGGATGCATGTCGTTAGAGCGAAAGAAAGGATTGCCGGAATTCCCGAAGGGTTCGCTTGAGGGCTTCCCGATCCTTCATGATCGTCTTGGCATCGGAACGGTTGGGGGGCGTTCCGTGTGCAATGGCGTTCCGAAGCTGCCCCATCATCAAAAACTTGCCTTCACCCGATGCGTTCAGGCGCTCCTTGGCACTGTCCCTGTCAATAAAGTCCAGCGGATTTTCCCCCTTTTTTTTACATTCCCATGAGATGGCCGACTCATAAAAAAAGATGACGGCCCGGGCGTAGTCCCCGACTCTCTGGTAAAAGTCCCCTAGATCGCGCTGCTTTTCGTGCAGGTGCTCCCTCTGGGCCCACCCGCAACGCCGCCGCAACTCCGGGAGAAAAAGGGGAAGGATCCGATCAACGAGCGGAACATCAAGACATGGCATGAACGAGCGAAGCCTTGCCGAGCTATCCTGAGCGTTGAACATGCGCTCGAAATAGGCCGCCTCTTCCAGAAGGTTTACCTGTTGGATGTTCGCATTCTTCAACAACGAGGAGAAAACGGCGTAATCTCCATTGCTGTCAAATCGCGCCAAAGCATCGATCCATTCCTGGATTTTCATGACTCCATCGAGAAGAAGGATTGGAGTAGGGGACTCTTTTTCCCTGGGCATTTCGAAGGCCCCATAATAGAGCCCCTTCAGTATCACGCAGGGAGATGCGGAGTATTCCAGAAGGAAGGCTCCTTGCTGAGCCAGGAGGGGATAGTATCGGAAGCTGTGCGTGATATCGATATGAAGCTGGACTTTTTCTGCCCCCGCCTCCTCCGCCGCCTTTGCGACCGCCTGCTGCATGATGTGGAGGATCTCCACCTGGGCCTTCGGTGATGCATCGTGAGGAACAACACGAAGAATCGGAGGGTTCTGGAAGGGGCCGGCCAGAAGGGGGGCTATCCTGGCCAGAAGAGCGTCCGAGACGCTCTCCTTTTCCCGGGACTCGATGAGCTCGAGTCGAACTTCCTCCTCTCCGGCATTTTTGAAGTATTCCAAAAGATCGTCCCACATACTGGAAGAGGAGCCCAGTACAATCGTCCGGTCGGGGCGGATAAAATCCGAGAGCGCAACCCCTACGTAGGGGGTCTCCATGGTTTTCCCCTGGAAACTATAGACAGTCTTTTTGTAGGCCGAATTTTGCTGGAATGGCTCCTTCTTGTCCGGCACCCGGTTCTTGTTGGCGCTTCCCAGAAATGTCAGGAGAACCTTGATGATCTTTTCCATTGACTCTCCTCGAGTTGTACGGAAACCCGTGCCTCCGGAATGGTTAGAATGCCGGTCAAACTCCTCGTCAAGAGGGCCTCACAAAGAGAGATCCGTGGTTTTTGGGACATTGATGACATACCGCCCCAACCCCATGGTCGTCAGCTTGCCCACCTGCATCCATTGCCCCTCCCACAAAAATGGCCAGAACGGAGCGAGGTCCGTCGTGTCGAGGGAGCAGTTCCCGACAATCCCCCCCATGTTCATGGCTGTCTTCTGCCGGGAGGAGTATCGAATGCCTTCCTCCCATCGCAACGATAAAGGAGTCAGAGCCACCGATTCTGCCTTGGAAAAAAGGGACGCATAGTCGAGTTCAAGAGCCGAGTCTCCATGGAAGTAGCGAATCATGGAGATTCGGCGAAGGAGTGTCCGAAAAATCACCCCGAACGTGAGACGGTCGGGGGTCACGAGATCTTTCTCCACCGAAATGCGCAATGGGGAGATGAATCGGAGAGTCACCCGTTCGGGCATGGACGGAATCTTGACCGGCATTCCAGCCTTTTGACGCGGAGGCCGTCCCGGGGTATAGATCCTATCCCAGGATTCGCTCCCAAGGTCATACTGACTGGCTCCGGTAAGTGTATAGGGTCTTCTCTGGGATCCGACCCCTCTCTCTCCTGCGCGAGAGAAGGCATGGAGAAGATGGGGAAAGAACTCCCCGGCGTGGCCGTAAAGAGTGAGGTCAAGCGAGGTGGCGAGGGACCCTCTCTCCACATCATGATCCAACGGCTCCCGCTCCTCTCCGGACGAGGGATTTTGTCCCTCTGAACCATCCGACCCGGGAAGGAAGAGTGCATAGGGATGCGGCACCGTCCGGTAGAGTCGCATCTTTTCCGTATTTTCAGGAGGGGGTGACTCAAAGATGTAGGTATATAGACAGGAGCTCAAGACCGGACAACCCGTGCACACCTTTTCCCGGGTCACGCATACCATCCGCCTCAATTCATGGCCAAATGCCCCGCGCCAGGCAGAGCCGCTGGGAGAAAACGTCTCGAGGGGCTCCGAGGAAAAAATGAGGCGGAATATGGAGAGATCAATATGACCAACCGTCACGTTGCTGCTTCCCCCCCAAAATGCATTCAGAAGATGTTTGGTGAGCCAGCCAGGGGGCGGACTCCATTTTCGAGGACGTCAAAGATCCAATAAATATAGAACGTGCCACCACAAAAGAATCTGAGAGATCTCAATTTCTCGAGGGACCTTTGAGCATTCCCCCCGAAAGCCGGCCTCTCTCCCGGCACGACCTCATGACGAAAGGGATACGATGGTTCTACCACTCCCCAATGTGGGGAGGGCTCTTTTGCCAAAGAATTTCCCCCGCATCACCTCGCCGATAATCGAGCGGAAGAGAATCTCTCCCTTCATCAGACAAACCTGATTGGGCGAGAACCTCCCCATCAACCGAAGCTATCCTATCCGTTTTTTTTCTCCTGTCAGACTTCGCAAGCTTGCCGGTCTAAATAATGGGAATTTTTTAGACTTCTTTCTATTTTATTTAAGAATTTGTCTTTCCCAGAAAGTATTCGCGAATGCGATACTCGACCCGCTCCTCCACCGCCTCCCTGAACCTCTCCCTCTCCGCCCCCTTCCCCGTATAGATCAGGAGTCTTGTCAGGGATTCGTAGCGGAAGAAGACCGGAGTTTTGCGCTGGCGTCCTTCTCCCGTCCAGGCATTGACGGGATTTCTGAGGATGAAGCTCGCTAAGGTTCGGTCGGTGACGTGGTCGAGGTCGGACATCCGGACCTTTTTTTTCCCCCCTCCCGTCTCAAGCGAGGACTCTCCTTGGGGGGAATCCCCCCCGAGATCCCGCCGCATCTCCGGATCGGAGAAGACCTCCCGAAATCCCCCCACAAGGTCGTCGAGGGAAAGGGGGCGAGCGAGCCCTCCCTCCTGTCCCAGCCAGATTTTGAGAACCACCATTTTGTAGGATCGGCTCATGGCCGTGGACTCGATCTCTCCAAGGAAGTCTCCCGCCTCGACAAAGAGATGGCGCTCCGCCTGGTCCATGACCGCCCTGCCTCTTTCGGACTCGATCGCCTCAAGCATTCCTTGCCAACATCCGAACTCTCGCAGAAAGACCCGAGGGGGGGTCTCGCTCTCGAGCAGCGTCTCAAGGAGGGTCGGCCGATGGTCGAGGCGCTCCCAAAGATCCTCATAGACCGTCAGAAGGGCCGAGCGCCGGGGTTCGGACTTAAAGATGCGGGACTCGAGAAGCGCGATCGCCTCCCACTCGAAGTCGATGTGGACCCCGGTAGGAAGCGAGAGCGTCCCGGCCTTGTACTGCCGAAGCACGGCACTCGCCTCCTGAGACCAGTTTCCGTCTTCGGGCTCCCTGCCCGCCAGAACGGGAAGAACATATTGGGCTCGCTTGTGATTGCCGATGAAATCGAGAATCGTGAGATGGCCCTTGCCGGGAGCCAGACGGAGTCCCCGGCCAATCTGCTGGAGAAAGACGGTGGGAGAATCGGTGGGCCGCAGGAGCATCACCCGGTCGATTTCGGGGATGTCGACTCCTTCGTTGAGGAGGTCGACCACAAAGAGAATGGAGAGGCTCCCTTCCCGAAACTTCCGAAGGATCTCCCGACGCTCCCCTGACGGGGTTTCGCCGGTGAGATGCCCCGCGGCGATTCCTTCCCGGGAAAAGAATTCCGCCAGAAGGCGGGCATGAAGTCGGGAGACACAAAAGGCCACCGTCTTCGAGCCTTCATGCTCGCGAAAGGCCCGAAGGGTCTCCTGGGCCCGTCGGGATTCGGTGAGGGCCCGCTCAAGGGCCTCCGGATCATACCGGCCTCCCCGCCAGGGGATCGTCTCGTAGTCGACGGTGTCCTTGAGGCCAAAGTAATGAAACGGAACCAGCATTCCTCCCCGGATCCCCTCGATGAAGGTTCTCCGGCAGACGACATGTCCGTCCATCAGGGCGAAGATGTCGCCATTGTCCATCCGGTAGGGGGTGGCGGTCAGGCCAAGAACGAATTTCGGCCGAAAATGGTCAAGGATTCTTCGATAGGAGGGGGCTTCGGCATGATGGCACTCGTCGACAACGATATAGTCGAATGTCTCGGGAGGGATGTTCAAAAGCCTCGACGGCCGGGCAAGGGTCTGAACCTGGGCAAAGACAAGGTCTCCCGACACATCGGCCTCTCCCTCGCTCACGACGCTCGCCGGCTTCTCCGGATGCACCCGAAAAAAAGTCTCCCGGGCCTGTTCGAGAATCTCCCGACGGTGGGCGAGAAAGAGCACCCGGGAAAATCCCCGGCAGTCGAAGGCGGCGAGGTAGGTCTTGCCCAGCCCCGTGGCAAGGATGGCCAAGGCGCGACGCGCCCCGTCGGCGCGAAGTTCCGCCAGCGACAGAAGAACCTCGTCCTGCAGGGGGGTGGGACGGGGAGAAGCCGACCCACCCAAAATGTCGGAAAGGCCTTGGCCCCAGGAAGGCGGCTTCCTTCGTGCCCGATAGTTGCTCACAAAGTCGGGATTGACCGGGACGCTTCGGGAGGAGGCAAAGATCCTCCCGAACTCCTGGGAGAGCTGGTCCACCGGGTCGGCCAGGTCAGTCTCCCGAAGGAAGACGTTCCACTCGACACTTTCTGAAAGGGCCGCATTCGAAAGGTTCGATGAGCCGACAAAGGCGATTCGTCGGCCGTTCTCCCGCTCGAAGAGGTAGGCCTTCGGATGATATCCCCGAAAAACTTCTCCGGAAGGGGCCGAGAGGAAGCATCGGATCTCGATCCCCTTCCCTTCCCTCTTTTCCCCCAGGGAGGAAAGGAGATCAAGGGCCTCAGGGTCCGTTACGCCAAGATAGTCCGTCGTCAGGATCCGAATGTGGGCTCCTCGGGAGAGGGCCTCCCGAAGGGCCGGCAGGAGGGAGGCAGCGGCACCCTCCTTGATGAAGGCCACCGCCAGATCGGCCCGGCGACACCGTGCCAATTCGACGAGAAGGGAAGAACGGAGGGGCACATCGGTCCCATTGGCCAAGCGCCTGAGAGGGGCAGGAACGGCCAGGACCCGGTCCGACTCGAACCCTCCCCGGATGCGGAGCTTCTCCTTGCGCGTCTTTTTGACCTGGGTCGGCGACAGGGAGAAGACGGATCTCACCCGATCAAGGACCTCCAGAAGATCGGCCATTTCAAGGAGCACCCCGTCGGAGACTCCCCCCTCCGCGACATGGAGTATCTGTTCGGCAAGCTCCGCAGCCTCTTCCACGACCTTGGCCGCCAAAAAGGAGGCCCGCTCCCGGGAGCCAAGCGTTCGGGGCGGACCCTGAGACACACTCTCCGGGATCCTGTCCCGAACCAGCTTCTCCCGGATCAGGGGATTGGGTCCGACAAACCCTTCCTGCCTCTCAGTCATGATATTTTCCTTGGCACGACATTCCCCTTGGGTTGATGACGGATCAAGTCTCCAGAACGCTTTCTCCCCCCTCCTCCCCGATCTCGGCCAGGAGTTCCTTCACGCCCTTTTCTGTCAGGCGGTCGGGGGTGTGGAGGGCGTCGTTTCTGACGATCCGGGCATGGTGCCAGTGTCCGGCCCGGATGCCGTCGATGATCTCCGCCCCCTGGAGGCGGTTGATGAGCTCCTTGAGGTCCTTGAACTCCGGAGATTCGTCAAAGCTCTTCTGGTAGAGCGCCCGCACCTTCTGCTCGAAACAGAACCCTGCCAGCTGGGCCGACAGCCTCAGGTTCACCGAAAAGAGCGACCGGGCGAGCCGGGCATCGGAGAGGTCGAGAAGGTGGGCCATGTTGCGGATCCGGAGATCCTGCAAAAAAGAGTCCCGGTCGAAAGCCTCCCGGATCCGTTCGTCGGGACAGACCCCGTAGACCCGCTCGAAGAGGACCCAGACGGCCATGTTGACCTGGGCGACGGTCTCAAGACCCGTCACATGGCGGCGGATCGCCTCGAGGTTGTCGAGGTAGTTCAGATAGGTCTGGGTATCCCGGAGCCCCCGGCGAACCTCGAGGATCCGGGCCATGGGAGGGCTGTAGATGGCGAAGTGCTCCGGAAGGACAAAGCGCAGGAGGACGGAGACCACCTCGATGTTCCGGAAGATCTCGTAGAGGGTGGAGACAAGAAGCTCCCGCTTTTTCGGGATGTGCCAGAAGTCGAGGCGGGATCCGGCACGGTCGAGCCCTGCCTTCACCGCCTCGGGATCGGGAACGGCCCAGTGGCGGTCGTAGAGCCAGTGCTCGCTCTCCCGGATCGCCTGCACATCCTCCCAGGTCAGGCGGTTTTTCTGGCGGACAGGCGCCACCGTCTTCTCGATCTCCTCCAAATGGTAGCGCTTGCCGTACTTTTTGAAGGTGATCTCGGGGTAGTCCCGGTAGCACTGGAGAAGGTAATGCTCCCCCATCGACACTCTCCCGCAGGAAGACGGTGAAGGTGTTGGCGTCCCTTTCGTCCCCGGGGACCGGCACCCCTTTCCGGGGGGTGACGGTTATCCCCCGGAGTGTTTCTGCCGCCGGAAATCCCCCCGGGCGACAAAATGGACGGCCCGTTCGGGAAGGGGAAAGGAATAGGTCTTGCCCCGGCTTCCGGCTCCCTCGATGCGGTAGGCCCGGGCGATGTCGTCGCCCAAGGCCTTCCGGAAGGCCCTGTTGAGTTTGGAGAGCGTCTCCTCGAAAAACCCCTTGTCCATCCCCTTGGTCAGCCGCCTGGCGGTCCGCTCGGTGTCGCCCAGAGGCCCCTTGATGCGCTGGTAGATCTCAAGGTAGGCCGCCGCATAGTCCCGGTTGGCCGGGCGCTCCTTGGGACAGGTCAGGGAGTGTTTATGGAGGTAGGTCGACTCGAAGAGCCAGACCAAAAAGGCCAAAAGGGCCGGGGGCAAGGGAAAGACCTGCCCGTGGGCCCGGATCTTCAGGGCCGAGAGGTCGATGGACATCTCGGGGGGGCGCACGGCGCGCTGGGCGGCCCGGACCGCATCGGTGAAGCTTCCCGGACCCGACAGCAGGGCGGGAGGTAGCGCCTGGCGCAGACGCACCACCGGGATCTCGGCCAGGGTCACCTGGGCGTCCGCGGCATCCACCGTCTCGCCGTTCGGCAACGTGATGACCACCTGCCCCCGTTTTTTTGTGGGGTAGAAGAAGTCGGGAAGGTATTCGAACGGGGGGGCGACGAGGACATGGGAGACCCGGTCCTGCTCCCGGCCGAAGAGGGAGAGGGCATACCCGGCATAGAAGCCCATGGTCTTGCGTCCTCCGGAGAGGGAGACGTGGAGGTGGGTGTCGGGATCGCGGCTGAGGTCCCGGATGGTTCCCAGGATGCCGTCGGCGGCATCTTCGTTCTCCTCCGCCGTCCGGATGTCGGGAAGGGGCCCCCCGTTTCGCCCCTGGAGACAGACCAGGGTCACGTCCTTGGGGGAGAGGGGTATCTTGTAGTCCCGACACAGACGAAAGATCTGGCCCGACTTGGGGTCAAGCAGGGTCTTTCTGGCATGCCGGGCCCCGTCGGCCGTGCTCATGATCACCAGACGGTTCGGGACGAAGGGATCCTCCCGCAGGGAGAGGGCATAGAGAGTCTCGGTCACCACCTGGGGGGAGGTTCCGGTCATGCACACAAGGATGCGGGTCGGCTGGTGGCTCACTCGGCTCCTTATCTTGGTCGGGCCCCCCCGGTCCGCCATGGCGCCGGGACACTGAAGGGAGCGGCGGAAGGAGGGGTCCCTTCAGGGATCTCCGGCAGGACCGTTCCTGCCAAAGGGACGGACGGCCATGGCTGGGCCCCTGGATTTGAAGCAAGAAGGCCCTCTCCCCTCCATCTGCCTCGATCCCAGGGGGGAGACAGGGAGATCCGGATTACTCGGGAAGAGGGGCAAGGCCCGGGTAAGACGAGGGAACACAAGAAAAATCCATAAAGCGAAAAGAGGAAGAAACTCCTGAAAACATTACCCGATCTTATCGTCTGTTTGCAAACGATCCGATTTAGACCGGAGCCAACCCTTTGCAGGGACACTGGGGTCCATGGCTCCAGGGAGGAAGGCCAAAGATGGAGAACCCCGAGGGTACAAGCCATGACCCTAAGGGCGAAGCCGCTCTGTCGGGTGGGGGGAAGGGTCTTCTCCCGTCGCCAAGGGATGGGGTGGGCGAAGAAGAACTAGCGCTTCCAGCCGTCGATGAGCTTGGCGGTGCGGGGATGGGTCTCCCAGACCAGCCCGGCCGCCGTGCGCCCGTTCTTGTCGGTGGCCCGGGGATCGGCTCCGTGGGAGAGAAGGAGCCGGACGAGCTCCCGGTCTCCCGTCTGGGCTGCCCACATGAGAGGGGTTTGGCCGGCCTTCCCGGGGAGGTTGATCAGGGCGCCGTGGGAGAGGAGCAGGCGGGCGGCCGGGATGCTGTCCCGGCCCGCCGCCAGGATCAGGGGGGTCATCCCGCTTCGCGACAGGGAGTTGGGGTTGGCATGGTCGGCCAAAAGGAGCCTGAGGATTGTCTCCTGGTCGGTGAGGATCGCCACCATCAGGGGGGTGATGGCGTTGGCGTTGCCAAGATCCGGATTGGCCCCCTTCTCCAGGAGGTGGCGAACGGCCTCGGGATGGCCGAGGTTGATGGCCCACATGAGGGGAGTGTTGCCGAATTTCGTCCGGGCGTTGATGTTGGCCCCCCGGCGAAGGGCCCGGTCGATGGCGGGGAGATCTCCGGCCGCGGCGGCATTGATCAGGGACTGGTCGACCCCATTGTCGGCTCCCCGGAGCGAAGGGGGCGACTCCGCCGCGCAGGCTCTTGTCCCCCCACCCATCCCCAACTCTCCTCCTGGGCGCCCTCCGTAATCGGAGAAAGAGCCGAGAGGAAGAGTCACGATGAGAAGGGAAAGGAGGAGGGACCAAAGTGGGGGAAAGCAGGAGGATCGCTGGGCCATGGCGAGGATCTCCGGGGTGCATCGGGGAGAACAGTCGTACCATCAGGAACACGAAAACGAAGGCGGTTCGGAGAGCCTCCGGGAGAGAATCGACGGGGGTTCACTCCTGACTTTTTCATGGTACGATCAGGGGGGATCGATTGTCCACAACCTCCTTCATCCACAGGAGTGCGGTTACCATGGAACATCGCCGAACGGCGGCCTGCCTCGCGTGGGTCGCCGGCCGCCTCATGCCGGACGGCGGGTATTGCGCCTTTCGGGACGAGGGGTTCCGTGCGGGCTTTTCGAACATCGCCGACACGGCGTGGGCGTTGGAGATCTTCCGGTGCCTTAGAGAGATCCCCCCGGAGCTTCCCCGGACCGCCGCCTGGATCGAGTCCCTACAACGAAACTCTCTCGCCTGGAGCCGATCTCCTGCCCTGGCCTGGACCCTCATGGCCCGGACACAGGCGGGCCTTCCCTTTCGGGAGGAGGAGAGGGTGCTCTATCTCGAAGAGATCGGACGCCTTCGGAGGACGGGGAGAGGGAGGAGAGCGAAAGGNNNGACGAGGA
>ACXJ01011401.1_pt1 | contig 17245 bp, 7 predicted proteins | sample 870861 | NCBI WGS metagenome assembly ACXJ01 (sample SAMN02954270, study PRJNA29437) | mine drainage metagenome | biome: terrestrial; feature: Richmond mine; material: biofilm; isolation source: combined biofilm from UBA (pink subaerial biofilm) and UBA BS (thick... ... | reverse complement strand
GAACGGTACGACATGGCATCATTCCCCAGGTTATTTCAATTTGACGGTCAATGGGTCATTTGGATACATGATAATTCCATATGTTAAATTGATCAATGCTCCCAACTCTTCTGGTCCAGGGATGATACATTACATTATAGAAATAGGGGCAGGTCTGGTCAGTTTCTTTTCCGTTGTAATCTTGGCCATGCTGGCTGTAGGGTTTATGTCTGGGGGTTCGGATGCGGTGAGAGACATTTATGATAAAGTGAAGGGGTTGATTGTGATGGATGCATTGTTTTTTACAGTGTTCGTTGCTGGCCTTGTGTTTCAGATATTGGGGGGAATATGAAATCTGTAGTGATAACCGTTGTGTTTATCATGCTGATATCCTCACTCGTGGTATTTGGTAGTCCAGATAGTCACGCAGTTCAACCTGTGAAGGTCGTGAACGACCAGATGCAAAACAGTCCGTCATCCACGTTTACCCCCGGTCCTATGGACTTTCCCAAGGTTAAGGCAGCTGGTGGAATCAGGGCGGCTGGCGGGTTGAGCAGTAGTTCTGTCTTCATGGTCAATGGACACAATCAGTCAGGCATTCAGCTGTCTCCAGACTCTGCCTATGCCATTTCGGCCGATTCTGCCACGAACTTATCAGGTATGAAATATTATTCGATAAACGTCACGTTCGGTACCCTTCCTTTCAGTGTTCTGTATGGTTCGTGGGACATGGAGTTCTGGATCAACGGAGTTGCGTACTATTTTGCGGTCGAATTATCCGATTATAAGGGGGTGTATTTCAATATCACTGGATTTGTCAATGGAACGTATTATCTAGAATTGGGTTCTACCCCTTTCCCATACTACACGATAACTTATTCTTCAGTTATCGTCGTTAATGGCTCGGGCCAGCGGGATGTTGTAAGTTTTACGTCGGCACAGTTCGAGTTTGAGGTTTACATAGTCGGTGTTCCGGAGATGACGGGTCTCGGACTGTGGACAGACTATATTGGGATGCCTTCTAACTATCTCTCATTCCCGCCGTTTACCGATGTTACCACCAGTTTCTTTGCGAATAGTACCGCATCACAATTTTCGCCCATTGCCTTTGAGTTGGTTGGATCGTCGAACCAGGCCGACGTATTCCAAAGCATGGTCGAGGCGGAACTGACCTTCTACGGATCCGCTGGGAACAACTATTTTCAGTATAACGTATCGATGTACCTTACGAACGGGACATTGGTTGGAGGTGCCGATCCTGCGATAGTTTTCAATGTGACATTCAGCGTTCTTGCGAGGGACAGTCCTCAGACTGAAAGTGCTAACGGTCTTCATCTTCCACCAGGTGCCATATTCAACAACGTCTCGATGTCTTTTTACAATGCTCCTGGATATGCCGCGTGGGATGGGCGGTATGCTGGACCTTATGGGGGTGTTAGCTATGCGCAGAGTGAATTACAGACCCAGGTAGATTTGAGTCTGTATAAGGTTGGGGGCACTGTTGGGGCGTTGAATTCCTTAATGTCACCTGAGAACAATACAGGATTTTCTACGTTTGCGTTTGCATGGGTTAATCTTACCGGGCAATCCTTCTTTGTTGTGGGGGCGTTTGTCCCGGAATATGGGACGGCAGTGATACCTGGTTATGCCATGTCTACGGGGAGCCTTTTCACGACACTTCTCTCCAACTACAACGCACCTTTGAATTTTTCAGGGTCGGTGAATGTGTCTGCGGTCCTGAACTCTACGGTACTGGTAAACGACACTAACCTGTATACTTTCTACAATAGTTATTACCCATATTACGCCTATTACGATTACTATCCACAATTATTGCAGGCAGTGAATTTGACCCAGTATTCCATTGATAATTCTCCTTACCTTTCCCGCAACCTGATGAATTTCTTGCCGATAGATGAAACCGGGATGGCCGTCGGAGGGTGGGGCTGGAATCAGAGATGGGCGTACCCCATGTTATACCCTTCTGCAAGCTACTACGGGATTGCAGTTCCAGGCCTGCCTAAATGGATGGGCACACCGTACACTTTTTCCGAGTTTAATGCGTCGTCTGTCGCTTATTTGCTTGGGAATTATTGGAATTTGTCTTATATGTTCACGTTGTACTTCGTCAATAACGGGACGGTGTCTCCGGGGTGGGGAGGCGGAGAGCAGAATGTGTCTGGAATCGTGAATGGCTCTCTTTCGAATACTAATTTAGCTTACTGGATGAACCTATTGGAGAATTACAATCAGGGAAGGATATATTATCCATATTACAAGGAAGGGTGGACTCCGTATCTCGTGATCAATGTGTCCATTCCGTACTACAACCCTTCTGTGACATTTTACAGCGGAGCTGAAGCGGCTATTGGTACTTATCTCACGGTCAACGAAAGTTATGTTTCATATACCTATTTCTACAATGGCAGCAAGACTCAGGAAGGCACCGGATGGCAGTTTGCAAACTCCACATATACGGTGAGGCTCATGTCTTTCAATGCTCCATCGAGCGTGTCATACATGCATGGAATCATGAGGAATGATTACGTGATATCCTTTATGAACAACACCACTAACTCAATCATTCCATTTGCGGTTAATTATTCGGGTCTTTCGAATGGCACATATGGGAGTGTTGCTGGTTTTCCCTCTGAATATGCCGCAAGTTATGTTGAATATTCTGGGTCCAATCCCTCCACGGTAGGTCAATCAGGGTCCGTGAATTTTGTCTCTTTCGGGACTTTCAAATACGTGCTTTCCTATGCCATGTACCCATATCCTGTTCCCATGGTGTATGCTGTCCAGGGATCTGGAAACAGCACGTTTTCTGATTCGAATCCTTTCAACTATTTTTCTTTTCACTCATATGACGGGAGGACAGTCTTTAATGTCAGCGTGGTCAGTGCTAATTACACCGATACGTTTGATACGTTCGGCGCGGTTGGCAGTACAGTCCCTCTCTCTTACAATAATATGACGAGTGCTTTTGTGATACATAACTCCTATGCAGGATTGCCACCTCATGGATACGGTAGTCTGAATGCAACGAACGGGACTGCTTTCTGGAAGGTTTACGGCAGCAGTTATTATCCTTCACTCGAACTGGGGAATTATACGGGATATATGGTAGAACCGAAGGGCGGAATCGTATATTCACAAGAGTGGCAGAATGTAGACATTCGGAACAATCAGAGTCGGGGGGTATGGCTGTATGTTGGGATGGTCTATGCAGGAAATTATTCTCTTTCTAATATATTCCAGTGGCTGGGGCAGATAGAGAATTCGACCATCATTAACGGCACTGTTGTGAACCACAATCTTACGCAGCAGCAGAAGCAGGACCTGACGGACAATATCTCTTCTTACTCATACGGTTCGGGGGAGTTTGCTGTTCTTCATATCGGTTACAATAATTTTTCTTTTAATCTCAATACCATCAATGGAACTCTTCTCATCAAAATTCCTACCAACGGTACGGTGGTTACATTAGAGGTTTTCAACATGACTCAGGTTTATTATGTTTATTATGGAGGCGTTTTCGGATATCTTGATTCATATGTAGGGACGGCTAATGTCACCTCTGCCGTTGGTACGTCTATTCCGCTGTGGATATTTGGCGTAATACCCGCATCTCTGATTCTTCTTGTGGTAATCCATGACGTCGTTAACTGGCTCATGGGAGGGACTGATAGGGATTCGATATTTTTCTGGAGGAGGTTGAGCGGCGGAGGTCGGAATAGAGGAGGAAGCCCACCGTCAGGGGATGGAACTTGAAGAAGTTAAAGAGGTAATGTTATGCGGAGCGGTCTTGGGGTAAATTCAAATATAGAAAGGGTATGTTTATACCATATGGATGCCGGTGTCTTGAAACAGGAGTGGTGATATGTATTCGATATTGAGTGCGATTCCACTTGCGACGGGAATCACTGCAGGCTTGGAAACTGTAGCTTTCGGCATCCTGAATGCAATTATTTTTTTCATAGTTTTTATCTTTTCACATATAGCACAGTCTGTTTATGATTATTTTATCAGGAACGCCTTCAATCCCACATTTCTTTTCCCCGGGATAGGAGTTGGGGGTATTACCAACGGGGGCACATCAGTGCCTGCTGGTTTTACCTCGGCATGGTTTTATCCGAATGTGCACTTCGCCGGTGAGAGCGTTGTCAACGGTATTTATAGGATAAACGAAGACATCCTAGGATTCGTCGCTGTGCCGATGATTTTCTTTATGATCGTCATACAGGTATTTGCTGTCTTTTTCGACGTTCTTGAGGGGAAGCTACCCATGTGGCGTGAATGGTTTGCAAAGATCACCGTGGCGGTGGTTCTGGCTGTTTTGAGTTACTGGATTGCAGGTGCAGTCCTTTTGCTTGGCTATCTTCCATTTTATGCGTTGTGGACTGGTTTTACTTTTCACAACGCATACGCGTTGTCGGGTCATTCATGGATGTGGTCTGCAGGGGCTGTGTTACTACCGCAAAACATTCCGGGATTCATTACGAGTGGTCCGCAGGGTGTTATTCAATTAATATTCCTTTCCGTTGAGCTGATGGTGATATTCTTGTTATGGTTTATGATAGTGCTGAGGAATGCAATACTCCTGTTTCTGGTTGCCGTTCTTCCCATTGCATCAATGCTGCTTGCAACTAACTGGACCGCGAGCATAGGGAAGAAGCTATGGCGACTGTTTGTCGAGCTGTCGTTCCTTCCTTTCTTCGTAGCATTGCCTTTGTGGATATTTTCTACCTTGATGTGGAATTATGGTGCGTGGGCTCAGAATTCATTGGGGGCGTACATGGCTGATATGGGATTTCTCATATTTGCTCTTGGGATGCCTTACTTGTTCCTAGAGGGTATAGGGATGTTACAGGGTATGGGGTTCCCATCTGCAGGTCAGGCAGTTTCGATGGGCACTCAGACAGGTATGATGCTCGCAGGGGTCAGTGCTGGCATAGCAGTGGGAACAGCGAAGAGCACCATGGTTGGTGCAGCGGGAGGGTTGTCTAGTGCGAGATCCGGGTTGGGAATGGTACCTTCCAGTGGGGGAGTCGGTAGCGGTGGATCTGGGCCAGGGGGTGGAGGAGGAAACGGTGGAATGGGTAGCGGAATCTATAACGTGCCTGCGAGTCATATACAAAATGCGACTGCAGCTCACCAGATGCAAGACCAGGTGGGTATAAAGCTTCCTGGAATGTTCGCTGTAGGAAAAAATTTTATACAATATGCAGGCTCGGCTGCTTATTTCGGGGCAGGACTTCTTTCATCCGTAGCCGTAAAGGGAATTTATGGTCTTTATCATAAGGTCAAGGCCAATCAGGGTGCCGAATTGGTCAGTTTGAAGAGTACGGACCCGGCACAGCATGCTAAGATTATGGGAACGATGGGGGGCAGGAGAGCTAATATGCATTATCAGCTGGAACAGGCGAAGTTAGCGCATGCTGACGTCGCTGATTTTGCTCACGAATATTGGGACAGTCCAGAAGCGCAGTCGCATTGGCAGAGTGTCGTTATGCATGGTTCCGGTACTTTTGCCGGTGTGGTATACAAGGATGGAGATACACAGTCAGGGCTCATGAGCGACCTCATCCGTCAGAGAACCGAGGAGTACGCGAAAACCAATCCTCTGCAGAAGCATCAAGCCAGAAATTTTGCTATTTTCAATACAGTAAGAGAGATGTCCGGATGGGCCCATCAGGAAGCAGGGCAGAAGAACGGGTGGGGAGGTGTGTTCCACGTAAAGGGGGACGCATCAAATTCCCTTCCTGGGAGCGGGGCAATACTGCAGAATCATGAAAGATTCGTTAGTGGTGCAGCGTTCAATACACAGGCAGAACATCTTGACACATACTGGAACAATCATAGAAGGGACGTACAGTCAAACATTGATGGTCACTTTGCGTCCAAAAGGAGCTTCCTCAGTCGAAAGTAATGTTACTTATCCAATCCATAAGGTATTGCTGGTCAGACGCCGTTGCATTCAGTAAAAATGGGGTCACGGGGGTCTTTGATAATGTGTGTAAAAGGAGCTGTAAAGACATTTTCTCCGTTATTTGTTTTTCTCTGTCAGCATAGATCGAGCCAGACGCTTCATTGAGTTGAAGATATCTAAGATAGAGAATCGTTAGGATATCCTCATCTCCCTTCCAATTTATTTCGGCCGGATGATCGTACTTGGTGTGTACAGGATTAACAATATAAGCATTGACCACCGTCGAAGTGACTCGCATTGGAATCGCCTGACCAGATTCGTTTTTCATCGGGAATGGCGTCTTTCTTGGCTTTCGGGCCATTAAGTCCAGCAGACTCGCCTTGCCCCCGCCCCTTAGAATGATTTTTTGACGGGGAGCAAGATCTTCCTCCCTGAGAACAGCTCGTTTAACATTTACTACGGATTCTGTTCCGTCACTATAGAAGAACAATACTGCCGTGTGATTCGGACCGAGATATTCGACGGGCTTGTAGACGTAGACTTTGACCGAAGCATCTACAGTCATTTCTTTTTCATCACTTCCTTGTTCCGATTCCCTCTCAACTATGGAAAACAAAGGGTTCGGGTTGAAAATCACTTCTGAAACAAAGGTCTGACTTGCATTTATCGCATGCATGAAACGCACAATGTGACCTACTTTCCCATCCTCCTTCATATTATATAATAATCCCACTACTAAAATATAATACTTCTCATGAAAAACGATTTGTTACTTGGAGTGCAAAATCGCTTCGTTGTACTATATAGTGGCGGTTATTCGAGGGATATTGGTACGTGGGTTGTTCAGTCGAGTTTGGCCAGCCATATGAAGTGCTGCGTGAAGGAGGCAGGATGTTGCTGGAAACGGAGTTTGTTTCAAAAAACGCAGTTGGGAAAGGTTTAAATCCGTTCACTAATATCACATGAATACGGAGGTGAATACATACTGAAAACAGTGTTCAGAATTGAGAGAGGATTTGGAGCGGTAAAAGGTCGAATGAAAGGAATATATGGAAGATCTGGAGTTGTTGGCGTGGTGAGGGCTACTTTCACAACCAAGAAAGAGGAGGCGGTTTCGCCTATAATTGCGACCATATTGCTGGTTGCTATTACTGTGGTTCTGGCAGCGGCACTTTATTTGACTCTTGGGCATTACGGGTCAGGTAGCGGTGCGCCTATGACGGGTTCTCTTGTCACCATGGATGAGACTTCCACTTCGATAACGGTCCAATTAACTTATACGATGCCGACCAACATGACGAATCTACCTGGCGTGCATATGGAGTTGCTTAGCACTTCTGGGGTTCCTTCGGCATTCTCAACGTTGACTGCGGGAACTAATGACATAACTTCAACCGTTGCTGGTCTTACGGGAGTGACTATTTATAATCCGGTACCAGGTGTTACTAATGCGCTTATGTCAGGAGCTACTATTGTCCTTACGGGCACAGCGGCTGACATCTCCGCGTTGAGTGGGGAGACTCTTCAACTGAGCTATACCGGAAACGGCGGCGACGTATCTGTAGTTCTACCATAGACCTTTCTTTTTTCGTTTTTATTTTAATATTTATAGAACGCTTTGTCGAAATACATTTATAGTCATATCGTTATTCGATACCCATATGGACGCATTCAAACATTCCAGGAGTGTTGTCGAGAGACGAAAAACAGAGGGTATCAGGAAACTGACCGTGATATTAATTATATCATTCATGATTGTATCGGGGTTTTCTATTCTGACTTATTCTGCTCAATCTACTATAGGAGGGGGTAACGGTGTCGGGAAGGTGTTGCCGGAATCTGGTAGTTCGCTTATGGCTTTTTCGCTTCAGGTTCCTCCGTTTGCATCTAGCTGGACGGTGAGTTTTAAGGAAACGGGATTACCTACCGGCGATAGCTGGACTGTTGAACTAGGTAGTGCTAGCTTGGCGTCTACTACGAATTATGATAATTTCACGGCGATTTCGAATGGTAGCTACCTCTACAACGTTACATCTTATCCCTCGATGTATTCGGTCGTTCCATTAACGGGCAACGTAACCGTTGCTGGGGCGAATGTAGCGGTTAGTTTGACGTTCCGTGAAGAGTTTAATGTTCAGTTTAACGAGACGGGACTCCCAACGGGAACGTCATGGGGAGTGTCTATGGCAGGAATGAAAACTAATAGTACGACATCCGCCGTAGATTTTATATTGACTAATGGGACTTTTGAATACACCGTCAATCCTCCTGCTAATTGGGGAGCGGCTCCCGCCTCTGGGAATGTTACGGTCAACGGCAAAGCCGTTTACGTGGCTTTATCCTTTTTCAGGGTATATGTCGTTTCTTTCAACGAATCAGGCCTTCCGTCTGGCACTAAATGGTCCATGAAGCTTGGCGGGAGTGCTGAATCCTCTACCACTTCCGTAATTGCATACGATGAACCCAATGGAACGTACTCTTATACCATTCCTTCCGTGCCTGGATATTTTTCCACGCCGTCTTCAGGTTACGTTACCGTGAGTGGTGCGCAGATCAACACACCGGTCGTCTTCACACACAACCTGACTATCTCTATCTCTCCCTCGCCGGGTTATGTGGACGTCGGGCGAACGATTACCTTTTCTAATGTTACGTTTGGGGGTTCCGGAGGAGATGTGTGGTCATATTCGGTCAATATCAGCACGGGGTGGACGGAAAGCGGCAATGTATTTACCTTCACGTCATTAGGAAAATATAACGTTACGTTGAGTGTGAAAGATTCTGACGGGCACACAGCCTCCGCTTCATCCATAGTGACTGTTGTTTCCGATCTGATGGGCGTCTCCGTATCGGGAGTTCCTTCCGTGATCGATATTGGACAAACTGCTAATCTTACTGCTATTCCTACTGGCGGAGTTATGCCCTACCATTATTCATGGTATACCGTGTCGGCATCTGGTACAGTATCCATCATTTCAGGAGCGAGCGGTTCTTTTTATGTTTTCAATGGCAGCTTGTTCTCAGGTAATGTGGTGACGATCGGAGTTAAGGTTACGGACAATGCCAGTACCAGCCCCATGACGGTATATTCTTCGAATTTTACGATCTCTATATTTCCCCAATTAACAGCTTCGCTGTCTCCGACTTCCGGAGTCACCGATGTCAATACTCCCATATATTTCACTGCGAGTATATCAGGTGGAACAGGTTTCTATTCTTATGAATGGGAAGTAAACGGAGCATCGCAGAATGATAATAGTACCACATTCACGTTTGAGTCATCACAGTCTGGAATATTTGTCGTTACCTTTCTGGTGACAGATACTCATGTATCTCCTCAAACGATTCCCTATCCCAATGTTTATGGAATCTATGCTACGCTTACCGTTCATGGAGCAATTCTGGCTCAGATATCTGCAGTGACAAATTCTCTAGATCAGGGACAGAATGTTAACATAATATCCAATGTTTCAGGCGGCACGGGAACATATTACTATCAATGGTATATGCAGGGTGCACCCATTGCAGGGGCAACTTCTTCGCTATACAACTTCGCTCCAACTTCTTCTTTTTCACCAGGCAATTATTCCTTTTACTTATCAGTGAAGGATAATACAGGCAATTATAGTGTATCAAATAATATCACCATAAGAGTCTATCCAGAATTATCCATATCCGTTTCACCGTTCCCTGGTCATATTGCGAGAGGGCAGGACGCCAATGTCACCGCAACGGTCGCAGGGGGGTCGGGAGGACTGGTCTTTCTTTGGTACATTCAAGTTCCTGGCGGCAGCAGTTTTGTTAAGAATTACACAACGGAGAATTATTTCCTTGTAACGAAAGCGTCGATGAGTTATGGAGCATATTCTTTCTATGAGGTCGTTACTGATGCCAACGGTGTGTCTCTCAAGTCTAATGTTGTTTCTATAACAGTTGGTAAGGGGTACGGGGTTAAGTTCGCTGAGTCGGGTCTTCCTGCTGGTGATAGTTGGTTCGTAAAGGTTAACGGCAACAATTCCACTTCCACTGGAACGAGTATGACCTTCTCTTTGCCTAATGGCACTTTTTCATACGTTGCGACTTTTATTGTGGTGGGAACTGCGGGCGTGAGGTATGTTAATTTCGATGGCACCGGAAATGTTACGATTGGGGGGAATTCTGTTGCAGTAAACGTGGTCTTTGTTACGCAGTATTATGTTACCTTTTCCATGTCCCCCGCAGGTGGCGGAAGTTTGTCTCTTGCGAATTCATGGTATAATGCAACGGCGAAGATTGAGATACTTGCCACCCCGAGTGGGGGGTTCGTTTTTGGTTCGTGGTCCGGCACTGGAGCCGGCTCTTATTCTGGTAGTTCCGATCCTGCACATCTATGGGTTAACGCCAGTATAACAGAGGTGGCGTATTTCCTTAAACTATACGCGGTGACCGTGGATGAGACGGGTCTGCCTTCGGGAGCTCTCTGGTATTTCAATGTGAGCGGTCTCGTGCTGCAGAGCGGTGGCCCGACCATATCGTTTCTAGAACCGAACGGCAGCTATCCGTTTACAGTGGCCACGGGAATATCTTATTATGTTTCTCCTTCGTCGGGGAATGTTAATGTGGACGGGAAGGCGGTTGTGTTGGATGTAACTTTTGTAGGGACTATTGCAATATCTATATCCCCGGCAAAGGCTTCTGCGGATGTCGGCAAACCAATAACATTTACAAACTCAACGCTTGGGGGCGGCGGTGGTTACACTTGGTCTTATACGGTGAACGTAACGTCTGGGTTTACAAGGACCGGAAATATCTTTGATTTCACAAAATCTGGAAGTTATCTGGTCACTTTAACCGTTCGTGATGGAGAGGGGCACACGACTTCCGCAACTTCGTCTGTGACTGTATACACTGACCCTGTTGTGTCTATAGGTGGTGCTCCATTTATTATGGACATTGGACAGAATGCGCCCATTACTGCAACGGTCTCCGGCGGTGCTTCTCCTTACCTTTACCAATGGTACGTCAATAATAACCCAGCTGGCGGGAACAGTCCTAGTTTGAATTTTGTTCCTTCGGGTGCTGGAAGTTACACAGTTTATGTGAAGATAACCGACAGTGCATTTAATGATAGTGTGGTGTCTTCTGCCAGTTCTGATATCATAGTCAATAGTCCTGTCGTGATTTCTATAAATCCTTTATCGGGGCAAGTTGATGCCGGATCGTCGTTGACATTTACTGGGTCCGCTTCTGGTGGCACTGGTTCCTATTCTTTCGCGTGGATGGTGGACGGCCAGGTGCAGTCGGATACCGGTGAAAGTTTCATATTTAGCCCTACAGCAGCGGGAACGTATAGTGTAATATTCTCCGTTACTGACACAGGAGTCAGTTCGAGTGCCTTGCCTTCTCCTTACACCCTCAAGGCGGTGAGTGTGATTTCAGTGCATTCTTCTTTCCCCGTCACATTAACTGCTGGGCATGGTGGAGTAGATCAAGGGCAGTATAGTAACTTGACCACGCAGGTTTCTGGTGGATCGGGCGTGTTTACTTACAAGTGGTATGAAAACGGAAATCAATTGAATTCCGCAGAGGCGTTTTACAATTTCTCTACCAGCTCTGCTACTTCTCCTGGGAGCTACATCTTTTACGTCAGAGTTACCGATAGCACGGGAGCTATAGCATATTCTTCGAATGTTACTGTAACGGTGTATTCTGCAATGGGGGTCAGTGTCTCCACGAGTGCGCTCTCGATAGGTACTGGCGGTTATTCCAATATGACGTCGCATGTCATAGGTGGGCATGGCCTTCTTACTTACCAGTGGTATGAGGAGTTTCCAGGATCTTCTTCCTACACGCAGGCTGGTACTGAAAAGTATTTTAATTTTAGTGCCGTTGGAGGGAGCCTTGGTAACTATTCATTCTACGTCGTGGTTAAAGATGGAGACAACGCTACGGCGAACTCTGCTGTATTGATAGTCGGTGTATCTAAGGGGTATGAGGTCACTTTTACCGAGACGGGGTTGCCCAAGGGCGTTTCATGGTCTATAACGATGAATGGTATCAGTACCGTTTCAAACAAGTCAAGCATTAAATTCATTGAACCAAACGTCTCTTACGCATATGTCGTTCTTTCTCCAATCACTGGTGCATCAGGTGTTAGGTATGTAACTTTTAATTCCGCAGGTATACTCAGAGTCGATGGGAAGGATACGAATGTTACTATTGTATATGTAACGCAGTATCAGCTGATAATGAGTGTCACTCCTGCTAATGCAGGCGTTGCCTCTCCAGGGAGTGGGTGGTATAATGCGTTTTCAAAGGTTGAACTTTCCGCATTTGCGGGGGAGTATTATAGTTTTAATTCATGGTCAGGGATAGGTAGTGGGGCTTATTCTGGCGACGCGGCAACACCAACGGTGACGATGAACGCCCCTGTTACCGAGCTTGCGAGTTTTATGAGGGCGTACGTGATCACTGTAAGCGAGTCCGAGCTCCCCTATGGATCTCTGTGGTTCTTCAATGTTAGTAAGACGTCATACAATTCAACGGGAAGTGATCTGACATTCATGGAAGTGAATGGGTCCTATTTCTACACGGTGTCTTCCTCCGTAACCGGCTATAGGTCGTCAACGGTTTCGGGAAGCTTCACAGTGAACGGGCGGGACATAAATCTGACTGTAGACTTCACTGCCCTGGTGTATAATATTTACTTCAACGAAACAGGGTTACAGAAGGGGCTGTCGTGGAGTGTCACTTTGAATGGGGAAGAGATTTCGGGCAGTTCTGCCTCACTTCAATTTGATGAGATGAACGGTTCCTATAATTACGACGTCGGTGCGGTGAATGGAACTAGTGGCGTAAGGTACTTAGTTAAGGAATCTTCTGGTGTTGTCGTCGTGACGGGCTCAAAAATTACCGTGGATGTGATATTCTTTGTACAGTACCGTCTCTCCGTTTCTGTTGAGGCCGGAAGCGGAATGGTATCGCCAGGCAGCGGGTGGTATAATTCATCGGCTAAAGTTCCCCTGTCCGCTACTTCGACCAGTGGGTTTGCTTTCATCCTGTGGAACGGTACGGGTACTGGCAATTATACTGGAAATGACTCGTCGGCGACAGTCATAATGTCAGGACCCGTTATGGAGGTAGCATTCTTCGGTAAGTTGTACGATGTGCAGGTAACTGAGACGGGACTTGTTCAAGGGGCAATGTGGTATTTGAACGATACTTCAACAGGGCTATCGGTGAATTCCACCTCTTCTACCATGAATTTGACTCTTATGAACGGCAGCTATGATTACAGTTTGTTCGGCGGATATGATTATATCAAGGGCGTGGGGGTATTAAACGTCTCCGGACAGCCAGTTGCTTTGGGGGTCGTATTCTCCATCAAAACTTACGATGTGACGGTGGACATTGCAGGGCTTCCCAAGGATGATGCGTGGAGCATGACTTTGAGTGGCACTGATGTCTTAGGACAACCTGTGTCCATGACCGTTTCGTCAACTGGGAGCAGTGCAAGCTTCATGGCTGTTCCGATGGGTACTTATCATTATTCAGTTAGCTTCCCTTATGGGATGGGCGTCTCTTCCAAGTCAGTAGTAAATGTCAATGTCGAGGGCGTCGTTCTCAAAGTGAGCACTCCGGTGCTTGTACCGATATTCCCATACCTGATCATCGTGACCATAGTAGGCGGTGGAGGCGGAGCTGGTGCGTTCCTGTATTTCTGGAGAAGAAAGAAACAGTCTACAGCGATAAAAGAAGAGAAAGTTGAATAGATGATAGATTAAAGTCGCTCCTCGCGAGGGGATAAATAAGAGGCTGTGCCTCATTCCATATTTTATAGCTGCTGGATGCATTTATCTGCTCTTTCTTACAGGATTCGCTGTTACGGTAGTTTTATATTTAAAGACCGATTATTACAATATGGATAGTGACATCGATAAAGACAATCGTGTAGAGACATCCATACTTTGTTTCGGGATTCCTGCTTTGTACAAAAGGAGGAGTTCTCTTCCAAATAAATCAACATTCAGGGATTTCTATCCTTATGAATTAAGACCCAATGACAATAATTTGAACGAGCTCAGGAGAGGTATAAAGGATTTCCTCGAGAAAAAAGGCGACGGTGGGCCATACAACCTTAGGTATTCTGGGGTCGACTATCAAGCATCCCTTGCCAGCATAGTCAATGTTATAGCCTTTCTTACAGAAGATTCAGAACCAGACAACCCGAAAGAAATTGAGAGAGGCCCTCGCCCTCTGCTCCTTGACCCCATCATCCAGGCCACTGAGAAGTACAACCCTGCCATTGAGGGAGAGGGATACTACCTGCGCAATTCGGTGCTGATTCCGACCAATTATCTTATTGAGAAGTTTCTGACAGTGGAGGGAAGATACATAGCGGAATTTGATTTTCATTTCGGGTTCCCTGTTTCTTTTCTGATAGGATTGTTTTCATACAATCCAAGCGTTCCGTATCCTAAAAACAAGCAGAGAATTCCCATTGACGAATCGCTGAGGAGAGCAGCTGAATTCTTCCTGTACACTCCTTTCAGTCTGAAGAATTACAGCGGGGTTTCGGCATTCATGGAGTCCACAGCAAGAATGATTCTCATGGACATTCTGGATGCATCCTGTAACCAGTATGAGAAAGCAGGCATCGAGAAGTTCTATTGGAATACCAAGACATCAGGATTGCGCGATGGGGAGGATGCAGAGAAAGGGTCTTCGATGTTTCTTAATATGGCGTTGGATATCCTTTACATGGCCATCCATACCAATTATTATGCTAAGGCCGGGACTCAGAGCAATTACATCGAGAACATCAGGAATAAATTCCCTGATGATTACAATGCAGAAGAGGGAGACATTAAGTTTATGGATCCACACTATGGTTTCCATCCTGAGACTGTCGCCAGTTACGTCCTTTATCCTTTTATTTCTATGATATATTCTGGGTTCCTGTCGGGGTTTTCTCCATCTGTCATGGTCAATTACGGTCAAACGGTCTTCAGGACTTTTGTTGCAAAACAACTCAGGTGGTTTAGGTACGCATGGCATTCTGATTGTGGTGGGAGTTCCATTGGTTTCTACTGGCAGAACCATAGAGATGAGAATGTGTGGGCACGTCATAATCTCATCTATTTTGCCAGACGGAAAGCTTTCGAGGTTACCGGCAAAGACATTGACTTCATGAGAAAGGTTATGGTGTACCCTCTCGAGACCTTTGTCAAGGACTACGACAACGGCGAGGGAGTAAGAATATATGCTGGGGGCAAGGACAGGAAAGCAGCAGGAACGTTTCTGGAATACGTAAAGACCGCAACTGACTGGGCGGACCATCGCATCTCAGATGAAGAACTCGCTAAGAAGTATCCCGACGTTGTGTTCGATTCCAATAGAGCAGAAAGTATCCTCTGGAAAGATAGTACGGAAGAGAATGGCACAGGCATGGTTTCATGGCTTCAGAGTTTCCTTTCTCCATATGTTGAGATGCATCAGGAAACAGAATATTCCCCATTCCCTCATCTCTTTTCCAATCGGGGACTCTTCAAGCATCATGTCGACCCGTATGTCTATGTCGGGGCCAGGGATACTGGAGATTTTTCGAAATGGAAGGAGCTGGAGTTTTACTCAAAAGTCTTTGAAAAGAATCCGGTGTTGAAAGACATGAACACAGAACTTGACCTACTGTCTCCTCCTCTTACACAAGCTGTAAATGAATTGAGGTTCAATGTTCTACTTGACGAGACTAGTGTGGTTGGGGTGATGGCACGAGACCTGTCTGAATACTACCTAGCTGGATTCAATCCCAGGCTTCCGTTCCGGGGGTTACCCCTGATGATGGCCATCCCAAGAGAAAAGTTTGATTTTTACGCTCCGACTGGTGCGGACATCGCAGACGTGGAGAGACTGGACATTCCTTTTAAGTATGTTAACGGAGGTTCTCATCTGATAGATTTTCTTGACGTTTCAAGCAAGATCAGTGATGTCCTGAGGAATATCTCAGACCCGCAAGCAACTGTGGAAGCCATGCAAAAGAAGGTCGAAGAGATAGGCAATGGCCTTGATTTTCACCCATTTGAATATAATTATTATTATCACATTGCTTCGAATACTGGAAACTTCTTCTACAACGGGAATCCCGTGACGGACCTTAACACGGGAGATAGAGCTCCCCTCTTCATCGAGAAGATGAACAAGATGATGTTTGATAAGGATTACGGAGTCGGAGACGACAGGGAGTACATGAAAAACCTTCCCTCTTCATGGCTTGTGGGAGACGCGCTCGGCAACCCTTACTTCGATTCTGATAAAATATTTGAAAATCTCGCCGAGTGGAAGCTGTTCAAGGACGGATTTACCGCTTTGCTTACAGGCGATGTGTTGTTGCTGTCTCTTGACAATTATAAAGACAAGTGGTCCAACGAACACAGGGGGCAGTCTCCGAATGCTTATCAATACTTGGAGGGGATATAATGCGAGAGATAACACTTCCAGACAGGGTGGTAAAGAGAATTCGAATTCCAGTCCTTGGATATAATACACTCAAATTTGTAATATACTTGGTCATTGGGGTGGTCCTGGCGTTTATAGTGTTTGCAGTGCACCGAAGTTCACTTACGTTTGTGGTGATAGTTGCTGTGTTTCTTTTCTTGGGATTCGTGATGTCAATTGTCAGGGTCAATGGGGAGGTCGACCTAGATAAGTATCTCCTATCCTACGTTTCGGGTAAGGAAAAGGTGATCAAGGGCACTGGAACGCAGAAGCTGGTGGCCGTAGATTCGATTTCGAAGGACGGGACCATGTTGAAGATTGGAGGAAGCTATGCGGTTATCCTGGAGGCGACGGGCGATACTGTTGGAGTTATGTCAGACAATAGGGCAACGTGGTATTTTGAAGGGTTTCTTCAATACGAGAAACAAGCTTCTCCAGATGTCGTAGCGTCTATTATTTTCATGCCAGAGAGATATAATCCATCCCCTGTCATCAGTAACCTGAAACCAAGGGCTGGAACGTATGACCAGGACCTGTTGGACGAGTATAAGAAATATCTCGAATCATTCAGGAACGTTAGGGCTTATGTGGGCCTGATAGTGTTACGGTACAAGTCTAGCAGTGTCGGTAAGAAGAAGAATATGCGCGGTGTTGACATGGAACAGGCGATAGAAAGAATTCTTACATTCGAGATCGAGAAGGTCATCAGGAACTTGGGTTCTAAGGGCGTGGGCGTAGTATGGGTGAGAGGAAAGGATCTGCTAGATATGGGTAAGCTGCTCTATAACGGTGGTCTATGATGAATGCATTTCCAGATTTAGGCAAGTTACTGTCGTTTCATGGGATATACTTTACAGTTAT
>ACXJ01011339.1_pt1 | contig 17571 bp, 14 predicted proteins | sample 870861 | NCBI WGS metagenome assembly ACXJ01 (sample SAMN02954270, study PRJNA29437) | mine drainage metagenome | biome: terrestrial; feature: Richmond mine; material: biofilm; isolation source: combined biofilm from UBA (pink subaerial biofilm) and UBA BS (thick... ... | reverse complement strand
TTTGGTATAGGTTGCTGTTAGAGGATATGTTNNGTCAATGTTTGATATGAGTNNNNTAAATGCTTCTTCCTTTAAGTTTACTGTTATACCAAGTTCGTTCCAGTATTTTTCTGTGGCATCGATCCCTTCTATGTTGTCTGGCGCAACAGAACCAACGGTTGTTTGTATGGTTAATGAAACTGGTTTTCCGTAATATTCAAGAGTTCCAGATACGTTGACCATACCAGGTATGCTTTTTATGAGGCTTTTAGCTTTTGCCATATTTAGCGTGTACTGAGGTGCAGATGAGTTGTAATACAATGTGTTCCCAGGGTTTACTGGGTCAGATGAGAGAACTGCATAACCATCGCTAATTGCGCTTGCTATGTATGCTGTCGGCGTGGCATAGTTGAGTGCTTGTCTGAATGCAGTTACGTTCATAGGCGCTACTCTTGTATTTAACCTTAGATAACCATATGCACTTGATGTTTTATGATATATGTACGAGCCAGGCGTGGATTGGATCTGTGGCAGGAAGTTTGGAGTTGGAGCCGTGGAAGTTGTGTCAATTTGACCTTTTTGATATGCAGCTATCATTGAGGACTCTGAGCTAAAGAATGGTTCATCTATTTCATATATCTTAGGAGTGTATTTTCTAAGTCCACTTGTCTTGTTTGCATACTGTACAAAGTAGTGTGGGTTAACGTACATGGTTTCAACATGGCTTGGTATTATGGCTCCTTCGGGCATACCGTAACTGTTTTGTACCATGAATGGACCTGTTCCAACTGATCCTGGTGATCTTCCAGTGGCTGTGTTCCATCCCATGTTCCAGTCATACCATCCATTTCCTGAGGTTATTCCTGGTGTATAGTTATACAAACCGTCTACAGATGTGAAGTCATGTTTTATCCATATGTGGTACGGCAGTACATTATTCTCAAAGTCAGCAGAGAATAATAGTAGGGTTTGCTTTGAAACGTACACCTTAACGCTTAGGTTTCCGTTTGGTACAACACTTACAACATTTGGCCAGTCACCACAGGATTGTTGCATTCTAAAGGATTGAACTACGTCACCTGACTGCAGGTAGTATTTCTTCATTGTTGTATTTTTATAGGATTTAAAAACGTGAGTTGTCATGTTTCCATTAAAGTAGTAATGAAGTACGTTTGAGAAGGTGTATGTTTGTGAGGCATTTGCTGGAGTCCAGTCAGTCCACTGAACATATGGTCTTAGGTGTATTGTATATACATATGAGTAATTTTCAGTTTTGTTTGTCAATAAATCGTAAGTTTGGTTGTTTGATGTTACGTGTTCTACGGAATAGTTAGTTGCGAGCCATGGAACAACTTGGCCATTTGGTAAGGTGTTAAATAAACCATCATAAAGTTCTTCCACTACATAAGCATCACAATATGTTGTCTCCTGGAATGGATTCAACGAATTCACATTACAATCTATACCCATTTTGAATGTCCCATTAGTGTAACTTGGTTCTTGCATTGTAGTTGTTGGCATGCTCCAAGGGGTATTGCTTGTAGCAGTGCTCGGTTCACTATTAAGAACTGGTCCACTTTGGTTACCGGTCAAAACAGGCTGTGATCCACCAGATGCCAATGCGGATATGGCAAAAGCCGAACCCAGCATGAGCAACGAGAAGACCATCGCTATGACAAACTTCTTTTTATTCATTATCGTGCGTATGTTTATCATCCTATATAAATCATTTCCTTAGATTATGAACGTTTATATATCTAAAGAATTAACCCTATTTATTTTTTAATTTTTTTTGATTGCTTGATTAGAAATTAATGATCAGAGTTGCAATATTTTTTATTTGAATTTGCCAGATTATTTTCTTGTATATTATGCATCCAGTTTTTTTAGAATTCAGAAATAAATCATCATCCCCCATATGATAATCATTTTATTGCAATACTACCGAATGTAATTCTAAATACTTGGTTATTACGTTGTTTTACATGGCTAATGGAAAAATATAAGATGTACATTTTCATTAAGTAGAGTTCATGGCAAGATTTAAGTTAAACAAGGTGTATTTAGGTCTTTTAATTAATGTTTTGGCCGTAGTGTTGTTTTACCTGCTGTATCTGGATATATTAGCATCGATCACGCCTGCTGACCTCACAGCTTTTGGGTCGGCGATTCAGTGGGAAGGATCAATGTCTTACATAGCTTTCGTATTTTCCTCTGTTGCATTGATAATGCAGATCATAATATTCCTGTTAAGGAAACTCGCAATTTTTATTGGCTTGGAGAATCGCCAGTGATTTTCTGAAGAAGTGAATTTTTCTTCATTTTCTAAAATATTTTGTTACTAAAGGAAGCAGATTGAAGTAAGGTTTTATCTATTGATAAAAAACGCTCTTACCAATTCAAGACTTAGATGTAATCGTCCCTTACCTTTTTCTTATCAAGGAATACATCCGATGGCGTTATTATGTAATAGAACTCGCCAAGTTTTCCAAAATCACCATTGATGTCTTTTACAAGCTTCCTTATGGATACGTCAATCTGATTTGTGTTATTTGGATCCTTATTTGCGTTACTTATATCAATTATTACAATATTTTTCTGGTAGGCAAGTTTAGCTGCTCTTGATACATGATCAGCTCTTTCAACATCAACCACCTTTATAGACTTCAGGCTTCCACCTTCCTGAGAAGTGTCAAATCTGTAGTCCTGAAGATCGAGATACTCTATAGTATCGTCCATATCCTGTTCCTTTTGCCCTTTCTTTCCAATTAGTGCCGTATTATCACCTCTCTCATAACATTACAACGGAATCCATTCCCTTAATTTTCTTGATTTCACTCAGGAGATCGGTTGTTATAGGGGTTTCTGTTACTATTCTTGCAACTGGTTCATCACTGATTATGGGATCGCTTACCATTACCTGCCTAATTCCAATACCCCTGCTGGAAATTAGGTTAATGACCGAACTTATTATTCCTGGCTTTGAGGGGTCTTCCGCCCTTATTTCTACTATCCCAAGATCCAGAAGCTTAGAACTAGCACTGCTCATATCCGCTATTGGTCTAAGTTTTTTAAAGAATTCAAACAACTTTGGATCCTCTCTTATTTTCTTTATGACCTGTATTACAACCCTTTTATCCACGTCGATCGCCTCTGCAAGAGAGCTGGGTCTCACCTCTACCTTACCACTGTATAGAGAGTACTCACCATCAAATTTCTCATTCACAGAAAACCCGTAGTTCATCAGATATTTTATTATCTTCATCTGAGAAGGGTATTTACCGAAGGCATTGTTTATCAAATCCCACATGTTCATTTCCCTCCTATGTTCCATCTATTATACCATCTTCTGATACCTGAATAACAGCTTCTCCCTCCGGCAGATAGGGGGAGTCTATTAATCTTGCAATTCTCTTCCCGGCCTTTCCCTTTCTAAGGTATATTCTGAATGTTGCTGTATGCCCTACTATATTTCCGCCGATCGGTGCTGTTGGATCGCCAAAGAATACATCCGGTCTTGCGGCTACCTGATTTGTGACCGCTATGACTGCATTCTGGAGGGTTCCAAATCTTAGCAGGTCATGCATATGCCTGTTGAGCAATTGTTGCCTTTCTGACAGTGATCCCCTTCCCATATATTCTGAACGAAAATGTGATGTTAGTGAATCAACGATCAGGAGCTTAGCGTTGTATTCCTTCGCCATTTCGCTGGCTTTTTCACCAAGCAGTATCTGATGATGTGAATTATATGCCCTGGCAACGTGAATTCTTCTCAGTACCTCGTCAGAGTCTAGTTCTCTGTATTTGGACATCTGTATGATTCTTTCTGGTCTGAATGTATTTTCAGTGTCTATGATCAGGACATCTGAATTGAATCCACCTTTTTCCTCAGGCATGGTGCAGTTTACAGCAAGCTGATGCATAATTTGAGTCTTACCTGAACCAAATTCCCCAAAGAATTCTGTAATTGACTGAGTTTCAAGGCCTCCCCCAAGCAGTGAATCCAGGTTGTTGCTCCCAGTTGTTAGTCTTAAAACATCCTTTCTTTTCTGGAATATCTCTTCTCCTGTTTCAAAGTTTCCTATATCAGCGATTTTTCTTGCTGCTGAAATAATCTTTGCAACTGACCCTTCTCCAATTCCAGTAAGCTCAGAAACATCTTTGGGTGAGGCAGTCGCAATGGCCATTATATCATCAAGGCCATTTTCCCTGAGTTTTTCTGCTGTAGCTTCACCTACACCTGGAATGTCCTCTATTGTCAGTTTCTTGCCTTCGTCCTTTACATCTTCTTCTTTTTTCATCTTTTCATTTTTTTCCATTAATTTTTCCCCCTGATTTCCATTGCCCTATCTGTTTCCTCTATGGATGTTTCCTTATCCTTTTCCTGAAGCATTGATCTAATAGCATCAACGTTTTCTGGAACTACATCACTCTCCTGATGTACTGCCTGTATATATCTTAAATTATCATTGTTCGCAAATATAGATTCCTTCCAAACAGGTATTTCGAATAAGTCCCCCCTCTTTCTGCCCATTTCCTTCCCCAGATCCATTAACTGGGCAGTTGATATGAGTCCTTCTTTCCCTGATACTGTTATTATTCTTCCATATTCCTTAAACAGATCCAGAGTATCGTCCTGTGTAATACTTTTTTCTAGGGTTAGATTTACCACATGCACATGCATGAGTGTTGTTGGTACCTTTATTGCTACTGTATTGGCTTCTCCTATTTTCAGGACTGTCTTCAAATCTGGACCATGGTGTGATGGAAAACCCAGAGACGGCTCAATTGCATTAATGGGCCCTTTCTTACTATCATTTGGATCGGTTGCCCTTCTTATTATAGTCGCTTCTACCTTTCTTACTCCGAACTTTTCCATGCATGCTGATACTGTCCTTGCCATTGCAGTTGTGTTGCATGAAACAACCCTTACGTAATCCTTACCCCATGAATCCACAAAATTACCATAGGCATTAAAGCTTGCTTCTACAAGTGCAGCTGATTCTCCTCCCTGAAATATGGCTTTTTTTCTTGCTGTTTTGTATACCTGTATATTTTTCTCTCCCTGTCCCTCTGGAGTTGCGTCAACAACAATATCCACATCATCCAGAAGTTCCTCCATCGTACCTTCGGCTTCTATGCTTGATTGTGAGAAGGCTTTCAATGATTCTTTATCACTTGAGAATATACGATAATTTCTTGATGCCTCCCTTGCCACATAATCTGGCTTCCTTTTCACTATACCGGCCACAGACATATCTTTCTGAGCCCTGACTGCATCTGCCACTCTCCTACCAATGGTTCCATACCCGTTAATAGCAACTTTTATCATTTTTAAATTTTCACCTGTATATTGAGTCTGGGCCTGTTAAAGAATCCTGATCAGCTGTTGCAGTTTTATATTCACTGGCTACCTTTGATATTTCCTCATGTATCTTTTTCACACTCTCCTCAAGCACAGTTGTTTTTATTCCTAACTTGTAAATAATGTTCAAAGCCTTAATAACAGATAGTACGGCGTCGTGATCGGGAATTGCAACCGATACATTTGTTAAAAGAGCAATTGCATTCTGTCCTGTGAGGATGCTCTCATTAAGGATGGCACCACCCATTCCACCGATTAAAGCGGCTTCTGCAATGGCTATTCCACTACTCTTCAGACTTTCAATTCTATCTAGACCGGCTACCAGATAAGCCTGTCTCTCCTCAGGAAGATCTTCTACTGGAACACCGTCTATGATTACAAATTCTTTGGGATTGAATGGCTTGATCCACTCCATTAATGTTTCTGTAATTTCGTATAGACCCTCAATATCTACTGGAACCTCACACTGGATAACCATTAACGTTCCCTTATCGTTGGAATATATTCTGAAAGGGCTTCTCATCTTTCCACCAACAAATACTGTAACTGGAGCTATTTGATGAGATTTCAACTTTGCAACTTCGTGCAAACCAAACTGTTCTATGATATAACTTGTTGTTGTTACACCCAATGTAGTCTGTCCGATGAAACCTCCTATAACAATAGGGTTGTTGAAGTGTATATCTTCATTGCATAGGACGCCAACCCTGGTCTGGTTATTTTCCATGAATAGATATAGACAAACTTTATATTTTAAAGTTTGGAAAAATCTCAATATGTTCTCATATCTGCACTTTTAGAGCTAAATCAAACCTTTTTGCTTAAAGGTTATCGTTTGATAAAAATATCTTAAGGAATGCAATCTTCAAGTGATTGTTATATATAGTTCTCAACGACGCCTAAGATCACCTTATCTATTACTTATTCACGTATTTAATGAAAAGTTCAAAGAGATTGCGAAACCCATCCTCCCATGTATTAAGCTTCGGTTTCGTTATTCTTACACCGTAAACAATTGGCACTTCAATCAATCTGCCATTTCGCATAGCCTCAATTTTTATATCCTGTGAATATGACATTCCATCACTGAGATTTTTCATTTTAGCATATAAATCTTTCCGAAAAATCCACATACCACTTTGAGAATCGTATAATCTGAAACCATATAGAATTGCCAGAGTTTTGTTAAGAATCTTATTTCCTATAAGGTGTAATGTGGTGTAAGTGTACGTTGTTCTCAGTGTCATCCTGTCACATGAGATGAAGTCAACCTTATCAATGAATAATAGCTCTATTAGGGGGCCAATTGCCTCTGCCGGATAAGTTCCATCGCCATCGAGGCAAACAATAATTTCCCCATTTGCTTCCCTGATGCCTGTTTTATAAGCTCTACCATATCCTCTACGTGGTTCTTCCAGGACTTTTGCACCCTTTTTTGAGGCAATCTCTCTGGTTTTATCCGTAGAGTTTGTGTCCACAACTATGATCTCAAAAGGATTAAGATACTGGAGATCATCTATGACCTTACCAATTGTTCTTCCTTCATTCATTGTTGGAATCACTATGGATATTTTGCAGTTGACAGTCACTTGAAGGTGCATAATTAATTAATTATTAATATATTTGTTAATATGTCCTCATTTTCAGAATTTACATGATCCTTTCGTTTGGAAAAAATTTAGAATGAAAAAACAGATTACATCAACATTCACGAAGTATAGAGAAATTGATGAGTGGGAACCAATTCTAAAAACAGATATGAAATTTTAGATTTTCATTAATTTAAATTCATTTTTTTAAATTCGTCCAAAACAGGATTCTTAAGGAATACTGGATAGTTCACAATAGTATCCACCTTAACTTCTCTTATCTGTTTCATTGAGTTTCTCTCCCTTATGGTTACCACATCCCTTTCAAGCGTGTCATAATCTACTGTTATGCAGAAGGGTGTTCCTATTTCATCCTGTCTGGCATATCTTCTTCCTATGGCCCCTGATTCATCAAATACTGAATATGGCTCAATTTCCTGGATTTTTGCAAATATCTCTTTCGCCTTTTCCAGTAATCCATCCTTTTTCTGTAATGGAAGGATGGCTACCCTGTATGGTGCCATCTCTGACGGAAAAGTAAGGTACGAGTATTCATTTTCTCTTTTCTTCATGTTTGATATTATTGCTGCCGCTATCATCCTGTCCATGCCTATTGAGGGCTCCAGTACCCTTGCTATTTTTTCTCCTTCATAAAACATGTTTTGACCTGATTCCCGGATGTGCCTGGAAAGATCATACGTCCCCCTATCGGCTATACCGGCTATCTCGAGCCAGGAATCGTTAATCCTAACCTCTAAATCCCAGCACTCCTTCGAGTAGTGTGCAAGTTCATCCTTCCTGTGCTGCCTGAATCTAAGCCGTTCTTTGGAAATACCTATTTTTATGGCTAATCTGTAGACAGTTTCCATAAAGAAAGCATGATCGTTGGAGCCTATAATATGCGACTTAACTGCATTTAGCAGTGTAATTTTATGCTCCCTGGAATACATATCATGAAGTGTAATCTGGTTTTCGTCTCTGGGGATGAAATTATCCTGACTGTCTGGTTCAAGGAAAACTTCTGCCTCAGCCATGTTGAACTCCTTCTGTCTTATTATTCCCTGCCTTGGTGAAATTTCATTCCTGAACCCTTTTCCCTGCTGTATTACTATCATGGGAAGTTTTCCCCTGTTGTAATTTAGAAGTAACTTGAAATTGACAAATATTCCCTGGGCTGTTTCAGGTCTTAGATACATTGTTTCATTACCGGATCTTGTTTCAAACATCAGATGAAATTCGTATGGGTCTGTTAAGACCGTGCCACATTTCTGGCATTTGAAGTTGCCATTTTCTACAATAGCTTTAGCCTCTTCCAGTGTCTCAGGTATTTTAGAGCCACCGTTACTCTCTATTACATTTTCAAGCTTGTATCTTGTTTTACATTTAGAACAGGTTATGGCCATATCTATAAACTTATCCACGTGACCTGAAGCTTTCAGAACTGCTTCCGGTGTGAGGTTTGGTGAGTCTATCTCTATCGCACCTATTCTTGTAAACTCATTTTTCCATTCCTGATATATTCTAGATTTCAGTATTGAACCAAGTGGGCCGTAATCATTAAATCCAGCAGAGCCACCATAAATAGAAAATGATGGCCAGAAGAACCCTCTCCTTTTTGATAATTCAATCATGACTTCCAGTTCGTCCACTCCGTTCATTCTACCCCATCTCTGACTCCTATTTGATTATTATTTTTCTTTCATGAATACAGAAAGAATATCAAGATCGGTCAATATTCCTTCAAGACCATTGACGCTCGATGTGACTGGGAGCTGATTAAAATTGCCATCTCTCATCTTTCTTGCGACGAGAGCAAGCCTTTCGTTGAGATTTGCAACTACTGGCTTTCTAATAGCTATGGACTCCGCTGGATCCTCGGGAATCTTCAGGTGATTTCGTTCTATAAAATACGAGACCACGTTTCTAACAGAATCCCATGACCAGGGATCGTCTTCTGACATTGTTTCAACGTCATCAACTCTTACAGTACTTACATCGATTTTGTCGAAAAGGTCCCTGTCCGTGATCAATCCCTTGAAATTCCCGTGGGAATCTGTTACTGGATATGTGAATATGCCAGTAAGTCTCATAGATCTATAAACGACTGGAAGGGGAGTTTTTTCCCATATCGGGAAGGCAAGACTTTTCATTATCTCCTTAACTATGATATTTCCATAGGATTTTTCAATCGTTTTCAGAAAGTCCTGCGGTGTAAGAATTCCAATTACTTCTTCTTTGCTGTTAACAATTGCGGCATGTCTTCTCTTTTCCTTAACCATCAATATGGCTGCTTCTCTTATTTCTGTGTCTTCCCTAATGGATGGTTCGCTTCTTGTAATTCTGGTTGCCTGAGTTTCTTCGGGATTTGCGAAAACGTCTCTTCTTGATATTATTCCAACGTATTTTCCGTTAGAATTAACAACTGGCATTCCCGTAATGTTATTCTTAATCAAAACTGAAACTGCCTGTGCGACTGTGGAGGGTAGTGTAAATATTACAGGGTCTGGAGTCATGATCGACTGGACACTTTCCATGAATCAGTTAATAAGGACTGGATTAAAAATCCTATGTATGGTTCCCTCTATGTGCTTTTTAAATAACAAAATATCACATTCAAATTTAAATTTAGTATTCCATTTGGCAAATCCTAAATGCACTTATCAGGTATCTTCTTGATCCTGAAGGGTTTCTCTTAAGATATCAGCGACATAATAAATAACATTTATATCATTCTAAACTGTGGAATTTAGAAAAATAGAATATGGACACAGAGTAATGAAAATTGACTCTGAGCTTACGGAAGCAACTGTTATAGAAAGAAAAAACCGTTTTCTTGTAGAGGTCGAATCTTCAGGTAAAACTTTAAATGTTCACCTTCATGATCCTGGGAGACTAAAAGAGCTTATCTTTCCAGGAGCTAAAGTTAATATAAGGAAGAGTAAGGGAGAAAAGACATCGTTTTCAATTACCTCCGTGATTCACAATGATGAAGAAATATTAATTGATACAAGATTTCACAATAGTATTGCAGAAATATTTATTAATGGGAGTTTCCGAAGGGAAGTAACTCACGGCGATTCGAGATATGACTTCGGAATAGAGGATGGATATGTTGAGGTAAAGGGCTGTTCCATGCAATTAGGAGAATATGTCATTTTTCCGGACGCGCCCACATCCAGGGGAGCAAAACATATTCGTAATCTGACAAAAATGAGAAATGAAGGTATGGACACAAACCTTATTTTTCTACTTTTTCGCAGAAATACAAAATACTTTTACCCGAATATAGCAACGGATCCTATATTTGCAGAGGCTTTTTTTAAAGCTGTTTCATCAGGTGTTGGCATGATATTCCCTAGATTCTCTATGAAGGGAGATAGTATATTCTTTGATGGTATGAACACTATTGGTGAGAATCCGTTCAATTGATTCTACATAATTTAACCTTTATAATGAAAACGTTTGAGTTTTTTTAATGTCATTGATACGCTCTTTACAGATATATCATGATAAACGTGTCTTTATGAGCTAAGAAGTTGACAATATTTTACCTGATCTTTGATCTTTAATAATGTATTTTATTATAATCTCTAACCATCCTCAATTCATTGTCATTCACCTTTTAAAATATATGTAACTGCCTGAATTAAAAAATATTTAAAAGTTATCAAATATACAGTTTAAAAGGAATTAGTATGTCGGTTAAAAACGATTATGATTTAATTGTGGCTGGTGCTGGTCTGGCTGGAACTCTGGCAGCAACGATGGCCGCAAGAGGAGGAGTATCAGTTCTACTTGTTGATAGGAACGAGGAGAAGAATGTTGGTAGAAAAACTAACTGGGGCTGGACATGTGGTGATGCGGTTGCAGCATCCCATATAGACTATATAGAGGAGAACCTTGGAGTGAAGTTTTCAAGTCCTGAACTAGATCTTCCGGTAGACGGAGTTATGGCTCTATCTCCAGATCTTAATTCCCGCTACCCTTTCGATGGGAAGGGTTTTTCACTTAACAGGCCAGTCTTTGAAAGAAAGCTTCTATCCATTGCAAGAAGCGAAAAGATTGATTACATGTCCAAATTCGAGGTTACTGGACCCATAGTTGAGGACGGTTTTATTAAGGGTATAACAGGTAGAGATCAGGATGGAAAGAATGTAGAATTCAGATCAAAAATAGTTATTGATTCACTTGGTGTATCAACAGTTCTGAGGAGAAAACTACCTGAAAATAACTTTGTGGATAGAATGGTTGATATTGATGATATTGAGAGCACTGGCAGATATATTTATAATTTTGAGCTTGAGAAAGAGGACTCAAATTATTATGATAGCAGATATGCATTAATCCATCTCAACAATGAACTTGCTCCTGGGGGTTATGGCTGGGTTTTTCCCAAGTCTAACGGAAAGGTGAATATAGGACTGGGTGTTCAGAAAAAGGCTCTTGATATAAGAAACAAGAAAATGGGAAGAAATGACAATCTGCAGACCCTCATAGACAACTACGTAAAGTGGCTTCCAAATTTCAAAAATCTAAGTGTTGATGAAACTGACAATAATGGAAAGGGTATATGGTCTGTTCCAGTTAGAAGACAGATGGAGAGCCTTGTTTACAATGGATATATGGGTGCAGGCGATAGCATGACCATGCCTAATCCAATCAGTGCAGGAGGCATTGGACCAGCACTTATTGCAGGAGTTATTGCAGGAAGAAATGCAGCACAATCCATATCAAAGGGAGACGTGTCCATATCAGGTCTCTGGAAGTATAATCTTGACTTTAATGAAAAATACGGAATGAAAATGGCTGGAATGGAAGTTTTCAGGATTTATCTGCAATCAGTAAACAACGATATTCTGAATTATGGTATGAAAACGTTCCTGACTAAAAAGGAAGCCAGTGATCTGACTGTCGGAATGATTCCAGAGCTTTCTCTTGCAGGAAAAGCTAAGATGATAATAAAAGGGATGAAAAACATGAATGCGTTCTCAAATCTTGTATATACGGTGAGGAAGATGAATGAAATGAACAAGATATACGAGAACTACCCCAAAACTCCAAAGGAATTTGATTCGTTCAAGAAGAGAGTCGTTGAGGAAATAGAGAATACAAAGAAGAGATTTCCAACTTCACCACTCTAAAATTAATAATATTATTATTTTACTATGAATTCCCATATATACTGGTTGTTTATTAGTGGTATTTTTTTAACATCTGCCATATGCGATATTTCTTTCCTTAGATGACTGTCAGTACTGCAAATCACATTTATGTTATCAGATGAATTTATAATTTTAATGGCATCCTCCTCTTTTATTTCCATTTTTCCATTATCATCAAAGAGCAAGATGTGATCTTTTCCGTAAAATATGTATCTCTCAGAACTAATTCTTAAAAATGATTTGATCTTCTCCTTTAATAAATCAAATGTTGGTGCCCTTACCATAGCTTCCCCTGTAGATCTCATCTCTGCGGAGAGAAGGTAGTCACTATCGTGAAATCTATTAAAAGGGAATACCGGTATCTTAACCGCATAGTCCTTAACATTTTCCTCTTTGATGATACAGTCCTTACCAAGGAGCATTGCGATCCCATTTTCAACCCAGTTTACACCTGACCACTTACTGATAAATGGAACGGTCCTGCTTGCTCTTGCATTGAGTTCGATGACATATAGCTGACCATCCTTTTCCATGAACTGAATGTTTGTAAATCCAGTTATGGCGTAAAAGTTCAGAAATTTTGCAGCAATGTCTCTCATCCTTTCTTCAAGTTCCTTATTGGGTATATCTGGACCACATATTGCCATTGAATCTCCTGAGTGAATTCCAGCCGGTTCAATTTGTTTTAATATTCCTGCAACCAGAAGCTGATTATTATTACTTACGAAATCCATATCATATTCAGTGGCCTGTTCGATTAGCTCAGAAATTAATAATGGGAATTTAACAGCACTGTTTTTCATTTTATTTACGAATATTTCAATATCGGCTGAGGTTCGACTCACGAACATTGAAGAGCCTCCAATTATGAAGCTGCCCCTAATAATTACCCTATTCTGTAACAATCTTGATTTTTCAACTATTTCATTAATACTGAATGCCTCATGCCACCTGGCCTGTGTTATACCCAGCTGATCGAGGTCCCTTGAGAATGCTGACCTGTTCTCAATTCTGGCTATGGAAGAAGGCTTTGTTCCCATAATTATATCTTCACCGTATATTTTTCCAATCTCATATGCCATGTTTTGCCCAGTCTGACCTGAGAACTGGATGATTATTCCATATGGCTTCCTTTTTTCGATTATTCCGCTCACATATTCGAGTGAAATAGGATCAAAATATAGTTCGTCAGATGTGTTAAAATCAGTGGATACAGTTTCCGGATTAGAATTTATCATCAGTGATCTGTAACCAAATTTTTTTAGTGCCTGAATTGCCTTTACGGAACTGTAATCAAATTCAAGCCCCTGTCCAATCCTGTTTGGACCTGATCCAAGAATTAGTACAGAATCCTTCTTCCAGGGACCGCACTCATCATCCTCATAATATGTAGAATAGAGATATTTTGTCCTTGAACTGAATTCAGATGAAGATGAATCGATCATCCTGAAGCTTGGAAAAAGAGAAACTCTCTTTCTCATTAATAGGATTTCATACTCGCTTATTCCAGATCTCCAGGAGATTACTCTATCAGGATAGCCATATCTTTTAAGTTCCGGCAGATATTCCTCAATATTTTCTGCACACTTTCCAAGAAATTTGAACATATTAGATAGTCTATTGACTATATTTATTTGCCAGCCTGTTAATTCAGCAATCTTTTCAGAATCAATCTCCATATTCATTGCAGATATTATATATCCAAGCCTCTCCCAGTTTGCTGTTTTTAAATTACTAAATGTCTCATCCCTTCCTACTTTTGAGAAGTATTTGCTGAAATCAAGCTCTGTCGATACTAAAGCCTTAAGAAAAGCTTCCTCGAAGGATCTTCCTATGCCCATAGCCTCTCCTGTGGATTTCATGGATATTCCGATGGTACCTGAATCAGAGAATTTTCCAACTGGCCATATGGGAATTTTCACTATTACATAATCCATTGAAGGTTCAAAGGAAGCGGATGTGTTTTCAGTTATGGGATTAGAAATAGAAAAGAGGGAATCACCTAAGATTACCATTGTTGCAACCTTGGCTATAGGATAACCACTTGCCTTGGAAGCAAGAGCAGAAGATCTGGATGTACGGGGGTTAATTTCAACAACGAAGAAAATTTCACTTTCCAGATCTATTGCAAACTGAACATTGCATGCTCCAACTATACCGACTATTTCAGCTATATCCAGTGCTGTTTTCCTCATTTTCTGATGGATATTATCTGGAATCGTAAGGGATGGTGTAACGACTATGCTCTCCCCTGTATGTACTCCCATAGGATCAAGATTTTCCATGTTGCATACCATGATGCTATTTCCTCTATGATCTCTGATGACTTCATACTCCATTTCAATGAGTCCCAACAGGGATTTCTCTATTTCCACAGATTTCTGAGTTGAATCTGAAAATATTTCATCTAGAACCGAGATCAGCTCTGAACTATCATTAATGATTTTTCCTGAAAGTCCTCCCAGAGAAAAGGATGTTCTGAGAATAACCGGAAAGTAATCAATTTCTGTTGCAACTTCCCTGTAGTTGCTCCTTTTGAGGGAAACAGACCATGGTATTGTTATGCCATTTTTTTCCATTACTGAATGGAATAATTCCCTGTCTTCTGCTATTCTTATGGATTCTGGCTGCGTTCCTAAAATTTTTACATTTTTTCCCCTAAGATAACCACTGTTATGAAGTTCCATTACAAGATTCAGAGCTGTCTGTCCTCCCATTGATCCTATTATGTGGGTCACTCCCTCGGTTTCAATTATACGTTCTGCATTTTCCACGTTTATGGGTTCAATATATACCCTATCTGCGTTGTAATTATCAGTCTGAATTGTTGCTGGATTAGAATTAAGGAGGATTGTGTAAATGCTTCTTTCCCTTAATATCCTGCATGCCTGAGTTCCTGCATAATCAAATTCTGCAGATTGCCCTATAACCACAGGACCTGAACCAATCACAAGTACCCTCATAACCTCTTCACTAGTTTCTGATACCATCCATTACACTCCTCATTAAATTAAAAAATCCGGTGCTATCCCTTGGTCCAGGCGAGCCTTCGGGATGAAACTGTGCGCTTAGAAGCATTTTGTCCTCTATTCCCATCATTTCAGGAGTGCCGTCATTCAGGTCCCTGTACATTATATCCACTCCTTTAATATACAGTGAATCTTCTGCTATTCTGAAATTATGGTTATGTGATGTAATAAACGATCTTTGTCCATTCCCAACAGAATGATTTGAACCATGATGACCGAATTTCATCTTTTCTATCCTGCCTCCAATAACCTCACCAATTATCTGGTGTCCTAAACAAACACCAAAGACTGGTACCTTACCTATCACATTTTTCAGTTCTCCCTTGAGTTCACTGAATACTTTGTTACCTGGATCGCCGGGACCGTTTGAGAGAAAGATTCCATCATAATCTTCATAGTTTTTTGGAAGATTGAAGATATTCACAACTTCAAGATCGCCTAGCTGTGAAACTTCCCTTAGGAGTGATGTCTTTGTGCCCATGTCAATAAAGAGAATTTTCTTATTACCTTCGCCCTTAATGTTATACGATTTTCCTGTTGAAAATTTTTTTATTAAATCCTCAGTATCCATTTCTGAAAAATTATCTGGCATCCTATCTGTAGAGCTTATGATCCCCTTAAGATTACCAGAATCCCTTATTTTTTGGGTTAACTTTCTGGTATCAATACCATATATTCCTGGAACATGTTTCAATTTTAATAGATCATCCAGAATTTTAAAAGTACCGTTTCCTGGAATGATTCCATCCTTGACTACTATTCCACTTGCGCTTATCCCATCACTCTGGGCTACATCCTTCATATAGTCATAGTAAAACATTGAGGGAAAGTTGAAAACTATGATCTGACCTCCGTATGATGGATCAGTCATTATTTCATAATATCCTGTGAAAGATGTATTGAAGACCAGTTCACCTGTTGAGTTTTCACATGAACCAAATGCCTTCCCCTCAAAGGACGAGCCATCCTCGAGAAGAAGGTATCTTCTCACTTCAGGCAACCTCCTTTATTCATGACGCGGACATATCCAGAGAAATCCCTGCAAAATTTGTTGTAGTTTCTCTGTTTCATTAGACCCTAAAAAGACTGATTATTCTTTCGTATAAAAATATTGGCACAACTGGATCAGGTATTGTTAATCAAACAGGGAAAAGATAATAATTGATTGTTACGATTGCAACCGATGAAATTCACCTATGCAAGTGGCAAGGTAGATTCTGGCACGGGAGAATTTGCATCGATCACCAGGTCAGGATTTGCCGGAAATCTGTCAATAAATATTTCAGGTAACTTCAATGCAATAATAAAAAGAAACACTGCCGGACTTGTAATTTACGATTCAAATGGGAGAGCAGGAATTATAAAAAGAAACCTTAACGTTGTTATTGGAAATGAAGAATATTTCGTCAAATTGAATGAACTTGGTTCAATTGTTTCAAATAAAAATTCTGAAACAGTCATAGGTGATTCTAATGTCAGTGTTCTTACAATCAGGAGAGAAGATAATGATGTTGTAGCAGAAATAAACGACAGTAAATACACTCTTCTGGCGATGATATATCTCGCACTAACAGGTTATTTTGAGAAAAGCATTCCAAAAATGCCCAGTCCATTTTCCAGAAGAAACGACGTTATTTCTAATGTAATGATTGTGGCAGCAATTCTAGTGTTTATTTTTCTTAACACGAAATATATAGGTGGTGTTTATGGAGGTCTTGCGCTAACAGTTCTGATCCTCATTGGTGCATTTATACTAAGAAGGATACCTCCCAGAATGAAAGGGAATCCGGAGTAATAGCATTGAAATTATTCTCCTAATTGGTAAGATCACAAAAACCTCTCTTATAAACCTTTTTTGTTATATTTAACTATTGAACTTTCTTTAGTTTTTCAAGCATTTGTATCCTCTTTGCAGGATGAGGATGATCACTAAAAATTGACTGCGAAAGTGATATTTTCATATGCTTCCATTCCTCTAAAAGTCTCCTGTGATCTTTCATTTCTCCCTGATCAAGCCCTGAAAACATCAGCATACTGCTTGTTGAACTTCCTGCACTTTTTCTAAGATGCTTTTTCTGGGGTGTTGAGGCTACAATTTTAGCGAGAGCAGTCTGTAGGTTTTCGGCTCCACCGGGTATTGTTTGGGCTGAATTTACATCGGCATATGACTCCCTCATCCTGTTAACCCCAAGGATCATGATATTGAATACAAAACTCACACCCATCATTACCAGTGCTATTATGAATATTGAACCGTTACCACCCTTTCTTCCTCCTCCAAATAACATGGAATATCCAAAGTAGAAGATTATGGTTGGTATCAAACCTATTGCCAGTAAGAGCGCAACATCATGATGCTTAAGATGCCCAATTTCGTGACCCATTACAGCTTCAACCTCATCTCTATTGAGAATGTTAAGGAGANCTCTTGTCACTGCCATTCTTCT
>ACXJ01011406.1_pt1 | contig 18323 bp, 14 predicted proteins | sample 870861 | NCBI WGS metagenome assembly ACXJ01 (sample SAMN02954270, study PRJNA29437) | mine drainage metagenome | biome: terrestrial; feature: Richmond mine; material: biofilm; isolation source: combined biofilm from UBA (pink subaerial biofilm) and UBA BS (thick... ... | reverse complement strand
TTTTTCCACCGAAACGATCGTCAGCGGATCTTCCCGGTCCAGGCGTTTCAGCTGGGTTTCGAGATACTCCCGGAATGCCGGAAGGGTGTCCCGGGTGATGGTTGCGAGCAGGGGTTTTCGGGGAGGATGAGATCCGAGGGAGGCAGAATCCGCTGCGGAGAGATTCGAATCCGGTGCGTGCGGATCGATGCCCAGGAGCGCAAGGAGTGTCCGGATTTCTTCGTGTCTTTCGGGTGGAGCCCAGACCGACACCGGGGACTGAGCCGTCCAGTCGGGTTTCAGAAGCGACAGATCGTTGTCGACGGTATAGGGAATCGTACACCAGAAGATGGACCCTTTTCCGGAATGGCTCAGAAAGCCCAGTTTTCCTTTCTCGAGATCCACCAGCTGCCGGGTGATGGCGAGCCCGAGGCCCGCCCCGCCATATCGTTTTGTGACGGAGTCGTCGCCTTGGGAGAAGCTTTCAAAAATGCGGCTTTTTTCTTCTTCGGCGATGCCGATGCCGGTATCGGAGACCTCGAACCGGACAGAAAGCTCCCGTGTATCGGAGGTCAGGACGGGAGTGACCGTGAGAGCTACTTCTCCGGACTCTGTGAATTTGATCGCGTTTCCCAAAAGGTTGGTCAGGATCTGCTTGAGGTGGAAGGGATCTCCCCGCAGGGAAGATGGAAAGCGCGCGTCCATCAGAACTGTCACGGGAAGGTTCTTCTGGCGGGCGAGAGGCAGGAGAGCGCTGACCGTTTCGGCGACGACCTGGCCCACATCGAATGTGACAAGGCTCACGGTCATCCGCCCCGCTTCCAGACGGGAAAAGTCGAGAATCTTACTGATGATGTCCGACAAATGGCGGGCGGAGCCCTGGAGAGTGTTGAGCAGCTCGTTCTGTCGGGGGGAAGCCTGTTCCCGCAGGAGTTCGGAAAGACCCATGATGCCGTTCAGGGGCGTGCGGAGTTCGTGACTCATGTTGGCCAGAAAGCGGGACTTTGACTGATTGGCGGCATTGGCCGCCTCGATCAGTTTTTCCAGTTTGGTGAGCAACACGGCCATGTAGAGAGGGAGAACGATCATCCCGATCAGCTGGGTGTCAAAAAGGACAGTGTGTTGTTGCCACCACGGGTTGACGCGGTAAACTCCGATAAACTCCACGGCCGATATGCCGGTCGCAATACCGAGATAACGAGGGCCGAACCGGAACCCGTTTCCCATAATGACCCACAGATCCACGACGCCCAATGGAAGACCTTTAACGCCGGTCAGGGCCATGACAAGCATCACAAGGGACAGGTCTCCTGCGATGCCGAAAAGGATCCGGACGGGGTGATATCCCGGAAAGAGATAGATCGTGGCAAGAAGAAGGGTGGTATAGGCAATGACAGGAAGTATCATGGAATGCGCGGAGACAGGAATGGCTGATACTCCGGGGACATGATGCAGGGTATAAAGGTAGAAGGAGGCAATCATTCCTACAATGACGCGGATGATCCCCTGCTCCCGTTCGGCATTTTGCATCGAAAACGTCGAGCGTCCCTGAGGTTCAGAGGGAGAAATTTTTTTTGAATGCGTGTGAGAGTCCATCTTCAAAAATTCCTGGAGAATTCTGGATCACAAGGACATGACGAATCTGTCCATCCGGCTTCTTCGAAGAAACGAGGTCACCCTGGCGCATCATGAGTGCGGCGTGCTGTTGATTTGTTCTTCCTGATCCTTGAGCTGGACAAAAATCCCGGTAATGATGTCGAGTCGACACAGGAAAGCCGAGACGCAGTCCGGATCGAAAAGGGTTCCCGATGCGCCTTGAATATGTTCCAGAGCCTGCTCGAAAGACCAGGCCGGCTTGTAGGGCCTCCGGGAGGTCAAGGCGTCGAAGACGTCGGCCACGGCCACAATCCGTCCTTCTATGGGTATATCCCGTCCCGAAAGACTGTGCGGGTAGCCCGAACCGTCGAAGCGTTCCTGGTGGGTGAGTGCGATCATGGCCCCCAGCTGGATCACGGGTGACGTGCTGCCTTCCAGGATCTGGTGACCGATGCGGGGGTGAGCCTTGATCACCTCGAATTCTTCCTTGGAGAGTCGGCCGGGTTTTTTCAGAATGTTGTCGGGGATGCCGATTTTGCCGATGTCGTGCATGGGAGAGGCGAGTTCGATCATCTCCGCCTGTTCCGAAGGAAGTCCCATGGCGTCGGCAATCTGTCGGGCGTATCGGGACATCCGGAGGAGATGGTTCCCGGTTTCGAAGTCGTGAAACTCTCCCGCCAGGGCGAGACGAAAGAGGGTTTCCCGTTCGCGTTCCCGCAGGAGCAGTGTCTGATTTCGGATTCCGTCCGCCAGGATGCGCGCCTGGTTTTTTTGCCGGAGAGTGAGCGCCCGGAGTTCCAGAAGATTCCTGCATCGGCACTGGCATTCGATCCTGTCGAGGGGACGTGTCAGAAAATCGGTGGCCCCCGCTTCCAGAGCCCTGTAGCGGATATTTCTGTCATCCACCACCGTCACCATGACGACCGGGACGTCCTCTGCTCCTTCGAGTGCCCGGAACCTCCGGAGAAATTCGATGCCGTCAATCCGGGGCATTTTGTAATCGACAAGAACCAGGTCGGGAATCGTTCCCGGCAAAGAGCCCAGAGCTGAAACGGGGTCTTCGTAGCTTTTGATGCGCATCTTGGGATCCACACTCCGGATGATTTCTTCCAGAAGAGTCCGTCCAACCAGCTGGTCGTCGACGATCAACACAAGAGGCGACCCCGAATACGGATCTTGTGTTTTCTGTTTTGCCGGGAATAACGGAGAGGCGATTTGCATGCGGCTTTCTCCTTGCTTGGCCGAAGATGGAGCGGCAAGAACTTTTTCGAAACCTTTCGGTTCCTGCCCGTCTGTTGGAGTCAGCGGGCTATTGGGAGAGCAACGTTTTTTCGATCCGGAAAAACCCAAGATCCCTTCCCGATAAAGATCGCTGGGAAATGAATCAATTGTTCTTATAGCTTACACCCGAAGGGGAAAAATCGAAAGGGAAATCTGGATGGTGCGAGAAAAAAATGGGACATCTGAAAATAATGCGAGAATCCGGAAAGAAATTCCCGGGCCAATGATCAAGGAAGATAGTGGGAGGGCTTTCGGATGATCTTGGGGAAAGGGGGAGAGTGTGTCCGGACAGGATATTCTCTCCCCTTCACATCTAAATCAGAAAGAGTCGCTTTCGGATCGTTCTGCGGAAGAACGGGAGAATCATCAGGAAACCCGTTCCGGCCAGGAGAACGGAGGAGGGTTCCGGAGCCGCCGGAAAGACGGAACCCCCAAATTCGAAGGATCCGTCCTGGGTCTGGAATTTGACCGGAAACTGGGACAGATCAATCCCGCTTGAGAGGAGATTTCCGGTGGATGTCGTCAGGGCCAGTTCGAACGAGGTGGATGAAGCGGACTGGAGGCCGTTGTTGATATTCCCTCCGTTGCAGTTCGAGCCGGCATAAAGACAAAGGTTGATATTCTTGAATCCCCCCGGGAAATTGCCCGGATCGGAAAGGCCGGTGAAGACGCTGGAAGCTCCCAGCAATTGTCCGGAAACAGAAGGGGAAGACGTCATTCCCAGAGACAGGATGGCCGCCTGAAAGGAGGAAGAGGTGGTGTTGTTCAGGGTGATGTTCAAGAGAATCTCCGAAGAGGATAGGCTCTTGACGGTGAAGCTTCCTGTCGCCGATAGATTGGTGGGGAGTCCGGTCGAAGAGCTGGGATCCATCCAGGTGATGTCATAGGTGTGTCCGACATCGCCGGAGGTAATATCGACAACCTGTGTCGCCCCGACAGTCATCGGAAAAAAGAGAACGACGGATATTATGAGAAGGAACACGGGAAAGACGGATGCAAGAGTCTTCTGGCGCATGGGAAACCTCTATGGGAGTGGTTGTTTCATCGATCGTCTTTGACAGGTCGCTTGAACATCTTTTCGGCGTTACCTTGTCTTGTTGGTATTGGTAAGCAGGTTTTGTGCCAATTCCGTGTGAGTTGGATTTTCGTGTGATTCCTGTCGATCTGTCGAGGGTGAATGTCCGAAGATCTGGACAGACCGGGTCCAGAAAGGAGCGATCGAAAACCGCCAAAAACCCCTGAGAAAACCGTTGTCGGAAAAAACCGGAAAATTCGCTGACGCGTCTGTAAGGTCCATGGACAGAGGCGATGGAGAAGAATAGAAAAGAACCGGAATGTCAGGGGCTGAAGACGATGATGGATAGCAGAAAGAAAAAGGGCCCTTTAGAAGGGCCCTTTTGAGGAAATTGGAATCACGATGTCGGAAATTGAGTTAGACGATCGAGAGCCCTTTTTTGCGCATCATGAAAAAGCTTCCAAGCGCCAGAGCGGATCCGAAAAGAACCAGGGTTCCGGGTTCGGGGCTGTCCGGCACGAAGGCTGCGACATCGGCGATACCCGTCGAGCTCTGGATGGTGAACGTGCCAATTCCATAGGAGGTGGCGTTACTGGCGATAAAGAGCTGAGGATAAATATTGCCAGCGCTCATGTCGAAAATGGGGGTGTTGTTCCCGCCGATGAATGTTCCGCCGGAACCGTAGCTCAGGGTCAGCGGTGTCGGGTCGTTAAAGAAGTTCGACAGTGAGACGGGCGTGCAGTTTGTCCCGACACACAGAGGATCGTAGGTGACTGTCGTTCCTCCGGTGGAGGTTGGCGCTGTGGACGAGTTGATTCCCAATGCCAGATTGTAAACGGTGTTGTTCGGCAGGTTGAAGGGCGAGATCCCGGCCGAGTTTGGAGTGGCGGCGTTGCTTCCGACCGAGGTCACGTCGAACTGGTAGAAAAAGTCCAGGGTTCCGCTCGAGGTTCTCCAGACCGAGGAATCCACATAACCCGAAAATTCGGCCGACGGTCCCGATGTTGACGATGCTGTGTAAGCCAGAACCGAGTTTGCAACCTGTGTCAGGCCGGTTGCCGGAGTGAAGACGAGGTTGTTGGCTCCGATAACCCCGTCGGTCGAACCGGCGGGAGGGGTGTAAGCTGTATTGATGTTCGGAGTTCCGCTCGTGTTTCCATAGATGTCCACGACTTCGGTGCTGCTGCAGGTTGAGCAGGGGGCGAGCGGAATGCCGTACTGGGCCCAGGCGTCTTTTGCGCCGGCACCGGCTCCGAGAGCCATTGCGACAACGGCTGCGACGGCCACTTTCTTCATCTTGTTCATTGATTCCTCCATGGGTGCATGGGGTACTTGGTTAAATGCCCGAATCTGTTTCGGACAATCCCTTGGAAAGGGTACTTGCCACAGAGTGGAAGCAATGGCGATGCCAGAAAGGAAAAATCTCATTTAAATATAAGATAAATTTAGAAAATAAATTGATTTTCCCTTCCTTTTTGTTTGTTTGGGTTGAAGGACGGATCTGACTGGAGTGGCTGTCAAGGGACTTTTCAGGTGAAAAAAAACTCGACAGTTCGTGGAGCCGAACATGGAAAACTCTTATAACAACAAGGAAGGAAAAGGTTCTTTAGAAGGAGTGGAATGAAAGAACCTTCTCTGACCGGACGGACAGACAGGAAAAGAGCAACGGAATCCTTTTGGAATGCAAATGGAAAGGGAAAAGGGATGCCTTCTCTTTGATCGAGTTCTCGTTCATCAAGGGTATCAAGGGAAAGAGATCAAATCCTCGTTTACTGGATCGTGACGCTCAAGGGAGTGTAGGTATCCGTAAGAGTCTGGAAGGGAACAAGGCCTCCGGTGGAGGCCCCCGTAAAGATGTTGATCTCACCGGAGAGAGTGGGAACGAAGACCATGTCCCGGGTGTCGAACGTAATCCCCACGGGCCAACCGCCGGTGTTCCCTGCGCTCGTGTTCGAGAAAGGAGCGTTGCAATTTGAAGGGCTGGTCGGGGTAGAGATGGAGCAAGCGTAAAGATATCCGCCGCTGGAAGGAGGGGACTCCCCGGAGGTTGTCCCGCTGCCAGAGTAAGATCCATTGATAGCGGTGACTGTGTCCGCGATGTAGAGAACGCTCCCCTGGGTTGCAAGATAGAGGGGGCCAGGTTGGTCTGATGAAGCAGCTGTGCAGGATGCTGATGCGCCAGAAAGGGATATCGAACAAGAATCAAAGTTTTGTGAAAGTGATGGAGAAGGGTCGTAATTTCCGATGTATGTCACAGGATTGGAGGAAGTTCCTCCAAAAGCGACATTGCCGGAAGGGATCCATAATTGTGTTGTAGAAAGAGAAGATAAACTTGATGGACATTCTAATGAAGTTCCGGAAATCGTGCAGACGAGAAGAAATCCGCTCTGACTGGTTGTGGTTCCCGGGGCAATAACATAGGTGTTTGAAGGATCGATGACAAAATTCACAAAAGCTGGGAGCGAAGAGTTGTAGGATGTATAGGATTTATAAACAGAACAGGGTGTTGTTGAAGATAACTCTTCGATCGAGCAGACAAAAATGGACGCCGCAGGAGGCGAGCTTCCCAGAAGTTCCGGGCTCGTGCAGGCCACATAAACGACGTCGCTGGAGGTCCCTCTTGCTCCGGGGGCGAAGACGACCCGGAAGGGGTAGGTACAGGGAGAGCCGGATGTTGAAGACGAACTAAGCTGCCCAGTGGTGCTCAGAGCGAGGACTTCCACTGAACCGCCGCTTGATCCATTCCCGTGGTTGGCAACCACAAGATAGTTTCCTCCCGGGTCCAGGGCCATGTTGACGGGGTTGTCTCCTGTTTGATGAACATCCAGGGGTGTTGTCGACAGTCCGTTCGCACCGACCTGGTAGACCGCGATGGAGCCGTCACTGGATGTGCTCCCTCCTGTATTCCCGTTGTTCAGGACGAACGCCAGGGTTTTGTCCGGGTTCAGCAAAAACTGGATCGGTGTCACGCCCTGTGTGGAGATTGGACCGCTCGCAGACATCTGGAACTGGTTGGTTGCGGGGTTGAGACCGTATTCCACAACATACCCCTGGTTACTGTTTTTTGGGTCTTCCGAGAGAACGTAGGCGATTTCGAGCGGGCCGCCCCCAACGCTTCCACCTCCGCCTCCCCCGCATCCGGCCAGAGCCAGGAGAAAGACAAACGGAAGAATCAGCGCCCGGTTTCGGGATCGTCGGGAATGTTCTCCGCGATGGCATTGATGAGCGGAAACACAGGAAAACGCAGTCGGAAACGGGAACGGTTTCATGCTCCCATCGCTCCCAGGGCCTGTCGGGAATCCCGTTCCTCTTCCGGTGTCAGTTTTCCGGAGTCCAGAGCTCTCTTCAGAATTGTCCGGGCCTTTTGTGGCTGACCGATTTTCCATTCATTCATCCCCATGTGGTAGAGAAATTCCGGATCCCGGAAGTGGGCGTTCCAGGCCGACTCGAAGTAGGACTGGGCCTGGGAGAACCGTCCCATCCGGAACAGGACATAGCCGACCGTGTCCTGGATATACGGGTGTTTGTCGATGGAGGCAGCCTTTTTGGCATATTCCAGGGCTTTTGCATAATGTGTCGTATGGCTGGCGAGGAAAAACGCCATGTTGTTGAGGACCATTGGGTCGTCGGGAGCCGCATGGAAAGCCTTGTCGAGAGCGTGTTTTTCTTCCTGCGTATCGCCTTCCTTCATCGCTGCAACGCTCATGATCAGATAGAGGGGAGCAGGTTTTTTGTTCGCTTTGGCCAGTGCGGAAAGATTCCGGAGGGCTCCGCGGTAGTCGGCCATGTCGAGTTCCGCCTGCGCCTTCAGGAATCGTGCATTGTAGAGCCCCGGTTTGACAGACAGAATCGAATCCGCGATGGACTCGGCCTCCCGGAAGCGCTTCAGCTTCAGGTCGACGGCGACCAGTGTCAAGGAAGGCTGAATCCAGTCCGGATGCTTTTGGTGCAGTTTTTCCAGTCGATCCGCCTCATCCGTGAAATCGTTGTTTTTCTGGTCGATGCGGGCCATCAGGAGATTGGCGGCGAGGTTGTCGGGATGGTCGGCGAGAATCGTCGTCCCGAGATTTTTGGCTTCTTCCGTCTTTCCCTGGGATAACAGGATTCCGGCCTTTCCAAGGGCGGGCTCCCGTGTTGTCCGGATGAGACGACAGAATGGCGTCGAAAAGAGGCAGAGCCTTTTCAGGCTTGTTCAGCAGGAGTTCTCCCTGGGCCTCCAGCATCGTCGCCGAGATGTCCGACGGATGAGTGGCGCGATATGTTTCGGCCAGGGCGATCACTTTTCGGATCCGGGCCGGGTCCGGCTTCCGGCTGGACTGGACGGAAAGCCAGGTCTTTTTCAGCTCGAGGACCGGGTTGTCCGGCTGGAGAGCAAGGCTTTTCCGGTATTCATTCCGGGCATCCTCCCACCGGGAATGATCCGCCCAGAAGTCTCCCAGGCTGGCATGGTATCCGGGGTTCCCGGGGTCGAGCGAGGTGGCGAGAACAAGGGCTTTTTTTGCCTTGGCGGGATCGCCCGCCTGTTCGTTGGCGAGCCCCCACAGCCATTCGACTTCCGCTTTGCGCTCTTTCGTCAGCGGCGATTTCAAAAGGGCAGACAGGCGGGACAGGGCCTCCTGCCCCTGTCCCGACAGGATCTCGGACTTTGAGACTTCCAGAATGGCCGCCGGGTTTTCCGGGTTAAAGATCAGGGCCGAATGGAACGCCTTGTTGGCGGCGTCTCTTTGTTTTTCCGCAAGAAGGACTTCTCCCAGGGCCGAATAAAGTCCGCTGTTGTCCGGAGACAACGTCAGGGCTCTCCGGAAGTTCGACTCCGCCTCCGTGTAGTTTTTTTGTGTCATGGCGATGGAAGCAAGGGAGAGAACGGCCGGAAGGTTCTTCGGGTCTGCGGCGAGAATGGTTTTATAAGTCCCCTTGGCTTCGGACAGTTTTCCCTCTCGCAAGTAAATGTTCGCCAGGAAAAGGCGGACGTTCGTGTTTTCGGGATGGTCTTTCAGATAGCCTCTGGCAGCGGCAAGAGCCTTGCCCGGCCTCTTGTTGGCGAGAAGCGATTGAAGATAGAGAGGTTCGACGGATGGCACCGATGCCGCTTCGCGCTGCAGGAATCCGATTTGGGCCGATGCTCCCGATGTTTTTCCCAGAAGGAAACCTTTTCGCTGGATGGCCGGGATGTTCTCCGGATGATCGGAGAGAACTTCGTTGATGATTGTGAGGGCCGGTTTCCATTGCTTTGCGCTCATCCTGGCATCTGCGAGCGAAAGCTGGAGGTCGATGTTCCCTGGATACCGGGAGAGGGCATGCGTCAGAATGGAAACGGCCTGATCCGGACGCTTCAGGGCCAACGCGACCTGGCTTTGGGTCAGCGGATACGTGGGAGGCAAGTCCGGGACAGGAGCGAGGGACTGGAGGATCGTCGAAGCCTCCTGGGGTTTTCCTTCAAAGAGTTCGATGCGGGCCGCTCCGATCTTGATAATTGGGGGAACGCTCCCCATGGACAGAAGCCCATTGACCATCTGGAGCGCGTCTTCTTTCTTTCCGCTTTGTTCGTACGCTTTGGCCAGAACGAAATTGATGTCGGGGATCTGGAGTTTTTGTTGCGCCAGCGGCAACAGGAGATTGATCGCTTTCTGGTTTTCGCCCAACAGGGTTTCGTATTCGGCGATTTTGACCGGGATCCGGACATCCGACTTCTTGGCCGGGATGGCTTCGAGCGCGGAAATGGCCTTGTGAAGATGCCCCCCGGATGCCAGAAAATTCGCGTACACGATCCGGGAGCGCAGGTTATAGGGATCCACTTTCAGGGATTTCCGGAATTCTTCCCGGGCCAGCACGGAGTTGTTTTCCGATTGGGCGAGCATCCCCAGCCCCGTCAGGGCGCGTCCGAGGGACGGATTGGCCTGAAGGGCCTGTTCATAATAGGAACGTGCCTCCTTCGGTTGACCCTGTTTTCTCTTCAGGTCCCCCAGCGCCACAAGGGCTCTGGCATATCCCGGTTTGATCGAGAGAGCGTGCTTCAGGTCCTGATCCGCTTCTTTTTCCCGCCCGAGCCCCAGCATGCGCTGTCCGGCCAGGGCATACCCTTCGGCGTTCCTGGGGTCGATTTTCAGGATGGCGGCGATTTCATCCTTGGCCGGGTTCCATTGGCCGCTGTTGATGGCATACTCCGCCAGGGCGATATGGGCCGGAAGCATCAGGGGGTCGAGCTTTGTCGCTTCCCGGTCCTGGATCACCGATTCGATGATCCAGCCTTTTTTGTGATAGGCCTGTCCAAGGTCGTAATGTCCGATGGCTGACTTCGGATTGATCTTCAGGAGATTCTGGAATTCGATGACCGCTTCGTTCAGTTTTCCTTCCGCCAGATAGTGCTCTCCCAGGCCCTGGTATTTCTTCTGGAGTTCGGCCGGACTCTTGCTGCAACCGGTCAGGAGGGCCGAGAAAAAGAGAGCAGCCAGAATGGTGGTGCGGAAACCGCGTATTGGAAAACAAGACGTTGTCATTGTCGGACTTTCCTGAATGAAAGAGTGATCAGCCGAAGAGTTCGTCCGGCCTTTTTTTTTGCCCGGGTGCCGGCGGGTGTCGGATTGTCGGGCATCAAGGCTCTTCATGTGTTTTCTCGCAGGGAGATCAAGCAATTCCATTGCCAAACTTCTGGGATGCGAGAATTCGGGGGTTTCCTGATCGAAATCGGGGGTGAAGCATCCGATCCCGAAAACCCTCCTGGCAAAAAGGAAAAGATCGGTTCGCAAATGAGGAAGAGACAGCGGGGTTTTTCAGGGAGAAATGCCGGTGGAATTAAGGAGTGAACCTTCTGGATGAAAAAATTGGTTTGCGAGAGAGCGGGAGATTCTCTCCGAAAAACGATTGGTCTGGTGAGATCGAAAGATTTCCTAAAGAGAGATCCTGAATAAAAGAGAGGATCTCTCATCCATTTAAAATGGGAGCCTTCCATGCGCTCGCAGAATGTGTCAGTTTTTTTTACATATTTTTTATTTTGTTTTAAAAGGATTTGATTCTCAAGGTCAGCCTTTTTTGTGAACCGGATAAAAGAATATTTTCAGAACAGTGTGTTTTTTTCGGAGGTTCACTCGGAAGGCTGAACCAAAAGGGTTTTTCAGGACATCTCCAGAGGAGGTGGCAAAAAATCAGACGTTCCGAAGGGATTGTCCGGGAGAAGGGACAGGTTGTCGGCAAAACGCCCTGTTGATGGCAAGGCAGTCGAATTCGATGACCTCTAGATCCTCTGTCCGGTTGACCGGAAACATCCCCGTCACGGAAAAGCCCTGTTCATCGAAATTCTTGAGGGACGTCAGCCAGTCGGTCATGTTTTCGTAAATCGGTATGCAGGATACTTCGCTTTGCAGGGCAGCGATGCGGGGAAGGGAACCTGAAGCCCCTTTCAGAACCTCACCGTCAAATCCCTGGGTGTCCATTTTCAGAAAAATGGAGGAAAACCCGGACATTTCCTGTGCTTCGAGAACATCATCGACGGTCCGGACAGAGACTGCCTCCGAACGGACAGGGACATTGATCTCGTCTAAGAATGCGATCCCGCTTGAAAGAGGCGGAAGAAAGGAGTTCATTGTTTCTCCAGCCGTAATGTGGAGCATCTCTTTCCCTGCCTTGGCTCCAAGGGCGAATGGAAACACTTTCCAGAGCGGATCCTTTTTGGAATGATCGAGAAGGATCTCATAGAGGGGCCGGACAGGTTCGAAAGAGAAGATGGGTCCCTCATATCCGACATGCTTTCGCAGAAAACGCGCGTATTGACCTTTGTTGGCGCCGATATCCAGGACGCAGTCACAACCGGTCTGTGCCAGGAGATCCCGGGTGTGCGTGGCCAGAGGCAGAGTTTTCCAACGCCAGGAGGAAACAAGGACCAAGCCTGCTTTCAGCAGAAGAGTCTCAAGAACATTTTTGCCTGGCCGATTCATCGAAAGAACCCTCCTGCCTTTGTGTGGATGTCGAGGACAGAATCCCCGGCCCTGGACACGATTCTGCCTTTTATGTCCGGATGAAAGACCCCTTTCCTGGACTCTACTCATTTCGTTGACCGAATGAACAAACCAAAAAAGAACGAAGAAAAGAGCGAAAGGGATCTTTTTTCTTTGTTTATTCTGCCTCGACCGCCCGGCTTTCCGGGGACGGATCCGGTGCCAGCATGCGGAAAAAGTCGTTCCGTTCCAGCAGGGCGTCATAGGTTCCGGAGTCGACGACCCGTCCCCGGTCGAGGACGACGATGGTATCGCATTCCCGGACAGTGGTCAGGCGATGGGCGACCATGATGACCGTTTTGTCTCTTGCGAGGGTATTCAGGGCTTCCATGATCACGTTCTCGGTAATATTGTCGAGGGCGCTCGTCGCTTCGTCGAGAACCAGGACCGACGGTTCGTGGTAAAGAGCACGGGCAATCCCGATTCTCTGGCGCTGGCCGCCGGACAGCCGGACCCCCCGCTCTCCTATGGGGGTGTCATACCCTTCCCGAAGATCCGAGGTGACAAAATCATGCAGGTGCGCGAGCGTTGCAGCCTGGACAACCTTGTCCCGGTCGATCTCCTGTTCCGGGATCCCGAAGGCGATGTTTTTGAGCACCGTGTCGTCCAGGAGCATGATCTGCTGGGGGACATATCCGATGGTTGCCTGCCACTGCCGGACATTCGTTCGGTTGACGGGTTGACCGTCGATTTTGAGGCTTCCTCCGGTGGGTTCCAGAAGTCCCAGAAGAATGTCCAGTGTCGTGGTCTTTCCGGAACCGGTGGATCCGACAAGACCGATGGAGGTGCGGGCCGGAATGACAAGCGACAGGTCGTCGAGAACGGCCTCCTCCCGTCCGGGGTAATGAAAGGTCACCCGGTCGAGTTCGATGGCCGTCTGGAGAGAAAGGCGTCGGGTGGCAGGGAGGAGGGACCTCCTGTTTTTGGGCATTTTCGGGCAGGGCTTCAATGTCTCGGGAGATGCGTTCGACCGCCGAAATATTGAAACGGACCGTAGACCAGTTGGCAAAGATCTGCTGGAGGGCGGGCATCAGCCGGTATCCTGCCAGCGCATAGAGAGAAATCAGCGGAAGAGTGGTGGACAGATTTTCACCGGTACTTAAAAGGTAGAGGACGATTCCGATAATCCCGCCGAAGGCCATCGTCTCCAGGGCATAGCGAGGAAGAAGAGAGATCATCTGGGTCTGTGCCTGCAGGAGGGCGTAACGCTCTACGGGTTTTTGGAACAGATCGAAGAAGGTTTTTTCCCGCCCCAGAATCTTGATGTCCTTGATCCCGCCGAAGGTTTCGTAGGCGACCTGGGTCCTTCGGGCATTTTCCCGGGAGATTTCCTGTCCTGACCGTGCGAGGGTTTTCCGGACGCCGAAATACACGAGTCCGTATGCCCCTCCGAGGAGTGTGCCCGCCACGAGAGCGAGCGACGGATTGACGGAGAAGAGCAGGATCAGGATCGAAAGGGCGATCGTCGACCGGGCCAGAATCGTGAGGAGGGGGATCAGGACATTGTTGACGGTGCGTCCCATTTCGAAGAGGGTGTTCTGAACCAGTTCGGAGCTGTTCCGGTTCAGGAAGAAAACGTAAGGGTGATTCAGATACACCGAAAACATTTTCTGGGCCAGATCCCGGCCGGCCGTGAAGGAAAATCGCAAAATGGACCAGACGGTGAGGGCCGCGATCAGGTTGGACAGAAAGAGAACCCCCAGAACGACGAATCCCAGAAAGATCATGAACGAGCGGGGGGAGTCAAACCCGAAACGGTGGTAGGTGAGGGACAGCCAGTGATTGTGATCGACGATGCCAGGATCGGCGACCATGCTCATGAACGGCATGATGGAGGCGATACCTGCCATTTCGAAAATGGCAGAAAGGAGCATAAGCGTGGCGAGAACCAGCAATCCCCGGCGATGGGAAGGGGACAGAAGGGCATAAGCCTGTCGGAGAGACGTCATCCGGAAGTCTCCCCATACTCCGACCCCGGGAAGGAAAAGACACTCCCTTTGACCCTGTCTTTTTGAACGGGATCTTTTGCCTTTCGGATTCTTGCTCCGGAAATCGCCAGAAAGCCCAGAAGACCGAGGGCATAAAGACTGAGGGTTCCGGGTTCCGGCGCGGGAGAGACATCCATCCCCATCTTGTTAAAATGGTCTCCGTTTCCGAAATACAGGTAGTTGCCGAATGTGTCTCCCGGTCCGAACGTCACGTCGTTTCCAAAATAGATGTCGTTTCCGAAATGGACATCCGGACCGATGACCGATCCCGATGGGATATACAGGTCATTTAGTCCCGTGAATCCCCGGGTTTTCCGGATTGTTCCCGAAAACGAATCCCCGTTTCCGAACGTGATATTGTTCCCGAAGTGTTCGTGACTGCCGAAAGAATCGCCATAGCCGATGTAAATGTCGTATCCCAGATGGTCATTTGATCCAAACGTATCCTGATTCATGACTGTGATGTTTTCGCGGAGAGAATCCCGGCTTCCGAAGAGATCGCCGGAGCCGATATAAAGAAGTGTTCCGAAACGATTTTCGCTTCCGAATTTGTCCGAGTTTCCGATCGTGATATTTGTGCCAAGGTGATTTTCGCTTCCGAACTGGTTTCCGGAACCCGTGCTAATGAAGGAATCAAAGACATTGCCGTTTCCGATGGGGTTGTCCTGCCCGAGAGTCACGCCCCATCCGAAAGTGTTTCCGGTTCCGAAGGTATCGCCTGCTCCAAAAAAGTCGCCCATATTAGCGAAGGAAGGGGTTGAGCAAAAGGCTGTCAGAAAAAAGAACACGAGCACTTGTCCGCAAAGAAGGGACTGGGTAACTTTTTTCTGAACGGCAGAAACATAGTTGGTGTCTTTTTTCAAAAGAATTCCTTTTGTGAATTCGGGGAGATGTTTCTGTTCTTTATAAATTCTCAGCAATATCGTTGCCAAAAGTAAGAAGATCAATGTCGAAAAAACTTTTTAAGAGCTGTTAGGGGGGTACAGAATTAAGTCGACACTAGGTTTCTTGATCGATTTCGGTTATTTATTGTTCTGGATTTTTTTTCAAGGAAGATCTGGTCTCGCACTCCTCTGCGTGCGAAGGTGGGAAAAGGCCCCCACAGACTCAAAAATCTGCCGCATCTTTTCCGGAAGATCATCGGTCGAGCTGTTTCTCAGGGCATGATGTTGTCCCTGACCGGATAATCGCAACCAATGGTCCTGATCCGAGAGAAGACGGATTGTCTGTTTGGCAAACTCTTCCGGGGCATCCGCAATTTCGCAGTTCATTCCCGATGTCAGCTCCATCCCTTCGGCTCCGACAGAGGTCGTTACAACAGGGAGCCCCCTGGACATCGCCAGTCCAACCTTTCCTTTTATCCCTGCCCCGTAACGCAACGGAGCCACAAAAACCCGTGATGATCGGAAAAGTCGGGATAAATCCGGAACCCATCCATGAACGACTATCTCCGGGTCCTTGTGTGCGAAACCCAGGATTTCCGGAGGCGGATCAATCCCGACAATATGAAACGGAACAGAAGGGTGTTTTTGTTTGATCAGGGGATAGATCTCCCGGAGGAACCACAAGACTCCATCCGTGTTTGGTGCATGTACGAAGGAGCCGATAAAAAGAATCCCTGCCCGTTCTTCGGGGCCGGGAACAGATGTTTCCCTGAAATCAAAAAAGTTCCCGAGGACATCGATGTTCACAGACGGGTTGTCGGAGAGAAAAGTCTCTTTTTCCTCGGCTGAAATGGCAAGCGTCAGAGTGGTCAACCGGGCGGCTTCACTTTCAATGGCTTTGAATTTTTTTGCCCGCTCCAGGATAGTGGGGTCAGAATGCAGCTCTCCTTCCCGTTTCAGTCTTCGTGCGTGATAGTCGCACATGTCATAAATGACCGGAACCGAAGGGTCATAGCGTTTGATTGTGGGCAGAGTCGCCTGGACGGTTTTGGGCCAAGTGATAAAAATTGCAGAAAAGGCACCCGGATTGTTTTTTAAGAATGTCCGGAAGGCACGGATCCCATAAAAGAGATGGGAGAGTGGAAGCTCTTTTAAGGAGCTTTCGTATTGGAGAAAGGCACTTGTTTTTTCAATTCTTCCGGCTAAAAGGTCTCGCTCATAAAGCGAGAAAAAGCTGATGAGATAACCGGCTTTGAGAGTTCCCTTTAAAATATGGAAAAGACGATAATCTGTGCCTCCCCTGTCCGGGTAAGGGATGTTTGGTGCGATAAAAAGAATGGGCCGAATGGAAGAGGGTTGGCTCAGAATTTCCGTATGCGGTGGAAAAAGAAGATGATGGAAGACACGCTTGAGTTTCCAGGGGATGAAAGGGATTTTATTGACTCTTTCATGAGCTTCCATGCGTTTTTGAAGGGATTTTTCGGAAAACGATTTTTGGTGTTTTCGCCATCAAGGATTCCTCTTGTCGGTCGAGTAATCGGAAAAAAGGGACACCTGGTTTCACATGAATTCCGCCGATTCAGTCCGGTAGGATTTTTCACTTAGAAACCGATTGGCAAATGTTCGATCGAACTCAAGCGCTTCTTGTCGTTCTTCGGGAAAGTCAAAATACCGCGGGTGTGTTCTTTGCGGAAGGAATGTCTTGGTGTAAGACTTCCAGTAGCGCAAATCTCCCGGTCTCAGAAAGACGGCTCTTCGGATCCAGGAGGCTCCGATCCCTTTCCCTTTGGAGAAACGCATCAGATAACAACCGAAGTTGTTCAGGTGAAAAGCTAACAGGGATCGGAAGACAGGGTGATTTTCGGGATAGTCTCTCCCGTAACGCTCCCAAAGCACCGTGAAAAAGACCTGAAGCTTGTCCAGGGTCATTTTCGTATGTTTGTCTTTGTGCTTGTTTCTTCGGGTGTCTGCGTTTTCCGTCCGATAGAACTGCAGAGATTCCGGAATCAGGTAAAATCCTCCCAATTCGAACATGCGCATGCAGAACTCGAAGTCTTCGAGATCCCGAGGGTTGAAGCGTTTGTCCATAAGACCGGCTTTGATGGCCACGTCTTTGCGAAAGAACAGAAAAGGACTTCCGAAAAGATCGAAAGACTCCATATGATTGAGATGTAAGGGTTGAAAAAGGGCTTTCAGGTAGGATTTCCACTCCAGAATGTTTTGGGACCCATGCGTGAATCCGGGACAATTTTCTTCAAGGACTGTCTGTCCATCATAAGAGAGAAGGTCGTAATGGCAGGCAACCATTGCCAGATCCGGTCGGGAGGAGAGGACCTCGTACTGGCGCTTGCGACGTTCCGGCTTCAGGAGGTCGTCTCCATCGGAAAGGGCGATAAATTCCCCTTTTGATTGAAGAATTCCGGTATTTCTGGCAGAGATGACGCCCTGTTCCGGTTCGTGTATGAGACGAATTTTCTCCGGGTAGGAGTCCGCATAGCTTCGGGCAGTGTGCCGTGTCTCTTCCGAAGCGTTGTTATCGACCAGGACAAGCTCCCAGTCCTGAAAAGTCTGAGAAAGAACGGAGTCAATGGCGGGAGCCAGCAATTGGCCTTCCCGGTAGAATGGAAGAACGACGGATATGATCGGATTCATGGGTGACCTGGCATCAAAGGGAGTTCGGAAGACTCGTTTTTAGGCAACATTTTTACGCAAAAAGAGACCGGATAAAAGATTCATTGACCTCTGTCGGAAGCGGTTCGGTCATCCAGTGATCGAACCAGAACAGTTTCGGGTAAAGAGCTTTCGGAAAATAGCTTTTCATCAAAAGTTTTCGCGACAGTTCATCGGCTGGAGAAGACTCGATGGCTCTTTTCAGTCCGATGCGTCCGAGAGGCGCTCCGTCTTTGTGCTGCAGGAAAAACTGGCTGGTATAGCGGAGAAAATGGCTTCTCAGTCTGTTGAGAAGCTTTTCGGTCCCCGGTCTGTCGGCGTAGCGCTCTTTTAAAATATTAAAGAATGTATTGAGATGACGGGTTTTTCTTATCCAGTTCATCTGGTCTTTCATGATCCTATTCCCTTCCGGGGAATGTTTTCGGTAAGAGAGAAGGGCTTCGGGAATCACGCCGGCATCTCCCTGATCAAACACCTTCAGAAGAAATTCATTCTCCTCGAACCAACGGGGATTCAGTCGTTCATCGTGTCCACCTGCTGCCCGAACGGCTTCCCTGCGAAGGAAGCAGGTACTGATCAAAGGAAATTTGATCGGTCGAGTTTTGGGCCGGAGAAAGGCTTCCTGAAAATGCTGATTAAAGATTTTCTCGGTTTCTGCCCAGAACGACGGGAGGGTTTCCGAAATGTTTTTTTTGATCAGATGATTATCATGGCTGATCAAATCGTGCCAGGAACCGATAAAAGTCAGCTCCGGATGTCTTTCCAAAAAAGAGTGTTGGGTTGCAAGCCTGTGCGAATGAGAAAGGTCGTCTCCGTCATGAAAAACGATGAATCGTCCCCGGCTCTCTTGAAAACCTTTGTTTTTTGCAGAAGCGATACCCTGGGTGAGTTAANGTAAATATTAGTGTACAAACTCATA
>ACXJ01011327.1_pt4 | contig 18689 bp, 16 predicted proteins | sample 870861 | NCBI WGS metagenome assembly ACXJ01 (sample SAMN02954270, study PRJNA29437) | mine drainage metagenome | biome: terrestrial; feature: Richmond mine; material: biofilm; isolation source: combined biofilm from UBA (pink subaerial biofilm) and UBA BS (thick... ... | reverse complement strand
ATTCGTACTCATAATGCCAATAATAGATGAAGTAATATCTATAGAGAACATTGAACCGTGGTTCAATCTGTACTACGCAACAAGTATTATTCCGGCAGTATTCGGACCAATAACTCACGTAACTAGCCTTAAAAGCGGACCATTTACCATAAAAACTTTCACGCCATATGTCTGGGAGGCTAATTATATAACACTTATTTATCTGGTCATTTCCCTTGGGTTAAGCTATATCATATTCAGAAGAAAGGAGGTGAAACCACAGTGATGAATACTAAGTCAGTGAAGGTAAGCAATTTAACCAAAAAATATGGGAATTTCAAGGCTGTAGATAATATTAGTTTTGATTTAGAGGGAGATGGTGCTATAGCATATTTAGGACAAAACGGGGCTGGAAAAACAACCACATTTAAGATGATGACCGGTCTCATAAATCCAACAGAGGGAAAAGTGCTGATAGAGGGAATAGATGTAACAAAAAATAGAACAAAAGCACTGATGAAGATTGGAGCTCTAATAGAAACACCAGAACCCTATGCAGCCTTAACCGTGGAAGAAGCAGTGAGACTGGCTGGTGAACTTAAGGGCATAAAGAAGAGAGAAGTAATTGATCATCTTGAAACCTTCGGAAGTCGTGTCAAGATACCAGGTCTGGACAGGAAGGTTGGTACATTATCCCGTGGTCAGAGGGCCAGAGTAGTTTTTGTTGCAGCGTTTTTAGGAAACCCGGACATCATATTTCTAGATGAGCCTACAAATGGTATGGATCCTGCAGAGAGGAAAATAATAAGGGATGTAATTCTTGAATGGAAGAAGGAACATATGATCCTAATGAGTTCACATCTGCTCCAGGAGGTAACCGATACGTGTGAAAACATTCTTTTCATCAACAATGGAAAATTACTTTTACAGGATTCTACAAGAAACATCGAATCAAGATTTAATTCAAAGAGTCTAAAAGTGGATTTCCTGAAATCTGTGAACACCAACAATCTAAAGGAAGCACTTGATGGGTTTGCAAGCGATGTAGAACCACAAACCGAGAAATCTGCCATAATATATTTCGACGGTGATCTTTCAAACAGAGTTAAGATACTTAAGGCGGTCCAAACCGTAGGAGATGTAATCACATTTTCAGAGTATGGTTCATCACTGGAAGAGGCATTTGTAAACCTGATTGATGAAAAGAGTCAGGCAAAATAAACCGACTTATATTATCTTTATCAGAATTATAATAAAATTTTGGAAATTTTTTTCAACTATACATTAAATTTACTGGTATTTGTAATCTGGTTTCCGTTTCTGAACAAAGGCAGAAATTCCTTCCATGAAATCCTTTGAATTATAGAGGTTTCCCATGGCTATGGATTCCATTTCCAGTCCAACATCCGCAGGCACCTCAGATCCCTTGTATATTAACTTCTTTGAGAGGGCTGCAGCAATGGGTGACACCTTTTCGCTCAGTTCCCTTGCAAATTCCATCGTCTTTTCCCTGAGTTCTTCCTTCGGATACAGTCTGGACACTATACCATAATCGCGGGCGACATCCCCTGTAAATCTCTCTCCTGTTAGAATTAGATAGGAAGCCCTTGACATACCGATAAGTTTCGCAAGCTTCTGGCTCCCACTCCATCCTGGCAGCAGACCTATAGTTGTTTCAGGGAATCCTATCACACATTCGCTGTGTGAAACCCTTATATCGCAGTTTAGTGACAGTTCAAAGCCACCACCTAAAACATAACCTCTCATTTCTGCAATAACAATTTTTGGAATTTCAGATAGCTTCCTGAATATTCTCTGGCCTTTTCTTGAGTGTTCCATGAAATCCATGAAATCAGGTATGAATTGAGTAAGCTCAGCCCCTGCAGAAAATACATTCTCATTACCTGCAATTACAATAACGAAGACTTCTCTGTCATTCCATAGTTTATCAATAACTCCGTCAAGTTCCTTTAGAACATTTGTATTTAGGAGATTGTTTTTTCCGTTATTCAGCTCAATTCTTGCCACCTTTCCGGAAATTGTGACTTTGATAAGTTTCCCTACTTCATTTACCGAATTCTTAACATTCGATGAGTTCTTCAACCTACCATCCATCGCCTCCTTCATTCTACCCATCTCAATGGATTTGGCAGGTTTGAATATATCTGCGCCAAACTTTTCATATAACTGTGTCAGTTTATCCTTTACTTCCTTGTTAGAAAGACCTTTAGCTACAGAGACTGGACCAAATGGTCTATTCATTCCGAGACAGAATCCCTTTTCAATATCATCCGGGCTTGCAACACCTTCTTCTATGAGCTTTACTGCCTCATTGATTTCCAGACAGAACACATCCAAAAGTTCCACCTTTGAGGATGGATTTGCCTTAGGTATTTGCGCCTTTCCGTCTTTCCATTTGTAAAAGCCTTCCCCCGTTTTAATTCCCAGCTTTTTCTCTTTAACCATCTTCAAAGGTATGGTTGTGTTTCCATATGCACTGGAGAGAGTTTTGCTGTAGTAATCCAGAGAATGTAGTACTGTATCAATTCCTACATAATCCATAAGCTCATAAGGTCCCATGGGTAAAGCCTGGCTCTTCGCAAACGCATCAATGGACTCAGGTGAATCTACTTTTTTCTCCAGTAGAAGGATGAAATAAAGTGATTCAGGTGCACTGATCCTGTTTACAACAAATCCTGCAGTATCCTTTAGTACTTTTATTGGCTCCTTTCCTATTTTCTTCGAAAAGTTATACACTTCCTGAAAGTTCTCTTCAGATGATTTTTCCCCTCTTATAACTTCTACCAGTTTCATCATGACTGGTGGATTGAAGAAATGCATTCCAACCAGCCTCTCTGGTCTTTTCAGCATGCCTGCTATTTCAGTTATTCTTATATTTGAAGTATTGGTAGCCAGGACTGCATCTGGTTCCGCAAACTTTTCAACAGAATTGAAAACTTCTTCCTTTAGTTCCGGAATTTCAGGAACAGCTTCTATCACAAGCTGCGATCCCTTAAGAGATGGCTCCATTTCCTTATAGAACATGATTCTTTCCATCACAAGGTTCTGGTCCTCGCTCTTCATCCTCCCAGCCTTTACAAGTCTTGCTAGGCTTTTTTCTATGCCTGACTTTCCCTTATCCAGTGCTTCAGGATAACTATCAAACAGGTTTACCCTGAAACCTGCAGTGGCAATAACCTGAGCTATTCCGCTACCCATTAATCCTGATCCTATAACCGTAACCTGCTTAATTTCCATAGGATCACTTCCTGAGTTTCTTCACAAGACCCGTCATTTTTGTTGCGCTCATGAGATCTCCAGAAATCTTAATTTTTCCTGTCATGTATGACATTACAGGATCAATTGTGCCATTGAAAAGGCTCAATAACGTCTCTTCCTTTCCACTAATTGTTGCGGTAGGTGCTGAATCAGTTCCCATATTGAATGTTACTTCACCCTTGGTTACCTTGACATAATAGGCCTCACCATCTGTAGGGGCAAACTGGAATGTTTTTTCCATAGTGGCAATTTCTTTCTTTACATCCTCATCATTTCCATATTTATCTAACATTTGTTTTAAAACATCGCCTGAAGACATGGATTACAATGATACAGCATATTATATGTTTATTGGTATTATTTATATTGTTTGGGTATATAAAAAAAAGGATTATGGTGCCTGGGCTGCTGAAAATAGAACCTGATCGAGGAATATCTCTTCGGGTTGGGCTCCGATTATTGGCTCATCAATATTACTTATGGTTGTGTGTGGAATGCTTGAAACTGCTGCGGCTTCTGCCTCTTCTTCAAATTCGTATGATTCTACCATATCTCCAGTAATATTTGGGTTCACAAGGGCAAAATTGTGTGCCATTCTAACTGCTGAAGGGCAGTATGGGCAGGTTGGTGTTATAAACACTCTTATGCTGACCGGTTTTTCAATGGTTTTTAACTTATCAATTGTGCTTTCCCTGAGTTCTATCTTCCCAGTGGAGAATGTTTCTATATCTTCAATTATAGACCTGAATTCATAACCTGATGGAATCCCAAAGTATCTCACATTTCCATTCTGGAATCTGTCTGAAAATAGTATGACCACTGGAGCCTTTTCTATTTTATATTTCTTTGATTCCTCATCTCCAAGTTCATGTATCTCAACCTTAACCTTATCTGTTATTTCTGCTATCTCCCTCATTAGCTGTTCTGTATCGTTGCAGTACTGGCACGACTTATTATCATCCTTGAAGACCTTAATTGTAACTTCATCCACCATTGTGGTAGAAAACTGTTCTTTTAATTTTGTTCTATATTCATCATTTATTAATTGCATGTTTAATGCATTGTGATAAGTTATTAAAACATGTTTGTAAAAATTAAAATGTAAACTGGAAATATCCATAGTTGATGTATTTTAAATTTCACTTTAATCCATATAACATACCGCATTAAGCTAATAAATACAGACCCGTGAAAAATATAATAATATTTTTCACAACAGTCACATCTATCTGAATGAATTATTCATTAATTCCAGTAGTATAAAACATAACAATTTTAATCAAGATACTAATTTCCAAATATTGAAACTTTTAAAGATCAGGAAGATCACAGTTGGTCCACTGATGACGGACTGCTATATACTGTCAAATTCAGATGAATGTGTTATAGTTGATGCAGGAGGAAATCCTGAAAAGATAATAGAAGAAATTGAAAAGTTCAATCTGAAGCCAAAATTTATCATTGCCACACATGGTCACTTCGACCATTTTCTGGCAGCAAGAGAAATACAGAGGAAGTATGATATTCCATTTTATATCAACGAAAAGGATAAAGAAATGCTTCAATCAAAAGATTATTCGGCGGAGCATTTCATAAAGGGTTTAAAGGCAGAAATTCCCGACAGCATTATAACATTCAGTGATGGATTCGTATTCAAGGTTGGGAGTCACCAGTTGAAAATTATGGAAACTCCTGGGCACACACCTGGAAGTTCCTGTATAGTTGGAGACGGCTTCATACTCACCGGAGACACGTTATTCAGAATGTCCATAGGAAGAATGGATTTTGGAGGTAATGAAGAAGACATGATCAGAAGTCTGAAAAAACTTTCCCAGATGAAGGAGTCTACAAGAATATATCCGGGCCATGGTGATCCGAGTGATATACGTTATGAGCTGCTAAACAATTTTTATTTCCAGAATGTTGCAAACAAAAACAGTTTATATTGAATTCACGACGTGAGTATACAGACTGCAACTGTATTAAGATCAAACCACTGCAGTCCAGTTGTAAGTCATATTAAGAATAGTTAAATTAAAAATTTTGATAATTGTTGGTTCACTGTCTCTTATCAATTGGTACGTATTCAACATCCAGCTTGCCCACATAGTTATCCAGTGGTCTAAACAGTCTGTTATTCTCCCAGTATTCAAATAGGTGAGCTGTCCATCCAGCCATTCTAGATGCTGCGAATATTGGGGTAAACAGATCGGATGGAATGTCCATTGCTGTGTAAAGTGGACCAGAGAAAAAGTCTATATTTGGCCAAATCCCTTTTGTCTTACTGAGCTTTTCTTCCATCAGCTTTTCGGCTCTTATGGCAATTTCAAGCAATTTCTCTATCTGTGGATCAGTGGTAGTTTTCATGAAGGACTGAAGATATTTGTATACAACCTTTGCCCTTGGATCATAGGCCTTGTAAACCCTGTGTCCAAATCCCATAATTCTCTGTTTTCCAGCCAGTGCATCTTCAATATATTTTTCAGTATTATCAGGTTCTCCTATGGCCTTCATCATGTTCAGTGCTGCTTCATCTGCACCACCATGGAGAGGACCCCTGAGCGTTGCTATTCCTGCTACAACTGCTGAGTATGTATCAGCCAGTGTTGATCCTGTAACAAGAGTTGAAAATGTAGAAGCGTTACTGCCATGTTCTGCGTGAAGTATGAACATCAGATCAATTAGCTTTGCAGATTCCTTGTCCGGTCTCTTGCCTGTTAACATATATAAAAAGTTTGATGAATGGGAGAGTGACCTGTCCGGTTCAACGAAGCCTTTTCCTCTCATGGTTCTTCCTATCATTGCAATAATGGTGGGCAGTTTAGCAATAAGTTTTACTGCCCGTTCAAGATTGGCTTCCTTGCTCCTGTCACTCATATCATCATCGTATGTAGATAGGGCTGAAACACATGTTCTAAGAACGTCATTGGGATGAGCTTTACCAGAATACATCTTTATGATCTCCTTAATTTCGCTGGAGACCTCTCTCTCATCCTTTAATCTTGCATCAAAGACATCCATTTCGTGTCTGTTTGGCAGATGTCCATAGAGGAGTAGGAAAGCAACTTCCTCATAATTTGATTTATCTGCTAGAACCTCAATAGGATATCCCCTATACCATAATTTTCCATTAGTTCCATCGATCTTACAGAGTGTTGTATCAGCAATAAAAATACCTTCTAGTCCTTTACTGATTGTAACTTTTTCGTCTGTCATATCCCTATATATCAAAAATATACTTATTTGTTTGTTAAGGTTTAATACTCAGTATAAGCCACATAATAAAAAATTAATTCTGGTTGAATTTCTATTGGGTTTTCATTTCCACAGGTTCAAAAGTTCATCCTTTGAAATGACATTGAACATAAGTTCCATATTTTTCAGTGATCTCTCATGGGCCTCTCTGTTCCCTGAAGAAACTGCGTCCTTTATCACAACATTATAAAAGCCTCTGTTGGAGCCATCTCTCACACTGGATTCCACACCAATTTCGGTGGCAATTCCTGTATAAATAAGGGTCTCTATTCCTGCATTTCTCATCATCATCTCAAAATTTGTTCCTATAAATATGCTTGCGGTGTTCTTGTTTAATACAATATCTGAGTCTTCAGGCTTAATAGTAAGTTCAAACATACTTTTATCCATTTCCTTTGGAAATCCACCTCTTGCAAGTCTCGGGGCAGATTCAAATTTTTCCGGCAGAGGTGTTATCTTCGTAAAAATTACAGGTATTTCAAGTTCATGTGCCCTTTTTATTAGTTCAGTGTTATTTTTAATGAATTCCTCTTTGTTGAATATTCTACCCACAAGCATATTCTGAACATCCCATATTATCAGGGCTGAATGCTCTGGTTTTACTACCCCTCTTATATCTTTGTATATTTCTCCTTTAACCATATTTTTGTATGTTTAGAACATATTTACTTTTTTCCTGTTTTCTTATGTACTGAACTAATTATGGTTGCAAACATACACAGAACTTAGTGAAATAAGTTTTGAAATGCACAATTCAGTAAAGATTAATTGCACCAGTATACTACAGTGCCTATGGGTATTGTTTCAGAAGGGAAGCCTTATCCCCTCGGATCAACTCTTACGAACGATGGAGTAAATTTTGCAATATATTCTGAAGACGCCGAATCAATTGAACTTGCACTTTTTAAACCCTCTGATTTGAAGTGTCCAAATGAAACCATTTCGATGAAAGAAGTGGATGCACACGTCTGGCACTGTGAGGTTTCTGGTATAAAAGAGGGACAATTGTATGGCTACTATGTGGGTGGTCCATTCGATCCATCTCAAGGTCTAAGATTCAACAAGAACAAACTGCTTATAGATCCATACGCAAAGTCACTTAATTCCAAAATAAACTGGGATGACAGCATATTTCCCTATGATATAATGTACGGTTCATCTGTTAACAATGAGGATGATACTGAATTCATGCCAAAGTCAATGGTTGTCAATGATCTTTACGACTGGCAGGATGTAAGAAAGCCTGAAAGGAGATGGAATGATACCATAATCTATGAAACGCATGTAAAAAGCATTACACAGATGAAAGAAGATCTTGATAAGAATATCAGGGGTACCTATTCAGCGCTTGGCTCCTCAAAGGTGATCAACTATCTTAAGGACCTGGGAATAACTGCAGTTGAACTCATGCCGGTGCAACAGCACGTAGACGATAAGGTACTGGTAGATAGGGGACTGACAAATTACTGGGGCTATAATACCATAGCATATTTTGCCCCTGATCTGAGGTATTCAACAAGCCATGATAATCAGATAAAGGAATTCAAGGATATGGTTTTTAATCTTCACTCCAATGGCATTGAGGTAATACTCGATGTGGTTTATAATCATACGGCCGAGGGAAACCATATGGGTCCACTGCTTTCATTTAGAGGTATAGATAATAGAACATACTATTTTCTAGACCCATCTGATCCATCCAAATATGTTGATTTTACCGGAACCGGAAACAGTCTAAACGTAAGCAATCCTCAGGTTTTACAGATGATCATGGATAGCCTGAGATACTGGGCAATAGAGATGCAAATAGATGGATTCAGGTTTGATCTGGCTTCAACACTTGCAAGAAACCTTTACAGCATAAACATGCTTTCCCCATTCATGAACGTGATCCATCAGGATCCAGTACTTTCAAGACTTAAATTAATTGCTGAACCGTGGGATATAGGACCAGGTGGATATCAGGTAGGGAATTTTCCTCCAAAATGGAGTGAATGGAATGGTAAATACAGGGACTCCCTAAGGAAATACTGGAGAGGAGACGATGGAATGATTGGGGAATTTGCCACAAGAATATCAGGCTCACCCGACCTTTATGATGACGGTGGCAAGAGACCGCATTCCAGCATAAATTTTGTAACATGTCATGATGGATTTACCCTCATGGATCTGGTTTCATATAACACAAAGCATAACGAAGCAAATACTGAGGGATTTGAAGGTGGGATAGATGAAAATTACAGCTTTAATTATGGCGTAGAGGGGAGAACAGACGATAAGAAGATTATGGGACTGAGATACAGGAGCATCAAGAATTTCTTTCTCTCACTTTTTGTTTCACAGGGAACTCCCATGATACTTGGTGGAGATGAAATAGGACGAACACAGCAGGGAAATAACAATGCATACTGTCAGGATAATGAAATCAGCTGGTATGACTGGAATATGGATGAAGATAAGCAGAATCTTTACAAATTCGTTAAGAAAGCCATAGCTTTAAGGCGATCAAACCCCGTTCTTGCCAGAAAGAATTTTTTCAGAGGGGATCTTGTAGCTGGGACAGAAATGAAGGATGTTGTCTGGCTTGACAAAAACCTTGAGGAACTTAAAATTGAAGATTGGAAGAATCCATCACTTAAGCATCTTATGGTATGGATAAATGGGGAATACACGAGTGAGGTAGAATATTCTTACAGGAAGATTACAGGTGGTGATCTTTTACTGCTGTTCAATTCATCGGATAGCGATATCATGTTCAAGCTTCCAAATGATACTAAAAAATGGGAACTCTATCTGGATACAAACATCTTGAACATGGACACACTTCCAATAAGGCTTGATTCACCGCAATACCTTCTGAAGGCAAGGGGTTCAGCCATTTTGAGAGAGATAGTTTAGTAAAACAGTATTAACCTGTGTTTCTTATTCTCAACCTGTTTAGAAACGAAAAAAGCCACTGAATTTTTCCATTGTGCCTCTTCCTCGAAACAATTTTATAGGCCACATCACCGATTCCAGATATCTTTAACAGGAACAAGGCAGGCAAAAGAGGAAACAGAATCGTCACTTTCCCTGTAAGGTTGAAAATTGCATCAAATCCTATGTCAGTATTTCTATTCTCATCTTTTAGAATTAATTCATTTGAATTTTGGAAAGGTGTGCCAGTCATAGGAATTGTTTCAATGCCACTTCCCCTGATCAGATCGGTTGAAAATCTACATAGCTCGCATCGATCATCATAAAAAATTTTTGTAACATGTATTTCTGGATGCAGCGAGTTTTTCTGTTTATTTTCAGATTTCATTAATATCTATTTCATTTCTCTGGGCTTCGGAATAGTATAATCTCCCCTGTCTCCACTATAATAGTTGAAGTTTGCTCCGCATTTGGGACAGGTATACCTTGTTACCATGTATGAATTGAAAGTCCATTGTTTATTCTCCTTTATTCCATCAGTATTACCACATACCGGGCATTTCATGAAATAACATGGTATTCTTCCTTAAAATTTTTGCCAGAATCTTGATAGTACTATTTTTCAAAAATCCAAAATTTTCTAATAATGGTAGCTTTTAGTGCAATCTTATTCAGGAATTTCACTTCAGCTAGTTGTCGGTAAAATTTAAAATTGCAGTCTTCCATTACCTATCTGGTAAGTCTATTGGAAAAGTGTGTATTTTGCAGTAATGTTGTAACGGGAAAAGATGCTCACATATTTTACAGAACCAGTACTGTTATAGGATTCATGGACAAATATCCTGTAGAAGAAGGACATGTGCTTATAATTCCCAGTAAACATTATGAAAACATCTTTGACATAGATAGTGAAGTGTACCTGGAGATTCAACAGGCCGCAAAAAAAATTGCGTCAGTTCTTAGAGATGTATTCGAAGCAGATGGAATTAACATAGGCCAGAACAATGGAGAGTGCGCAAGACAGATGGTAATGCACTATCACCTTCACATAATTCCAAGGCACTGTGGAAGGGAAATTGGCTGGAACAGGTTGCAACAGTCAGAGGAAGAGTTAGAAAATGATTGTAGAAGAATAGAAAAGAGATTAAATGAGATTAATAATATAGATTAACATAATAGGATGGGAGGAAATTAAAATGTACAGTTTGGATGAATTATACAATAAGGCATTACAGTTAAAGAATAAGGGAATGTCAGATAAGGAAATTTCCACAGAATTACATCTCTCGGTTAATACTGTCACATGGCTTCTGGCCAGAGACTTTACGAAGCAGAAGAACGTTCAGGACGTGAAGATAGGCTGGAGAAGTGTTGGCGTCTATGGGAACAGGATAGCAAATCTATCACAGATAATGCTGGATATAATTGAGGAGGAATCTGCAGATGGAGATTATGAGACCGACTCTATACTAGGAATCACGGTTAACGGGATACCCTACGCAACCATGATTTCCTATTTCCTTGACAAGGAACTGATTATATACAAGCCCCACCCCTCAAGAAAGGATGGCTATTTCAGCAGTAACTTCGCATCAGTCAAGGGTAAGAAAATAATTGTAATAGACGATGTATGCAGTACCGGCGAAACCCTGAGAAGAACAATCAAGGATATAAGGGAAGAAGGTGGAGAAGTAAAACTTGCCATAGTGATAGCATCTAAAATGCAGGAAGATGAAATCGATGGGGTAAGGCTGAGGTCTTTATTCAGGGCATCTTTAATCGGAAAAGAATGATTTAAATGTACTGGGGTCAATCATTAATTCATGAACTAAAAGGAAAGCAGAAGGTTTCTACCGGAATATCTCCATCGGGTCCAATTCATCTGGGAAATCTTAGAGAAATTCTAACAGGGGATATAATATACAAGAGTCTTCTGATGGATGGTAAGGAATCTGAATTCATATATCTGGCAGATGACATAGATCCATTGCGAAAGGTATATCCGTTTCTTCCCGAATCATATAAAGAGCATGTGGGCAAACCACTCNNNNATATACCGGCTCCCAGTGGAGATGGTACCTATTCAGAATTCTATCTTAACCCCTTTCTGAAAGCCCTGAAGTCNNTGGATGTTAAGCCTCAGGTNNNAAAAACCGGAGAACTTTACAGAGACGGCAAGTTTGGAGAAATCATAGAGAAGGTCATAGAAAAGAAGGATGAAATAAGGAANNNACTGGANANNATATCTGGAAGGGAANNNGAACCAGAATGGTTTCCATACAATCCAAAGTGTTCAGTTTGTNGAAGGATTAACTCAACCACTGTTACAGGTTATAGTGACACCAAAGTTTCGTATTCCTGCAAATGCGGAAGCAATGGTGAAAGTGATATATATCACGATGATGGCAAACTTCCATGGAGGATCGAATGGCCTGCAAAGTGGAAAATATTAAAGGTTACAATAGAACCATTCGGGAAAGATCACGGAACAGTAGGGGGATCATATGACACTGGAAAGGAAATTGTGGAAAAGATTTTTGAATATCCGGCACCATTGCCACTTATTTATGAAAGGATATTACTTAAGGGAAAGGGAGCAATGCATTCTTCCACAGGGGTAAACATACCAGCCCAGGAAATACTCAGTTTTGCACCTCCTGAGATTGTTAGGTATATCATGGCGAGGGTCCCGGCAACTAGGCATATAGAATTTGATCCGGCACTTGGCTTCCTCTCAACAATGGATGAATTCGAGCGTCTGATGAAAATGGAGCAGGAGAAAAACACAACTGAAGAACAGCACTGGATAGCAACTCTATCAAAGGCAGGTAGACCTTATGAAACAGTTCCTGATTACAGGCATCTGACCACACTGGTGCAAATATACAGCTCAGAGGAGAGAATAGGGGAAATACTCAGATCTGAGGGAAAGGATCAGGATCCAGATATACTTAAAGAAACAATTGACATGGCAAGAATCTGGGTACATAACTATGCTCCCGAAGCTTCTAAATTTTCCCTAAAGAATACAGATGATCCAGTAAGTATTAATGAGGATGAGAGAAAAATGTTATGTGATTTCAACAGTAAACTAGGCACACTGGATTCATGGGAGCCGGAAAAAATCCATGAATGTGCAAGGGAATCAATTGGTAATTCAGGTATGCAGCCGGCGGATGGATTCAAGGTGATTTACAGGGTACTTATAGGTAATGAAAGAGGACCGAGACTTGGATTCTTTCTGTCAGTAATTCCAAGAGAAAGGGTGCTGGCAAGATTTAAAACAATTTGTGGTGATTGATTTGAGTGGAAAAATTGTAATCAACTGTGCGTTACCCTATGCCAACAGTTCCATTCATATTGGTCATCTTGCAGGGGCATACCTGCCTGGGGACATATTTCATAGATTCATAAAGATGTCAGGGAGGGATAGCATCTTTATCTGTGGAACGGATGAATATGGAACACCCATAGCACTGAAGGCCGAAAAAGAGAAAAAAACACCAGAAGAGATAGTCAATAAGTATTATGCTGAATTTGTAGAAACGTTCAGCAACGTTGATATAAAATTTGATTACTTTGGGAGAACAACAAGCAAAACTCATGAAACGTTTGTACAGGATTTCTTTGAGGATCTTGAAAAAAAGGGTTATTTGGAAAGAAGAATGATGGAATCTGCATACTGTCCAAGGGAAAAGAGGTTTCTCCCTGACAGGTATGTCAATGGGAAATGCCCAAGGTGTGGATATGAATATGCCAGAGGGGATCAGTGTGATGAATGTGGGAGGACTAATGATCCAAGAGATCTCATAAATCCTACCTGTGCCATCTGTGGTGGACCGGCAGAATTCAGGGAGACAGCTCATATATTCTTCAAGATATCTGAGTTTTCAGATTTTCTCAAAGAGTGGCTGCAATCCAAGAATGAATGGCGGTCAAATGTAACATCTTTCCCATTAAATATCATAGAAAGTGGTCTTAGAGATAGGGCCATTACAAGGGATATGGAATGGGGTGTAAAGTTAAAGGAAAATGAAATGGAAGGTAAGAGGATTTATGTGTGGTTCGAGGCTCTACTGGGTTATCTTTCCAATGCTATGGAATACTCGGAACTTTCTGGAAACAGTGAGTTATGGAAAGAATATTATGATGACGGGGAAACTTATTACTTTCTGGGAAAGGACAACATATTCTTTCATACCATATTTCTTCCAGCAATGCATAAAGCCTCTGGAAAATACCCTCTTCCCTACAGAGTCACAGGAAATGAGTACCTTAGATTCAAGGGACAGAAATTTTCAAAATCAAGGGGTATAGGGTACACAGTAAATGATGTACTGCAAATGGTTGATAAGGATTCTCTCAGATATTACATATCATCAATCCTACCGGAAACATCCGACTCTGATTTTTCACTTGAGGAAATGAAGGAAAAGGTGAATTCAGAATTGAGTGGAAAGTATGGAAATCTTGTAAACAGGGTAGTAACCTTTGCCAAAAATAAAAACGTTCTTCCAATTAAGGGAGAGTCAGATCATTCAGACATAGAATTAATTGTACAAATGGACAAATTCAGGGAAAATTACAGTGAACTGATGGGAAGAATAGAATTCAGAAAGGCTCTCAACCTGTGGCTCGAGAATGTGAAAGTTGTAAACACCTACTTCAACGATTCAAAGCCGTGGGATCTGATAAAAACCGACAGGAAAATGACCGAATCAAAACTATGGCACACACTTAAGGCTGTGGAATATCTAACTCTTGCCATATACCCATTCGTCCCATCTGGGGCTGACAGGGCGTGGTTATCCATACACGGTACATCAATTGAGAACGCGTCAATGTCACATCTTGCTGAAACATGCGAATTCAAGCCATCGGAAAGTGCAATCATATTCAAGAAGCTTGAAATTGAGGAGGAACCTGAGAACCAGATGAATCTAATCGTAGGAAGGATTGTATTCGCTGAATTCCATCCGAATGCAGATTCACTGTTACATCTGAAGGTAAGCCTTGGTGATCATGAGATAGACCTCGTTGCAGGAATAAGAAATTATTATACGCTGGAGGAACTGAAAAATAAGAAAATAATAGTGGTCGAGAATCTGAAACATGCTAAAATTAGAGGTATAGAGTCTCAGGGGATGCTACTGGCAGCACAGGATTCAAAGGGTGCACATTTACTGACAACTGACGAAAATGAGGGAACTAAAGTAACAGTTGGAGACATTCAATGTAACACTGAAAAGAAAATCGATCTTGACATCCTGAAGACTTACGAAATGAGGGTTGACGAGATCAACGGAAAAATGGTACCAACAGCCATGATGGGAAGAAACAGGTTACACCTGATGGCAAACGGCAAGGATGTTAATATAGACGGAAATGTAGAACAAAAATCTATTATCAGATAAAAATATTATTTTATTGTTATTGGTATAACATTGTTGTCATATTCAAGTATAGCTATGTCAACAGGATCAATCATGATCTTTGGGACGTCAATAATAACCGGGGCCCCCATTGATATCTGCAGGGATCTGGCACCTATAATTCTTGCTTTCTCAAATTTTGTGTGCTTCATATAAACCAGTGTGCCATCAGGTAATTTAAATCCATATAATAGCTTTTGTCTTAAATAGGTATTGTTTCAAGTTTTCTGTTTTTAGCTGGTAGCTATGGTGGTAATAAAAACTATTAAGATATATTTCATTCAATTTCATGGAATTAATCCGTCCTGCAACGATTTCTGATTCTGAGAAAATTAAAGATATAGCCTCAAGGGCTGGTTATATAGACTACATAAGTGACAATATCGAACGAATGCTTAAGGACGGAGGAATGTATGTTTATGAGTATGGAGACGTAAAAGGTTTCGCTCAGGCTGGGTTCAGGAAAATCTGCTGGATAAGTGCTATAAGGGTAGACCCAGAATACCGGAGACACGGCGTAGCTGAAAAACTGATAAGGAAGATTGAAGAGGAGGGAAAGGAAAGAAAGTGCAGGGCCTATGGAGCACTGGTTGCAGAGGATAATATAGCCTCTAGATCAATGTTCAGGAAACTTGGTTATGTGGAAATTGAACAGTATATTTCATTTATGTGTGAGCCGCTCAGTCTAACAGAGATTCACGACTTTGATCTAAGGGAAAGGAATTATTTAATGGACTGGGAGATCTGGGATAAAAACGAAATGATAGAGAATTTTCCAGATCTAAAAGTTATGAAAGATTCAAAGGGAAATGAATATGTCAAAAGTTCAGAGTCCTATCAAATGATAAAATTGGTATCAAAGCCGGATTACTCAGAAGGTGGAGCATTTCTTTCCATAAACAAGAGATTGTTGAATGATGGAATCATCAAGGAAATGAAAGACACCGATTCCTGGACATTTATATATTATGGAAAAGATATATGAGTTTTTATTTCTGTCTATCTGAACTATATTGATTATTATGCTGAAGAAATATAAAAAATAGGCCTTTGAGCGATCTTTGCAGAAATTGATAACGATCTTCTCTTTCCCTAAACCTAATTTATAGTCATATCTATTTATGGCGCCTTGCCCTAAACATTTTGAATTGATAAGGAAGCATAAAACTTATAACCATGTTATAACATACCATCTAATGGAAAATAATGAAAATGTAAATCCCACTGTATCTGGGGAAGACAAGAAACTTAAAAAAGAATTGAGTTTTGTGCAGTTACTCTTCCTTTCTGTTGGAGGGATTATAGGTTCTGGGTGGCTCTTTGGAGTAAATGCAGGAGCGGCAACTGCTGGTCCCGCAGTAACTCTTTCGTGGCTTATAGGAGGTGTGATGGTCATTTTTATCGCGCTGACTTATTCCGAGCTGGCTGCAATGATACCAAGGAGTGGTGGTATAGTTCGATATCCACACATGACACATGGTAGTTACACAGGTTACATTTTAGGATGGGCATATCTGCTTTCGGCTGTTACAGTTCCATCCATAGAAGCAGTAGCTGCAGTAACATATATCTCAGGGCTAAAGGGTCTGGGATTCATGTCCTATTCGGGAACGACCGTACTAGGTTCCTTTACATCGCTGACAGTATATGGTGTCATAATTGCAGTTTTGCTTATGATAGGTTTCTTCTTCCTAAACTATTTCGGGATAAAATTCCTAGGAAGGTGGAATGAATATTTTGTTTATTGGAAACTTGTCATACCAACAATAACATTTATCCTGCTGTTCTTTATGTTTCGTGCAAGCAATTTCACGGCGCTTGCTGGAGGGTTCAACGCAATTGGCACACCATTCATTTTCACTGCTATACCTGGAGCGGGTATAGTCTTCTCATATTTGGGATTCAGACAGGCACTGGATTATGGTGGTGAGGCAAAGAATCCTCAAAGAGATATACCAAGGGCATTGATACTTTCAGTAGTGATAGGAATAGTAGTTTATGAAATCCTTCAGTTAGTATACATTGGAGCAATAAGAGTATCAGTAGCTGATCTTACAACGTTCTCATGGTCAGGATTAACGGTTTCATCATATGCATCATCGCCCTTCTATCACGTATTTGAAACAGCTGGTATTGCAGGATTCGGGGCATGGGGCTCAGTATTGCTGGTAGATGCAGTCATATCACCATCTGGAACAGGATGGATCTACCTTGGAACATCCACAAGAACAATTTACGGACTGGCAACTGACAGGTATTTCCCTCCTAATGTCATGAAAGTCAATAAGAAGAGCGGAGTACCCATGATACCATTGATACTCTCTACAATTATAGGAATTATATTCATAGCTCCCTTCCCGTCATGGTATATTTTAGTAGGGTTCATATCAAGCGCAACAGTCTTCACCTACATAATGGGAGGCGTCAGCCTGAGAGTGCTGAGAAACACCGCAAAAAATGTGCAGAGACCATACAAACTACCTTATAGCAAGGTTCTTTCAATTATTGCCTTCGTTAGTGCAACTTTAATAGTATACTGGTCAGGATATATCACTTTATCAATATTGATAATGCTGATACTGGGAGGAATACCAATTTACCTGATTTACTATGGAACATATAAGCTTGGAATTTCATTAGGCAAGACAATAACAAGTGGAATCATATACTGGATAATAATTGGAATTTCTTTCTATCTGGTATATTATGATATAATAATACCCGCCGTATCGAACATTACTGCATCAACACCAATAGCTGCTCCAGACTCAGTTTTCTACTACTTCATCGCTGTATATGTAATGATAGTAATATCAACAATTGTTCTGACTTTCCTTATCCATCACTGGGCTAAGGATGAAAACAAGAAGGAAATAAAATCAGGCTGGTGGTTAATTTATTTCGTGCTTTTCATCTTTGGGTTCTCCTATCTAGGTGCGTTTGGACCCTATGTTTCGCCTATTGCGGTAGCAGGTCAGTCATTCCCATACGTTCCCCTGCTTTTGTTCCCATACGACACATTCATAGTAATAGTAGTGGCCATAGCGTTCTTCTTCCTCGCTGTAAGATCTGGATATTCTGAAGACGATGTGCAGTCAATACTCGCAGACCAGGGAGTTCCTCTCAGTACACTGGAAGATTGAAGGGAACAATTTTTAACCAACAAATTACCATTTTTTTACATTTTTCAAAATCGTTATATACTCCGTTACTATACACAGAATTACGCACAAGCCTGAAAATAAAACCAATATAGGCGTATATGGTGAAAGAGAAATATCTCAACGTGATCCATTGATTCATAATTGGTTAAAGATGAAGTTGTGAATTGCTATCACAACCGAGATGAGATAATGGTGCAAATTGTGGCTCGCCAATTTCCAAATTTAATAATAATTGTACGGCAATTGGATTAACTCCGGTTGATCCTGCCGGCGGCTACTGCTATCAGGTTTCGACTAAGCCATGCGAGTCAAGGGGTCGTAAGACACCGGCGTACTGCTCAGTAACACGCGGACAATCTACCCCCAGGTGGGGGATAACCTCGGGAAACTGAGGCTAATACCCCATAGTTGTCATGTGCTGGAATGCTTTGACGATGAAAGAATTTCGCCTGAGGATGAGTCTGCGGCCTATCAGGTAGTATGTGGTGTAAAGGACCACATAGCCTAAGACGGGTACGGGCCTTGAAAGAGGGAGCCCGGAGATGGACTCTGAGACACTAGTCCAGGCCCCTACGGGGCGCAGCAGGCGGCGAAAACTGTGCAATGCGCGCAAGCGCGACACGGGAAGCCTGAGTGCCTTAACTATGTTAAGGCTTTTCTTGAT
>ACXJ01012236.1_pt1 | contig 19017 bp, 18 predicted proteins | sample 870861 | NCBI WGS metagenome assembly ACXJ01 (sample SAMN02954270, study PRJNA29437) | mine drainage metagenome | biome: terrestrial; feature: Richmond mine; material: biofilm; isolation source: combined biofilm from UBA (pink subaerial biofilm) and UBA BS (thick... ... | reverse complement strand
TTTGACCAGTTCTGCACACTTGTATATCTCACATCTGAATCTTTTTGTGCATATATCTCAACAATTGCGCTGTGAAGTGAATCCTTGTCCCATCTGGGTGCTGTGCATCCTTCGATGTAATGAACCTTGGAACCTTCATCTCCTACAACTATGGTGTGTTCGAATTGTCCAGTGCTTTCATTGTTCATTCTGAAGTATGTCTGCAGAGGCATATCTATATGAACGCCCTTGGGCACATACAGGAATGATCCTCCACTCCATACTGCTCCATTAAGTGCTGCAAACTTATTATCAGTGAATGGAACTGCCTTGCAGAAATAGTCCTTTACAAGGTCCGGATGGTTCTTTACAGCCGAATCAAGATCCATGAAAACAACTCCCTTATCTTCCCATACCTTTTTCAGTGAATGATACACACCCTCGCTTTCGTACTGTGCAACTGATCCTGCAAGATATTTTTGCTCCATTTCTGGTATTCCCAGTTTCTGGAATGTATCCTTTATCTGATCTGGCACATCATCCCAGTTCTGGGATGTTCTCTCATCTGGTCTGTTATAGTATGTGGTGTTTTCCCAGTCTATGCCGGACAAATCAGGTCCCCATGTTGGCATGGGCTTCGATTGAAATATTTCTAATGCTTTCAGTCTCATCCTTCTCATCCAGTCTGGTTCTTTCTTAATCTCTGAAATCTCCTCTACTACAGACTTATTCAGTCCCTTTCCTGTGGAATAAACAGGGCTGAATTTATCATGAAATTCCCAGTCTGAAGCCTTGGAACCTTTCAAACTTTCAACTAATCTTTCTATTTCTTCTTCCTTTGTTAACTCAACTTCCATCTTTATCACTCCTTTATCCAATCGTAACCTTCTTCCTCTATCTTAAGGGCAAGGTTCTTGTCTCCATTCCTGACAACCTTTCCATCCACCAGTATGTGAACGAAATCTGGGTCAATATTCTTTAAAATTCTCTGATAGTGCGTTATGATCAGGAAACCAACCTCTTTGCTGTGGTATTTTATTATCTCCTCTGCAACGAGCCTAAGTGCATCAACATCCAGACCAGAATCTATTTCATCGAGTACCACTATCTTTGGTTTGAGGATTGCCATCTGCAGTATTTCGAATCTCTTTCTTTCTCCTCCAGAAAATCCGTCATTAACGGATCTTGACATGAAAGACTCATCCAAACCTACAAGTTTCAGGTGTTCCTTTACCCTGTTGAAGAATTCTGTGACTGTCACCTTATCTTCAGGATGCAGCTGTTTGTATGCTGTTCGAAGGAATGAAGAAATTTTTACGCCCGGGATAGAGATCGGGCTCTGGAAAGCAAGAAACAGTCCAGCCCTGGCCCTCTCTTCAGGTGTTTTATCTGTAAGATCTTTACCGTCCAGTATAATTGATCCGCCTTCTATAACATAGTTCGGGTGGCCTATGAGAACATTTCCCAATGTGCTCTTACCTGCTCCATTAGGTCCCATCAATGCATGGATTTCTCCTCCCTTAACATCAATATCAACCCCTTTCAGGATCTTTTTTCCCTCCACACTGGCAGAGAGATTGCTAATTTTCAGCTCAACCATAATACTAAATTGGTTTAACCTATTTAAACACTTACTTATGTTTAAAGTCAATAAACTTAATATAAGTAATTTAACTACTCTATATATGGAAAATGAACTTGCAGTAAGTCCTCTCCTTGGAAAGGTAAAAACAAGTATTCTCATGATTCTGAGAATGGGGAGAAAAGCATGGCTTATCTTGCAGATACACTGGATATGAATAAAACTGCTGTAAAAGAACACATGGATACACTGGAAAAGATGGGCTATGTAAAGCCCTTCTTCAAGAAGGAAGGTACTGGAAGACCTTCCAAATACTATGAGATCAGTCAATCTGGCATGGAACTATTTCCAAAGAAATATTCAGAACTCATGGCTACATTTCTCGATGAATTCAGGAATGAATTCGGTGAGATGAAACTGAACCTTCTTCTTGGGCATGTTGCAGATAGATTAATGGAAAAAGCTGGTTTTAAGAATTCTGAAGGTACTCTTGATGGTAGGGAAAAGAAAATTCAAAGACTGCAGAGTTTTGTTAACGCTCTAAATAAACTTGGATATTATGCAAAAATGGAAGTTGACGGGGAAACTGTCAGGATCATAAGGCATAACTGTATATTCTATGAAATGGCCAAGAACAATGGAAAGGTAATATGCGACGTTCTTGGAAAGGACATTATTCAAAGATCAGGAGAAAATAATTTTACCCTGGTTGAAAAGTTCTCCGACGGAGGCAACAAGTGTATAGTTGAAGTTGACCTCAATCAGATTGACTGATTCTTAAAATTTTTAAACATATCTGCAACCGTGGCCTTCAGGTCGTATTCTGGCTTGAAATTCCAATCCTTTACGGCATCTTCTGTGTTTATAGAATAGGGCCATGTGTCCGCTATTTTCTGCCTGAAATCAGGATTATATTTTACATTGAAGTCCGGGTTAAGTTTTCTAACTTCTTCCTCCAATTCCTTTGGTGAAAAGCTGTATGCCATCACATTATAGGATGTTCTTATTCTTATGCTCTCCTGTGGTGATGTCATCATCCGAAGTGTTGCCTTCATTGCATCTGGCATGTAGAGCATTGGCAATTTTGTCTCCTCCTTCAGATAGCATTCGTAAAGGTTGCCCTGGGCTGCGTTCTTTATCATGTCCACAGCATAATCTGTGGTACCGGCTGTTGGAGCTACCTTATAGCTAAGGAGTCCAGGATATCTTAGACTCCTGACATCGAGATTATACTTGTTGAAATAATACTGTGACAGCATTTCCGTTGTAAATTTTGTTATGCCATACATTGTTGTGGGAATTGAGTTGTGTCTAATTGGGGCGCTCTCTTTCTGAACCTCTGGACCATAGACGCCAATTGTTGAAGGAATGAATACTTTTTTTACGTCTCTTGTAACACAGGCATTCAGTACATTTACTGTACCTGTTAAATTTACATTGTAGGCAAGGTATGGGTCTTTTTCACCAGTTGCAGACAGGATTGATGCCAGATGGTATACCTCATCTATATTCCTATTCCTGATTATATTATCCACTGCTTCCCTATCCCTAACATCCAGAAATTCATAATTGATCCTGCTATTTTCCCTAATTTTTGGTTCCTTCTGTACATCAGTTGCGTATATGGTTCCTCCATAGCTCGCCAGTAGATAATCAATTAATTCAGAACCTACCTGCCCCAGAGAACCTGTGATCAAAATGTTGGTCATGTTATGTATATTGATTATAGGTTAAAAAATATAATCTTATGCTTATACCTTTATTAAGTTGTAATGTGGATACTCGTCAAACCAAACTACAGGAGATGATAAAATTTATCTTGACCTAGCCTTCCTTACGTACATTCTCTGGATTACGCTGCCTGCAATCAGACTTACAATAAATACCACAAAAACAAGAATATTGAACAAAATATCATTGGTTATATAACCAAAATACCCAAGAATGTACAATACTGCATATCCAAGCATCAGAATTATTAGACCCATGAATCGTATGTATATTGGAATTGATGTACGCACCTGCATGTATGGATTCTGAAGGGCTGCACCACTGGTACCACCCATTATAAATGAAAGCTGATTAAGAACTCTCCTTTTGTCTCTTGATTCTGGACACATTGGATCTGTTAATGCATTTTTTGCATCTTCCAGCAGCTGATTTGCCTTGTCCTTTTCACCCTTTCTATTATAAAGAGTGGCAAGCTCTATTTCCATCCTTGCAAGACTTGCGCAATTGGATATGGGCATCATTTTTTCGTAATCTACCTGATTCTGAAGATTTTGAATCTTTTCATCCATTGCTTCCAATTAATCCAACCCCTTTAAATTAAATCCTTATTTCCATAATTCATTTATAGTCTTGCCATTTTAATGTATTTGTCTATCAGCCACCAGAGAAATGTCTGGGAAGACCTTATTTCCCTCAAAATTAAGGTTTTCTGTAAAGAATATTTTTCATACTTCTATCCCATGCTTTATTTCTTTAAATTTTATAGGCAATCTGTCATATAGATATGTGAAAGATAAGGAAAGCTCTGTTGATATCTATGCATTTGTTAATAACAAAAGAAAGGATCTTCAGGACAGCTTTGTAAAGAAGATATATGATCTTGGTGGTGGAAAATTTATCTTCCAGATTCACAGTCCAACACTAAAGAAAGGTTCATTTTATATTGACGTGAAGAAGGGAATTTGTCTTATGGATGCCGAAAGAGGGCAGGATGCTGGGAATCTTGCAATGTTTCTCAGAAAGAAATTCATGGATAAGAAAATCAAGGCTATTTACCAGATAAATTTTGACAGGGTAGTCAGAGTGGATTTTTACAACGGTTCATCCTTCGTGATGGAACTCTTCAGAGATGGAAATCTGATAGTTTTGCAGGATGATGTAATTGAATATGCGCTTAATCCAAGGGAATGGAAAAACAGAAAAATAATAAGGAATGAAAAATACATTCCACCATCTCTGGTTGATCCCCTATCATTAAAATCTGAAAATAAGATTGAAATACTTGAGAAGAGCAAGGCATCAATTGTTCAAACTATGGCAACAAGATTCAACCTTGGAGGTGAATTATCCGAGGAGATTCTAAATAGAGCAGGAATTGATAAGAATCTTGATGCAAAGCAGTGTACAGATTTGATCGGGCAAATTGATGAAAAACTCAATGAGTGCCTTCGTGAGACTGAAGAAAATAAGGGATATTTCTACGAAGAAGAACAGCTTGTAAGCCCAATAAGATTGACGTTTCTTAACAGAGAACCTGACAGGATAATGGAGGATTTCAACGATTCCCTGCAAATGATGATGGAAACTGAAATAAAGGATACACCAGAGAATTTAAGAATTAGGAGAATTGTTGAGAATCAGGAAAAAACCATTGAGGAATACAGGAAGGCTTCTGAAACAAGCAGGGAAATAGGAGTCATAATTTCATCTCACTTTCAAACCATGAAAAAAGTTCTCCAGCATTTGAAGACCTCTGATCAGGAGAGACTTTCATTTGACGGTTTTGTCATAGAGGTGAAATCAAAGAATAAGGCAGAAAAGAGCGCAGAAATTACTTTCAACGAGAATACATTTAAACTGTTCTATGACAGAAGTGTTGGGGAAAACATGACGTCCTATTTTGATTCGTCTAAGGATTACCTGGAAAGGATAGAGGGTGCAAAGATAGCAATGGAAAACTCAATAAAGGGGATACAGGAACAGCAGGTTAAGAAGAAAAAAGATAGACCAAGATTCTGGTTCGAGACCTATCACTGGTTTTTCACCCCTGCCAATCATCTGGTTATCTCTGGTAAGAATACGGATACAAACGAGAAGGTTGTAAAGAAACATATGGGGGAGAAGGATATTTACATACACGCGGACATGTACGGTGCACCCAGTACGGTAATAAGAAATGAAGATAACGCAGAAATAACGGAAGAGGAGATAACAGAGGCTGCAGCATTTGCCGTCTCATTCTCAAGGGCATGGCAGAATGGACTCACATCAGGATCAGCCTACTGGGTCAGCCCACTGCAGGTAAGTAAAACACCAGAATCTGGGCAATATGTTAGAAAGGGATCATGGATTGTAAGGGGAAAAAGAAACTATCTTTTCAATTTACCACTCAAGCTTAGCATTAGAATGATTGATTACAGGGAAGCAAAAATTGCGATGATTTATCCGTTCAGGGAAAATGATTCTGATTGTGTTACCATAATTCCTGGCAGTAGAAAAAGGGATAAGGTAGCACAGGAGATTGCCACAAAACTGGATACTGACACAGAGGAAATTATGAGGATACTTCCATCCGGAAACGCAGATATTATTTAATTTTAGAAAGCTCAGCCTTCAGGTTTTCCAGAACCTTTACATCCTCTGGATCAAAGGACAATCTCAAACTTACTTCCACTGTAAGGATGTCAATATAGTGCAGAAGATAGAACAGCTTTTCCAGTTGTGTCTCACCTTTGGGCTTTATCCTTATGATCTCTGATGAGAATTTATTTTCCATTATATCCAGGCGTACCTTACATCTTGAACTGTAATCCCCCTCCAGAACAAGAAAGATGAATTTTTCGGCCATACCTCCGTTCATTAGTTGCGGTACAAGTTCATTATGATTCTGCTCTGATAGGTTATGATTCAGTGCGAAAAGCTTTGAATTTTCATTAAACTGTGTCTTGAATCTGTAGCTGAGGCTTGTGAAAGGTTCCCATGATAGAATGTAGGGAATTTTTCTTGAGTCTACTATTTTCTGTGCAAGCTGCCATATAGGGCTTCGCTCCTTTTCAAGATTTTCAAGAATTGAAATGATTTTTTTTCTCTCTTCCGTCTGAATGCCAGCAAAAGTGTTCAAAAGAGGCATTAAAAGATATCCTATGGCCTCCCTTGGCTGCAATCCTGCCGGTATTTTAATCAGATTGTCGCATATTTTGGAAAGCTCACCACCGGAAGTTATGGCATTTACCCTGACTCCTCTGGCCTTCGCCTCTTTAACTGTACTCAGTGTTTCTTCTGTGTTTCCCGAGTAACTTACTGCAATGAAGCAGTAGCTGCGGTCCACATATTTTGGAAGTTTATAAGAATCCACAACTATTACAGGAAGTTCCTGAAATATCTCTGCAAAAATTCTGCCCGATACACCTGATCCCCCCATTCCTGAAATTACAATTGCTTTAAAATTTCGTGCTTCCAGGGAAAACTTCTCAGTAAAATTGATTTGTTCCTTAATTGAGTAAACCTGACTGTAAAATTTATCTTCTGCCAAAAAAATCATTCCTCAAATTGGAGCTAGGGCGAGAAAGAATCCCCACACAGCAGGAAGTAAAGCAGCTAGTCCTACAAGAATATAGATCATGGTTTTAGTTGACATATACATGAGTATTTATTTATTTTTAATTAACCTTTGCTATGTAAATTAAATATGAAATTTTCTATCTTTATGGCGTATTTGCTTATATTTATTACAATTTAGAGATTTAAGTATTACAGTGATTTTTAATATTAGGAAATGTTGTTACAGTTTTTATTTTTACATCAATTTCTATGAAGGGTATAGGTCATGCAATGTGCCCCGCCATATCCACCTGTTATTTCTTCCAGATTGATTTTGATAAAATCAATACCAAAATCCCGCATTTTTGAACTGGATGGAAACATGGTTCCACTTTTAAGTTCTGATTCTTTTGCCCCTGCTTCTTCCTTTATCTTCTGAGTTATGACACCGTTGCTTTCAAGCTTTTTAAGAACTGAAAAAGAATCTATGCATATAATTCTGTTATTCTTTACAGTAAGGAAATTGGATGAATAACAAAGCTGTTCAATGGGGGAAATTTCCATTATGTTATAACCTTTCTTTTTCAGATAATCATAAAGTGCTATATCATATGCATAAACGTAACCATCTCCTGTTTTCTGGTATAATTTTCCCTTTGCTGCCTTTACAAGGCTCAATGAACCAATGGCAGTGCCATTACCTGCAATGTTGAAATATGTGTCAAGATGCATATTGTTTAGAAGATCATTTACCATAAATGGATATCTGGGATTTTCCACGACCAAAATTTCGTCATGGCTCATCATTCCTGAATTCATTGCCGATATGGCTCCAGCAAGATCAGTTCTTGGTCCTGTTCCTATTAATCCAAATTCACCACATGGAATGTAGTCACCACCCTCAAAATATGAATTCTCCTCAACCCTCTTCAGGTGATCATTACCAAGGATTTTCTCCATTATGAATCCTGTAATTTCAGGTTCCATTTTTCTCTGCGGCAGTTTCATTCTACCAAGAATAACTCCATTAGAACTCACAGCCTGCTGATCCCTCATGAAATACAGGTTTGTAAGGGGTACATTGGAAAATATTTTGGGATATGACATATGATTATCACGATCAACAGTTATGTCAATTGATGGCACCAGGATTGATATGTTAAAAAGAGTGTCTGCATCCATGAATGGAAGATTTCTCTGAAAATCCTTCTTTAGCCTTTCAACCTCTGAAATATCGCCATAGAACTGCACCTCAGAAGCTAACTTTTCCTCCAGAGACTTTCTGAAACTACTGTCAGTATTACACCTGTTCACAACAATTTCTCTGAGCTGTGTTACCTTTGCCCCATTCTCCTTCATAATCTCCTCAAGCTTCTCATGTTCCCTTAATGCTTTCGTCTTGTTGAACGGTCGCTCAAAGAGAAATGCTCTCGGCGAGATCATCGCATAATCTATCTCTGTTCCTGGTCTATGAACAATCACTTCCTTCAAATTTTCCCATTCTGATCTTACAAACATCAAATATCACCTAAAATTTCATAATAGTTGTCCTCATAGAAGAACAGTTCGATCTGATCTTCCTTTATAATCCTCTTCAGGGTGATCTGGTTATAGGTTCTCTCATTCATCAGATTCGTTTCGTTTTCTGTCCTGTTAATTACAATGAACCTTTCCCTGGATGCTTTTTCTCCAGTTTCCTTCAGTTTATCAAAATCTATTAATCTCTTGTTTATGAGTGTAATCTTACCATTTTTCAGGTCTGTAACATATATTCCACCTGGTCTTTTTCCCTGATAAATGTATTTTGTATTGTCAAAGAATATTAGAGATCCAGGCTCAATATCAAGAATTCTGATCATATAGGTAAACCTGAAAAATTGTTTTCCATCCTTTATTCCTGCAAGTGAACTTGAAACGACCACATTGCATATGGTTTTAGACTGAATTTCTCTGGCAAATGTATCTCCATCTTTTTTCTTTCCAAGATATATATCTATACCTTCCTTCAGTTGAACTGACTTTGATACAAAGGATTCAGGGTCTTTCTTCTGGTTGTTCTCAACCATGCGGAGAAGCTCCTGATGAATTAGATTTATTTCAGGGCTCATTTTTTCCATGAATCCCCTCAGCTGAACCTTGGATTCGTAATATGATCCTGTTACCTTATTACACGTTGGACAGCTGATTGACTCCTTCCTGTATGGAATTTCCAGCAGAAACTCCTTCTCCTCTGCATCATCTCTTCTAATCCTGATCCTGATATAGGCTGTATCCTCGATTTTGTTCAGTTCTATGGGTCCGAATGATTTAATCTTAAATGGATCATTCACCGTGAAAAGTTCATAAACTTTCTTTGACCATCTGTCCTGTGCATCATGATGAGCCCAGTAATTCCCAGCCTTTATTGCACCACACTTTGGGCAACTGGTAAATGTTATTGAACCTGGCTTTTCAATAACCAGTGTTTCCCATATACAGTCTTCACAGAGTCCCTTGTATATGGCTTCTCGAATTCCACATTTTATACATAACATAATTCAATCAATTTTCCTTCCTTCGCGGAATTCCTTTATCAGTGCCCCCGATATGAGCTTTTTTCTTATTTCTGTAGTTCCTGCTCCGATCTGACCAAGGATGGCATCCCTCATTAATCTATCAATTCCAGTATCATGGATATAACCTGCTCCACCAAAAATCTGGATACATTCCCTTGATATGTATTCAGAGACCTGAGCTGAATAAAGGATTGATGCTGCCGCATTCTTCACATCCATTTTGTTCTTATCAAGATGCTCCAGAGTTTCGTATGCAAGCAATTTTGCAGCCCTGTATCTGGTATACATTGTTGCCAGCTTGTCCTGTATCATTTCAAACTTATACAGTGATTCACCAAACTGTTTTCTCTCCACTGAATACTTAATTGCTTCTTCCAGGGACCTTCTTGCTAGCCCAACAAAAATGAAAGATAGAATAGCTCTCTCTGAATTCAATCCGCTGAGAATTATGTGTCTCCCATGGTTCTCCTTGCCAATTAATCTTGAACCGGTTACTTTCAAATCCTGAAAGTATATTTCACCTGTAGGAGAACCTCTCATTCCCATTTTGTCAAATTTTTTCCCTCTTGAAAATCCCTCATCGGTGGAAAGAATTATGAAGGCAGAGTGTTCCTTTCCTGTCCTGCAGTAAGTAAGGAACAGATCTGCATAAGGGGCGTTGGTTATATATGTTTTGGAACCATTAATTATATAGCTGTCTCCCTCTTTTTGAGCTGTAGTTTTCATATTCATGGCATCTGAACCAGAAAGGGGCTCAGTCAGACCAAGTGAACCGATCCACTCGCCGGATACTAGTTTTGGAACGTAGGTTTCTTTCTGTTCATTATTTCCGTTCCTGTATAAGTTATCAAGCGTTAGGTTACTGTGTGCACCGTAGCTGAGTGCCAGTGAAGGAGAGGAATAACCCAGTTCCTCCTCTATAATTGCCTGTCCCATATAACCAAGATTTGCACCTCCAAACTCCTCGCCGACGGTAATGCCAAGATATCCCATTTTCCCCATGTTTCTGAAGACTTTCTCCGGGAAATAGTCCTCCAGATCCATTTTCTTGGCAACAGGTTCAACCTCACGCTGTACAAATTCCCTTACATTATTTCTTAATTCTTCGTATATTTCTTCTTCAACCATAAATGGGTTAATCATTTCTTAAAATAACCTTATTTCTCTTTTATAAACATGATTTGAATTTAGCAGATTATAAATATGAAAGATTAAAATATAATTATATGAGAATTTTAATAATTTTAATACTAACAGGAATGGCTACTAAAGCACAATATGGTATTGGACTTTATTTATATGGCATAATTTTTACTGTTTTAAAATCATATTGATGCATAGACCATCTGCTATTGTTTTGTTAGACTAATTTTAATGTGGGACACTGATTCCTGTATTTTTATATCTGAATAATATGATGATAGATGGAAATGAATATTAAGGGAATAGACAAGGAAATGCATAGGAAAATTGCCGCTACTCTGTTCAATCAAACATGGAACCTAATTGAAAAGTCAAGAAATTCTGATGAAAATGACCTGATGATAAGCGTATCTCAGGCATCCCTATTCCACTGGAGATTTGCTGGTGGTGGTGACCTCGAACTTTCAAGAGGACACTGGATAATATCAAGGGTGTATTCTGTCCTATCAATGCCAGAATCGGCAATATATCACGGAAACAAATGCCTTGAATTGTGCAAATCAGGGAACCTTGAGGATTTTGAATATGGTTTTGCCTGTGAGGCTTTAGCCAGAGCGCATTACGTAAAAGGAGAACTTGGTGAATACGATAAATATCTCAAAATGGCGATTAGTTATGCAGAAAAGATAAAGGAACAAGATGATAGAAAATGGTTAGAGACAAATATTAATGAAATTGAAAGTAGGCAAAAAAATTAATAATCTATCAAAAATTATACTATATGATATTTTTAAGATCACTCGATGAAATCAAAAGTTAATTTGTGAGAAATCTGCATAATGCCTGTGCTGGAAAAATAGCAGCAAACGATCAAATTCCAAAGTTACTGTACTCATATGTTTGTCCAATGGATGGATACGTTCTAAATATGGTAAAATAATGACTTCAAATAGAGTTGCATTGTCAGTTTCTAATTATTGCAGTTAATTAAGTGCTGACACATAATTTTGAACTTGTAGATATCAAGTGAATAATGCCATGCACTCTTTTCTAAAGGTTAAGCATTAGAATCTAAATAGGATGCGAGGGATGGGATTTGAACCCACGAACGCCTACGCGACTGAATCTTAAGTCCAGCACCTTTGGCCAAGCTCAGCAACCCTCGCTTAAATTCCGTAGGTCTTAATGGATAAAATAGATTTTCATGATATGCAGGAATGATTATGCCAATCTGATTTATATATTCTTAATACATTCATGACTATGGTGTTTCAGGGAGGTCTTCCAGATAATGGGGAGATAATTAATTTTGAAATAGAAGAAGAACCAAAGTGGGTTAAGGTAAAGCTGGAAGATGGTTCTGTAATTCAGATAAAGATGGAGATTGTTGCAATCATGAAGGGTGGAAATGATCCGAATACAGGACTTCCAATATACATGGTTCAGGCAACCAATATTATTAGAATGAATCAGGTTCCGAAGGAATTAATCAAGAAAAATCCAGCAAAGGAAAAAGGGGCGGATGGAACACTCTACAGATAAAAAGAATAAAAACATAGATCTTCTGGATGAAAAGATTCTTGAGTTACTCAGAATAAACAGCAGGTTTACAAATAAGGCTATTGCCACAGTAATTAATGTTTCTGAAGGTACCGTTAGAAGAAGGATNNNNAGTCTTCAGGAAAGGAATGTTATTAGCAGATTTACAATAGAAACAACAGAAATGAAGGAAGCCATTATACTTTCAAGATACGATCCCTCAAGCAAAACCGGAATTTTGCAGGAATTAAAGAAGATATCTGCCAGGGTGTATGAGGTTGCAGGAAAGTCTGACATGGCCATAATGGTTTCATACAGGAATCTTGTAGAATTGAATGAGTTTATTGACAGAATAAGAGAAATAAAGGGTATAAAGAATACAGAAACCATGATAAGGCTAAAATGATTTCTTCTTTTAAGAAAGAGGCGTAATTATTGAGATATAATTAAATACCTTTTTTTGATTTACAGCACAAGTGATTTGCAATGTCAGAAGAAAATAACATCATTTACGTAGGAAAAAAACCGACAATGAATTATGTGCTAGCTGTTGTTACTCAGTTTAACACCAACAATGTGGAGAAAATAGTAATAAAAGCTAGGGGAAAATCCATAAGCAAGGCCGTGGATATAGCAGAAATTACCAAGAACAAATTCATGCCAAATGCAAAATACGCAGACATCCATATAACAACAGAGAAAGTTGAGGGAGAAAGAGGAGAATCAAATGTTTCCTCCATAGAAATAACAATTGCGAAGTGATTTTTTACCATTAACCACATATACATTTTCCCAAAAAAATTCTTAAAAAAGTTAAATTGCTCTCATGTAATACAGTATTGTTGATTCAATGTCAGAAGTTCTCAAAATCAGTGTTGATCTGAGTGGAAAACTGGATCTTATTAATAAGAGACTTGCAGAAGTTCTAAAGACTGACAATCCCAGATTGAATGAGATGTCCAATTATACCATCTCATCAGGTGGAAAAAGACTCAGACCACTGATTGTACTACTTGTTTATGAATTAAACACGACAAAGCCCCTGGAAAATGCCATCGATCTGGCAGTTGCATATGAGATAATGCACAGCGCCAGTCTGATACATGACGATATAATAGATGAGGCAGAAGAAAGGAGAGGCATGCCATCACTTTACAGAAAATATGGTCTTGGAGATGCTATAGTAACTGGCGACTATATGTTTTCAGTGGCATACAGAATAGGGGCCACATACGGCATCGATGTTTCAAACGTCGTTGCAGAGGCTGCTCAGAAGCTTGCAGAAGGGCAAATAGAAGAATCTATGAATCTGGGCAATTTCGAAATAACAGAAGATACATATTTCAATATTATTACCAACAAGACAGCGTACTTCTTTGGAGCAGGGGCTAAGAGTGCTGCTATGATTGCACAATCCTCCGGAGAAGATCAGAATAACATGTTCAATTTTGCATTTAATGTTGGAATGGCTTTCCAGATAGCAGATGATATACTGGATATTGTGGGAAAGGAAGAGATCATTGGCAAGACTCCGTTCACTGATATGAAGCACAGTGCTCTTACACTTCCCATGATTTATGCATTGAAAAATGGGAACGAGGCTGGAAAGAGACATTTGAAAAGCGTTTTAAGGGGAAGGGAAACAGATCCTGAAAGTGTTCAGAAGGCAAAGCAGTTCCTCATTGATTCAGGTTCTGTGGATTATTCAATAGAGAAGGCAAAGAAATTTATTGACATGGCAATTGAATCTGAAAAGACAGCGAAGATCAGTCCAAATCTTCAAACTTTATTTGAAATTGCATACAGTGTCATAAGCAGGATAAGGGTTTAAAATGGTTAGAATATTATTATATACAGGAAAAGGCGGCGTTGGTAAAACAAGTGTTTCTGCAGCAACAGGTATCGAACTGGCAAAGAGAGGATTAAAAACTCTGGTTATTTCAACAGATCCCGCTCACAGTCTGAGAGATGCTTTTAAGAAGAGTATAGGAAGTGAGCCGGTGGAGGTTGGCAAAAATCTTTTTCTTCAGGAGATAAGTGTAACTGAAGCCATAAAGAAATACTGGGATAACCTGAAACTTTATCTTACAGCGTTAATGAGATCTCAGGGAGTGGATGGTATTGCAGCGGAGGAGATTGCAACCATGCCTGGCTTTGATGAGGCAACTGAACTGCTATACATAAGAGAATACGCAAAGGACAACAGGTTCGATGTGGTTGTTATGGATACAGCACCAACGGGGGAATCTTTAAAGTTGCTGTCCTTTCCTGAAGCATTTTCATGGTACATGGAAAGGATCTTCCCCATAAGCAGAAAAACAGCAAAGATAATGAGGCCTCTAATGAAACCTTTCCTTGGTGTACCCATTCCGGATGACAAGGTTTTCGGAAGTATTGAGGAACTTTATTCTCAGATGAGAGAGGTAAAAGAAATACTTTCAGATCCTGAAACGACAACCATCAGGCTGGTATGCAACCCTGACAGGATGTCCTTTAACGAGACGAAGAGAGCGTTCACATATCTGCTAATGTATGGATATAATGTGGATAGCGTTATTGTGAACAAGATATATGCAGATGATACAGGTGATTTTCTGAAGAAGTGGAGAGAATCCCAGACAGAAGTGCTGGAGGAAATTGAGACTGCATTCGCTGATCTAAAAATAATGAAGATTCCAATGAGTGCAAATGAACCAACCGGACAGAAACTTCTTGAGGAAATGGGAAAGAAATTATATGAGGATGCCGATCCCATGAGTGTTATGAGCAGTATAATCCCACCTGTACAGTTTATAAGCGATGGGGATCATAAGATGGTAAAGATAAGGATACCCTTTGCTGATAAGAAAAACACCCAGTTGCACAATAGAGGTGGTGAACTTGTGGTTCAGATAGATAACTGGAGAAGGGTTTTCTTCCTGCCACAGAGTATGAGTGATCTTAATCCTGTAAACGCAGAGTTTAATAAGGGCTTTCTCAATATAGAGATGAGTTAAATGGTAGAAAAAACAATTGGCGGAAAAAACGGGAAAATACACTTTGAACTGGATCTTGAACTCCCGGGATTGAAGGAATCTGCCGAGGATTTGCTTTCATTAATTAAAGAAGCGGCAGATGGTATGGTTGATGTTGGGAAGAAAGTCGTTTCAAAGAAAAACACCGAGAAGAAAGATATTAAAAAAATTAACATAAAGTAATTTTTAAACAACCACTATTCATATTAACATTGTAATAATTACTTGATTATGGTTGATCTGGAAAGAATTAAGAAAGAAACTTTTGAAAAACTTGGTCTGTCCGATAGTAATTCTGGTGTATTTTATGGGAAATGGGAAAAATTCTCTGAAAAAGATGCAATTACTGTAAAGAGTCCCATAGACGGAGCAATACTTGGAAAAGTGTCTGTGGCCAATGCTGAAAATTATGACAAAACCGTCGCATCCCTAAAGAAAGCCTTTGCTGAATGGAGTGAAATACCTGGCCCAAAGAGGGGTCTCCTGATTAAGAATATTTCCGATGCACTCTCAGAAAAGAAAGAACTTCTTGGGAGGATTGTTTCCCTTGAAGTTGGTAAAACAAATGTTGAAGGACAGGGAGAAATTCAGGAAATGATAGATGTCGGATATTATGCTACCGGACTTGGCAGGCAGATATACGGCAATACCATTGCAAGCGAAAGACCGGAACATGTATTATATGAGAAGTTTCTCCCACTGGGAATTGTTGGTGTTATTACAGCATTCAACTTCCCATCGGCAGTATGGTCATGGAATTCATTTCTGGCTGCAACTGTTGGAGACACTGTTCTATGGAAACCATCATCAAAGGCTGCATTAACTTCAGTTGCCGTGATGAATGTAATAGGAAAGGTACTGGAGAAAGAAAACTATCCAAATATCTTCGGACTGGTGAATGGCAGGGGGTCAAGCATAGGGGAACTGCTGTCAAAGGATGAAAGGATTCCACTGGTTTCCTTTACAGGTTCTGTTAAAACGGGAAGACACATATCATCTGTTGTATCAGGAAGATTTGGCAGAACCATACTTGAACTGGGAGGTAACAACTGCGCAATAGTGAGTGAGAAGGCAGACATGAATATAGCTCTTAAGGGCGTTGGATTCGGAGCTCTTGCCACTGCTGGCCAGAGATGCACAAGTACAAGAAGGGCAGTTGTTAGTGAGAAGATATATGAAGATTTCAAGAAGAGACTTATTGAATCCTACAAAAAAGCTAAAATTGGAAATCCTCTCGAAAGTGGTGTTCTGGTTGGTCCACTCATAGATGAGGAAGCGGTGGTCAATTATGAGAAAGCCATAGTAAGGGCAGTTGAACAGGGCGGAAAGGTTCTGACCGGTGGTAAGAGATTTAAGAATGAATCAAAGGGATATTATGTGGAGCCTACCATAATAGAAGCTAAAAAGGGTATGGAAATTACAAAGGAGGAAACCTTTGCACCCATTCTGTATCTATTCAAATATTCCAACCTGAAAGAGGCCATTGAAATTCACAATGGTGTTCCACAGGGTCTTTCCTCTGCAATGTTCACAACCGATCTGAGAGAGGAGGAGATATTCCTTTCATCAAAGGGATCAGACTGCGGAATAGCAAACATAAATACAAGCACTGCAGGGGCTGAAATAGGTGGAGCATTCGGCGGTGAGAAGGATACTGGGGAGGCAGAGAATCCGGAAGCGATGCCTGGAAGGCTTACACAAGAAGAATAACCATAACAAAGAATTACGGAAACGAACTGCCACTGTCTCAGGGCGTTACATTCGATCTTTGAAAAAAGAGACATTTTTTAAACCACATTTTTTTAAAATTTTAATTTCCTGTTAACCTTTTTTGTAACAGCATGTGAAATATAAATTTGATAGTGTGTAATATATTCCCTTTTTGTGAAATTTATATAATTGATAAGATTATAATATAAAAACCCATGAATTGTTCGTTTTCTTAATGAAAATTTTATCATATAAATATATTACCGAAACCACTTAAATATTATGAACCATTAATGAACATACTATGTTCAAAAAGACCTCCAGTGATTCAGGTGGCACTAGGAACGAATTGAAAAAGGGATCAGTTGGCACATGGCAGGGAGCTTTTTACTCCCTGGCTCAGGTTGGGCCGGCGGCAGATATTGCAATACTCCTGATAGGAACATTCAGGGATGTGGGTTTCAGATCAGTAACTGCAGTACTGGTTGCATGGCTGATCTATGGTTTATGGATGATCACACCCTATGAATTCTCAAAATTGAGATCAAATGCAGGTGGGTATTATGCATACGCGGCGGCATCCACAAAATCCGGTTTTTATGGTCCTGCAACAGCCTTTTCGTGGCTGTATGAAAACCTCACATCCTCGGCCTTTGCAGTGCTTGGAATATCATCATTCCTGTTTCTGCTTTCATCGGAAATATCGTCCTTGAAGTATTTGTGGGTAATTTTTGCCATTGGAATGATTGTTTATGTTTCAGTAATTCCATATCTTGGTATCAGGCCATCTGTTCAGTATACATTTATTACCGGTTTTGCAGAGGTGATGTTCCTGTTCGTTGCTTCCATTATAATAATTATAGAGGTTGGACCAGGGAATTCATTTGTGCCCTTTACACTACCTTTCAGTATTGTACCGGTATTCTTCCTTTCCATGATATTCTCCATAAGTGATTTTACCGGTATTGGGATATCTACAACCATATCAGAGGAGGTTACAGAACCAAAGAAGAAGATAAAGAATTCCCTTCTTCTTTCCTATCTATTTTCTGGACTTGCACTTATTCCTGCTACATATGCTCTTACGGTTGGATGGGGCATATCTGGCATAGGTGGGTTCGCTGGTGCAAATGATCCTGGATTAATTGTTTTTGAAAGATATTTGGGACCAATTGGTGGCATACTTCTGGTAATATTTACCATAAACAGCTATCTTTCCAATGGTGTTGCAAAGACAAATGCAGTTAGCAGGGTATGGTTTTCAGCCAGCAGAGACAAGATCATTTTCCCAAAGTCATTTTCTGAGGTGCATAAGAAATATAAGAGCCCGCACAAGGCAATACGGGCATATATGATTCTTATGCTTGTTATCAACCTTCTCTTTGGTTTTCTGTTTGGACCGAAGACTGGAGCCCTGATATTGCTAACAGGTTCAGGAATAGGTATAATATTTACTCACATTTACGCCAATATCAGCCTTACGCTTTACACAAGAACACAGAAGGTTTTCAAGTGGCTGGTGCATGGATTAATTCCCATAGCATCTTCCATAATAGCTGCCGTTGTTATCTTCTACACAGTACAGCAGGATATCCTTGCCCAAATTAGTGCACCTTCCTTTGATAACTTTGCCTATGCAAGTTCCGCTGTGGTTGGTGTTATCTGGTCCTTTGTTTTTGCCATAATAATATCATTTTATTATGTTAGAAAAAAGCCGAAGATTGCTACAGAGGCCGGTACCTACGATGCAGACCATATAAAAATATCATGGGACAAATGATATTTTATAATTTATAATATTTTTAATTTAAATATTTTTATAGCATATTGATTAGATTTTCCGGCATTTCCATTGAAACCACAAAGTTTGGCTCATCGACAATTTCACTTATGTGCAGGTTCCCGGCCACGCTGCATAAAATATACGCTTCTTCCTTAGAAATTCCCTTCTCGTGTAACAGTTCAATCATTGAAAGAGCGGCATTCTGAGAGCTGGTGTATAGATCAGGACCTATGCCAGTACATACAACTGAATCTTCAGCAATTCTCTTCTTGCTCCTTACGATCGGATGCTTTATTTTCCTATTTTTTTCTATGCTAACATTGGCAACTATTCTAGCCCCGGTTTCAACTGCTGTTCCACATATTTCCCCATCTCCCTGGGAAGCATGTGGATCGGAAAATGACAGCAATGCACCCTTAACAGAAACTGGAAGAGTCACAC
>ACXJ01011389.1_pt3 | contig 19329 bp, 20 predicted proteins | sample 870861 | NCBI WGS metagenome assembly ACXJ01 (sample SAMN02954270, study PRJNA29437) | mine drainage metagenome | biome: terrestrial; feature: Richmond mine; material: biofilm; isolation source: combined biofilm from UBA (pink subaerial biofilm) and UBA BS (thick... ... | reverse complement strand
ACAGAAAAGGTGAAGGGAAAAAGCACAGAGGAGGTAATGAATATAGGGGCTGAAGAGATCCTGAAAAACATCGGGCTCAATCTTGGCCCCAGCAGGGAAAAGTGCGCACTTCTTTCCCTCAACGCACTTCAAAAATCAGTGAAAAAATACAGAGATGGAAAAAATGAGTAATTACAGGGTAAGCATTGACAGGAAGAATTGCATAGGCGATGCAATCTGCACCGCACTTTGTGACAATTTTTACATGGATTCGGATGGAAAGGCAAGTGTCAGGAGTGAAATTATACCTGACAGCAAGGCAGAGGAGAATATAGAGGCTGAGCTTTCCTGTCCAGTTGGAATCATAAGGATCAGGAAGGCTGATTCTTGAATTTATCCAGGGAAATGCTGGGATTTCCAATCAGGCCATGATTTATTAGCTCTTCAGCAGCAATCCTTATCTGCTTTGCACTGTCTCTCTCCCTGATCGTCACTGTGCCGTCTTCCAGGGAAGCCCCGTCAATTGTTATACAGTAGGGTGTGCCAACTTCATCCTGCCTTGCATATCTTTTACCTATTGATCCTGACTCGTCATAAAATACACATGGGTCATTCAGGGAAAGGCTTCTGAAGATTTTACGTGCCAGCTGATCCATTCCATTTTTTTTCATGAGAGGAAACACTGCAGCATGATATGGTGCAACATCCGGAGGCAGGGAAAGCACCGTGTATCCGTTCTCTCTGGTCTTCAGGGAATGCATCAGCACGCTCAAAACTATCCTGTCAACACCGGAGGCAGGTTCAATGACAGAAGGCACAATATCTCCTTCTTCTGTACTGACAGACATGGATTCTCCACTTGTCTTCTCATGGTTTCTCAGATCATTCCTGTCAGCAATTCCAGTTATTTCAATCCAGTTTCCGTCAAGTTCCGCTTCAGCATCCCATGAATCAAAGGAATAGTGTGCCAGTTCGTTCTTTTCATGTTGCCTGAATCTCAGGCGATCCCTTGAAATACCCATTTTCAAAAGTATCTGCTGCGTCAGTGTAATGAAATAGCCCATTGCATTGCTGCTTATAATTCCAGAATTGACAGCTTCCCTTGCATTCAAAGTGACTGGTTGTGAAGACCTGGGGCAGATAGTGATATCATCCTCATACTCTATCTCAGCCCAGAATTTCTTTTCAGGATGGACAAATACTTCCACCTCGCACATATTGAACTCCCTCATTCTAATGAGGCTCTGCCTGGGTGCTATTTCGTTCCTGAAACCTTTTCCTGTCTGGGCTACGGCCATTGGAAGCTTGCCCCTGAACAGGTTATTGAGGATCTTGAAATTGATGAAAATGCCCTGAGCAGTCTCAGGCCTGAGAAAAAGGTCACCGGAAGAGCCCTGATCAGGGAGGAAGAACATCTGCCGGACATCATAAACTCTGGTTATTCTTGTACCGCAGTTTGTGCATTTTACAACATTGTCCCTGACAAAAGAAAGGCCGCTTTCCACAGTATCGAACACTTCTTCATATCCTGCACTTTTGGTGAAGGTTTCAAGTTTCTGCCTTAAGTGGCATTTATCACATTCTGCTGCTATATCAAGGAATTTGTCTACATGGCCGGAGGCCTGAAAAACTGCCCTGGGGACTAGAACAGGGGTGTCAATCAGCAGAGCATTCTCCCTGAGATAGGCTTCCTTCCAAATGCGAATGATGTTATCTTTCAGCATTACTCCAAGTGGCCCATAGTCATAGAATCCGGCTTCTCCGCCATATATTGAAAATGATGGCCAGAAAAAACCTCTTCTTTTGGCCAGTTCAACCACCTTCTCATAGGTGCTTTCAGTTTTTTCTGCAGTCATAGTTTTTTCCTCATTTACACATCAGGTTTTCGGTGTATCTATGTTGTAATTCAGATATCATACTTCAGAAAAGTATCCTCAGTATTTGTGTATCGAAGAGCATGCCTACCAGATCATCGCTTCCCTTGAACACAGGAAGCTGATTGTAATTCCCACTCTCCATCTTTCTCACGGCTGCCTCCATGGTGTCATTTGTGTTTGTTACAACAGGATTTCTTACCATTATGTTTTTTACGGGTGACTTTGGGAGCTGAACATTGTTTTTAACAATAATATATGTGAAAACATTCCTGATCCCTTCCCATGACCATGGATCTTCATCATCAGCCATTCCAGTTTCAGATGTTTCCATTCTCGATTCAATATCGATCTTGTCGAAGAGGTCTCTGTCTGTTACTATGCCAGCAAACTGCCCGGATAGATTAAGGACCGGTGAAGCATAGGTTCTGGAAATTCTCATAATATGGGAAACCACAGAAACAGGATCCTCCTCATATACGCATACTGCAGACAATTCGCCGAGATCCTTGACCTTTCTTGTTCCATGTTTTTCCCTTATCGCTCTGAGGAAATTTTGCGGGGTCAGGATGCCAACTACATTGTTATCGTCGTCAATCACCGCTATGTGGCGCCTCCCCTGTCTGGAAAGTTCTCTTGCAGCATCCTCTATGCTATCGTCTGGCCTAACAGCCCTTGCCCTTCTAAGTAACATGGCAGTCTGGGATTCGTGTGGATTCTCAAATATATCCCGTCTGCTTACCATTCCTACATACTTTCCAGACTGGTCTGTAATTGGAAGGCCAGTAAGATTGTTCTGTATAAGTGTTTTAACAAGGCTGTTTACAGCACTTGGGACTGAAAAAGTGGTAGGCTTTGCGGTCATTATTTCCCGGACTGTCTTGATCATGGGAACTTGTATTTTCAACATCTATTAAACGATTTGCAGAATTATTCCGGCAAAATTTTTGAAAAGGTGATGCCCTTTAAAATATATATTCATCACACTTGAATGTGGTATTCACTCCCATTCTATTGTGGCAGGAGGTTTGTCGGTTATGTCATAAACAACCCTGTTGATTTCTTTAACTTCATTGGTTATATCTGTAGACACCTCTTCAAGAAATTCCCAGTCTGGTCTGGAGAATGTTCCACTCATGCCGTCATTGGTCTCAACCATCCTTATGCATACTGTTTTTCCGTAGCTTCGCTTGTCCCCATGTATTCCGGTTGACTGAACAGGAAGGAGGACTGCAAAATATTGCCATGGCCTGACTTTCATTGGGAATCTTTCGCGTACCTTTTCTTCAAGAATAGATGTGACCTTTCTCAGTATGTCTGCCTTCTCCTTTGTGACCTCCCCGATAATTCTAACTGCAAGGCCCGGCCCAGGGAACGGCTGGATATCTGAGGGGAGATGTAGATACTCCGACACCATACGAACCTCATCTTTGTAAAGGTCCCTCAGAGGTTCCAGAAGTTTAAGGTTCATAACATCAGGCAGGCCACCCACATTGTGATGGCTTTTGATAGTGTCTCTGACAGAACCCCCACTCTCAATCCAGTCGGGAGCTATGGTTCCCTGAAGTAAGGTTTCGGCACCAAACTCCCTGGCAACCTTTTCAAACACCTCTATGAATTTGGCCCCTATGATCTTCCTTTTCCTTTCAGGGTCTGTTACCCCTTTTAAGGCAGAAAGAAAATCATCAGAAGCATCAACGATCCTGTAATTGAGGCTGTACCTTTCAAATATCTCTCTGACCCTCTCCTTCTCACCTTCCCTTACGAGGCCAGTATCGATGAATACTGAGAGGATTCTATCTCCAGCAGCCTTATTGGCAATAATGGCAAGAAGCGTGCTGTCCTGCCCTCCAGAGCAGGCAAGTATACCTTTACCAGTTAGTTTTTCGTTTATTTCCTTAGTAGCAGAATCCAAAAATTTTTCAACAGAAAGCATTCAAATGGTAATTGTGAATAAATATTGAATATTTTGTAATCCTCAGGTTTTCATTATTGCGCCGAGGAATACCAGGAGACCTATTGCCGCCCCTATAATTGTTGCAACAATATAGAAAACTGCCCCAACTATTACATTATCTAGAAGACCTACTCCAGGCATGTAGAAGTGGGTAACCAGATAAATAATCAGGCCAATTACAATTCCAACTACAAGAAGGGAGACTCCTACCAGTCTGCTCTTTCCGCTTCCGAAATAGGAAGTCAGAATACCGAGAATGAAAAGAGCCAAGGCAAGAATGCCCAGCACTACAAACAAAAATACCTGCCAATTCCAAGGATCATATGCTGCCGCAATCATGTTTCCAACTCTTAAAGTTTGATTCCTGTTAGTGTCTTGGTGTCTATGACTCCTTCTATGGTTCTTATCTTCTCAACAACAACCTTACCAAGTTCGCTAAAATCTTTGGCATCTATTTTCACAATAAGATCATACTCCCCGAAAAGTGGATGTATCTCTACCACATATTCCAGCTTGGAAATCCTGTTATAGACCTCATGCTCCTTTCCGGGTACCGTGCTGACCAGAACAAATGCCACTGACAAACCTAGATCACTACTGTATGTGAAATATAAGGAGTTTAAGATCTTTCTAATATTTACGTGCTAATCCTTTGCCTGAGTTCTCCTATTTTCGAAAAGATATAAGAATCTAATGACTCAAGTGGCACAGAAGTTTGAGAACCTGTTGCCATATCTTTAACAGTTACTGAATTACTCTCACTTTCTCTGTCCCCTGCTATAAATGCAAGGTGCGCTCCGGATGATGACGCACTCTTCATCTGGTTAGTGATGCTTCTTCCGCTGAGATCTGAGGTTGCAACAATGCCGCTCTCTCTTAGAGTTTTAGCCACCTTCATGCAAATCTCTGCTCCTGATTGGGATGTGGAAACAAGGTAAGATTTTATTGCATCTACACTGGTTTCCCATTTTCCGTATTTCTTCATCATCAGTTCAACAACAACGTCCCCCATTCCGAACCCTACTGCGGGTATCTCAGTTCCTGAAAAGTTTTCGGCAAGATTGTCATATCTCCCTCCTCCAAGAATAGATCTGAACTGTCCCTCGGCGTCAGAAAATTCGAATACAGTCCCGGTGTAATATGACAATCCCCTGACTACTGAAAGGTCCAGGTAGGGTGTATAACCAGTGTAATCACTGATCAGGTTGGCGGTCTGCTTCAAGTTTCTGAGTACTTCATTGATTTTTTCAACATCTTTGAAGCTCTCCTCAATTTTTTCCAGCATTGCATCCGCCTCTCCCTTTTCCCTTATCAGTTCAAGCACTTTTTCAACATTGTCTTTATTTCCAGCCACAGCAAGAAAGGAAGCACGGAACTCTTCAACATCTATCTTGTGAAATCTGTCTATTATTGAGAACGCTTTAGGGACATCCTTCACATTGATACTTTCAAGAATTGCGTCCATGAGTTTCCTATTGTTCAATCTTATGTGAAATCTGTTTCTGAGGCCACATGAATCCAGTATATCTGATGCCAATGCAATAATCTCGGCATCAGCTGCTGGACTGTTAGGCCCAAAGAGGTCAGCATTGAACTGGAAGTGTTCCCTCACTCTTCCTGACTGTGGCTCTTCGTATCTCCATATCTTGGGAATCCCGAACCACCTCACAGGCCTTGGGAGGTCCTTTCTTGATGTTAGCATACGCATAACAGAGGGTGTGGCTTCAGGGAGAAGTGTAACATTCCTTCCGCCCTTATCGGTAAATGAAAATGTCTGGCCAACGAGTTCCTCCCCAGACTTATCCAGATACAACTCAATAGATTCTATGCTCGGGTAGTCTATCATTGCATATCCGAAACTTCTCGCAACTTTCTTTGCTTGTTCGAAAAATCTATCCTTTGGCTCCATGTCCTCGGGATAAAGGTCCCTGAAACCTCTGAGTCTTTCGTATTTCAATTTATTAAACACCTCTGAGACTTTTTTGGCAGCTCTATATTTTCTATATCAATAATTCATTTTCCTTTTATCAATAATTGCCTGGAGCCCATTTAATTTAGGAAAATTTAATCAGAGACTGGGGTTGACAGTCTGATGGGGGGACTTACAACATGTTTAAATATTTTGAAGCATATATTTTATCGTGAATCTAGACTTGTCATGTGGGACACTTAGAAGACTGAAGAATGAGGGGTTCACTTTAAACCAGTCAAAGATTCTTCTGTTTCTCGAGTCATTTCCAGAATCCAGCATGTCTGACATTACAACCTCGTTGAAAATAACCAACGCCAGGGCAATTTCTGCCATGAAACCTCTTCTTTACAATGGGTTCGTTGAAAGGATGAGAATTATTAAAGGGATTTCAAGAGGAAGGTCCTATTTCATTTACAGGCTAAGAATTCCAGTGACAGAGATAATATTTGAGTCAAGGAAATTTGTTCAGATAGTTACCGTGGAATATGGCAAGAAATAATTTTTATTGTTCAATTGCTTTCTTAATCAATCTTTTTCCATATCTCCCAAGAGAAAAATGAGAATAGGTAGCCTGTGTGTTCTTGATGGAAAGCCCGTCAAATTTGCCATCAATGCCTCTTCCGATTATATTTCTTAGCAACTTTGGCGAAGTGTCGTCCGTGGTGCTATAGTGATATTCGTGACCATATACTGTTTCACCTTTGCGGAACATGACTGAATTTTGTTCCGCTATCATCTTTGAGTAGCTCAAAGTTAGCCTTTTACTCATTACAACCCTGCCTGGAAATATTCCGGCCATTCTGTATTCCCCTGTATCTGTTGATATAATATTCTCGAGATACATAAGACCTCCACACTCCGCAATAACTGGTATTCCTGATTCAGAACTATTTTGGACCGCTTCAATGCACTTTCTGTTTCTGCTGAGTTCTTCAGCAAATATTTCAGGGTATCCCCCTCCAAAATAAACAATATCAGGATCCTCTGGATATTCCCCATTCACTGGAGAGAAATAATGTAGAGTACCGCTATTTTCGAGATAATCCAGTGAGCTTGCATAGTAGAAGTTGAAAGCCCTATCATAAGCTATCCAGATGTTTATTCCTTTTTCCGAAGAAGGCCTGGACTGTGGAACATCATTGTTATGGATTTCTGGCAACTCTTCAATAAATGATAAATCCAGATGCTTTGAAACCTGCTGTGCTTTCTTCTTCACGTAAGGTGTTTCAAGGCTTGTATGAAGACCAAGGTGGCGGCTTTCAATAACTACTTCCTGGTCTCTGGGTACTGCCCCAATTATTCTGATTCCATGCTTCACAAACTCATCTCTGACCATATGAAGGTGTTTTTCGGATCCATAGTTGTTCAATACCACACCAATGCAGTGTTTTCCAAGGAAGCCCTTTGCTATGTAGTATGTTGATTCTGCAGTCTTGCTGCAGTCAATAACCAGGATGTAAGGTATCCTGAATTTACGGAAATAGAAGTTAGTGCTCAGGTCTATGGGTGAACCTGAATCATAAAGCCCCATAACTCCCTCTACTACAGCATAATCGTAACTTGAGGCCAGAATGCTGAGAGTTCTTTCATAAGCTCTTCCCTCTATCCACCGGTCGATGTTGTAGCTCCTGGTTCCGCTGACAGCGGTTTCCAGGCCAGGATCAATATAATCTGGACCAATTTTACATGAAACTGAATTTTTAAGCAAGGAGAGAAATGCCATGGTAATGGTGGTTTTCCCAGAACCGGTAGACGGTGCCGTAATACCGAAAACTTTCACTATATCTCTCTAGTATCCAAGAACTGTATATGAAAACATATCCTGTAAAGATAATAGCACGTTAAATTAGAGGAAAATCTGTTTTATTGATATTTGGTCTCAATGTTTTATGCAATTAATCCCGCCCGTTGAATTCAACTACAAAAGTTAATTAGTTTATTGCAATTATATGTGAAGTTTATGGACTACGTACAAACACTGAGATCCTCAGGATTCAAGGTAACTCCTCAGAGATTGAGGGTCATTGAATACATAATGTCCAGGACTCCAGGTCACTTCAGGGCAGAAGATGTATACTCAGAAGTTCATAGAATTGAACCCACAATCACCATGGCTACTGTATATAACATACTCAGGACACTTCAGAAATCTTCAATACTCAAATCCTTTGAGCTCAAAGGGGCAACATGGTTTGAAACCAATACAGGTTCCCATGCAAATTTCATGTGTGATGTATGTGGAGAAATAACAGATCTTGAAATAGAGCAACACTCCATCATTAAATCTGCATCAGATGCTGGATACAATGTAACAGACAGCAACTACATATTAAGAGGGGTTTGTCCTAAATGCAGAGATTCACAGTAAGTAATCGTCATCCCTGAATTGCTGAAATTACGTCGAGAGCCTTTCTGGTTTCTCCGGGATCGTGTGTTCTTATAATGTCCACTCCATTCATTGCACACCACACTGCAGCGGCCAGGGAGCCTGAAAGCCTTTTTTCTGGAGGGTCATCTGTGATCCTGCCAATGAAACTCTTCCTGGATGCTCCCACGAGCGTTTTAAGCCCAAAATCAAATTTATGTATATTCTTCAGAATATTAATGTTTTGAGAGTATGTTTTGGAGAAACCAATTCCTGGGTCTAGAATTATATTTTCCATCATTATATTTTTTTCCAGCATTTGATGGGTCCTCTCCAGGAGAAAATCTGAAATTTCATAGTATATGTCAGTATAGTCAGTAAGCTGATTCATGTTCCAGGGAGTCCCTCTCATATGCATAACCACACAATCCAGTTTGTTCTCGGAAGCGATCTCAATCATCCGGCCGGACCTGAATCCGGATATGTCGTTTATCATGTCAATTTCGGATACATATCTCTCAACTACCTCGGGATGCCTGGTGTCCAGTGATATACGTATGTCAGAGGAACCAGAGATATATTCTATTATAGGTTTCAGCCTTTTAATTTCCTCAGCAGGCTGTATTTCCATACTTCCTGGCCTGGTACTTTCTCCACCCACATCAATAATGTCAGGCTTTTGGTCAAGTATTTCAGAAAGTCCGCCCAGGTTGCCCATAAATCTGGACCCACTATAGAATGAATCTGGGGTCCCATTGACAATTGCCATGATTTCAATTCTTCTTTTCTCTTTATATGAAGGGGATAAGCACTTCCTGTAAAGGTCCTTTATGGGTTCAGGAGCATTCAAATATTCCACAATTCCAAGGTTAAGTATCGTCTCCCTTTGGAGCCGGTAATGTAATATTTTCTTATCCCCAATTAACAGTTTTCCAGCAGGTGTGATCTCTGATAATGGTATAAATGAATCAGAAAAAAGTTCGAAAAATTCCCCCATATTGGGATTCATTGTCGAGCCTCTATCCCCTTTAATCAGTATGTCCAAATTTAATCACACATTCTGTCATTTAGAATATCTAATTAATTTTTAACATGAAGAGGTATGAGTGACACTAGTCCATTTCGCTTGGGGTTTATCCAAATACTGAAAATGAATAAAGATGGGGGATTTTATTTTTTTCTGCACTCTCTTACATGATATAGTTCTTTACATTTCGGGCATTGCACCAGACCGTATGGATAGAGCGTTTTTCCAAAAGATTCATCCCTAATCGTAATTATCGGCCTCTTGAAATCTGTACCACAATGAGGGCAGGTCAACATAGTTCCATATTTCCTGTCCTGTATGAATATATTCAACGCAAAATAAATAATTAGAAATGCTACTAGAGCATAAATAAGATAAACCAGGTATTGGAACAATATCTTGTCATTCCTCTATAAACGGTTGAACCCATAGATAGTTTCAACATCAACAGTGACAGCATAATCAAAACTGCGCACACTCAATTTTTTTCTACGCATACCGAAATCTACGTAATACATATTAATAAATTTTTTCAAAGATCTACCTTTGGGATGCTTAAGAGCCCGAAAAAGGGAAAATTAACATTCATCCAATTCTATTGCGGGATCACAGTAAGTTAGGATATAATGCCATGTATAGAGGAATGGACATTTCGGCAAAAAATATTGTGTGCACAACACTGGATGAGAATGTCAACATCGTCAGAAAGGACAACCTTGAGAACAGCTTCGACAAGCTTGGGGAATTACTAGACCGCTTCTCCCCTGGAGACAGTTTCGTCATGGATTCGACAGGATTCTATGGACCCCTGTATGATTTCATTGAATACCAGACGATCCTTTCCTGTTTTCTATAACCTCTCACGGAAATACCATATGATATTTTTATCCGTCAATTTGTCAGTGTATCCCAGGAAATTAAGGAGTGATATCCTGTCACGGATTACACTTTCTATCTGCGGATCCGATAGATTGTAACGTTGCTGAGGAAGCGGTATCTTCAACATTAGAATGGGATTATAATTGTGAATTCCTCCATTCTCTTTGTCATTAGTGAAGAGATCCGAAAGAATCGGCCTTATCCATTCAAAATCAATGCGATCCCCTATCCCGGAAAGGAGATCGCCAGGTGTTTCAATCTCCCTGTAAAGTTAGGATAATCCAGTATGGTAAAGGTTAATGGATATTGATTATGAGGTCATGAAAAGTGTTTCGGTGATGGTTTTTGGGGTTCCTCTTAAAAATATTGGTTGTGCTGCTATTTAAGAAGATATGAAGTAAGGTGCAATAAAAAAGGTTAAGAGTGTAAACTTGTATACATTTTAATATGTTACCTGCCAGGATATTTTTCGGAAAATCTCTAAAATCTGATGTTCACGTTAAACTTAATAACGTCTTTTGCCTATCCAAGCTCCACAATCATTATAACTGAGGCTTATGTCTAAGATTAATTCCGAAGTAAATGAAGATGGCATTTTGCCAAGAAACTTCACCAACATTGATGAACTGTCTATTGCTATCAGCAAGGGCCTGAGCCTCCAGAACAGAAGTATGAGTCAGGAGGAAGCTTTTGAGGCAGCAGAGCACCTGATCAATTTTTTCGGTTACAATGACCGGGTCATAGATAACATGCTGGAGCCTGAGGATCGTGATGCCTTCTATACAATGGAAGACATAGGCGTTCTCCAGACAGAGCGGGAAGAAACAACTCTTTTTGACGGCAGGGAATGGCGAATCCATTACTGGATTCTCAATGTAGGCAAGATAATACAGCTTTCAAAGATAAAGGAGACCACCAGAAAGGTAGAGAAGGACGAATCATTCCAGATTTATGACGAAATACCTGACGAGTACTGGAAGCCCAATTAGGTGGTCTTTTGCACGTTGCCATCCTCGACAGAGAAAAGTGTCATCCAAAGCGGTGCCATCATGAGTGCCAGTTCTTCTGCCCTCCTGTGAGAAGTGGCACCCCTACAATAGAATTTCCAGAACAGGACAGCCAGGCAGTAATAAACGAACCACTTTGTATTGGATGCGGTATTTGTGTGCACAGATGCCCTTTCGGAGCAATAAAAATAATTACCGTACCGGATGAATTAAACAGGGAACTGGTTCATCAGTATTCCCAGAATTCTTTCAGGCTATATTCCCTACCTCAGATATCTGCATCAAAGGTTGTAGCACTCCTTGGTCAGAATGGCCTAGGCAAATCAACAACGTTGCGAATACTATCCGGGATAACCATACCAAATTTTGGAAACTTTGAGAGAAAACCTGACAGAGATGTTGTAATAGATTATTACCAGGGAACCGTAATGGGCGATTACTTCAAGCGCCTTTACTCTGGAAACCTTAGAGTTGTTCTGAAGGATCAGAACGTAGACCTGATACCGAAGGTAGCCAAAGGGACCATAGGCAATCTGCTTAAATCATCAGACCAGTCAGGAAAATTCGATGAAATTGTGGACAGGCTCAATCTAAAAAATTCTGTGAACAAGGATGTTGCAAGCTGTTCAGGTGGGGAACTTCAGAAACTTGCTATCGGGTTAACTCTGATAAAGGATGCAGACGTGTACCTTTTTGATGAGATGTCCTCCTATCTTGATATTTCCGAAAGAATAAACGTTGCTGGAATCATTCAGGAGATATCCAAAAACAGGATTGTAATGGTCGTGGAGCATGATCTTGCCCTTATGGACTGGATTGCTGACGAGGCACATCTAGTCTACGGAAAAACCGGTGCTTATGGTATTGTCAGCAAGCAGAGGACTACAAATANNGCAATAAATTCATTCCTGGAGGGATATCTCAGAGAGGAAAACACCAGAATCAGGAACTATTCAATCGATTTCTCCGAAAAGACGGACAAACGTGTGAAAAGCGGAGCTGTACTTACAGAGTGGTCAGATCTGAGCGTGGATCTCGGTGATTTCCATCTCAACGTGAACCCAGGCAGAATAGAAGTTGGTGAAGTGGTTGGCGTTCTTGGGAAGAATGCTCTTGGGAAGTCAAGTTTTGTAAAGGTGCTTGCTGGAGTTCTGTCTCCTGGAAGTGGGGATATCACGCAAAAAGTTACAGTGTCATATAAGCCTCAATACATATCGAGCGATTTTGAAGGCACTGTCAGAGATTTGCTTTATCAGACATTCTTGCAGGACATGGACACCGGGATGATAAAAAACGAAATAATTCATCCCCTTGATCTGGAGGAGACCTTTGATAAGGTCGTAAAAGACCTGTCAGGAGGGGAGATGCAGAGACTCGCAATTGCCCTCACCCTTGGGAAAAAGGCGGACCTTTACCTGCTTGACGAACCTTCCGCACATCTTGACAGTTCTTACAGGATGTCTGCCTCAAGGATCATAAAGAGAGTTATGGAGAACAACAGGACCAGTGCACTGGTAGTTGATCACGACGTTTATTTCATCGATCTGATCTCTGATTCTCTTATGATTTTCAGCGGGAATCCAGGTATAGACGGGCATGCAAGGGGGCCAATGACAATGCGAACAGGAATGAATGCGTTCCTTAGGGAGGTAGGAGTAACCTTCAGAAGGGATGCCCTTACAAAGAGACCGAGAATAAACAAGACAGACAGCAGGCTTGATAAAAGCCAGAAGGAAAGTGGCAATTATTACTACTCAGAGGTCTGAAGGAAGCAATATGTTTGAACCCCTCTCGAGAGATGGGCTGGCTAAAACAGCCGTTTTTTACACAGCACATGGGAAGATAAACACGCCTAACATACTCCCTGTCATCAACCCTAACATACGCACTTTAAAAATCTCTGAAATGAAAAGGCTTGGTATGGAGGCGCTGATTACCAACAGTTATATAATAAGGAGAACAGAAAAGCTGAGGGAAATTGCAGAGTCATCTGGACTGCATGGCCTAATAGGATTCGACGGGCCTATAATGACAGACTCAGGGACATTCCAGAGCCATGTATACTCTGAAATAGAATATGACAACATCAGCACATTTGAGTTTCAAAAAAGGATAGGAAGTGATATCGGAACCATACTTGACATATTCACAGAGCCAAACTTCACCTGGAATAAGGCTAAAGAGGCGGTTTTAGAGACGCGGAGAAGGCTGGATGAGATCACTGACCCAGGAAAGACAATTGTTGCAGGTCCAATTCAGGGCTCTATTTACCCAGATCTCAGAAGTATGTCGGCTGAACTTATGAGCAGCGGCATTTCAGGATATCTGCCTGTAGGGGGAGTAGTCCCACTACTGGAGAATTATCGGTACGATATGCTTGTTGATGTAATTATAAATTCACGCCTTCACTCGGACCCAGGAAAACCTCTGCATCTGTTCGGAGGGGGACATCCGATGTTCATGGGCATGTCAGTTCTTCTGGGTATAGATATGTTCGATTCTGCGTCATATGTGAAATATGCCAGAGATGACAGAATACTTCTGAGTGATGGATCAAGGGATCTGAATAGGATTTCTCTGCTTCCATGGTGGAGCCCCCTTTATGGGAAATTCACAGTGAAGGAGATTCAGGACCTCCCAAAAGAGGAAAGGACACGCAATCTTGCACTTCATAATCTTGGCGCTATATTCAACGAACTCAATGAAATTAGGGAAAGAATTCATGAGCAGACACTCTGGCAATACGTTGAGGGGCGCTCCAGAAGCCACCCGGCACTTTACAGGGCTTACAGAAGAATTCTTGAATACGGCGAGATGCTGGAACCTCTGGAGGACCTTTCCAAGAAATCACCGTTCTTTTTCTTTGACGAGCTTTCACGCAACCATCCGGCAGTGATAAGGCTGAGAAAATTCTCCGACGGCATGATAAGTAGCCTGAAAGGGAAGGTTAAATTCCTGGACCAGGGGGACTGGCATCCAGGAAGGCAGCATTCAGCAGAATTCATGGCTAATTACTCTAGATCTGATACAGCTTATTTCCACAGATGGCATGATATACCGGTACCTGTAGAACTTGAGGAGACATTTCCTGTAGAACAGCTCGTTACAACAGGTGTATTTGAGGATAACACAGAACCAGATGATCCTGTTGATTCCGGTTCACCCATGGATGATGCTCTCTCTGGCGATATGAAAGACCTGTATCTGGAGAAGGCAAGGATGATATTCAGATACCAGTTCGGTTTCAATGACGGATCGGCAATGTTTCCAGATCAGTGCGAGGTAACTCACAGCAGGAAAACAGGGAGGATACGTGGCGTTTTCCTTGACGGTAGCCTTCTTGGAACGGTAAGGGCACATGATGGTTTCTTCACTCTCTCAATAAAGGGGGCGGAGCGGTTGATGAACCTAACTGACAGGCACAGAATTTCTGTCTCCGAGGAAAGTGCTGAATTCAACAGGAAAGGTTTCAATGTGTTCTTCAAATTCATTTTATCTGCTGATCCAGGCATTGTCGCTGGAAATGAGGTCCTTGTTACAGACCATTCAGGGGAGCTTCTTGCAGTAGGCAGAGCCAACGTCCCGGGCCGAGAAATGATGTCATACAGGAGAGGAGTCGCCGTCAGAGTAAGGGCAGGAACTGATCCATCTTCATAAGGCAGATTTTCCCCTTCTTTTATGCTCTCTCAGGTATTTGTCCACAGTTGTCAGAAACATTGCAATTACCATCAGGATTGCGCCTGCAATGACAACTCTGGAGAGAACTTCATGGACCTTCATAAGGCAGATTTCCCCCTTCTTTTATGCTCTCTCAGGTATTTGTCCACAGTTGTCAGAAACATTGCAATTACCATCAGGATTGCGCCTGCAATGACAACTCTGGAGAGAACTTCATGGGCCAGTACAACTGAAGAAAGGGCTGCGAATATTGGCTCCCCCACAAATATGATCCCGGCCGCAGAAGCATCCACATATATCAGTGCAACAGTACTTACGTAATATCCGAAAACACTTCCAACAAGAGCAGTGAAAAGTGCTGCCAAAACCACATCTGTATTAACTGTTCCAATTCCTCCAGGGGAAATTGGAATTGTCAGGGCAGAAAACACAGTTACGAAGGCCAGCTGATAAAATGTGAACGCTGAAGAATCCAGCTTGCTGGAATGTTTCGACACATAGATAATCTGGAAAGCGTATGCGATTCCACATATCAAGGTGAGCAAATTCCCAAGCAGAGTTGTTCCATGCGTGCCAGAGGATATGGACATCAGAATGAGGCCTGAAAAAGCAATAAGAGAGGCGAGAATATCCACTCTGGAGATGCGGCTGCTTAAATACACATAGGAGAGCACAGGGAGTATTATGACATAAACTCCTGTAATAACACCAGAAGCTGCTGCTGATGTATAGTCGAGCCCAACAGTCTGGAAGTAGTATCCAAGAAATAGAAGGAAACCTGCAATAATCCCATGAAGCACTGTGTTGCGGTTCAGGTTTTTACGCCCCCTCCTCAGAAATAGGCCCATAACAGCTGAAGCGATCAAAAACCGCAGGGCAAGAAATGTGTCCGGTGACGAAAACTGAAGGGCAAATTTAACCACCGGGAAGGTAACGCCCCAGAAAAATGTGACAAGCAGGAGCATTCCCATGTAGAAGAGACGTTTCTCCATGGGATCAGTTTCCCCTCAGGAAAGAGAAAGCAATGGAAGGGTTCCTGAGAAAGAGCTGAAGAGCAAGCTTCGAAGGATAATCTATATCTCCGCTTGAGTTTATGATTTCTATAGATTTCCTGGAGGATATGGATCTGTAAAGACCGGAGAGGTATCTATCATTGAGGGCAGCATAGAATTTCTGTATCATTCCATCTATCAGAAGTTCCCTGCCTATCTCTCCCTTCCAGTACTTTTCATACCTCTGCAGGAACCTGCTGTCAAGCCTTCCGGATTCCAGGCCTTCAGAAACAGCTCTGGAAGCCCAGTAAGAGGACACAATCCCTGTGTATATGCCACCCCCAGTGAGAGGTTTGACAATTCCTCCTGCGTCACCCACGAGAAGGCTCCGGTTTCCGCTGGTTCTGTGCAGATAACTTATTGGGATGGGCCCACCGGTAATTCCAAGAATCCTGGGTTCAGGGGAGAACTGCTTTATCAGCTTGAGGAAGTAAGGAAGGGCCCCCTTCCGTATTGAACCCAGTCCGATTCTAGTTATATTGCCAGTAGGAACCGCCCACCCAAAGAATCCGTTGGAGAAACTTTTTCCAAGGAAAACCGACACACTGTCCTGATCCTGCATGGTGAATGATGCATCCACCTGATATGTAGAAACAACCCTTGAGGGCCTGGCTGTGTAGAGGGATTTCCTGACTATGCTGTTTGCTCCATCAGCTCCAATAACAATTCTGGCCCTTTCAGTTGTAAATTCTCCGGAACCCCTATATTCAACCTCTGCGAATTCATCGTTTACCTTTACCGATCTGACTCTGGCTCCCAGCCTGACATCTGCGCCGGATCCTATAGCCATTCCTGATACATCTTTATCGAAAGAGTCCCTGTAAATTACAAATGTCTTCTCCTGTTTCCCTATTTTTATTGATTTGTTTCCAGGGAATATTATATTGGCGCCGCTAACTGTATTTGCAATTGATTTGCTTCTGACATAGCGAAAAACCCTTTCTGTCACGACCCCTGTGCACTCAACCGGGCGTCCGATTTCATCATGCTCCTCAAGATTGAGTACATCGAATCCCTGCTTGGCAAGCATGTGGGACAGGTAAGAACCTGCGGGGCCGGCGCCAACTACTATAACATCTCTCAATGGATGTGCATTGCTGTGAGAATATAACCTTTATAGTGGGTATTTCCATCATGAGATTGAATAAAGGTTTTGAGGCATTTCTGTGGTGTCTTTTCAATTGCTATACCCTGGAAATTTTGTGCAGTGAATATATACAGTATCTTCAGTTTGGTTTTTGTTAAAATTGTCTGCTTCATTGAGATAATTTACATGATCCATTTTAGATGTAGCCATATTATTGACAATATATATATATTCAAAAGTGTATCTTTCTCATATGAATAAAAAAACAAAAATTTTAGGTGCAATAATAGTGACATCAGTCATGTTATTGCTCGCATTTACCAGAATTATGACACACATCCAATCAAGAAAAGATGTCAATGAACCACAAGCAGAGGCAAATTTTGTTGGTATTGCGAAATATCAGCATCAAAATAACGGAATTATGCTAAACAGATCCGAAATAAATGACCTCTATCATTTTGTTCTCTATAACTACCTTCATTATGGAGTATCTTCAAATGAACTAAGCGAATTGGAGTTCAAGGCAGATTCAAATTTTATAAACTGGTATTTAGGCAACTACAGCCAAATCCCCTCCAATTATAGAGGAATAACAACACAAAATGCCAGCGTAATTCTTCCTATGTGGGAAAATGAAAGCTCCAATGCAAAGGAGGACGTTCAGGCAGTTGCAAATTATGAAGTAAGCCAGTTCACAATACAAAACCAGATAAATACTTCTTATGTCGTAAACAACCACCTTGGTCATCTGGTTTCCAACAAAACAACTGTATATGACAACCAAAGTGCCAATCTTCTAACATACAGATACACAAATGGCAAGCAATCATTGGTATATGGATTAATAGATCAGAACGGAACCATTAAACCAGTAGATCCATATATCAGGCTAAACGCATTCACAATTCATTGGGGATGGGGTGGTTTGATATCTGGAACAAGCTACAATATTTACTTCACCTTCACAAACTTTGATAGCGCTCTTAATTTCAAGGATTTTCTGGTTCAGGCAGCTACAATAGCCCAGTGGGCAACTTTTAGCGAGACAGTTGCTTTTTGGGTTACAGTAGGTATCTTTAGCGGACCTGCCGCGCCAATTGTAGGAGTAGTAGGAGCACTAGAAACTCTTTGGGGGCAGGGAGACCCATTAACCGCTGCAAAAAATGTCAATGATATATTTGATAATCAAGAGTCTTATAAGGGTCAATTCACAATTGTATACACACTTAATGCATGGGAGGATGGATTAGTACCCGAGTTTTCTTGGTGGGGGTACATGTATAACGATCCTTCACCTGGCAAACAGACATTAACACAAGTGTTTAAAAGCGTTGGTTTCAGTTACACACCAGAATCTGATTTCATAGAAAATTATAACTTCCTGGCAAACATATATGGAACAAATGTTGAGCAGAGCTTTTCTTCATCAGATTGGAGTGCTACTGCGAATTTGCTTACTAATTTGTTATAGGGTAGGGTGATAATTTATGTCTTTTTTTGGAATTGTTTTAACTTTTTCTATTGCTATTATTATGTCATTGATCGCGTATCTTTGGCTATCAAAGTTGTATTCCTCTATGAAGATTCAAGGAAAGCAGTTAATTTGGGCATTGATAGCATCTTTTATCATTTCTGCTATACCTGTTACCATTTTCCTATTCTTTAATCCGCAAAAAGTGAACATATACCAACCATTCACCTATGCTTGGGAGATTGTTTTATTGGCCTTATGGGTATTCATTTTAAGCTGCAGGGCATACTTCCATCATTTTGGAAAAAAGAATTTAGTTATGACACACCATCGAGCTGGCAGTACATAGTATCTGTCATGGAGGGTTGGACGTAATCTGGTGATCAAATATGGATTCCATTATTATTTTTGCTTACGTGTTATGGTTCGGGGTTTCGACAGTTGCGGTAGCAATTGGGATCTATGGTATGTTATACTTCGCACGACTTATGGACATAACCAGAAGGCAATTGGTGGCACCTATAACTCTGGGCATAGTTATTTCTGCTCTGGCTGATGCTTTTCATTACATAACTTTCACAAACATTACAGTACACATTTATGATGATATTTTTACCTATGCTGTCTTGACAATTGGACCTATTATCGTGGTGTGTCTGGTGTATATCATAAATATAGGCCGCCGGAATTTACTCGAGAAATACAACATAGAAATTGCCGGAAAGTGGCCAAGGGAAATAAAGAGGCTGAAAGAAATGCAAAAGTGATCTGATTTATTCCAATATTAAGCAATTAAATAGAGGGGCATCTAAAATTCAAAAATGGATGCGTATGGGGTGTCCTTAAATTCATCCAATAACGAGAACAATTATTTCCTTCTTTGATCTCTGCATTATCTGGTTGGCCATTGAAATGCAGTTATATGGAACTATCCTCTCACAGACAGAAATAGGTTTCAGGTTTAGCGAGATTATCAAT
>ACXJ01012086.1_pt3 | contig 19459 bp, 20 predicted proteins | sample 870861 | NCBI WGS metagenome assembly ACXJ01 (sample SAMN02954270, study PRJNA29437) | mine drainage metagenome | biome: terrestrial; feature: Richmond mine; material: biofilm; isolation source: combined biofilm from UBA (pink subaerial biofilm) and UBA BS (thick... ... | reverse complement strand
GACCTCCGGAGCCCGCTTCGTCACCCACTCCTTCCACGGATCCAGAACTCCCACGGGTGCCAAGCTCCGTTCATACGGCTTCCAAGGCTCTCCCCGCGTGATCTTCCGCACCGTCTTGACGTCTATGTCAAGAAGCCGGGCAATTTCCTTCTTCTTTTTTCCCGAGCGATACATCTCGGCAATCCGTTCATGCAGTTGTTTGCCAACCAAGAGCTCCTCCTTTCCGAAAGGTGTTCCGGAAAGAAGCATAGCTCTTTTTTCTCCCTGGTGACCCTCGTGTGTCATCTCTCCTCCTCCGTGGGGAGGGGGGATTTTTCATTTCCCACTTGGGGGGGATTTTACACTTCCCACTGACATCCTCTTTCCTATTCCGTCGTTTCCGCCTCCCATGAATCCATTCTCCCCCTTCATTCTCTAACGCTCTACCTTTCAGGACGGGAGAATCTTCCGACCACGGTCTCTCTTCCAACCGTGACGGTCCGGAAAATCGGCATGGACTCTCCAAAGGGATGGACCTATGAGTCCCGGACAACCAATACCCCCGTCTATCGAAAGAGAGGGGGGGATCCCTCGAAACGGGCTCTTGTCACGGAGATTGAAATCGTGGCCCTGCCGAAAGCCCGGAAGTCGGATCTTGTCGTTCTGGACGGTCGGGACAGGATCTTTCTCCTCCACCTCGTCCCCCGGCCGAAAATGATCGGGAAGACCCCCTTCTACTCCCCGAACGTGACCTGGTGGCCGCCGTACGGATCGTTCCCTTCGGAAGGGCTGCGGCCTCTCGAAAAGACAACGGGTTCGATTCCTGCCCCTCTTCCCCAAAGAGAAAAGGAGAACCGATGAGCCTGATGGAATTTCTCGAGATCCGGGACGGAGCCCTCGTTCCCGGTTACAGGGAAGCCCTTGCCCCGATCCAGTGCGACTGGTGCGAAGGAGTGGCCGAGAGTGTCTCCCTCACGGGGGACAACTGGATCTGCCCGGACTGCATGGGGGAGATGAGAGGATCTCCGCGATGAACGAAGAAAAACCGGACGGTTCAGAAACGGAAGAACGCCGGACCGTCCTCGTCCGGCAATATGGTCTCCTGCCCCCGCTCGACTGGGATCAGGACTGCCAGGAACACCTTTGGATGCAGAACAAGCTGTGGAACGCCCTGGTCGAGATCGACCAAACGGCCCGGGGTCGGTATTTCGCTCTCATGTCTGCCGAACCGGAAGTGGAAGAGATCGAGGTCCGCCTTCTCTCCCTCAAGGAAGAGAAGGAACGCCTGATCTCCGAGAAAAAAGCTCTCCGGAAGAATGCCGGAAAGAAGGCGGGCGTCGATACCTCCGCCCAGGCCCGGAGGATTGCGGAGATCTCCCCGGAGATCCGGCGACTTTCGAAGGAGGCGAAGGAAAAGCGGGCCGAAGTCCGGGCCCGCCTCAAGCCGGAAATCGATCAGATCGAAGCCCTGCGGCGCGAGGACGTCAAGTCCGCCCGGAACGCCTCCGGGCTCTGGTGGGGAAACTACAACGCCGTCTGCGCCTCCTACGAGACGGCCCGGATCCGGGCGATGAAATCCGGAGCCGAACTCAAGTTCCATTCCTTCGACGGGACCGGCCGCTTCACCTGCCAGATCCAGGGGGGGATGACCGTCTCCGAGTTCTTTTCCGGGGAGAGGCAGGCGATCGTCTCCGCCGATCCCGTTTCCCCGGACGCCTTCTGGCATCCCTCCCGGGGCGAGCGGCGCCGCGCTTCCCGGACGACTCTTCGCATTACCGTCTACACGGGCAAGGATGCGAAAGGGAAACCCTTTCGCCGGATGCTGTCTTTTCCGATGGTCGTCCACCGGGAGATCCCTGAAAACGCGACGATCAAGCAGCTCGTCGTCTCCCGGAAGCGGGTCGGAACGGAGTTCCGCTGGTCGGCCACGCTCACCTGCACGCTCCCGGGAGACAATCGAAATCCTGCGGCATCGACCTCGGGTGGCGGCTCGTGCCGGAGGGTCTGCGCGTGGCCACCATCGCGTCGGAGAACGGCATCCGCCACCTCGTCCTCCCGGAAAAGGCATTGAAGTGCATGGACCATGTGGAAGACCTGAAAAGCCGGATCGACCAGGAGCTCAACCGGGTTCTCCTCTGGTTCCGTTCCCAGTGGCCGGCGCTCGCCCCCTCCTTTCCGGAAGATCTCCGGGAACGCTTCCTCCGGCATGTCCGGGCTCCGAAGGTATCGGGCCGGAAACTCGCCGGATCCGTTCTCGCCTGGAGGGACCAGCATCCGAAGGTCCGCCCCGACCTTTTGTCGGCCATGGAGACGTGGCGGAAGAACCACAAGCGCCTGACCCAGGAGATGGACAACCTCCGCGACAAGATCCAGGCATGGAGGACGGATTTTTACAGAAACGAGGCGAAGAGGATCGCCGAGGACTATGCCGTCATCGGACTCGAGGACTCGATCTCCGGGAGGTCGTGAAACTCGAAACTCCGGAGGGAGAAAAAACGGATCAGCCGGCCGCCGCCCGGGCCAACCGGGTCCGGGCTTCCGTCTCGGATCTCCGGAAGTGGCTCCGGCTTCAGGCGGCGAAAACGGGGGCGACGGTCGTCGAGATTCCGTCGAAAGACACGACCCGGGCGTGCTGGAAATGCGCCCATGTCAACAGGTCCTCCGCTCCCGGAACTCTGGTCTGGACGTGCGAATCCTGCGGGGAACGGTGGGACCAGGACGAGAACGCGGCCAGAAATATCCGGACGGCAACGTGCGCGAAGGGGAAGCGGCCGTAAAAATGCGGGAGGTTCGCGGCCCCTCGGAGGACAGGCTTTTCCGGCCGGTTTTCCGGGAGAGAGACATCGCTCCGGAAGAAGCAAAACGGGGTTCGCGAAAACGACCCCGGAAAACGTTTGCGTACTGGAAGTTGGACGAGGACGGTTCTTGAAGCCTGCTCAGTGGCTTGGTAACTGAGACCCTTCATGGCTCCGGAGAGGCACCAGGAGAGTTGGAAGTTCTTGAAGCCTGCTCAGTGGCTTGGTAACTGAGACCAAATGCGAAAAATCCTCGAAGCCGGAGCCCGAATGTTCTTGAAGCCTGCTCAGTGGCCTGGTAACTGAGACCGAAGGATTGCGCTGAGGGTGTTCGTCTCCCGCTTGTTCTTGAAGCCTGCTCAGTGGCTTGGTAACTGAGACTTGGGCGTTGGCTGCCGGAATTCCCCAGGTTCTTGAAGCCTGCTCAGTGGCTTGGTAACTGAGACCCGGTCCCGGTCGTGCCCACGTTGTAGATGGGCAGAGTTCTTGAAGCCTGCTCGGTGGCCTGGTGACTGAGACGTTTTTCCGGGGATTCTGGCTCAACCTTCCGGGAATGGTGGCTTAACGATCACCCCCGGAGTGGCTTCCAGAGCCATTTCTTGAAAAACTGGCTCTGGTGCTCGCTCTGCATCGATCACCGCGCCGGTGCTCGTTTTAGGAGGCGAGGGAGGAGTCGAACAATGGCTGACAAATCGAAAATCGCCTGGACCGAGGCGACCTGGAACCCGGTCTCCGGGTGCTCGAAGGTTTCGGAGGGTTGCCGGAACTGCTATGCCGAACGCGACTGGCCGAGACTTTCAAGGCTCGTACCGGCCTATGCCGGCAGGAACTTCGAGGATGTCGCCTGTCACCCGGATCGGCTCGACCAGCCTCTCCGCTGGAAGCGGCCCCGGAAGATCTTCGTGAATTCCATGAGCGATCTTTTCCATCCGGATGTTCCGGACGAATTCATCGCCCGGGTTTTTGCCTTGATGTCGATCGCTTCCTGGCATACTTTTCAGATTCTGACCAAGCGGCCAGAACGGATGCTGTCGTTCATGACGCGCCGCGCACTCCGGAATCTGGATACCGGAAAGATCGAAGAAAGCGAGGAGGGCTCCCCCGGAAGCTATGCATCCTGCAAGCTCAGGGACGCCCTCTTTCTCTATCTTGTTCCCGGCAAGCGATACAAACTGAATTTGCCAGAGTCGGCATGGGCTCTTCCCGAGGGCGTGGATCGTTTCGTTTTTCCTCTCCACAATGTCTGGCTAGGGGTGTCCGTGGAGGACCAGAAAACGGCGGACGAACGGATCCCGTTGCTTCTGAAAACGCCCGCGGCCGTCCGGTGGGTCTCGATCGAGCCGATGATCGGGCCGGTCTCGTTCCGGTGGCGATATGGCAATGGGTTCAAGACCGATCCGGCAACGGGGATCCAGAGCCGAAATCACCTGGACGGACTGCGGAGGCTCGACTGGATCGTGGTCGGCGGAGAATCGGGACCTCAGGCCCGACCCATGGAAGCCGAGTGGGTGAGAAAGATCACATATGAATGCGAGGAAGCCAGGGTCCCCTTGTTCGTCAAACAGCTCGGGGCGGCGTATTCGGATCCCGTGGACGGGATCGCCGGAGCCTCTCTCAAGATCCCCGAGGAAGCGGTCTCTCTTCTGAAAAGACGCTTGAAGCACCGCTCCGGGACGGACATGAAGGAATGGCCGGAAAAGTTCCGGGTCCGGGCCTACCCCGGAGGAATATCGTCACAGACGACGGATGGTCAAGATTTGGTCAAAACGGAAACCGGTCAATAAAGGTGGGGATGTCCGGTATTTTTTCCACAGGGTTTTCAGACTCTTTTCCCGTGTAAAAAAGTGCGAGGATGGGGCCATGTTCTGGACGCCTGATGAAGTCGCGGAATTTCTGACCGTCACCCGGTCGATGGTCTACAAACTGACCAAAAATGGGGAGATCCCTTGCTATCGGTTCGGGCGATGCGTCCGGTTCGACCCCGAGCGGGTCAAGGAATGGGTCAAAACCTGCGAGGTCAAACCCTTCGAAGTGCCGAGAATCCGCCCTGCCAAGCCCCGGGGATCCCGGTCGCCAGATGCGATCGACGCGCTCATTTCCAAGGCCAAGAGAGCCGTGTATACTCGTTCCAGCGGAAATCCTGGCCCAAGAAAAGGAGGAATTTGATGGGCCTGTACAAAAGGGGAGCCCTCTGGTGGATGCGATTTTCCGTTCAGGGAAAACAGATCCGGCGCTCGACCGGCACGACCGACAGAAAACTGGCCGACAAGGTCTACAAGAAGGTCCTAGGAGAGATCGCCGAGGGGGATTGGTTCGACCGTTTGCCCGGAGAAGAAAAAACCCTTTCGGAATTGTTCGACAAGTATCTGGAGGAGCATTCGAAACCGAACAAGTCCTCGAAATCCTACATTCGGGACAAAGCCATTTCCCTCCGGATGCTGAAGGAGTTCGGAGACGTGACCTTGATCGAAATCGGGACGGAACAGATCTTCGACTACAAGAAGAAGCGCCGGGAAGAGAATTTGGCCCCCGCCTCATTGAACAAGGAAATTGCCTTTCTTCGCCATGCGTTCGAAATGGCCGTCTTGTGGGATAGGCTCGAGGTCAATCCGGTTTCCCGGATCCCGAGGGAAAAGGTCAAGAACCGGATGGAGCGCTGGTTGACCGGAGAGGAAGAGGAACGGCTCCTGAAGGCTTGTCCCGAGTGGTTGCGGGACATGGTGATTTTTGCGTTGAATACCGGATTCCGGCAAAACGAAATGTTGTCCCTCACCTGGAATCAGGTCGATTGGGACCGGAAAGCGATTCTTTTCTGGGATCAGAAGAACAATGGGCGGGATACCGTCCCCGTCAACGAGACGGCGCTCGACGTCTTGAAAAGGATCAGAAAAGTGAGAAGTCTTTCCTCCGATCACGTGTTTCTGACGTCCAACGGAACCCCATTCATTGCCCGCAACGTGGTCCGATCTTTTTCATTGGCTCTCGAAAAAGCAAAGATCACGAATTTCCGGTGGCATGATCTTCGACACACGTTCGCAACCCGGCTGGTTCATGCCGGGGTCGATCTTTACACTGTCCAGCGACTCGGACGCTGGCGGTCCCTGTCCATGGTGATGCGGTATGCCCATCACAACCTCGAAAGCCTTCGGACAGGCATGGAAGCCGTCAACCGGCTCCCTAGCACAAATTTAGCACAATCGGGAAAGTAAATCATTGATATTATTGGAATGAAATCTTCTGGGCAAGTAGCACAAATTTAGCACACACCATCACCGATATCAGGAGGATCCTATGAATAGAAAACAAACAAGACTTCAACGTCTGCGAGAGATGTTCTCCGAAAAATTTCGAACGATCATTTCTCCCGGAAAGAAAAAAACACCCTCGGGGCGGCCTTGGAGCAGAGTCGTTCAGAATCCGGAAGGTCTGACGCTCCTGCTCTGGGGACTCGGGGATGGGAGCGTCAATGGCTCTTTTCCTCTTTCGACAGGACAGCCTTTCCGCATTGATCGGGACGACGCGCATCTCAAATTTACCGGAGATCAAGGGGAGATCCTCTTTGGAGGCCCGGACCCCGAGATCAACCGTCGCCTCGCCCGGGAGATCGAGAAGGCGATCAAGAAGACCCGGTTTGGGCACGGCGTCCTCTCCCAGATCCGCTTCCCACTTCTCCCGATGCTGGCGGGCGGGGGAGTCATGCTTATTCTTGTGCTCTTCCTTTTCTCGGGAGAGACAAGGGAGGGAAGCCATTTGGCGAGTCTCTCCCAAGTCGAAAAAATGGTCTCTCAAGGAGTTCCGGATTCTTTCCCCGGACTCGGCGGGGGACTCACTTGCCACGGGGGAGGCCATTGATGGAGGAGGCCGGGTACCGTGAGATCCTCGCACGGTACGACAAGGATCTCCGCTCCCTTCCCGCCAAAATCCTCGGGGGACTGAGCCACCGGTCCACCGGGTTCATCGGTCTTCTCTCGCTGGCGGGAGCGGCTCTTCTGTTTCCGTCCACCTCCGATCTTGCCCTTTTTCTGGGAGCCGTCTCGTTTCCTTACTACTTTCTCAAGCGCGAGACCCTCCCCCTTCGGCTGCCGGTCTCCGCGCGCCGGATCGACCCCCACGATCCCCTGCCGGGAAATCGAGCGGCCTTTTCGATGGCGCGGGGGCTTTTTTTCCTGGGCAGGGACAGGAAGACTCTCGAGGAGTGCTGGCTGACGAAATCGGATATCACCCGTCATCTCCTGGTTCTCGGAACCACCGGCTCCGGAAAAACCGAGTTTCTCCTGGCCATCGCCGCCAATGCCCTGGCCATGGGGGCCGGACTCATCTACGTGGACGCCAAGGGTGCCACCGACGTCTTCTGGCGGATCTACGGGCTGGCCGAACGGTTCGGGAGAGAAGACGATGTCCTGCTCATGAATTTTATTACCGGCAACCGCCGCCAGGACAATCCCACCGAGAAGATCTCGAACACCAACAACATCTTCGCCTCCGGATCGGCGGAGAGCCTCACACAGATCATCGTCGGACTCCTCTCCGGATCGGACGAAGGGGAAAACGCCATTTTCCGCGACCGGGCCATCTCGCTGATGGGCGCGATCATGCGCTGCCTGGTCGATCTCCGGGATGCCGGCAAACTCCCCCTCTCGATCCGGATCCTCTCCGACTGGGTCTCCAATATGGAATTTCTCCTCGATGTCATGCGGGGTCGCTTCGCTGGCCAGCCGTTCGAATTCTCCCTCAACGCCCGGGCAGCAATGACGACCTACCTGAACGCGCTGGGGGGAGCGGACCCCAAAAAATCCGCAAATCAGCAGTCCGAATCGGTGTTGAAGCAACACGGGTTTGCCCAGGCTTACTGGACGAAAGTCCTGTCCGACCTGTCGTTTACCTACGGACATATCTTCGGAGGAGGTCTGGGGGAGATCGACTGGCAGGATGTCGTGGCGAACCGGCGGATCTGTTTCGTCAACATGCCGTCGATGGAAAAGCCGCCGGCCGAGCTCCAATCTCTTGGCCGCGTCATCCTCTCCGGCATCAGAAACGCCATGAGCGTGAGCCTTGGATCCGGGGTAGAGGGGGAACGCTCCCAGGTTCTCGAGTCGAAGCCGTCGGTCTCGAAGGCCCCGACGTTCATTATCCTGGACGAATACGGCTACATCGCGACCGAAGGGTTCGCCGTCGCGGCCGCCCAGGCCCGCTCCCTCGGTTTTTCCATCACGTTCGCCGGGCAGGATTGGGCCGGTTTTACTCGGGGATCGGAGACGGAAGCGGCTCAAATCAAGGGAAACACGTTCGCCAAACTCTTGATGAACGTGCAGGACGAGAAGGAAACCTGGGAGATCTTTCGAGTGGCGGCCGGGCAGGAGGTGGCCACCCGCCTCTCCTCCTTCGATCCGCCCGTCAAGAACAATACCAATACGCGCTTCACCGATTCGACCGTGACGGTCGAGATGCGGGATCGCCTGGTCATCCAGGACGCCCGGGAACAGATCGAGGGAGAGGCGATCGCTCTTCTGGGAGAGAAAGTTCTCCGAGTCTCTCTTCCATTCGTCCCGCCCGACGGTCTGATCGTCGACAAGCTGTCGCTCAACCGGTTTCTTCCAGTTTTTCCGCCGGGGATGATCGATCCGGAAAACGGATCCAGCGTCGCTCCGGAAACTCCGTTCGAGCGTTATCTGAAGGGAAAGGATCCGATTCCGGCGGAGCTGGTGGCCAAACCGGCTCCGGGACTCCGGACCGCCTCGGCGATTCTCTCGGAGGAGGCGCAGCCCCTGACGAAACGCTCAATCCAGGCTTTTCTCGCCACTCTTGGAAACGTCGAGGAGACCGAAGGGGAGAGGGAGGCGGAAGAAATCGAGCGGGACGACCGTCCGGAAGAGGAATCGCCCAGAGATGACTCGGCGGAAGAGACGAAAGAATCCGGAGAGAAAAAAACGGTCGACGAGAGGGACGCTCCGCCTCTTATCCCCCCTCTCCCGGATCCCCCTCCGGCGGCGGATCCCCAAAGAGAAAAGAGCTACCTGGACGATCTTGTCTCCAAGGCGGTCGAAGGGGCAAAAACCGGAGATTAGGATTTGCCGCGGGACTTCCGGGACCGGATCATTGCGGCGACCTCTTTGGCGGTCAGTCCCTTTGATTCCGCAAGATTTTCGACGGCTTTCCAATCCCAGGGAGGGGCCGAGTCGAAAAAGGAATCGAACAGGTCGAGGGAGACCCTCCCTAAGGCCAAATCTCCCAAGTGATACCCGTGAAGAATGATCGGAGGAGCCAGCTCATTGGGGGCAACCTCCGGATTCTTCCAGCGCCCTCCTGAAAACTGGGAGGGAAGAAACCATGTGTCATCCATGAGAGAGACCCGTTCGCCGTTCTCCCCGGGAGTGTGGATCAATTTTCGGAGGAGGACGATCCGATAGGGACCGGATCGGAGCAGGGCGATTTTGGGCTGGCCGAAAAACGAGGGGGACCCGGAGGTGACAAGGGTCATCGTGACGGGCTCGTCGAAAAACAGATCGATGGCCCGTTTCAAAAGAGACAGATTTCCGGGCATGACCGTCCATACATGGACGCGTGACGGATCCAAGACCCTCTCGTCCATGTTGTAGGAGAGGACCGCGAGCAGATTCGCAATGACCTTATGGGAAAGAATCGGGGACTTTCCCTTCAGCCAGTTTCCGACGTTGGACGGCTGAATTCCCACCACGGAGGCCACATGGGTGATCGTCGTGTCGCTCAGCTCGATGAGGGTCCGAACGATCTCGATGGGGTTAGGATTTTCTGACAAGGAGCGCTCCTTCTTGCACTTTATGCCGAGGCATCTCGGAAGGTTGACTCCTGTAAATTACAGAAGACAGGAAATTTTATCAAGAAACAGGGAGGGGAAGGGATGGCTCTCTGGGTGATTGAAGCCGACGGGAAGGTGAAGCGGTTTCAGGAAATCCTGAAAAAAGCCGGGATCCGGGGAGTGGAGGTCTTCGCCACAGGGGGGCATCTTTTTTCGGCGCCCCAACGCCTTCACCCCCTCGGGATCGACAGAAACTACCAGGATGTTCGGAACCCCGTCAGACCGGACAGGGTTGAGAAATTAACGTTCCTGGCCGGTCTGGCCGATCACCTGATCGTCGCGACGGATCCGGACGACGAGGGCGATGTCATCGCCGGCGACGTGGCACGCCTCGTTCAAAAGATCCGTCCGGATCTACCGATCTCCAGGATCCGCCTTCAGGCTCTCTCGCCCGCCGCCCTGACCTCCGCCCTCGAAAAAAGGGGACCCGTCGGGGAGGGTGTGGCCGGGACGGTCCGCCGGGTCTTCGATCGCTGGATCGGGGGAACGTTTTCTCGATCTCAGGGGGTTCCGGTCGGTCGTGTCTTTTCGGCATTCCTGTCCGTCGTCTCCCAGACCCCTCTCCCTCTCGGGCGGGTCGTCATCCGATATCCGGCCAAAGAGGGGCCCCCCTTTTTGGCGACGGTTCCCCTCCTGGCGGGGAAGAAGGACGAATGGTCGGCCCGGATCCGGGCATTCGACTCTCTTCTCCCGGTTTCTCCCGCGAGGGTCGAACTCCGTCCCCGTCCGGCTCCCTTTTCCTTCGGCGACGCCCTCCTCGATCTCCGAAGAAATGCTGGCATGAGCGTTGTCGAAGGGGCCCGGAGGATCCAGTCCCTTTATGAACGGGGCGTTCTCTCCTATCCGCGGACCGACAGTCGGGGGTTGTCCCCGGAGTCGGCCGAAGACCTCCTCTCCCTGGCGAAAAAAGCGGGGTTGACGGGGTTCGATCCGGCCCGCCTCCCTCCTCTCGATCCCCTCTCGCCTCACGAAGCCCTTCACCCGCTGGGCGAGTCCATACGGATTTCCGATCGCGGAGATCAGACCGTCGTCGAGCGCATTTCCCGGAGGGCTCTGTACGCCGGCCTCCCGCCCTTTCCCGTCGAGATTCCCGCCGCGGAGTCTCTTCCTGAGTGGGCCCGCTCCCTCGGGCTATTCCGGCCGCTTCATCGCCTGGGGCCCGACAGGGAGCCCATGGCCTCCGCGGGAATCTTGACGGATGCTCCCGATGCCGTCGTTCTCCAAGGACTGATGGCCGCCGGACTCGGGCGTCCATCGACCCTCCCCTCCCATGTCGGGAAGATCCTTGCCCAAAATGTTCTGGATTCGGACGGCCGCTTGACGGCTAAAGGACGGGTTTATCGGGACAAGACCCCTGGGGCGATCTCCGACCCCGGTCTGACGGCCGCAATGGAAGGGATCCTGAAAGCGATGGGACAGAACGGAGAAGGGGTTAAAAAAACCATGGAGGCCCTTCTGGAAACACTGCCCGGCGAGATCCGGGAGCAGATGGAAACAGTGCTGGAAGATCCTCTCGCACCTCCAGAGACAGAGATTGAGAGGAATCATGCCCCCTCCGGAATTGGGCTCGAATGGGGCTGATCGGCAAGTGTGAGGGGGAAGGACGATTCAGGGGGTGGCAATCATAAGCCGGATTGTCAACCCGACCAATCTGATTGAGATTGTTTCCAGGGCGAGCCATCTGATGATATGGGTATCTGAATTCTGTGATTGATTTAGGTTCAGATCTCCCCTTTCTCGATCAAGTACAGAAGTGTTGATGTATCCACTTGTCGGATTTCACGAATCTGACCCACCATTTCACGATGTTGACCCACCCGGATCACCCTCTCATTCGAGACCCCCGAAATCCCAATTTCACGGTGGGTCAGTATGGGAACCCTTAAATCGTTTTTTTCGGTAGGACTCTCCTTCCATTTCGAGGATGATCGCCTTCTGGACAATGCGATCCGTGATGGCATCGCAGAGAACCGGGTCTGGGAGGATCTCTCTCCAGTTTTCGACCGGGAGCTGGGTGGTCACGATTGTGGAAAGACTTTCCACCCGTCCATCCACAAGGTCGTATATATCTTGTAACTGGAGAGGAGTCAAGGCGCGAAGGCCGAAGTCATCGAGAACGATGACGCTTGCGGCGGTGAGTTTTTTGAGAAGGGACAGATAACGTCCCTGAGCCCGTGCCAGAGCCATCTTCTCGAGGAGGCGGTTGAGAGAGAAGAAGAGGGTCAAGAAGCCCTGACGGCAGGCGGCCTGACCCAGAGCGCAGGCGAGGTGGGTTTTTCCCACCCCGGTCGGACCGGCAATGAGGATGTTGGTGCCCTGAGTGACGAACGAGGCTCCGGCGAGCTCTCGAATCGTGCTTTTACGCAGTTTTCGGTCAACGGTAAGATCGAAGTTTTCAAGGGAGCTGACAATGGGGAAGCTGGCCGCCTTGAGACGTCGGAGAAGCCGGAGATTCTGCCGATGAAGCTTTTCGTCCTCGAGACAAAGGTTCAAGAACTCCGAGGGGCTCCACTGTTGCTCGGCCAACTCCTCGAGGCGCTTGGGAAGAGACTCCTTGATACCGTGGAGCTTGAGCTCGGAGAGGAGCTCGGGGGTCGTATTGACAAGAGCCATGCGGATCTCCTTTGATGAGAGAGGGTCCCCGGATCGCCCCGGAGACCCGGTGAACAACCGGTCGGGTTCCTAGGCGCGACCGGTCGGTTTGTGGGATGAGGCCTTTTCGGCCAGAAGGGCCCGGCTGACCGCAGAGTCTTTTTCGGCGGCAGTGCGGGCCTCTTTTTCTTGATCGAGTTTCTGCGTCAACTCCTCAAGGCTCTTCCGGATGCGAGGGAGCTCTTCGAGACGAAGGGTGGCGCGGGCGAGCTCTTCTCTCAGGGAGTGCGCCTCCTCGCGCTCCCGCGTCTCCCGCTCCTGGCATTCAGCCTGGCGGATCTCGAGATGGCGGATCTGATCGGCCTGCTCTGCGATCCGGAGAGTGCGGGCCTCACTCTCCTGTTCCTGGACCATCAGGCGCTGCTCGAGCTCGTCTCCTGTCCGGAGAGCCTCGTCAAGCGCGGCCCGGCCTTCCTCAAGGAGCCCTTCGAGATGGTTCTGCGCTTTTTTGACCTCGGAGGTCACAAAGCTCAGGATCTCCCGTTGCAGGCTCCCGGGAAGATCCGACGGAACGACTCGGGCTTTTTCTTCCCGCCACCGGACAAGATGCTTCTGGATCGTGGTCATGCTTCCTGTCTTCAGGACATCGTGGACGCTTCGGGCCCCGACGGGTCGCCCGTTGCTCTCGAGGGTGTGAATCGCGTCAACGACGGCCTCATAGGAAAGGGGAGAGTGTGTCATTCAAGTCCTCCTAAAAGTTGGATCTTTTTGCGGTTCTCGTAGGGTTACACCTCGGTTATCGTTATCACACGGTTATCGTTATCCACGGGCCTCGATCTATTGTTGAAGTCACTTTCATTCTTCGCATTTCTCTTCTTCCTTCTCCGGATAACGGGGAGCGGGCGCGGGGGCCGCGGAGGTCGGGTTCCGAAGGAAGCGGTTGGGTTGGCGGATGACCGGAGGGGGCGCCTCCACTTGGGAGCGTGTATTCCGAATGATCTCCAGAAGATCCGTGGGTCGGGGGAAGAGATCTCCCAGGCGGCCGGTGGTCTCGATGGCCGCCTCGAGCTCCGGGGCTTGAACCTCCTTCAACAATCCCAGGATCCCCTGCACCCGGCGTAGAAAACGCAGGGGATGGTTCCCGATGGAGAAGAGCCGGGTGACCAGATCGAGGGTGTGCGGACCGGCTTTTTGGGCCTTTCCCTGCAAGAGGCGCGGAAGGTCTTCCAGCAAGAAGACATTGCCAGGAGGCAGATGGGACATGTGGGTCTGATACCGTCCCTGGATGTTGCTCGGGAGCAAGGCGTGGACGGCGACTCGATCCAGTCCCTCGAAGATCTCGATCGAGGAGGTCAGGATCCGGGCCTCCAGCGTCTTCCCCCGCAAGGTATGGGGAACCGAGTAGAAGTTCTTCAGCACCTGAACATGGCAATCCGGATGAGGACGCACCCGCTTCCAAACGCAGATCTCATACGGCGTCTCGGGGACCGGGCCCATGACGGTGCGCTCGACGTCAAGGCGTTGTCGGCGCGACTCTCCCACCCGCCTCTGGACCCGAAGGTTGTACTCGATGCTGGCCTCCCGCATGAAGCTCCTCAAGGAAGCCAGCGAGGAAAAGCTCTGCTTTGTCAGTCGGGGCCTGAACCAGCGCCAGAAGAGGTGCATTTCCTTCTCGATCCCGTCTTTTTCTGTGGCCTCCCCCGACCGGGTAGGAATGGCCACTGTCCCGTAGTGCCGACAAAAGAGGGTGTAGTCCGGATTGAGGTCGGCATCCCCCGTGAGGCTGGCCGTCGTCACCGCCGGCTTGAGATTGTCCGTGACGGACAGTGTGGGAACCCCTCCAAAGTCCCGGTAGGCCTGATCGATCGAGCGAAGGAAGTCCTCTTTCTTTTGTGTCAGCGAGGCATCGACCGACAGGAAGCGGCTAAATCGCAACATGGCACCAAAGAGCTCGCATGGGACAAACTGCTGCGTGATCGGATCGGTAAAGCCAAATCCGGGCCGCGATCCCTTGTAGTCGATCTCGCAACAGCTCCCCGGCTCGAAGTCCTGTCCGAACCGGAGCGGGGCCGTCGGAAAGCGTCGTCGAAACTCCCGCCAGAAGGTGATATAGGGAATCTGCCTGAGGGGATCCTCCGCAGGCAGAGCGGCGATAAAATCCTCCCAGTAATGGGCCAGGGCCTGCCCATTTTCCACGGCCTGCTTGACCGAGGACCAGTCGATCTGCTCAGACCACTCGGGGCGGTAGGTGCGACGGTCCTCCCCCGAGGCCTTTTTCGGGACCGGATCCCAATACTTTCGAAGGGTGTTGCGGGAGATCTTCAGGGTCCTGGCGATGGCTCTCTTGCCCAGCCCCATCGACTTCAATCGTTGAATTTCTGCAATCATTCGTCCTCCCTTTTTCCTTCCTGCCATTCCGTCCTCCTTGTGAATAGGTTTTTGTGATGAAACCTATTCAGGAGATCGGTTCGGACGCAAATGTTCAAGACTGCATTTGGTGGGTCAGTTTGCGTGAAATTGGGGGGGTCAGAATGATGTGATCTGAGGTGGGTCAGTTTCGTGAAATCGGGTGGGTCAGCTTAGGTGAAATCCATCATCCAGCGCCAGAAAGCTTTTCCCAGCCCCTTCCTGAGCCACGATCAGGCCTGCGGTCCGGGGTCGAAGAGACGGCAGGACATAGACCGGGGGAGGGAGAATCTTTGAAAAAGCGACGGATGGGCGAATGACGGGAAATTCCACTTCGTCGGGATCCTCCCTTTTGGAAAGCTCTCCGTAAACCTGGGCGATATCCTCCGGAACGCCGGAATTGGCCGCTCGGATGAGCTTATCGGCATCGAAGATCGCCCGACGACTTTCTGATTTTTCTTTGAGGATCCTGGCGTATGTTCTGGAGTTCGCAGCGGTCGGAACAATGAATTCAAGATCGCTTAAGAACTCTCTTCTTCCCCCCCCAAGTTAATTTCTTCCTTATCCATCCTGTCGGCCAAAGTCACCGCATCAATTCCGATCCGCTCCTCCCACATTTTCAGCATCGTTTTATAGACCTGCCGGTGGAATTGGAGGTGAAAGTCATCAGGGGTAAGGTCCTCCCGATCAAGGATGGAATTGTCCAGAATGACAGAGCCAAGGAATGACTGCTCCGCCTCAAGGCTCTGGGGGAGGTTCCGGAGAACATTGATTGGCCTTTTGTTTTTTGTGGGGGTCATTTGGCACCCCATTCTGGGGGGGGGCAGAGATCTTGGGCTTATTGTTTGATCCGGGCGGCCGGCCTCTTTTTCTTTTTTCTTGGGAGGGAAATAGAGCCTCCGACGGCATTGCCGTCATAGAAATAGAATCGGAGATTTCAGGGAAAAGATAGGCGATCAGGTCAGACAGGAGTATCCATTGTTTTCCGAGCTCGTCCCGTCGGACCTTCAATCCTATTTTTCCTGTCCGAATCCGCTTGTAGAGGCCATCCCTACTCATCCCCAAAACTGGAGAGACGTCCGGGATCGAAAGTTTGTGGCGGGGGTGGAATTGTTGGGCGAGAAGAATCGCCCCAGGGGGGAAAGTAATGTTTGGCATGCACCGGCTCCTATGTGCCGGTCGGGGATGGTCGCGCCAAAAAAAAATAGCCTCACGACGCAATCCACCTTCCCGACCTAAAGTCGTTGGAAGATGGAGCATGTCATGAGGCCAATGTACCCGAACACTGGGTCCGCCTGGCAGAAGGTTGAATCTCACAGGGGGCGAAACGGCCGCATTTAGGCCTCTTCGTATCCCCCGCCTCCCCTTCCTGCGGTCAGCTCAGAGCCTTCGTGGTGTATTTCCGACATGTCCTTATGGCGCGGCCAGCACACAACCTAAAATGAAGCTGCTCCTGCTTCATTTATGCTTTTTCTCCGCACCTGTCCGGGGGACATCCTTCCCGGTCATAGCCTGACTATCTCATTCATCAGGCCTCAGTCGTCCAACCTACCGCCCCGTCCGGGTTATATTTCCACCCCGGATAACCCATAGTGGGTATGGGCGTCCGGATACTCTCCTTTCGCCGACTTATATAGTTTGCCCAATGATTATCTTCCTGTCAACTAATGCCGTCAGGGATATTCAAGATAATGGATAAAGCTAGATCTGGTGCCATTCCCGTCATGCCGTTTTGCCGTCATAGTGCCGTTCTGATAATCGAAAAAAGAGTCTTTTTTGGTCTTCGGGAGTCAACAAAAGTAAACAGGATTATACAGATGATTTTCTTTGACTGTATTTGAGTTTTTGACGTTTAGGAATGGTGCCCCCGGGGTGATTTGAACACCCGGCCAAAGGTTTAGGAAACCTCTGCTCTGTCCACCTGAGCTACGGGGGCATGAAATGGGAAGGACATCGTTCGGAGGGAGGAAATGAGAGTCCCTGGGAAGAATGATAATCCTGAATGGTACGTTTGGCGGCAGGTTAAGTCAAGATCGCAAGAAAAGTTCCGGCCAATCAGCCGATTTCGGGCCCGTACCATCCGCCATTGCAGTCGATGCAGACAAAATCTCCGTCGACAAGCATGGTCGGCTCCCCGCAGAAGGGGCATTCGGGTCCGTCGGTCTTGAGTTCGGCATAGGGAATTTCTATATCTTCGGAAGGATCGTAGTCAAAGTAGGGATGGGGCACGGGAAGGTCTCCTGTATTGTCGGGGCCGGTCCGTCCAGGCTCTGATCAAGCCCAGGGCGGCCGTCCGGCCTGTTCCCTTTCATTATACGGCCGGACTTTTCCCCAACTCAACGAAAAATCGGACTCTCCCCTTTTTCTCCTTAAAAAGGATCACGATCGGCGCAGTCTTCCACGAGGACCCGGTCCATCCCCACATATCCCCGGATCATCACCGGAGAGGTGTGGGCAAAAAAAGGCCGCTCCCGGGAGATCCCCACGCATCCCGCGGTGGCCCCGAAGCGTTTCTCCAACCTCTCAAGCCATTGCCGGGCCGACTCCGACGGCGACCCCTCCCTCGCCAGGGAGATCGACACCAGCATCGCCACACCGCCACCTGAGGTCAGGATTGCCTCACCAACCCCCGTCATGGAGATCGCCCCGAGTTCATCGTCGGCATAGAACCCCCCGCCCACGATCGGACTGTCTCCAATCCGCCCGGGCCACATGCGTCCGATGCCCCCGGTCGAGGTGACCGACGCCAGGTGGCCGGCCCCATCACGAACGACACACCCCACCGTTCCCGAGCCGGTCTGACCCGACTCGTTCCAGAACGAGAGGGGATCGGGAAGGCCCGCCTCCTGGGAGCCGGCATCCGGCCACCCGTTCGAAATGGCCCACCTCTCGGCCATGGTTCCGGCCAGATGCACGTGAGGACTCTTGCCGTGCAGGGCCGCCACGAGACGGGACATGGAGGGCACTCCCCGCACCTGGCTGATTCCCAAGGCCTTGAGCGTGGCTCCGTCCATCGCCCCGGCATCGCGGCGCACGACCCCGTCCGCCTGGGGGATCGCTCCCCTTCCCGCATTGAAGAGCCCTGACTCTTCGAGACGGTTGACGCACCAGACGGCAAGGTCGAAGGCCTTCTCCCGGCTTCGGAGCTTCCCGGCAATCTCCGGGAGAAGCCCTCCGAAGAACTGTCGGCTCTCGGGGGTCAGTTCAGACCCTGTCCCGCAATGAAATAGCAAAAGAGGTCCCGCCGACGAATTCACACATCCTCCCATGGCAGAAAAAAAGGAACCGGTCACCCGGTTCCCAGCTCACCTTTCCGGGAAGACTTCCCCTCCCCGGAGTTCTTTCAATGTTGTCAATTTATCTGGAGGGCTTTTCCGGGGAGTTGGACGGGGACCTTTCCTTCTCCAAGGACTCCCGGGGAGGTTCGGTCCGGTTCATGCCCGTCTTGGTCACCCCTTCCATCGCCCGGACCTCGGCATGCAGGTGGCCCAAAACGGCCCGAAGGCGATCGGTCCAATCCTTCTGCTCCTCGCTCAGGACTTCGAAAAAGGGTGCCTTGAGGACTCCGAAGCTCTCCGGCTCCTTTTCCTCCTGGGCAAGATCCGCAAAGGAGACCGCCTGGGAACGGAAGGCCCAGGCCTTTTCGATGAAACGGCCCAGAGTGGGGTCGGTCTTGGCCAGGGGATGGGCCTCCAGCTCCTGAAGGCTCATCTCGAAGCGGTCACTCCAGTCCGAGAGCATCTCCGGGAGCGTGGCATTGACCTCCACCACATCGACATTCTCCTTCTGTCCCGAAGAAACGACGCCCGGCCGGGGAATCTCCTCCGCCAGCGCCACAATGGAATGGTCCAGCGTTTCAAGGCGCCGGTGGAGCTCCTGCCAGCCCTCATAGCTCACGGTGATCTCTGGGCCTTCCAAAAGCCCGCCGGCCTCCCCTGCCCCATCTCCCGGCCCCTCCGGAGACTCCGGGCCCTTCGTGCCCGCCTTGCCTTTGGCGGATTTTTTCTTGGGCTGTTTCGGCCGCAGGGAGCGCGAAAGGAGAAAACTCTCCAGAGCCGAAACAAAGAAGAGAGAGACGAGGACAAGGCCGGCAGTGCCCCCGAAGATGATCGTCTGGTTGACGAGGGGAAGCGGCCAGAAGCCCCACAGGATCCGGCCGGCATGGGGTGCGGCCGGAACCACCCTGGAAATGACGACCCAGTGACCCAGGACCTCGCTGTCGAAGCCATGGCAGCGGGCACAGGAGGTATGGTTGTGGATGGCGCGGGTCCAGACGGCATAGCCCCCGTGGAGATCGAGGGGATCGGACATTCCCTGGCGATCGGCCACGAGATGGCCGTTCTTTTCGGCAAAGATCCGGTCGACCTCGTGGGCCAGGCGCTCCGGAACGGAGGTCGACGGCCAAGGGAAGACATCGGGAGAGTGAACGGTGTTTCGCCAGCCATCGGGGATGGTGGTGTAGGCCTTGATATGGTCGAGGGCCTTCTGGTCCGAGTAGGCGGCGGAGCCGTCGTTTCGAAGGAGGACAATGGTCGTTCCGGTGGCGGTGGCCAGACGATGAACGGCCGAAGGAACGGTTTCGGGGTGGCCGGAGACCATGGCGGCGGAGAGAAGGCTTTGGGCGGCGGAGAGGACCGTCCGGGAATGGTCAAGTCCCCGGCGCTCGGCCTCGATCATCAGAAGAACGAAGACGAAGATGGCCAGGGGAACCGAGACGATCGTTCCCCAGAAAAGTCGCCCGATCCAGAGCCGAAAGAATCCCGGAGATGTGTTCACTGTCGCCCCTTTTCTCCCGAAGGATCAACTCTCCGGGAGATCCTGTGGCCTCTCTCGCGATCAGAGAGGGTCGATG
>ACXJ01011322.1_pt1 | contig 20897 bp, 22 predicted proteins | sample 870861 | NCBI WGS metagenome assembly ACXJ01 (sample SAMN02954270, study PRJNA29437) | mine drainage metagenome | biome: terrestrial; feature: Richmond mine; material: biofilm; isolation source: combined biofilm from UBA (pink subaerial biofilm) and UBA BS (thick... ... | reverse complement strand
CCGAAGTTCCGGCGTTCGACCGGAGTGTCGGCATGGGTCTTGAGCCCCGTCAGGATCTCCTGCTTGACCGAGGGAGAAAGAGACAGCCCCGAAAGAAGCAGCAGGGATTCGATCCAGCCCTGCGCCCAGGTCCGTTCGGCCGGGTCGTCGACACCGGCCAACGGACAGAAGCAAAGCGCCGACTCCGGACCGGCGATCTCGTAGAACTCCCCGCCGGCCGCCCGGTTTAGCACATAGGACGAGGCGCCCTTGTCGAAGGCGAACACCTGGGCCCGTTCGTAGCGGAAGAACTGGGCCGCCAGAAACGCCATCAGCGTCGATTTTCCCATCCCTGGAGGCCCCAGAATCAGCGTATGGCCGAGGTCGCCCACATGGATGTTCCCGTAATACGGCGTCGTCCCGGAGCCCTGCGCCAGAAAGAGCGCGGGAGACCGGGGAGGAAAGAACGGACAGGGGTTCGTGACCCTCCCGGTCCAGACCGTCGTCGTCGGGAGGAGATCCGCCACGTTCAGACTGTGCATGAGCGGTTTCCGGACGTTGGGGTACGAATGTCCCGGAAGAGACTCGATCCAGGCCGAAAGGCAGTTCACTTCCTCGACGATCGTTCCGAACCCCAGATTTCCCAGAACCTTTTCCACCGCCCGCACCCGGTCCGCCAGAATCCCCGGGCTCTCGTCGAAGACGAGGAGCTTGAACTGCACGTACCCGAAACGGACGACGCCTTCGGCGTTTTCGGCCTGGGCCATCTCGACGTCGAATCCCCGCCCCTTCGCGGCCTCCCCCGCCCCCGACGGAGATTCATGGGAGGTCACGATCCCCCGGAGGCCCATCGAAAGCTGCATCCAGCGCCGGCGATGCCCGGTCAGAACCCCTTCCGCCTTCTGCTGGTCCATGGGGAGAAAGCGGACGGAATACCGGAAGGCGAACGGAAGCTGCGACAGGGCATCGAGAAGTCCGGGCCTCGAAAACTCGGGGAAGCCCGAGATCGACACGACCCGAAAAAAATGCCGGCCGATCTTCGGGTCGAACCCTCCCACGAGATCCCCGGTCGAAAGCAAGGCATCGAGATCGCTTCTTGTCGGAGGAACGCCGACCGGATGGGTCTTTCCGGTCAGACAGGTATGCAGATGGGTCAGAAGGTCGGAGTCTCCGAGCCGACTCATGTGAAGGACTCCGGAACACTGATCCTCGAACCGGCCGATCGCTTCGATAAACCGGTCGCGATGCTGGAGCAAATCGACGGACTCTCCCGGGCCGGAGTCGGCTCCGGACGTCTTCGTGAACCACTTCCCGGCCTGGGTGGCCACCTTCCCGGGCGGCATGAACGTCAGGCAGAGCGCCCTTTTCGAAATCCAGTGGGACCCCTGGGAACCGAACTGCCCCCGCCGCTCCGAATCGATCGCCCGCGTCGCTTCGTCCGGGAACGCTCCTTCCGGAAGATAGTCCGTCGCGGGAAGACGGAGAAGGTCGACGTGCAGCATCCAACCCGATCCGAGAAGCGAAAGCGCGGCGGAGAGGCGGGCCGAGACCGAGGCGAGTTCGGCCTCCGACGCGGACTCGAGATCCGGGCCGGAGAACCCCCATCCGGCCAGAAACGACCCGTCCTTCTGGAGAACGATCCCCGGAGCGATAAGCGAGTCCCAGGCGAGTAGCGATTCCACGCCGGGACGGGAGTCCCTGAGCGCGGACAGGCGAAGATCCGCCATCACAGTCCTTTTCTGATTTTCGGAGGTTTGACCCGGCATTCGGATCGTGCCGGATAAAAGATCCGAAAGGTCCGATAGACCATCCACGCCTCCCGCATCAGCGGGTCCTTTTTTCCCATGACGACCAGGNNNACATGGAGGACGCCTCCCAAAACCGAGACGAGCGCGATGGAAAAGACGGAGAGCCCCATCATGAAGAGGGCTCCCGCCTGGNNGACGATGTTCATGAGCACGAGTTCCCGGTCCCCTCCTGCGAGCAGGAGGGGTTTGACGAGACTCTGGTGGATCGGAACCTCCCGGGCCGCCATCAGAGCGCGACGCCCCAGAGACCGGGGATGTAGGTCGCCCCGAAGGTCACGACGCAGATCGCGGCGATGATGCCGCCCATCCGCTTGAACAGCTCCCCGTGGCCCCCGAAGATGGCGAACCCTCCGGCGATGATGATGCCGAAGCCCGAGAGGAGCTTGACGTCGTTCTGGATCGACCCGATGAAGTTCATGAGCCCGGAATCCCAAGGGGCGGACGCCGTGGCCGTGCTGGCAAACGCAGGCGCCACGGTTGCCGCGAAAAATCCGAGGACGCCGAGAGCGAAGATCGCATGTTTTTTCATTGACATTCTCCTTTTGTGGGGCTCCAAAGCGATTCCAGGAGCGGGATGGTGCGGTACTCCCCTGCGGACAGGCCATCGACCGCAAGGATTTCGGAAACGCGACGCCCGGAGGACGTCTTCCGGATGAAGACCAGGCAGTGGATCGCCTCCGCGATCACGGGGCGGGAGGCGGCAGTCCCGATCCCTCCCTCGCTGGCCAGCTGCTCGAGACGCGACAGTCCGGACAGGGCGGAATCGGCGTGGATCGTGCCCGTCCCTCCCGGATGTCCCGTGTTCCAGGCTTTAAGAAGCGTATAGGCCGAAAAGTCCCGGACCTCTCCGACTACGATCCGGTCCGGACGAAGCCGGAGGGTCGCCCGGAGAAGCTTCTGCATGTCCACCGTCTCGGAGGTCCGGAGCTCCACCCGGTTTTGCACCGGACACTGGAGCTCCCGGGTGTCCTCGATCATGACGACCCGGCCGTTCTCGCTCGCCATCTCGAGAAGAAGGGCGTTGCAGAAGGTCGTTTTTCCACTGCCCGTTCCGCCGACCACCAAAATGTTGCGGCGAGCCCGGACGGCGCGCGACAGAAGGTCGCGGGGAGAGCGGGCCCCCTCGTACCAGAGCCCTTCCGTCTCCTTCGGGCCGCGGGAAAAGATCCCCCTCTCCTCGTAGTCGGCGAGAGAGAACACGAGAGACGCCCTCTTGCGGAGGGCGAAGGCCGGGCCGGACACCACCGGCGGGACAAGCCCTTCGAACCGGGCCCCGAAGAACGGCTCCATCCCCGGAAGCTCCGTTTCGAGGACCGGAGACTGGGGCGTCACCGCCTGGCCGGAAAGAGACGCCGCCGTCGCGAGAAACCTGAGCGTCGAGTCCCGGCCGGCCGTTCCCAGTCTTTCCATCCCGCCTCCCAGCCGGTCGACGAAAACCTGGCCGTCCGGGTTCACCATGATCTCGACCGTCCCCTCCTCGGAAAAAGCGGCGAACCAGTCCCGGGCGGCGTGGACCAGTTCCGAAACCAGGTTCTTCTTCGTCGACTCCGACAGCTCCGCCATCAGAGGTAGTCCTTCTCGCGCCACTCGGGGACGGGAGCGTCGGAGGGAGGGGGCGCCTCTTTCGCGGCCGGTTCCGGCTCGTCCTCTTCGGGAAAGAGCACAACCCCTTCCGGAAGCTCGACCTCCGAAAGCTTCAGATCGACCTCGTCGGGAAGGGCAGAGGCGCCCTCCTCCGATCCGGGAGCGATCGGGAGGTNNGACCGGACCCGGTCCGATTGCGCCGGCGGGGGAATCGCCGCCCTCCGCGCGAATTCCGGATCCTCGTAATACCGGATCTTCTTCCCCCGGATCGGAGAATGGCCGGCGACAAAGACCAGCGCTTCGTCCGGAGGAAGGCTCATCGCCTCGTCGGGCATCAGGAGCTCGCGGCCAAATTCCTGCTCCCCGATCGTCTTCTGCTTCAGGATCCAGGAGAAGCGTCCGCCGGAAAACGAGGTCGTCGCCCGGAACATGGTCGTTTTCCCGCACATCTCGGACAGGAGCTTCGCGGTCTCGATCTTGTTCGGCGCATAGGCGATCTTCACGTTGCAGTTCGAGAGGATCGACTCGTCCCGGTCCCCGGCCGCGTAGAGCTGCGACAGATCCTGGGTGATGAGATAGGCCTTGAGGCCGTATCCGGCGATGAACGCGAGGGCTTCGGCGAAGATGTCGAGCTTTCCCAGGGCCGGAAATTCGTCGATCATGAGAAGTAGCCGGTGCTTGTAGCCCGCCACCGATTTCCCGTCGGCGAACGCCATCGACTCGGTCAGCCGCCGGACCGTCTGGTTGATGATCAATCGGACCAGGGGCTTCAGGCGGTCCTTGTCCGAGGGCGGGACGACGATGTAGAGGCTCACCGGCTTGTCGTCGTTCATCAGATCGGTGAGAGCAAAATCCGACGTTTCCGTATTTTTCGCGACGACCGGGTCCCGGTAGAGTGAGAGGAAGCTCATGGCGGTCGAGACCACCCCGGAACGTTCGTTGTCCGCCTTGTTCAGCATCTCCTGGGCCGATTCCGCCACCACCGGGTGGACGGCCGTCCCCTTTCCGGTCCGGTCGACCCACCCCCGCGCAAACTTAGGATCGTGCTGGGTCGACTTCATGATTTCGAGAAACTCCGTGTCTCCCCCCGCGGCCGGATTCGAGATGAACCGGGCGACGCCCCGGAGCGTCTTGTCCGACTCGGCATAGAGAACATGGAGGATCACGCCGACCAGAAGTGCGAACCCGGTCTTCGCCCAGTGGTCGTTCAGTCCCTTTCCGTCGGGATCGACGATCATGGTGGCGATGTTCTGCACGTCCTGAATTTCTTTGTCCGTGCCGATCCGGATCTCGGAGAGCGGATTGAACCGGACGCTCGATCCGTCCCCGGCCGTCGGGTCGAACTTGAGACACAGGGACCCGAGCTCCTTTTGGCGCCATCCGGCGGAGAGCGCCCAGTTCTCGCCCTTGATATCGTGGACCAGAACCGAATGGGGCCAGGAAAGGAGCGTCGGAAGAACCAGTCCGACCCCTTTTCCCGACCGCGTGGGCGCATACGCCAGAACGTGGTCCGGCCCGTCGTGGCGGAGATACCGGAGGACGGAGCCCTCCCGAAACGCCCCCACATAGACGCCGGAGGAGGCCAAAAGGCCGGTCTTCGCAATCTCCTCCGAAGTCGCCCAGTGCGCCGACCCGTGCAGGGTCGATTTGCGGTCCGCCATGTTCGACCGGTTCACGACGTACCAGAGGCCGCCTCCCGCCCCGACCCCTCCGAGCATGAAAAGAAAAAAGGACGACAGCAGGATCGGCCCCGCCCCGGGAACGAACAGGAATTTAAACCAGAAAAACAGATCCCAGGGCGGATAGAGGCCGATCCCGAAAAACGTCGCGATCGGTTCCCCGAGCGACGGCTGGAAGGCGAACCGGTCCGCCGCGGTCTCGGTCGCCGCAAAAAGCGATCCGACGAACAGGACCGCGCAGGCGATCAGGACTTTCTTGCGCCGATCCATCACGGATGTCCGGATTTTCCGGAGGCCCCCGGGGAAGGGGCCAGGTAATCCGGTTCCCCGGAGAGAGGGGCGGCGCCGGAAACCTTCCCCCCCGGAGCCGAAGGAAGAGATGGCCGCCCCGGAACCCCGTGAAGGGATCCCGAACCTGCGGAAGGAGCGGAAAGGACATGTCCGGGACGTACGGCGGGATGACCGGAACGGAGAAGCAAGGCCGCCAGAACCATCCCCAAAATGACACCGATTCCGATCGCTGCCCCTGTCGGGGGACGATATCGGTCGGGTATTGATAGCTCCGGACTTTTCCGATCGAGCTTTTTGAGCTTCTCCGGATAGGAAAAATCGCTTTCGGACAGTCCGAGGCAAAGCCGGACCCCGAACCAGAGCGTCCGCCGCGTCATCGGTGTCATCTTCTCGAAGTTAACGCCGTCCATTTCCCGCATGAAGTCCACGAAAAAATCCGGAAGCTTGTCGGAATGGGAAAAGAATTTCTCCGGCAAATAAAATGAGTAATGAGCGAATGAATCTGCGGCAAAAAGCCGGTGCTGCTCCAGAACGAGCGGATCGAACCAGTCCTTCCTGACCTGCAAAAGCCCCTCCTCGTCGAGGACCCCCGGGGTCTCCATCGCCGCCATCACTCTGTCCACGTTCGCCACCGTCGCCTCCTTTGTAGGGGAATCCGCCCCCCGTTCGGGCGGGGAATGTTGACGTTCGGGCGGGGAATGTTGACGCTTGAAAACATATTTGTATCTGATATATTATTCGAAAGGATTCGGGTTGGCAAGATCCATCAAAAGAAGGAGGGGGCATGGAGCGGGCGGACGAGGAGCGAGACTCCGAACAGGAAGAGATAAAGAAAAAGGAGGAGCGCAAAAAAAGACCCCCCGCAGATAGCGGATTCACCATGATCGAGATGATGGCCGTCCTGATGGCGATCGCGTTTCTCACCTGGCTTCTGGCCCCCAAGATCCAGGGCTTTCTTGGCGGCTCCAAGATCGCCGCGACGGAAGAGTCGATCCAGGGACTGATCGACGCCGCCCATTCCTATGCGGCGACGAACGGCTCTCTCTATACCGGCCTGGGGGCCCATTTCTCCGCCGGCTACTCCGCCACGACGACGCCCGACATCCCCACGAACTACACCTCCTCCGGCTCCCCCAATCCCTTCGGCGGAACGAGCACGATTTCCGAGACCGGCCCCCTCTCCTTTGTCGTGACGTCGACGGCGATCCCGCCCGGATCGTGCAACCAGATCGTCAACCATTTTCTAAGCGAAGGCACCCCGTCCTGTTCGGGCGGAACCTTTACCATGACGGGGCAGTAATGAATCCCCTCTCCCTCGTCGTCACCCTCATGGCGTCCGCCATTCTGACGGCCTTCGGCCTTCCGTTCGTTCTCGGGGAGATCCATTCGTCCCGGCTCTCCGCCCTCGAGGGCGACATCGGACATGTCGCAAAGGCCGCCGCGGCCTATGGTCGAGCCAACGGCTCCTACAGCGGAATCTCCTGTCCGGCTCTGGCCTCGGAAGGTTTCTGGCCGGCGAACGGGTGTTCCGGAACGGATTTCCTTTTTACCGAACTTCCGGACACGGCCGTCACCGTCGGATCAATCAACCCGATGAATTTCGACGTGAACGTCTCGACCGCCTACTACGTGCCGGACGACCTGGTTCGGGTCTGCACCGCCTGGGGTCCGAAAACGGACTCCTGCGCCTCCTCGCCGGGGCAGGTCGTCCTCACCTTTCAATAAGAGAATTAAGGAGCAGACCTTGACCGAATTTCCGGAACTCGAACCCCTTCTTTCCGATCCCGTCGTCACCGATATCCACATCAAGCCCTATGGTATCTACGTCCGGAAGAACGGAAGGCTCGAAAAAACCTCCGTTTCCCCTGGGGATCTTCCCGAGCGTCTCAAAAACCGCTACGGGAAGGACTGGGCCCTCTCGACCGGGGGCCTCCGGATCCGGGGACGGGCCGAAGACGCCGAAGGAGGAACCTTTCTCGCGGTCCGGATCCTTCCCCGGGAAATCCCCACTTTTGCCCGCCTCGGCCTTCCGGGCCTCTTCGAGCGGATCGCGAACTTCCCCTCCGGGCTCGTCCCGATCTGCGGGACGACGGGGAACGGAAAAACCTCGACCTCCGCCGCCATCCTCCACCAGATCAACGAAAGCCGATGCGAGCACATCGTCACCATCGAAGATCCGGTCGAGATCCTCCATCCGCCCCTCAAATCCCCCGTCAGCCAGATCCCGGTCGAGTCGGGACCGGACGGATACGTCAAGGCGATCAAGGGGATCAAGCGCGACGATACCGATGTCGTCCTGATCGGGGAAACGCGGGATTCGGAAGCCCTGGTGGCGGCGCTCGATCTCGCGGAGTCGGGAGTTCTGGTCCTGACGACCCTCCACGCCGCCGATGTGCCCCGCGCGATCCACCGGATGACCTCGATGCTGAAATCGGAGCCGGCCGCGAAAGATCGCATCGCCGACACGATCCGCCTGATCGTCGCGCAGAAACTGGTCCCGGGCGTGGCCGGGGACCGGGCGCTCGCCCTCGAGTACGCCTTTTTCGACCTCGCCATGAGCCAGCTGATCCGGGACGACAAGATCCATCAGATCTCGGCGCATATGCGCGCCCGGGAGCAGGAGAGGAAGTCCGAATACGCCACCTTCGCCGGCTCCTTCGGAAAGCTTCTGGGCGAGAAAAAAATCTCCCGCGAAACCGTCGAAGCCTTTGCGCCGAACCCGAAAGACGTCTTCGAGGGACTCAGGTGAGCGGGGGAGGTCTCTTCCGGAAGAAAAAGATCCTTCCCAACGACCGGACGGGTCTCCTGGCCGGCGACCCCCGGATCCGGGGACGGATCGACGGCCTTCCGGGACTCGATCCGGCGATCCTTCTTTTTCCCTCGACGGATCCCGCCGACGTCTGGGTCGGACTCGTCGTCCCCATTTTGCGGGACGTCAAGAAAGTCCCGCCGGCCAAGCGGCTTTCGTTCATTGCCCGTTCGAAACGGATCGATCCGGGCCGGCTCGCCTTCATTGCCGGAGAGAAGGCGGGAGCGGTCGACTGGTGGACGAAACTCCCTCCGGAATGGGGAAACCGGGAGGAATCGCACACGATGGTCCACGGTCCGGCCGCCCTCGTTCCGCTTGTCGCAGGGGTCCTTCCGGACGGGTTCGACGGGATCGCGGTCTATCCGGTTCCCGCTGCCGAGGACCAGCACCTAAACGGAGCAGCGCTTCTGGTCGTCGCGAAAAAAACCGGATTTGTCGTCTGGCGCGACGGCTCGACCCTTAGAAACGCGGAAGCCATCGCCATGGCCCGGCGCCCGCTGATCGACCGGACGATGGAGATCGTCCTCCAGACCGGACAGAATCCTCCGGCGGAATCGCTCCTGTGGATCCGCGACGACCGGAACGCCGGCCTTCCTCTCTGGGAGCACCTCTCCGATCCGGTCACGAACGGGCCGATTCCCCTCCTCGACCGGGCGCTCGCCGCTCCTCCGCTCGTCTACGACTCGCCGGTCGTAAGATCCCGCCGGTCCGTGGTCAAGCTGAGGAAATTCGGACCGACCCTGTTTCTCGCGATCGTGGTCGGAGCGGGACTCTGGTACTACGAAAAGGTGCTCCTCGTCCGCGACCCGAGAACGATCGCCTCGCTCGAAGCGAGAAAGGAATCCCTCCTCGGTCGGCTCGCGGCCGCCAGAAGAACCCGCGGGGGACTCTCGAAACTCGAGGCCGATCTCGCTCCCCGACACTGGATCCGGGCGATCGCCACCCTCGAATACCTCTCGGGCGGAATGAGCGGCCGGACCCTGAAGATCAGTGCGCGGGACGGGACCAGGTTCGTCTGGACGCTATCCGGACGCCCCCTCCGCGGGATCACGCCCTCGGACGTCCAGACCGGTCTTGTGAAAACGGCCGAAAACCTGGGGATCTCCGTCGACCGCGCGGCGATGAAAACCGGAACCGATCTCTCCTTCTCCATGACGTTTACCGGATCGATTCCGGAAAAGGCCCTTCGTCCCGGCAGGGAGGGTCGATGAAACCGGACACCTCCCCTTCTCTTTCCCGGGAGCGGCTTTTTTCGCCGCGCCTTCCGGCCGACAGGAAAACCGTTCTCTGGATCGCGCTGGTCGCCGTTTTCGTGTGGATTGTCGTCTCGGACTCGATCAACGGAGGAAAGTCCCTGCTTCTCCATTTCTCGCTCACCCGCCAGCTCTCCCTGGGACAGGACGATGCCGAGATCGCCGGCCGCCTCGTCCGGATCGACCGGAAAAACCGGGAGATCCTCGGCACGATCGGACGCCTGAAGACGAACCGGCAGCGGTTCGAAGAACATGCGGGTCAGATCGGCGAGATCTTCGGCCGGAAACTCTCTCTCAAGAAATCCGCCCCCCGCTCCGTCCCGAACGTTCCGGAGCTCGAGAGCCAGAAAGCGACGATCGTCTATAAGGCACACCTCGAAGAGATGCTGGCCGATCTCCCCGAATGGAAGGCTCTGGCCAGGCTCCCCGGGGTCTCCCTCCGCTCCTTCGCGATCGCTCCCGGATCCACTCCAGGGATGAAAACGGCGACGATCGTCTACCGGATCGCCGGAGCGCGGGATAAAACGAACGGTCAAACACAGAGGACAACGCGGTGATCCTTCTCATCCTTGCGCTCTTTTTCCTGCTTTCGGCGGATTGCGGCACGGCCTCCGCAAGCGACCCCTCCGACATCTACCAGGCCATCGTCGACCTGCATCATCGGGAGCTCCTGGAAAAAATGGGAGGGTCCGGACAGGCAAAGAAAGAGTCCGCTCCCGCCGCTCCCATTCAAAAACGCCGGTCTCCGCGTCCGGAGAAAAAAACTCCCTCGCGCCGGCTGGTCGCCATCTACGGCGACCGGGCCCTTCTCCGGATCGGAGGGGCCGATCTCCTCGTGCGGCGGGGGTCGAGAGTGTCCGACGCGGGACAGAGCTTCCGCGTCGTGGAGATCCGCCGCCGCCAGGTCGTTCTGGTTCCGGGGGACCGGGCCGTCCGGTTTTTAAGAATGGCCGGCCCCGCCGGTCTCTTCCGTTTCCGGGGACGCACGATCGTCCGGGGAGTCGGAGACCAGCTCGGCGCCTTCCGCGTGGTCGAACTCGGAATGGACCACGCCCTTCTCAAAAACGGGCCGGAAACGAAACGGCTCGTTCCGGGAGAAAAACCTCGCCCGCGGCCGGCCCTGATCCTTTCCTTTTCGGGGACTTCTTCCGGGAGCCTCGCCTCGACCGATTTTCCCAAGGTGCCCTTTTCGGTCCGGTCCGTCTCGGGCCGTCACGCGCTCCTTTCGTTCGGCTCGGAAGAGGTGGAAGCGGGAATCGGCTCGACCTTCGGACGCTGGAAGATCGCCGGGATCGATCCCGCTTCGGGCGTCGACGTCCTCGACCGTCTGACCGGAACCCACCTCCTCCTGGGCGGAGGGGGAGGCGGCGGACCGCCAGGATCGCAGGGTCCGCCGTCTCCGGCCGGGGCCTCTCCGTTCGGAACGGGGATCGCGAACCCCGGCGCCTTTTCTCCGGGCGTCCCGGGATCGGGTGTTCCCGGCGTGCCGCCCGGCCCAGGAACCTTTCCGTCCCCCCCCGGCGGAATGACGCGCGGAGGACTTCCTGGAGCCGGCCTCGGATTCCCCGGAGGAGGAGCGCCCGGAAACTCCGGTCCCTTTGCGCAGCCTCCGGGCGGACCCCAACTTCCCTATAACGGATATTGAGACACCCAACCGAAAATGGAGCCCCCCATGACTCTTCGCCGACTTCTCTCCCTGGGATTTCTCGCGATCGCCCTCGGCGGATGCGTTTCCGTCCCCCCCCTCCCCGTCGAAACCGTCCGGAAATATCCGGAGCCGAAAGCGCACAAGATCCGGGAGACGAAAACCTCCCGGGAACACCGGGCGCTCTATCCCGTCCGGTCCCGGAGGAGTCTTCTCCTCGCCCGCTACCCCCTTCTCGGGCAGACCGTCCGGGGCGGAGGAACCGTCCAGGGAGCGTCGCTCGAAGAGGTGATGCGTCTCGTCCTCCCGAACACGGCCGTCACCTGGGGCGACATCTCCCCGGATCTTCCCGTGACGCGGTCGATCCTGGCCGGAGAAACCCGCTACGACGCGCTGGAACGCATTCTCCGCCCATTCGGAGCGGACATCGTCCCCTATCCCGACCATATTCTGGTGACCCGGACGGTCTCCATGGTCTTCCGCGTCCCGGTCCCCAATATCCGGAACGTCGTCATGAACAACGTGGGGAACGGTGCCGGAGGCGGCGGAGGGATGGGAACGGGAATGCCCGGCGGGGGACTCGGGGGCGGCATGATGGGCGGCCTGGGCGGAGGCATGCCCGGCGGCATGATGGGAGGCGGCCTCGGAGGCGGCATGATGGGAGGCGGCCTCGGGGGCGGCATGATGGGAGGCGGCCTCGGAGGCGGCATGATGGGAGGCCTGGGAGCGGGAATGACGGGAGGGATGGGACAAGGCGCGGGAAGTACCGGCGGGACCGTCTCCGTCACGAGTTTCGGCGGATTCTCGACGCTCTGGGACAAGCTCGAAATCACGCTCCGGAAAACCATTCCCCACGCCGTCGTCAGCGCCGATCCGAAGTCCCAGACCGTCTCGGTCCGGGGAACCGTCCGGGACGTGTATCTGGCCCAGCGCTATCTCGACATCGTGCGNNNCNGCTCCGCAGAGAGGTCTTTTTCCGGATCACCGTGGCCGAGATCGATCTGTNNGACGCCAACGCCTACGGGATCAACTGGTCCGCCATGGCGAAGGGCGTGTTCAACTCGACCCTCTCCTTGACCTCCGGAGGAACGTCGAATGCGGGGCTTTCCGCCACCGGAGGCGTCGCGACCCCCTACGGGGCCACCTTCGGACAGACCGCCGTCATCCAGGCCCTCGACACGATCGGACGGGTCCACGTCCTGAACCAGCCCTACGTCGGCACCGTCAGCGGACAGCCGGTGTCCCTAAACGCCACGACCAACATCCCCTATCTTCAGGGGGAATACCCGTTTTTTGCCGGGGGCCTGTCGTCGGCCACCGAGACGCTCCCCCAGATCGCCTATGCCGCCGTCGGCGTCAACCTCGAAGTGACGCCCACACTGGAAGGCGACCAGATCCACCTGCACGGAACGGTCGTGGTCAACACTCTCCAGCAGATGGTGACGATCAACATCAAAAACATCGGAGAGTTCCAGAATCCGCAGATCAACACGCGCTCGGAGACGACCGAGATCACGGCTCATGACGGCCAGACCATCGTGATCGGGGGCCTCATGGCCAATACCAAGAACAAGCAGTTCTGGACGATCCCGTTTTTGGGATCGATCCCCGGACTCAAGTGGCTCTTCTCCGGATACAACTATCAGAAACAGGTCACGGAGCTCGCGATCCTCATCACGCCGGAGATCAAGAAAACGCCCCGGCTCGACGCGGCGTCGACGGAAGAGATGATGGACCCGGACGGGCGTTTCTACAGGAAATCGTTGCCGGGATCCCGGCCTTTCCCCGTTCCCCCCGCGCCGGCCATTCCGGGGTACGGAACTGGAGGGAGTCAGAAATGACTCCGGACCTTCTGTTGAGAAAGATCCTGGCCGATGCCTGTCTCAACCGATTGCCTCTTCTGGGAATCCGTGAGAACGAATTGGCGATCTTTTCGGCCTGGGAGAGAAAACGGCCTGCAAAAATGCGTGCGAACTTGAGCAGAAAGGAAAATCGCTCCGGACAGCTGCTTGGACCCAGGGGATACTGGGCGTGGAGGAAACAGGAATATGGTTGTTGGTATCGACCCCATCGTCTGGACGAGGTAGTCGTCGAGGGAATGTATCCCGGATTGTATCCGGATTACGTCACGGTGTTGTCGAGCGGTCCCTTTGGAGGGCTGTACCTTGTCTATCGAAATGTCGAGTTTTTGTCTTTGGAAAAAGAAAGTCCTTTTCGGGACAAAGAAGAAATGTACAGATGGGTGGAGCAATTTTTGAAATTCGGAAAAGGTACGGGAAACCATTAAGGCGAAAAGTCTTCCAGAAAAGACTGACGCATTTTATTAACAACAAAGTCTGCGGGGACCTTATGAGGCATTGCGAGAAAATCCAGGTTGATCCGGACTTCGTCAGTATCAATCAGATGATCCGGCCCAAGTATTGCCCCGCGTTTGGGATCTTTGTACCAAGCTTTGATGATTCTGGGGTTTCCTTGGGTTCGAATCCAGATATCTTCGATCGTTCGCACGTGGGCGTCGAACCAGAATCTTATCCATGTCTCTCTCAAAATGGTTCCATCTCGTTTTTTTACCGGTTTCCATTCTTTCCATACGAGAAAAATGTAGGGAATTTCCCATTCGGAGAGTTTGGATCTGTGCCAGAGGCGGGTTGTGTCCGCTCGGCGGATCAATCCGATGAAATCTTCGATATCCATGAAGTGATCCAGAAGTTTCCACATGACATTCCAATGCTTTTCCCAGTTTTTGAAGAAATCCCGTCGAAGCCTTCTTCCTTCTTCGGAGTCTTCTGGAGCTTCTTCGAGAAATTCGTATTTGTAATCGGCACTGTTTCGCAACGGACATGGAGGGGGATTTTCTTTGCCGATGTGAGAAAAGATCTGATCATGCAGAGGGCGATCCTCACCGACGATTTTCATGGGTGCAAGGCACGCCGGACATCGGGAATTTGGACGAGCCCGGGGTTTTCCGTTCGGTCCAAGCCGGGATCCGAATTCAGACAGATAGTCTTGAACGGTTATCAGGCGATCTTCTCTTGGATGAAAGGCCCTTTTCATCAGGAGAGGTCCTCCATTTGGGGATGGCTTGGAATTTCATTCTACAACTCAAGGTTATCTTTACAAAAGTCAGGAGTTGCCGGGATCCCGGCCTTTCCCCGTTTTCCACGCTCGGGGACTGGCTCATTATGCCGACAACGGTTTGATGTGCTTCATTTCTTCATGGAGATTTTCCCTGGTCTTTTCCAGGTCGTAGTCCGATTGAAGATCAAGCCAAAAACTTTCCGACATTCCGAAGAACCTGGCCAACCGCAGGGCCGTATCAGCCGTAATAGCCCTTTTACCCTTCACGATCTCATTGATGCGGCGGGGGGGGACACGAATGTCCTTCGCCAGTCGATACTGGCTCAATTTCATGGGTTTCATAAACTCTTCCAGAAGAATTTCTCCCGGATGAATCGGAGGATAGTCTCTCATCCCGTTTCTCCTGTTTCAATGATAGTCAACGATCTCCACTTCATAAGCATCTTTGTCCGTCCAGACAAAACAGAGGCGAAATTGATCGTTGATCCGGAGACTCCATTGTCCCTTTCTGTCGCCTTTCAGGGCTTCCAGCCGGTTCCCGGGCGGAATCCGAAGATCGTCCAGCGAACCCGCCCGGTGAAGAATCCGCAGCTTTCTTTCTGCCGATCGGGTCAGATTTTGAGGAATCTTGCTGGAATGATGGCCTTCAAAGACCTTTTCTGTTTCACGATCCCTAAACGATTTGATCATGGATTGATGATAACGCATGACGTTAACAATGGCAAGAATGATCCCCGTTCCCCCCTTGACACCGCTCCCGTCTTTCCGGCACGCTATGGGGACGGTGCTCAAAACACCAAGCAATGGCGGTCAACCGCCCCGAAAGATTTGCGGATTTTTTTGTGCCTTCCCCATTCTTTTTTCTCCTCTCCGCTTTCTCTTGCCGGGTGTGTGCCGAATACAAGACCCTTCGGGGGAATAAAGCCGCCGACCATTGCCGGTTTTGAGCACCCGGCGCCCATTCTGGGCGTCATACCTCATCGACTCAAAATCGAGCAATGGAGGCTCCTATGACCACCCCCGCTACCGCTCCGGATTTCACGCCGGAGATCGTCGTCCAGGACGGCCAGCCTGTCACCACCTCCCTGGTCCTCGCCAAGGTTTTTGAAAAACAGCATCTGCATGTTCTGAGAACGATCCGCACCCTTGAAGTTCCGAAAGAATTCATCGAATCCAATTTTGGATTGGTTGACTACACCGATGCCAAGGGCGAAAAGCGTCCGATGTACCACATCACCCGGGACGGGTTCACGATCCTCGCCATGGGCTTCACGGGAAAAAAGGCCATGGAATTCAAGATCAGATACATCGAAGCCTTCAACCGGATGGAGGAGACGCTCCGGAGCCAGGAACCGGGGCGGATCGAGGGAAAAAGACTCGGGACGCTCTCCCCGATCCGGCAGGACCTCCTCCGGCGGGCTGTCGTCCGGAAAGCGGAAGACGCGGGCGTTCCTCCGGGGAAGATCTGGTATCGCCTCATGGACGCCTTCCGCATGCCGAGCCATCTCCATCTCGCGCCGGAGTTCTTCGACCAGGCGCTCCTCTATCTCGAGACACTGGCGCTTCCGGAAGGAAGCCGGACGAAGAAACTCACGGGAAGGAACAATTGAGGGAGCGCGACCCCGTCGCAGACAGGGCAAAGGGGCAAACCGGGAAGACAACGCCTCCGCTCTCCGCCCTGGTCCGGCAGGCGGAGGGGGATTTGGCGCGATTTCTCGAGGACCTTCACCGGATTCACGGGACCCTCGATAGAAAAGACGGACAATGACCACAACCCAGAACGCGCTCAAAGGAAAAAACCTGGCGGAGATTTTCGAACTGGCCGGGTTTCTGACGAAAGACCAGACCGCCCAGCTCGCTTCGGAGGCCCGGGCCTCCGGACTCAGAATCGTGGACGCGGCCCTGGAGTTCGGATTTCTGTCCGAAGAGAAACTCGTTCGGGCGGCCTCCCTCCAGAGCGGATTTCCGGCCATGACGCCGGAGGCGCTCGATCCGCTCATCCACAGGGACCGTCTCTTCGAAAAACGGGAGATTTTTTTCCGCTACACGGCGCTTCCTCTTACGGACGGCCGGATCGCCCTCCACGACGCCCAGACGATACCCCAGATCGCCCGGGACCTGGGGGTGGACTCTTTTTCGACGGCCAAATGGTGCCTCGGCCCCAGAACCTATCTCGGATTCCGCCTGACCGATCTCCTGGGACTTTCCCAGGTCGACCGGCTGGGGGCTCTCAAGGACGCCTTTTCCCAGACGCCCTCCCCACCGCCTCCCCGCCTTCTCGAGATCCTCCTCGAAACCGCCTGGGGGCTGAAGGCGTCCGATATCCACATCGAACCCTTCGACCGCTTCACCCGGATCCGGGCCCGCGTCGAAGGCCATCTGCGCTTCTGGGCTTCGGTCCCCCGCGAACAGTTCGAACCGGTCGGGAACCTCATCCGCACCCAGTCGGGCCTCACCAACCGGTCGATGATGAAGTCCCACGACGGAGAGTTCACCTTCCTCTCCGGCCGGACGGAAATCCCGGTCAGGCTCTCCCTCATTCCCACGATCTACCGCCAGTTCTCCATGGTCCTCCGGCTTCTTGGCTCGGGTCCCGGCGCCTCGATCATTCCGGAGATTCTGGGGTACTCGGAAAAAACCCTCGCGCGGATCCGGACGATCGTCGACCAGGCGGCGGGAATCACTTTCTTCACCGGTCCGACGGGATGCCATGCGAAAGGCACGAAAATTCTCATGGCAGAGGGATCGGTGAAGAACGTGGAAGAGGTTCTGGTCGGGGACAAAGTCATGGGACCGGATTCCCGTCCGAGAACGGTTCTGCGTCTCCACCGGGGATCCGACCGGATGGTCCGGATCGTTCCGAACACGGGGGATCCGTTCGTGGTGAACCAGGGTCATATCTTGTCGCTCCTCGATGGATTGTCGGAAGATCCGGTCAATCTCTCCGTGTCGGATTACGAAACGTCTCCGGAGGAGTTCAGACGGTCCCACTGTCTCTGGAGGGTGCTCCCGGAGCGGAAAGGGTCGGTTGTCCGAACGGGGTTCACCGCCCTGCCGGAAGGCTTGGGCGACTACTACGGGTTCGAGCTGGACGGGGACCATCTCTATCTTGCGGCCGATTTCACCGTTCACCATAATTCCGGGAAGAATACCTCCCTCCATGCGATCTTTCGACGCATCCTCGAAAAGCACCCGGGGAAGGCCTTCGTCGAGGTCGCGGACCCGATCGAGTACCGACTTGGCCAGGGGGTGCAGGCCCAGGTCTGGCGCTCCGAGACCGACGCCTGGTCCTATGCCTCGGCGCTCAAATCGACGCTCCGGCACGATCCCGACATCATCATGGTGGGGGAAACGCGGGATGCCGAGACGGCATCGATCGCCTTCGACGCCGCCCTGACCGGACATCTCGTCCTCTCGACCTTGCACGTGACGGAGGCCGCCGGCGTCTTCGACCGGATGGCCCGCCTTTCCGTTCCGCCGGCCGACCTCCTGTCGGCGCTCCGGGTCGTGGTCAACCAGCGGCTGGTCGGACGGCTCTGCCCCGCGTGCAAAGTCGATGTTCCGGTCCCCAATATTCCCTGGCTCGCCGACCTGGCAAAGGCCCGGGGAATCTCCTCGTTTGCGGACGGAGGGAATCCCGCCTGCCCCGCCTGCGGAGGGTCCGGAACCCTCGGACGGTACGCGCTCGCCGAAACCATGACGATCTCTCACGAGGTTCGACGGACCCTCTCGAAAACCGGCGCCTACGGAGCGGTCGCCTTCCTCGAAACCTACCGGGAGATCGACCCGGAGTTCGAAACGCTCGCGGAGATGCTCGTCGACGACGCCGCCTCCGGAAAGACGGGGCTTTCCGAAGTTCTCCGGATCGTGGGGACGGTCCTCTGATGGACCCCCTCTCCCTCATGGCGCTCGTCGGGCAGTGTTCGGCGACGTCCGCCCCTCCGGCGCTCGTCTATGCCGTCGCGGAAACCGAATCGGGAGGGCACCCCTTTATCGTCCGCGACAATACGACCGGGCGCGTTCACCGGTTTTCCTCCTCTTCCGCCGCATTGCCCTTTGTAAACGCCCATCCTCGTCACAGTCTCGACATCGGCCTCATGCAGGTCAACACGAAAGCCCACAGGGTCCGTCCCGAGGAGATTCTTTCACCCTGCGAGAACATTCGGGAAGGATCGAAGATCCCGGCCCGTGACATGTCACGATCCGGCCAAGGGTTGCGGGAAGCGCTCTGTCTCTATCATCGGGGGAAGGTCCCTTGCGGCCGCTATCCGGAGAAGGTGGCGGTCTTCCTGCCGCGAGACCTCCGGCAAAGTCGGATGGAGAAGAGGACTCTCGCAAAGAGATCGACCGGGAGTCGGCGTCCCTCCCAGGAAAAGTCCCCTGAAAGGGACATTCCCGTTCTCGACCTGGCGGACAGGACAGAGGGAGGGACGGGCGGCGGGGAGGATCCGGGCGATGTTCTTGATTCTCGGTTCAGGCCCGCCGATGTGGACGAGTTCATGGGGAGGTGAGGATTAAAAGCGGGGGAGGGTTGTCAGATCTTTGTAGGGGATTCGAATAATCTGATTCGGGTAGACCTTCTCGGAACACTTTCCTTTCTTCAAATAAAGCAAAACTGGATGATCATCTTTTTGTGGATCATCTTTTTGTTTTGGATCAAGACTCACATACAGTTCCGACCCCGAATTGAAAAGGATTGTCCCAATATTCGTTTTTCCTGGGTATTTTCTTACACAATCGGAAGGTACAACGATAGAAACGGGAATAGAGCCATATTTCATCTTCGAGAAGTATTCATTACTAAAAGATCCTTCAAGTAAGAGCCTTGGGAAGCCGATTAAAAACAATGCGAAGCCAATTAACAACAGTAAAAATAACCCCCGTTCAACAAAAAGGATCTGAAAAAATGCATAGGAACTAAAAAAAATTGGGAGAATTAATGGCAAGTTGGAAACCAAAGACATTCCGAACAAATCTGTAAAATCATTAAAAACAGAATAATATGGAATTATAAATAAACATCCACCAATTGATGGGAGAAAAGCAGGAAGCAGATTTATAAAAATAAGTTCTTTCCCATCTTTCTTCTTGTAAAAATATTCACTCAATATCAAGAAGTTAATAAAACAAACCACTGCAAAAAGCAAAATAAAAATCATATATATATGATATGATGCAAAAAGTACTAAAAGTGACAATAAATTCAACAAGATTAATATGGTTACCAATATTCCATAAATTCCAAAAAAGTTAAAAAATGAATTTATCGTTTTACATTTAGTTGTACCTAGATTTTCCTTTGTGTCTAGCGCTAAAGTACCACCCCAAACCCCAGAATAAACAGGAAAAATAAGGACCAATAAAAGAGGAACAAAAAATAGCAAAAATGTATTGAATGATATTTTTTCGAATACTAGCGGCATCAGAAACTGAATATGATTATGTATACAATAAGCGTAGATAATAAGTGTTGTAGATCCTGCCGTAAATAACGATCCGACAGAGACTAAAAACCCTAAAACTTTGTTCAATTTCTCGATCTGTGTCAAATATCGGCTAAAAGATAAACCTTCCGGCTGGTCATCACTACTCAAGCGGCACCCCCTTTCCGACACAATCCATGGAGTGAATGCCAGGTTTGTTCATGGTCTTTCGTTAGTGCTCCCGATAAACAAAGGATTGTGGTGGAATAAAGCCTGGGGATTCCAAAAATGGATCGATCGGAATCGGATAAAAATCGACGTGAGCGATCTCGATCGCATAGCCAATGTCTTTTTTGTGGAAATAAGTGAAAAACTCTTCTTCCGTAACGCCCGAATCTTTGTGGAACCATTCCCAGAGATTCCGCGGCGAATCCTGGACAATCTTTCCAGGAATAAAAGTCCCCACAAGTTTCCGGACGGGAGACGACGAATAAATTTCGATCCGTCGGACGGGCTTTTTGAAGAGGGTTCTCCTGAACTCGTATTTTTTCGTCCCGTTCAGGATTTTCTCGACGTATTGAGGCTTAATAGACAATAAAACGTTCATTTTACAGTCTCCCGTTTCCCGACCCGAACAGCTGCGGAGTCTGGGTTCCGTTCTGGAGCCTGGCCGCATCCTCGACCTTGGGCTTCACATAGCGATAGAGCTGTCCCACCGTGGTCTTTCCTTTCGTCCGGTTCATTTCCTGCAGAAGGTAGTAGGTAAAAGTCCCGTGGCCGTGTTCCTCGTCCGAGGTCGAGATCTGGTTGGCCTGGGCCGCCGCCAGCACCGTCAGGTTGGAGGAACGGGCGATCAGGGGCGTCTCGATCCGGGTCACGAGGGGACGCGCTCCCTTGGCCAGGACCGAGCGGCCTCCCGCGCCCGAGAAGCAGGAGTCGAGCGCCACGATCACCTTTCCATGGAGTTTTCCAAGATCGGAATAAAGACGCGTCAGGGAGAATCCGGTATCCTTCAGAAACTCGGGATTTCCGTCCCAGGGAACCAGGTAGGCATGGTGGGTTCCTTCGTTGGGCGCGCCATGGCCGGAGAAGTAGACGAAGACCTCCGATCCCGGATGGGGATCGACATTCTTGGGAAGCCAGTCCTCGAAAATGGCCTTCAGAAGGCTCTTTGTCGCCTGACCGTCCCGGAGATACTGGATATGGCGTTTTTCGTATCCGAGGGCCACGAGATGGAGGTAGACGTCCTTCGCATCCCGTCGGGCGAAATCGGCCTTGGGAAGGCTCTGGTAGGACTCGATCCCGATCACCACCGCGTATTTTCGGGAATCGGGGGGCATATGATAAT
>ACXJ01011366.1_pt1 | contig 21380 bp, 19 predicted proteins | sample 870861 | NCBI WGS metagenome assembly ACXJ01 (sample SAMN02954270, study PRJNA29437) | mine drainage metagenome | biome: terrestrial; feature: Richmond mine; material: biofilm; isolation source: combined biofilm from UBA (pink subaerial biofilm) and UBA BS (thick... ... | reverse complement strand
ATTGCACAGATCCAACCCCATTATCTTCCAAATCTAATGAGTTATTACCAGAAACATTGAGACCCATCAGAGTCTTATTGTAATTAAAATCTAAATTGGTATGAATACCTTCAAATTTGCTTAGATTCGGCACGCTCGTACTTAAATTCAAGTCTGTTGAACTGCTCAGGGGTTCAGCTAATTCTTTTCCCTCCAGACCGGTTGCATTATCAGAAAAGTGATACACCTCTGAGAAAGCAATTGGAATAAATATATAATAATAGCCGCCGCCTGCGGTTGATAAGGTCTCTGCATATGGAGATTCATTGCCCTCGTTTCCAAGTGCCACGCTTATCCGGGTCTCACTTACCGATCCTGGCACGTTCAATGAACGGGTGATCTCGGTGCTTTTGCTAACAGTATTAGGGGAAGCAAAATATTTTGACAAATCTAGTAATGATGGAGTCGAACTAGGTGAAATGTTTTTGACCATGTAGAATGTGCTGTTTCCGTCATAGCCTTTCCAGTAGTGGTTCACCATTTCCTGGCTGGCAGGCTGGGCGTTTGCATTTCCTGCCAGTACAACAACCGACATGAGAACAGCGAATGTGGCAATGAATGCGAAAACTCTTGATCCTCTTGATCGCATTAACTCTCACCTCCAGTTGTCTCATTGAGATGCACATAATTGGTATCTGTTACAAGATGATAGAGGCCATATACTGTAATGGTGCAGCCAATGGTAATATTCCTGTAGTCTGAGTTGTTGGAGCTGTATATAATGGCACTCCACGAAATATAACCTGAGAAATGATATATTGGAATTTTGCCGGATTCATTGATAAAGTACAGGCTGTACAAATCAGTCGGCCCTATGGTGGTTGTATTTGTTGATGCATTAATGAAACTGGAGCCATCTGTGAAACCTGAATATGGTTTTCCCTTATATGAGACTGACATGCTGATCACCATCTTCTTGGGTTTCAGATTGCTTGAAAAAGTACCATTAACCAATGAATAGGCAGAGTAATGTAAGTGAGGATAATACTGATGACTAATAAATAGGGTGTTATTCTGCGACACATTAAGAAATGATGCCTGGCCATCCTTCTCGCTGATGACTGCTGAGGAATTCTCCAATCCTACACTTTTTTGGCCATTGAAGATCGTGAAGTTATTAAAGTCGCCGCTGACTGTTATATTCCCAAATCCATCCTTCACAGAGAAGTATGTCTCAAAAAGAGTGTTGAAATATCCATCATATGCCATTGGTGTTACGATCATTACAGCAATAACAGGGATGATGATCGCTAACGCTATTTTTCTTCTTCTCTTCATGTATGGTTGAAATGTTTACGTAAATAAATTATAAAATATTTTCTTTTCTCTTCTGGGAATTGCCGATAATCTCGTAAATTCGCATGATAATACTGTGATAAGAGTACTCTATGAAACTTTCTTCTCAAAATGTTTTAGCATTCAAAGAATTGCCTGAAGCTTCATGAGCTTTCAGATTACCATGGAATTAATGGCATTGAGGATAACAACAGTCAGATAATGAAAATCGTCAGTTGCTAAAACATGAGACGGGCTAGTAACCATACATATAAAATATCAATGGGCAAGCATTCACAAAACCAAATTACCCTTTCTCTGTTGTCACAGCTGCGCCATTCATGAGGTTTGACCTTCCATCTGGTGGCAATACTCTTTGCTGGATTTTGAAATTAAAGCATATAGAAAGGTATTTAAATTCATACCAATTGAATTAATATGACTACATCCATTGTTTCAGATAAAATTGACCTGGAGAGAGTTGTTACCATGGCACAGGTTGATGATACCAAGCACGTTATTGTGGCAGTTGGTCGATCTGCCAGGTTTTCTGGCAAACAGGATGTTCGGAGTGTATTCTATGAAACCTATGAGGATCTTGCTCCTGGTGTTCTGGATAACATTGAGAAGGATACTTCAGAGCGATTCAGGATTAACAGGATTTGCATATTCCACAGGTTCGGCAAAATCCCTCTTGGAGAGTCGACATATGTGGTTGCTGTTTCAGCTTCTAGGCACGAGGATGCTTTTCAGGCATGTAAATTCATTGTAGATGGCATAAATTCCGACCTTCCTGTTTGGAATATGAGATTCCAGATAAATCATAGGAAAGAATAGTCTGGACTCACTTATTTATTGATGGAGAAATACAGGACACAGTGAAAATTTGACCAAAGTTTATGACAAATATGACGGAGAGTTTATTGGAGAGACTGCAGATGAACCTGATAAAGAGAAGATAATAGAAGATGCCAGAAAGTCTGCTTCTAATCTTTCAGATATCAAGGCTGAAGAGCTCTCGGATATGTATCTCAATCTTTCAAGAAAACTTTCTGTACGATCTTCAGAACTCGCAATGTTAATGACGAAAGAAACAGGAAAACCATTGCGTTTTGCGTCGTCCGATATAGAGAAATGTGTCAGCATCCTTAAATTCTGGGCCCAGGAAATAAGAGGATATGATCCGTTACCATCATTTGTGCCGGACAGGTTCGACGGAGTGCACAGGTTACGGTTCAGGTTGGCCATGCCATCCCCCCCTCTAATTTCTATTGCAGAAGGCACTTCAAATTTTCTTGAAACCATGATAGTCTTCTCTGAATTCATTTCAAGGAGAGGGCCTACAGTTGCCATAGTTCCTGAGTCAAGTCCACTTCTTTTACAGGAACTCCAGAGACTGGTAGTGGAGTCAGGTTTTCCCGCAGGTTCTTTCCAGGCAACCACTAACATCTCATTGCCTGATTTTCCAAAATCGGGGTTCTCTTTTCTCCAAATGGGTGCCTATCACAGTGAAGCTCCTGTTATTGTATTCGATGATGCAGATATTGACTTCGCCTCCGAAAACCTGTTTAAAAGTATGCTTCATGTAGGGCTTCACGGGGGTTCAAGATTCAACAGGATAATGTCTTCCCCTGATTCACACGACTACCTTAGGAACCGGATCATGGAGCAGTGCGCATCCATCGTTCTTGGAGACCCGCATGATATAAAAACTGACATGTCGGATCACCCTCTTACAGATCAAAAGATCAGGTTACAGGAGGAGGTTGGAAAAGCCCTTATGAAAGGTGGGAAATTTGCATTTGGAGACCAGGAGACATTCAGAGGAATTGCCGGATTGGATTTCCAGGGAAAAATAGACTCAGACCTGCTTGACATATCAATAAGTGTTCCGGCATTTTATTTTGCAAATTTTTCTTCATTAGAAGAGGTCCTTAGCCTTTTTCCCAGTTTTGTGCAGGGCCAGAATGTTTCGCTTTATACAAAAGACATTAACATGGCTCTACTCGCTGCGGAAAAATTGAATTTCAGGAATATTGAGATAAATGACTCGTTCGATCCCATATTAGGGTTAAGATACTACACCAGACCTTTGCTCAGGGAATTGTTCAATTCCCCTGAAGGAGAGCCGTGGCCTTTAGAGCGCTGGAAAAATATAGTCATTGGAAGGTGATCAGCTTTTCTCCAGCCTCATCCTTCCTATTATCTCCTGGGCAAATTCAGAGCATTTAAGTGCCTTTATGTTAAGAACTCTTGCCAGATCCTGGGTAACCTTCTGGTCTCTATAACAGGATGAAATCGCTGATTTAACAACATCAGCTGCCTCAACCCAACCAAGATGTCTAAGCATCATCTCACCGGAAAGTATTAATGAGGTTGGGTTTGCAACATCCATTCCAGCGTATTTAGGCGCGGTACCATGCACGGCCTCGAACATTGCGTAGGCATCCCCTATGTTAGCACCGGGAGCTATTCCGAGTCCCCCCACCTGGGCGGACAGGTCATCTGAGAGATAGTCCCCGTTAAGATTTGTTGTAGCTATCACATCATATTCCGCAGTTCTTGTAAGGACCTGCTGAAACATGTTGTCAGCAATTCTGTCCTTCATCACAATCAGGTTTTTGTTGGCTTCAGGATCCTTTAGATAGTCCTCCTCCCGAATTGTCTTATCTCCAAATTCATTCTTCGCAACTTCGTAACCCCAGTCTTTGAAAGCGCCTTCTGTATACTTCATTATGTTGCCTTTATGTACCAGGGTAACACTTCTGCGTTTGTTCGCAATTGCATAATTTATGGCCTTTCTCACAAGCCTAGCTGAACGGAATCTGCTAATGGGCTTTATTCCGATCCCAGTGTCAGGAGTGAGGTTAACTGAGAAATTGTCTGAAAGGAATTTTCTTACCATTCCTGCCTCCGGGGAATCCCATTTCCACTCTATTCCAATGTACAGATCCTCAGTGTTTTCCCTGAACACAACCATGTTCATATTTTCCGGTTCCTTAACCGGTGAGGGCACACCGGGGAAGTATTTTACTGGCCTGACATTCGCATACAGGTCAAAATACTGCCTTAGTGTAACATTAAGGCTTCTGAAACCTTGCCCGATTGGAGTAGTCAAAGGCCCTTTTATTGCAACTATACACTTCTTCAGTAGATCAAGAGATTCCTGTGGAAGATGCTTTCCTGTCCTTTCGTATGCTTCCTCTCCTGCCAGTACCTTCTCCCATGCAATCTGCTTTTGGCCGTTGTATGCAATTTCCAAGGATGCGTTGATAACTGAAATCATGGCTTTGGTTATGTCCGGCCCTATTCCGTCACCTTCAAGATACCCTATCGTGGGATTATCTGGAACTTCCAGGCCTTTTTCCTCAGAATATTTTATGTAACTCATATTCAACATTTCTTAAATCCGTAACTGTTTATTAGTTATTTCCCGGAGTTAAGTTACTGTAATAAAGATAAAATATATCCTGCAGCGAAGATTTACATAGAAAGCCAGCTTGAAACCTATAATAAAATCAACCATACTTGAATAATGTCCCTGAGTTGTATCGTACCGTGGAAAGACATATATGATTTGATCCTATGCCTGAAAAGTGACTCCTTTATCTTTGGTCACTGGAAACTTTTTTCTCTGGAGCCAGTATAATTCTGCAGGAGGGCGAGCCCATTGATCTACGTGGTTCTTGGCCTCCAATTCGGAGATGAGGGAAAAGGGAAGATTACTGATTTCCTCAGCGACAGGTTTGATGTTGTTGTCAGGTTCAATGGCGGAGGAAATGCTGGCCACACAGTTGTTGATGAGGGGAAGACTTACAAATTTCATCTCCTACCATCCGGTTCACTTCGCGCTTCCACAGTTGTTCTGGGGAACGGCATGGTGATAGACCCTGTTGCCCTTATCGAGGAGATGAAAGGTGTTGAAAACCTAACAACGAGGACTAGAGTTGTAATCAGCAAAATGGCACATGTGGTCACACCCATTCACAAAACTCTGGACTCAAGGGAGGAACAACTCAGAGGAAGATTGAGCATAGGGACAACTGCTCAGGGCATTGGTCCAACCTATGAAGACAAATATGCCAGAACAGGAATAAGGATGATGGATTTACTGGACAGAGACATTATCAGAGACAAAATTGAGACAATATACAGAATGAAGGAGAAACTTTTGGAGGATACAGCATATTCTGATGCAAATGCCAGGGAAAAAGTTGTGGATGAGCTCTTTGACGCCGGAAACAAGCTTGGTAAATTTCTCCAGTATTCAGAGGATCTAATTTATGAAGAATACAGAAAGGGGCATAATATCATATTTGAGGGAGCACAGGGAACTATGCTCGATATTGATTTCGGAATGTACCCCTATGTTACATCATCAAATGCCCTTTCAGGAGCTCTTTCACTTGGTGCTGGTTTTCCTTTCAGAAAGGTGAATACGGTAATGGGTGTGGTTAAGGCATATGTTAGCAGAGTTGGTGCCGGGCCATTTCCAACAGAGCTTACCGGAACCGCTGCGGATCATCTCAGGGACCTGGGACACGAATACGGAACAACCACAGGAAGGCCACGCAGAGTTGGATGGCTTGATCTCCCGATGCTGAAATATGCTATTAAGCTGAACGATGTGGACACCATCGCTCTGACAAAGCTTGATACTCTGGGGCAGATGGATGAAGTTAAGGTGTGTACTGGTTACTTCAAGAATGGAAAATCATTGGAGCATATCCCGAGAACTGTCTCAGAAACTGCAGGGCTTGAACTTCAGTTCAAATCCTTTAAGCCCTGGGGAAAGATAGGGCCAGATAGGGACGGCAAGATGGTTTATGAAGATCTCCCAGCAAAGGCCAGGGACTATGTGGAATACATTGAGAAGGAGTTAGGTGTCACTGTTGGGCTGATCTCTATGGGAGAAAGCAGGAAGAGCACCATTGAGAGAATGAAGCATTGAGAACTGTTATATCTCACGTTCCATTTTTGTATACATGGTTGAAGAGATCAATGAAGATGGGATAAACGAAGTTATCAGGGCCCCCAGGGGAACCGAGCTCCATTGTAGAGGTTGGGGTCAGGAGGCTGCGCTTCGTCTTATCAGAAATAATCTTGACCCAGAAGTTGCTATGGACCCGAAAAATCTCATCGTTTATGGTGGTAGAGGAAAGGCTGCAAGAAACTGGGAATCCTTCAGGGAGATCCAGAACATGCTCCGGGAACTTTATAATGATGAGACACTGCTTATTCAGTCCGGGAAACCTGTTGGTGCATTCAAGACCTCTAAATGGGCACCACGCGTTCTCATTGTTAATTCACAGATTGTCCCAAAATGGGCAACGGATGATGTATTCTGGGAACTTGAGAGAAAAGGGCTCACCATGTTTGGTCAGATGACTGCAGGAAGTTGGATTTACATAGGTACGCAGGGTATACTTCAGGGCACATATGAAACACTTGCAGCCCTTGCAAGAAAGGAATTTAAACAGGACTCTCTGAAGGGAAAATGGGTTCTCTCATCAGGCCTGGGAGAGATGGGGGGCGCACAACCTCTGGCAATAACCATGAATGACGGTGTGGGAATCATAGTGGAGGTTGATCAAGAGAAGATTGAGAGGCGCCTCAGAACAAAATACCTTGATGTCCTTGCCTCCAGTCTTGATGAGGCAATATCCATGAAAGACAGGGCCCTCAAGGAGGGAAAGGCATTATCTATAGGGCTGCTTGGGAATGCAGCATCAGTATATAACGAGCTCAGAAAGAGATCAGAGATACCTGATGTTGTAACTGATCAGACCGCTGCCCATGATATTGAGGTGGGGTACATACCTGAAGGACTTTCTGTAAAAGAGGCCGTGACACTTAGAAAAAACGACAGAGAGGCCTACCTGAAACGTGTGTATGGCTCCATAGTCAAGGAGGTTGAAACCATTCTCTGGTTCAGTGACAAGGGGTCGAAAGTTTTCGACTACGGGAATAATCTCAGAACAAGAGCAATGGAAGGGGGATTCAAGGATGCTTTCCGCATCCCGGGATATGTCCCGGCTTATATCAGGGATATCTTTTCTATTGGATCAGGGCCATTCAGATGGGTTGCTCTTTCCGGAAACCCAGAAGACATATACAGAATAGACGACGCCATAATCAGAGAATTCCATTACAATGAGCCCCTGGTTCGATGGATAAAACTTGCCAAAGAGAGAGTTAAATTCCAGGGCCTTCCGGCAAGGATATGTTATGCCGATTATGGGACAAGAGAGAAGATTGGCCATCTTATAAACGAAATGGTGAGGAAAAAGGAGATAGATGCCCCAGTTGCAATAGGCAGGGATCATCATGACACTGGCTCTGTCGCTTCACCCTATAGAGAGACTGAGGGCATGAAAGATGGGAGTGACGCAATAGCTGATTGGCCAATTCTCAACGCCCTGCTAAATGCATCCTCCGGAGCCACATGGGTTTCAGTGCATCACGGTGGAGGTACAGGCATTGGAAATTCCATACATTCAGGATTCGTTCTAGTCGCGGATGGTACAGACGATGCAAAAGAGAAAATAAAGACAGTTCTGAACAGCGATCCTGGAATTGGAGTAATTAGGCATGCAGATGCTGGTTACGAGGCATCAAGAAGCCTGATCAGAAAGGGTGTTAAATTCAAGGTCCCTTACTTTGAACCTTAATCCACTCAACCTTTCCATATTCCTATGCCGAGGCCTATAAAGAAAATCAGAATAGTAAATGAAACCACTATCCCTCCAAACTGTATTCCCTTGGAATAATCAACTATATACTTCAAAATAGAGGATACAGAAATACTTGGTATGAAAGCGAGGCCAACAAAGTAAGATATTACGAAAGCAACAAGAAGAAGCACGACCGAAACTATTGCCTTCTTTATGGCAAGGCCAAACAGCAACCCATCTACGAATACGAGGATAATTGTCACTTCGGAGGCATATGGAGCCAGGAAAGACGGGTAAAGCACCACAGTTAAGAGATGTGTTTAGGAATATAAAATTTTGTCTGACTATATTTTTATAGAATTTAGAAATTGTCTATCCTTGTAAAGGACACTCTGGAAGCATAAAAATTTAACAACAATACAGTTATAGATGTCTGATGACTCTAAAGGCTGTAGTGATGGCCGGCGGCAAGGGCACAAGGCTCAGGCCTATCACGTATTCTATCCCAAAACCTCTTGTTCCAATTGCCGGAAAACCATGCATCAATTACATTCTTGGATCATATTATGAAGCAGGCATCAGAGATACAATAATAACCGCGGGCTACAAGTTTGAATCCCTGATTAATGGCGTCCTGAATTATAAGAACAGCGACCAGAACATTCTTTTTTCTGTGGAAAAGGAACCGGCCGGAACAGCGGGAAGCATAAAGATGATATCGAAATTCATTGATGATACCTTTGTTGTGGGGAGTGGAGACACACTGCTTGACTTTAATGTCAGGGAAATCATTGACAGGCACAGGAAAAGCAAGGCGAAGATAACAATCGCCCTTACTGAGGTTGATGATCCCTCCCAATTTGGCATAGTTGAACTTAAGGACGGGATAATACAGAGATTCCTTGAAAAACCAACGAAAGAGGAGGCATTTTCCAATCTTATCAACGCAGGACTGTACGTAATGGAGCCTGAAATACTGGATATGATACCTTCTTCTGAACCATATGATTTTGCAAAACAGCTTTTCCCCAAGCTTTTAGCCGAAGGCGTGAAGATACATGGTTTCAACGCAACAGGCACCTGGCTGGACACAGGAAGGCCTAACGACATGATCAAGGCAAACCAGCTAATGACAGAGAAATATGGAACTCCCCACAGCTCTGAAATGATGTCAGGAAAGATAATCATGGCTTCCCCATCATCCTCAGCAAGCATGGCCAAAATAATAGGTCCAACCTATATTGGAAAATCTGTAAAGTTCTCTGATTCATCCAAGATCGATTCCTCCGCATTATACGACAATGTAGAGATCGGCGAAGGAGTGGTTATAATGGATTCCATTCTTATGGATGATGTTAAGATAGGAAAGAACTCAAGAATAGTCAAATCAGTAATTATGAAGGGGACAAGTATCGGGCAGAACTGCGAAATCCATGAAAGTGTAATTGCCCCGAAGTTAAGCCTCCAGAGCAATTCACGTGTCTATAATGTATCGCTCTCCTCAGAAATTATCGAGGAAGAGCGCTGAAATAAATTGTTAAAATTCAGATGAGAACTTGAATCCATTAATTTGAAGAATGATTTCTCAGGCTGGCCTGTGTTTTAGCAAAATACCATTTTCATCATTGCCCGGATTTGCATTCTAGAATCTCTGTTATACTTATGAGGGCCGATATAAGAGGAACAACAGAGGTATTTATCAGCGCCCTCATTAGCCTTCAGTTTCTAAACGTATAAGCCATAACAATAAAGCTATGAATTATTGCAGAATTCACCATTGACCGAATAAGGCATGATAAATGCCATGTCATTTAAGATTAACTGTCATTGTTAGATTCCACTGATAGACTGTGTAATGGTCTGAGTGGAAGTTATGGCCTGTCAGGAAAACAGTGGAAAAAGCCCAGTTAAAAGTATTGGTTCCACTACCTGCAGCTATGGAAGCACCTGAAACAAAGTAGAAGGTGTCATTTCTCTGAATATTGGCAATTGATGTGTCATAAAAAAACCAGGCCCCCTTATGCATTTCCATAGCTAAAGGAAAAAACTCACTTGCAGAAGCGGGGTATGCTATTGATATCTCCCGGTTATCCGTACTGCTATTACCATAAAATAATGATGGCAATTGTGAGTTTACCATATTGAATTGTGTATATCCACTCTGTTGCACAACCATGTAATTGTCTGGATAAAACCCGTTTATTTCGCTGTTGTTCAAATAGAATGCGCTCAATGAATCGTAATATGCCGGGAGAGAATATTTACCAACTATAGTCTGGGATGGGTTTTTATCCGGGATTGAATAATTGCCGAAAGCCCTCTGCCCTATAATGGAGACAATATCAACTGCATTCCCGGTCTTATTGTATAAAACCAGCAGATAGCCATTTGTTTCCATATTGTGAGTTTCCTCATGTACCTGAACTGCTCCCACCAGTTCCAGTCCGCTGGTTTCCATCTGTATTCCAGAGGGCATTGTAAAATTCTTAGAAACCCCTGATGCAGTCACACTTTGAGAGGGTAAAACATCAAATTCCCTTGGCCTCGAAGAGTGGCTGAAATAGAAAATACCACCTGTTAAAAACGCTAAGAGAATGATTAAGGCTACAAACAATGCCATTTTCTTTGAGGCCTTAAAAACAGTTTTATTATAATCAGATATATTGTTTAACTTTTCTGCCAAAGAGCAAGGCTGCAGGAATTTTAACTCCGAACGAAGATTTCAGGAAATACTGCCCTTTCCAGTAATCATTTTTAAGGGGAAAAATCATAAGCAGAGCCTAAAAGTATATGTGCGTATCTTGAACTTTTTGGGAAAACAGGGTAACCCAAGACATCTTAGATGAAATAGTAAAGGGCTTCAGAGGAAGCCAGCTTTCTGCAAAATCAGGAGATCTTCAGTTGTCAACTGCTCCCCATTCTTGAACTTCTCAAACAGGGTTGTGGCCTTCTTCTGAAGTTCGCCTTCCTTCTCCTTCTTCTTGGTGGCCTTGTTCTTTGTTTTTACCGTCGTGGCTTCCTTTTCAAGCTCACGAAGTTCATTCTTGGTCTGGATGAAAAGCTCGTGTTCCTTTGTGGATTCCTGGCTGAATTTCACGAACATTTCATGAAGATCGTCGGCTTTCTTTCTTGTCTCATCAAGGGTCTGGAGACCTGAGTTGATTTCTTCGCTTAACTGTGTTATCTCCTGGGAAATCTTCTCTATTTCCTTCTTGAATGTCTCTCCTGCCTTCCTTTCAGCATTTACCTTCAGGGTCAGATCTCTTATGGATTGGTTGCCCTCAAGCTCCTTGTCCATAATTGCCTTCATCTTTTTGATGTCCATTGTAAGCTTTCTGATCTCAGCCACCAGTTTCATCTCATCCTTCTTATCCAGGATGTTAGTCTGCTGCCTGGTCTCAAGCCTCTGAAGCTCTCTCTCCTTGAATCTGAGGGTCCTACGATCCATACCCTCCAGGTTAGTCTCGTCCTTAATTTTCCGGAGCTCCTTTCGGAGTTCTGAAAGGACTTTATAATGCTCTTCCTTCTCAGCACGTAGCTTCTGAACGTGATCAATGAGCTCACCTTTACGGGCGATCTTCTTCTTGATCTCGTCCCTTAACTCCCTTACCTCGGAGTTCAGATTATCCCTCTCCTCAGCATACTTGTGGCTTTCTGCGGAAAGGTCGTCCCTTTTCTTGATATGTTCTTCGACTATCTGTCGAAGTACCTGTCTTTTCTGTTCGAAATCCTCGAGAAGATCACTCATACTGACCAGTCATCACAAAAGATGTCCGTACATATTTGAATGAGATATATACCTTTCGTAGTTTATTGGAAATATGTTTCTCGATGTTGGCTAAAAATCTCACTGTTCCTCCCATACCTGGTTGGACCTGATTTCCTCAGAACCACTTTTCTTTTGTGCCAAAAAACTGTATCTTAACGGAACAGGATACAGTCCAGAGTTAGCACATCATGACTTTCTGCTATTGTTAATTTCCTGAAACAGGACCAGAAAGTAGTTTCAGAATTGATCAGAATGGCATTTTTTTGAACATTCTAACATCCGAGTGGGAAACCCTGGAATGTGGAATCAGCGATAGAAGATGAAAATTTGCTTATGGGCCCCTGTATGGATCATTGATGTGAATGTAAAATCTGAATATATTTTGAGAACGATCAAACTAACCTGTTTTCCAATGATTAATAGGTGCAGTACAATAATATTCTTCCAACAGGTGATATTTTAATATCTATCAACCTGCTATGGTTGTACTCTATGAACGGTCAGCTGCTGGAATACGGTGTCATAATATTGCTCGGTGCAATTCTAGTTGACATTCTTTTCGGTGAACCCAGATCATCATTTCACCCTGTTAGCCTCATAAGGAGGACAGCTAACCTTATGGATCATGACTTCAGGAACATAAAGGACAGGAAGCTTGGAGGACTTCTCCTTCTGGTCACCATTCTTCTCATATTCCTTGTCCCTATTATTCTTGTTTTGCATTTTTCAATGGCTCTAAAGGTCCTGTATGTTATAATTGGAATAATTCTTTTAAAGGACTCATTCTCTGTCTCAAAGTTAAGCGAGGATATTCAGCAGATTCTTACACCAATGGAGGCCGGCAATCTTGAAGAGGCAAGGGTTTTTGCATCAAGGTTTTCAAGAACTGACCTGACGGGAATGACCGAAGGCCAGATTTGTTCCATTATTATTGAAAGAATCTCATCCCAGCTCATAAATGATGTCATATCGCCATTCTTCTATTTTGCCATACTGGGAGTGCCGGCGGCTTTTTTCTCAAGAATAACAGCTACTATGGACAGTTTATTCGGACAGAGGAATAAGAGAATTTTGAGTTCGGAAGATGGATCGCCTTGGTTCACTCTGCCGTGAACTATATACCTTCCAGGATTTCTACAGCGCTTGTATATGTAAGCTCTGAATTCCTGAATTACAGAGTAACAAGCGTCCCACTGAAAAGGCTCAGAACAATACCTGAGAGCGGAAATCTGGGGTGGCCCATAGGTGCTTTTTCATCATCACTTAACCTTAAACTTGAAAGACCAGGTGTGCATATAATCAATGAGACCGGATTTGAGCCTTCAGCCAAAGATGTGAGAAGGGCAGCAAGAATATATTATATTAGTTTTTACACCATGATTATTTTCATAACCATTCCTCTCATGATAATAGTACTCTATCTGCTCTGAGCCAATCAATTTTCTGACGATATTTCCATGTTTATTTCCCTAGCTGCGGATAGTGGGCTTTCAGCCTGGTATATACTCCTTCCAACAATGACATAATCTGCGCCAGCCCTCACTGCTTTCCCCGCATTTCCCCCCTGGGCACCAATGCCTGTTGCTGCAAGCAGCAAATCTCCCGCTGACTTCCTGACCCTTGCAATTGTGCTGTAATCATTGCCAGGCACAATAAAACCGTCAACTCCGCATCGCAACGATGCCTCTATCATCCTCTCCGATAAGGGTTCCATGAATTCCCTGTATCCTGGATGGGACATGGTTACAACGGAGAAAACCTTCATTTTACCCTTTGATTCAGCAATTACTGCTTCCAGTGAGTCTGTACCGGTAAATGAGTGTGAGATTATACCCCAGGCTCCTTCTTCCTTAGCCTTCATTGTTATGAGGCGATTGGTGTTTGGAATGTCTGCTATTTTGAAATCGCAGAGAACCGGGGCAATTTCAGAAAGTTCTTTGATGATCCCAGAGCCGTTGGCCATTACAACTGGCCAGTTCACCTTTATTGCAAAAATCTCATCCTTAATTTTCAGGGCAATCTCTTTGGCCCTGCTTCCGTCATAAATATCAAGTGCCACAATCAGCTTCTTTCCCGAACGCATAACAAGAAAAGGGTATGGAAGTTTCTAAATTAAATGTGTGTAATAGGGAAATAAAAAATGGAAGTATAAGAGGGACTAATTCGCGGCCTTTACCTTATGATGTCTATGTCTGGAATGCCTTCCTTGCCGACCAGAAGCTGCCTTATCTTCTGAGTTTCGTCCTCACCGGACATCATGTAGTCTGATTTCACACCTGTGAGAAGTACAAGCACCCTTATCCTGTCACCCATTCTTTCGTCAACGTTAGCACCCCATATGATCCTCGCATCGGGATTGATCTTTTCCTGGATCTCTTTCATGGCTGCTTCCGCTTCACCCACAGTCATGCTTGGGCCACCAACAACCCTTATCAGGCAGTTTTTGGCGTCTGAAATATCAGCTTCCACAAGAGGCGAACTGATTGCGTCATTGAGCGCAGCCAGGACACGGTTGGTTCCACCGGAGGCCTCACCTATACCTATCATTGCGGTGCCGCCATCCTTCATTATGGCCTTTATGTCTGCATAGTCAAGGTTAATGAGGCCAGTATCTGTGATCAGTTCTGTAATTCCTTTCATTGCTGCGGAAAGGACCTTATCTGCATACTGGAATGCCTCCTGAATAGGTTTTTTTGGAACTTCCTTCAGAAGTTTATCGTTTGGTATTGCAATGACTGTGTCAGAATATTTTGAAAGCTTTTCCAGTCCGCTTAATGCGTTGTCCATCCTTATATGGCCCTCTGCACTGAATGGAAGTGTTACTATGGATATAACCAGCGCACCTGCATTCTTTGCACATTTGGCCACTATTGGTGCAGCACCGGTGCCCGTTCCACCTCCAAGGCCGCATGTTACAAAAGCAATATCTGTCTTCTGCACGAGTTTCTGTATTCTTGTAAGATCCTCATTAGCTGCCTCTTCCCCAATCTGAGGGATGGCGCCGGTTCCAAGGCCCCTGGTCCTCTTTGCCCCAATCAGGATCTTCTTCTCTGCTCCGACGGTGTAGAGATGATTGGCATCTGTGTTTATTGCAATAAGTTTTGCACCTTCAAGGCCCTCGCTGTATATCCTGCTAATTGTGTTTGAGCCTCCTCCGCCGCAACCGATTATCTTTATGGAAACACCCAGGCTTCTGGCAACTTCCAGTATCTCCAGGTCTTCAGGGGCAGAAAAATCACCCTGATCCTCCCTGTTTGACACCCTATCAACTGAATTCTCCATCGCAGAACGGTAAAGCATGTCCAAAATGTCACTCATATGTCTGACACTATGCCATATCCTGTATAAAAATTTTTCCTGGGGCAATTTTTTAATGGATTACCTCGGAACAAATCTCTCCTTATATCAAGGAACATTATACTTTACAGAGTTGACAATGATTGAGGCAGTCAGACAAAGTATGCCAGATATGATCATTATCAGGAACATTGCGTAATAGAAGTTATGCAAAGCGGTACCAGTGAGAGCGGTGGATATACCAAAAAAAATTCTGTCTATAACTGTGGCAGATACTTCATCAGTAAGTATGAGAAATACCACTGTCAAACCAAGAACCGAACCCAGATTATTCATAAGGGTCCTGATGCCTGAGGTTTCACCTCTTCTTTCGGCAGCCACCGAAGTCATCATCACAGTTGTGTTGGGGGTATAGAAAAGGCCATTTCCAAGGCCAACAACTATCATGGGAACTATCAGGATCTCATAGCTGTGGAAAAAGAGAATGAATACTCCGAGAAAAATTGCCCCTACAAATGAAAGTATGAGGCCGTAAGTTTCATAACGTACATCAGCACCCCTCTTCCTGATCCTGCCCACGAAGAAGCTGGCAAGGCCCATCGCTCCAGCGTATGGTATGATATATATGCCTGCAGTAAGAGGAGTCAGGCCGAAAGGGCCCTGGAACAGAAGTATAAGCCCAAAAAGGATTGAGAACCTCAGTATGGAGGATGCAACCAGGGCGTAAATTGTGATATCGAACCTTTTGTTCCTGAAAATCAGCTTATTCAGAATTGGCTTCACCGAATATCTCTCAGAAACAAGGAACATTACAAACATTACGAGAGTGAAGATGGCCAGAGCCAGGTAATATGGATTAAAGGGGTCGCTGCCCGGGAGAATTGTAAGATAAACTATGAATGATATGAGAAATGCTGAGAGAAAGCCGGCCGTAGTCCAGTCCATCTGAGGTTTTGATCTGGCCCTCATTTCCCTGATGAATTTTGTTGAATACAGGAAACCCATTATTGCAAAAGGCATGTTGAAGATGAAAATTGTTCTCCAGGTGAAAGTGGTGAGAACACCTCCAATCAGAGGGCCTATTGCTGTGCCAAGTGCAATGACTGCAGCATTTATTCCCAGAGCATTTCTCAGATTCTCAGGCCTGAAGCTATCAGTAATTATGGCAAGGCTGTTTGAGAAAAGAAGTGCTCCGGCTACTCCCTGAATTATTCTGCCAACAATCAGATCAGTACCATTAAAAGAAACAGAAGACACAATAGAGCCTATAAGGAATGCTATATATCCCGCAGAATAGAGCTTCTTTCTGCCTATTGCGTCTGAATATTTCCCGAATATTGGCGTAAGAAATGTGAGTACCAGACTGTAGGATACTATGACCCACAAGGCGGTAAAGAAAGATATGTGAAGCTGGAATATTATCTGCGGAATGCTTACAAGGAGAGAAGATGAATTTACAACAGCAAGGAATGTACCCATGCTGGTCGTGAGGATTATCCGCTTTCCATAGGTATCCATCCTGCAAACATGATGCACATTATACTTAAGACATCTTTCCTTACCCATAGGATGAAACAGGACATCTCTAAACTGATTGAATCTCTAAAGAATGCAGGTGCGATAAAGGAAGGCGACTTCATTCTTACATCAGGAAAGCGTTCAAGATATTATGTGGATATAAAGGAGGCATGTACTGACCCGGCAATATTGGCCAGAGTTGCTGAAGCTTTTTCGGAACTTATAGAATCTGATACGATCTCGGGTATGGAACTTGGAGCTGTGCCACTTGTTGTTGCAATATCCATTCTTACTGGAAAGAGGTACATAATAATCCGAAAAGAAAGAAAACATGGAACAGGCAAATTGAATATAGGCGAGATAAAACCGGGAGAAACCGTTGATATTATTGAGGACGTTGTGACGACCGGAGGTTCTGTCCTGAAGAGTGCGAATACACTCAGGGAGATGGGTGCGGTTGTAAAAAGGGCAATATGTGTTGTGGACAGGCAGGAAGGGGGCAGCGAATTTCTTGCATCTAACGGAATTCAGCTTTTCCCAATTATAAGAATATCAGATCTCAGATCCTAATGATCTCAGGCAAGGACATCATCTATCCTTCCAATCTCTATTGGGGTTGTGTCCTCACCAACCAGAACCCCTTTTGAATTTGCTATAATAGAGGCCCCAACATATATGTTTCCAAAGTTTGCCGTTCCGGCCTTGACCTGTGTTTTGAAGAGTTCTGACAGATACTTTATCTCGTCCTCTGTGGCTCCTGGAGTTACGATCATGCCCTTTGGGCTGAGGACGGCTGCAGTTCCTACCGTCTTAATGCCACCTATAGAACCCTTTATAGCTTCAACGCCAAGGCAGTCTTCTATCTTCTTTATTGCTGTCTTTGAAAATGATTTATGAACAAGAGCTATTCTGTCGTTTGTCAGAACATCATTTCCGATGGCGTTGATTTTATCCTCCATATAGAGTATATTCCGGCCGTTTACTTCCCTCTCATCAGGTATCTGAACTGAGTTGTTTGGGAATATTATTCCGTTTGAATTGATAGCCATCATGGACCCAATAAGATAGGAGTTGTCAATAAGTATTCTTATAACAGGAACTCCAAGCGTCTCTCCGGCTTCTTTAACAGATTCGTCCTCAGAATTGAATGGAAGGAATGCCACATCCTCCCAGGCCTTTGCATAAATTCCTATAAAATTGCTTCTCAGGATTGAAATTTTTTTTATCATGATTTTCAAGGAAGAACAATTTCTGCAGTTCCATCTGACAGTTTTATCACTTTTATTTTCAGGTTAGATGGTATATTCTTCCTTCCATGAGACCAAATGATCTCATTCACCTTGCTATCCAGCCAAATCTTGTCTTTTTCAATCTTTACGTATCTGCAACCTTTTCCCGAAGGACAGATATTGCTGTGTCCGCTCTTCTGCTTACGGATGAATCCTTTGCCTCCCGAAGTGAGATGTTCATCAAGATTTCATCTGTGTACTGATTCTCTACCATGTTAGTCACCACTAAAGCTTAAGGCTCCCGCGCCTCCAGTTTCTCCTTCTGGGATTCTGAGTAACCCTTCTGGCCGTTTTCATCATGACCCAACCGGGGACTCTCCTGTTTTCATTTACTTTCTTTATAAGCCTGAATTTTCTTCCTACTTCCTTGTTTCTGCTCAAATTTAACGCCTCTCTATCTTGGTTTCTCTCTTATTTTCTGTAAGTTTGCCGAGTATATCTCTTACATCCGAGTCATTGATCAGTCTGTTTATCCTGCCCATTGATGCCAGCTGAATCAACTGGTTTTCAACGTTCTCTGCCAGATCCGGCCTTACAAGCCTTACATTGGCAAGCCTTTCCCTTGCATCTGGAGCAAGTATCTGCCTCAGTATCTGCTGCTTTCTGGCTTTCTCCGCTTCCTGGTACCTTTTCTGCTCTTCAGCGTCTCTTTCCTGGGAGAGGGATCTTTCCATCTCCATCATTTTTCGGCGTCGAATCTGCTCTAATTCATCATCACTATCCATACGCCGTCACCTTCCGGATTAAAGATATTTCTTGAATGCTTCGTCCTTCTCAGAAAGTTCCTTCAAAACTTCCTTTGAAGCCTTATCAAGCAGAGACATGCCCTTTGGAGCTGCCACTCTGCCTTCCTTCTCCTTCTTGATGTATCCAAGTGCTTCAAGGGAGTGGAACATGCTTCTTATTATGTATCTGCTTCCCTTCTCAGGGTGATATCCCTTGGAGCCACGGTCTACCTTTCCTCCGTAATCTTCACTTAATCTTGAAATTCCAACCGGGCCTTTCAGATAAACTTTCCTGAGAATTGATGCCATTCTTCTGTAATACCAGTCTGTCTGAACCCAGGAGGATTCTCTGTGAACGCCTGCTTTAAGGTAGCTAGCCCATTCAGGCACTTTAATCCTGTCATCCTTCTTCATTTCCTCGACCAACCTTTCAAGAAGCTGGTCAGGTGGAACCTTTTTAACATCAGCCATGTGTGATCACGAATGGTGGTGTATTTTATATCTATTTATAACACTTTCTTGAGATTAAAAAAATTTCTTTACAGCAAAATCATTTCTGGGACTTCCCTGTTTTAACTTATGCTTGTTTTCCTTTAGTGCAATGAGTAATCTGACCTTATGCCCGTTAGATTTTTTACGGGAATACAATATTTCAGAATTATTACCATCAATGCGGAAAAAGATGTGAAAGACCAGATTCCCACCATAAGTTCGCTACTGTGGGAAAGTAAGAGCGAAATATAAACTGAAAGTATTGTAATTATTATTGACAATGTTGGCCCCGGGGATAGTTTGAGTGCAATTTCAGCAGGTGTACCAAATGTTGAAATTCCCCTTACCTTCAATACGTTTGTTGATCCTTGGAGAAGTGTCTTAAGGGATAATGTGAGAGTTATTGCAAACAATGAGACTGATGACATAATTATTCCCGGCCATAGTAACTGAGGGATTCCCGAAATATACAGTGCAGATATTGCCATAGGGATATAGATAATTGAAAATATGAAAATTGAGCTGAACATCTTCAACATCAATACTCTTTTCTGATCTGGAAATAGCAGGTGGAGATACTGTATTCCACCCGACTCTACGGACATAAAGGCAATAGAATAGCATGCTGCAGAAATTACAGATACTGTTGCGGAAAAAATTACCATAAAGGGTGTGATCAAGGCCTTGCTGTACGAGATGGAAAGCAAAGAGATGTCATAAGGGAATATCAGAAAAAGAGGAGTGAATACAAGCAGTGAAGGGAGGGATTCCCTCAGTATAAGTTTTGAATCCTTGATCAGTGATGGCCTGAAGTGGCCACTCCATGTCTTACGGTCAAGGGAATGTTTAGTTATAATCCCCGAATTCCTTTTGGTTGAACTGCCTTCGATGATTCTCCTGAATCCTTTCATAGAAGCGAATTTCAGTACAAGATACGCTACAACCACATATAACAAATACTGGATAATTTGCAGCATCTGGACAGCGGAATTTATGTTGATCTGGAAGGCATATGAGAAATTAATGAACGGGATATAGATAAAGAGGGGATTTCTGTAAAAATTTGAAAATAAAATGCCAGAGTTTGGAAGAAGTGATATCCCGGCATAGAACAGTAGAAACAATATTGCAATTGCTGCATTCCTGGAAACATTTCTCAACGCCCTGCCCTTAACTGAACCTGAAGAGAGCCTTATGTTAGATATGACGGAACCCAAAGAATAGCCAAGCATAATGGAAGTGACAGCGTTTACGAACTGAAAAGGCACTTCCAGTGCATTCCCGCCCTGAGAAACATAGATGAATGTTGCTGGGACCAGCAAGAAGATGCCAAGGCTTCCTGAATACGTAAACCATGAAAGGAATAAGAGTAGATTTTGGTTCCTCACTGGCAATATCCCTAGCAGCCTAACCGAATTTGAATTTTTGATGTATTCCAGAAAAGATAGTGTTGTGTAACTGCTGAAAGCTAGTACGTATAAATATAGTGGAATCAGAATAATGTAGAATTCGTATTTTATCCTGGCAGAGTTGTCTATAATCAGGATCAATGAAAGCATAAGGAAGAAGAAAGCGTAAATGAAATAGTTGGTGAGAAGAGACAGACTGAACTTATTCCTGAGGGCATGAACCTCGTCTTTGGAGATACCTTCATTATTGTTCTGAGACCTGTGGCTGTAATATCGCTGTTCCATGAACAGTTCCCTTGCCAGCGCAAATTTCCCCTTCATCTATTACTCCCAGATTCCCCTGTATAGATTTATCCTGTTGTCATTCCCATGTATTTTTTCCTTAGAAGAGCAGTTTCCTCTAAATTACGGTTTCTTTCATAAATCCTGGATTGGCCTGCCACTCTTCCTTCTTTTAAAACAATCATGTTCGTGCATAGATTTTCAACAATTTCAAGAGAATGGGTCGCAAGGATCACGGTCCTGTTGTTCTTCTCCATCTCAACGAGCAGATCCCTTACAGCTCCTATGGATTTTGGATCCAGGCCATTGAAACTCTCATCCATTATCAGTATTCCTGGATCATGGATCAGTGCACTTACTATGGATATTTTCTGTCGTATGCCAAATGAGAGGTCACCCGTGAATCTTTCAAGATATGGATCAAGATCGAGAGATGTGCAGAGTTTCTCTATCCTTTCCCGGAAATCTTTCTCTTCCACACCCCTGATGGACCCTATATACTGGAACATCTCCATTGGGGTCAGGGAATCGTATAAAGCAGGTGTGTCCGGTACATACCCTGAGATCTTTTTGATGATGGAACTGTAATTAGAACTGCTGTACCCGGAAAC
>ACXJ01011373.1_pt1 | contig 21427 bp, 28 predicted proteins | sample 870861 | NCBI WGS metagenome assembly ACXJ01 (sample SAMN02954270, study PRJNA29437) | mine drainage metagenome | biome: terrestrial; feature: Richmond mine; material: biofilm; isolation source: combined biofilm from UBA (pink subaerial biofilm) and UBA BS (thick... ... | reverse complement strand
GGGAAAATGTTTTCAGGTGAAGAGAGGATGTATTCAGAGAACGATGTTCTGCCTGTGTCCTCAAATTTCAGTCTTTCCCCGCTTGAAAATACACGGTTCACAATTATGTCATTCTAGTTCGATTTTCATATTCACATTTCATTATTTTATACCAGAATATTCTGGTTCCTTTAATTTTCGATTCCAATGCGCATACGATATTCGTAATCATAACTTCTTCATACGGAAAGATTAATATCCGGTTAAAGATGAGGCTATGGGTCCTATGGGTGTAATGACTAGAGACATTTTGATAAGGGCTCTCGAAAATACCTACGGTAAAAAGGGGATGGCCCATGGCGACATTGAGGAACTTTGTGACTTCGTCCTTTCATTCTTCGGTTACGAAGATTATGTTCTTGACAACGTACTCTCTTCACCCGAGAGAGATGTCTTTTACAACCTTGAGGAATATGGATTTCTGGAAACATACAGAGAGGAAATCAACATAATAAAGGGCAGAACATGGCGCATTAACCAGTGGAGATACAGAAAGGAGAATATATTAAAAGTCGCAGAAGAGGCTGAGAGCCCTAAGGAAGAGGAAGACATATATGATTCGATCTTCAGGGAACTGGAGACCTGATCACAATTTTTGTAGAGAAAAATCTTTCCCAAGGCTGTTAAAAGGAACACATTTGAAATTCTTCACATAAGTGGTATCCTCTATACGGATTCCGTATCTCCCATACCGGTATATGCCAGGCTCGACCGTGAATACTGTCCCATCTCTTATCTGTTCTGAGTTGTCTATTGTCAGGAAAGGAGGTTCATGAACCTCTATGCCAAGACCATGCCCAAGCCTTATTTCCATATCACCATATCCCATGTCCCTGAGAAATTTTCGCGCGGACATGTCAAGGTCGTTATATTTAGATCCAGGTGAGACGGATTCCATTGCAAGGAACTGCGCCTCCTTTACACTATCATACGCTTTTCTGAATTCTTCACCCGGTTCCCCATATGCAAAAGTCCTTGTGGTGTCTGAACTGTATCCGCCAAATGTGCCTCCAAAATCAATGATTATTGAATCTCCCTGTTTCAGTTTCCTTTCTCCAGGCTCATGGTGAGGCTTGGCGCAGTTCTCTCCGAAAGCAACAATAGAACTGAACGCCGGACCGCTGAGACCCTCTTCTATAAAGTTCCATTCCAGCTTCCTTGCGATCTCTTTCTCCTTTACACCGGCCTTGATCTCATTCAGTGTTTCTTCAAGCGCTTTCTCTGATAGTTTAATCGCCTGGCCTATTAGATGATTTTCCCTTTCACTCTTAACCTCCCGGAGTTTTGAGATGTGGGAATTGATCATCGTAATATCTGCGTACTCCCCTTGATGAAACATACGGCTATAATGGGAGTAAGAAATATTGCCGTCAAGTCCTATTTTCTTAATTCCCTTTATATCAACAATTTCCCTGAATTTATCATAAGGGTTTTCGTTGTCCTTCCATGAGATTATGTTCCTGATCCAGGTATTCTCCCGTACCTGATCCTCCATAAGTCCCGGGACAAGGGCAGCGATCTCTCCATCCTGAACAATCAATACTGCCAGCCTCTCCATGGATTGGAAAGAGTAACCGGCCAGGTACTGAAAATTAGGCCCGGCATTAACAACTGCCAGATCTACCCCATCTGACTGCAATGAATTCCACAGTTTTACTGCGCGATTTTTGTATTCTGGAATACCAACCTTTTTCATTTCAGAGTTATCATTATTTGTTATCATTTACAGCACACCAGCTAGGGCACCTTAAAGAATAATATTTGCCTTTTCCCCTGGAACCAATCCTTTTGAGATCAAATTGAATAAACCTGCGGATTACTCCTGAGATTTGGGTCATCTTCTTCTGAATAATGAAAATATCAGGGCACTTAATACACCTACCCCTATTAGCTGGAAAAGAGTCTTTGGGCTGTCGTGAACCAGATGCCTGACAGGATACCGGTCCGGATCATAGCGGTCCACATGCACGGAATAATGATCCTCGAACTCGACGACATGAATTCCAGATGTTGAATTCCCCACTGAGCATCTGAAATCGGCGACCTGTCCTTTTCTTTCACCAACTGATCTGTGAAAGAGGCCTGATTCCTCTGGGTCTGGTATCTTGTATCCACTGCCATTTATCTTGGGAACCTCCATGGAACCAGAGACAAGTGTGTTTGAGATGACTTCGTTCCAGAAATCAGCTGGAATGACCATGATACTGCAATGCTGTTGATAAAGATAAGAATTACATTACATAGGAAACTATATAATGATTTAAATTGTAAGAAGAAATCGGCCGGGAGGGCATATGGAAACCAGTGGGCCTCCTCAGAAGGATATTGACAGAAGATTTTTCTTTCTCCTGCTTTCACGTGCCGCAAGGTCCTGTGCTTTAATCTATGCTAACCTTTCTATTCCTCTTTATCTCCTTGCAATTCATTATGACATAGTTACTATCGGAATAATCTACATTTTTGTTGCTATTGCAACTACTGCTGTAAGCCTTGTTATCGGTTTTCTAGGTGACAGGATCGGATTCAGAAAAGCAATGATACTTGGGGAGATTCCAGCTCTTTTCCTGACAGCAGCCCTCACTTCCACCACAAACCATGAACTGATAATTGCTGGAATCATTGCTTCAGGATCAGCCGGTGCTGCAGGCGGGCTCCGTGGTGCCTTCAGCCCGGGAATTAATGCATTCATAGCTACAAACTGGCCGGACACGGGAGAGAGAGTACGGAGGATGGCCCTGATTACTGCTGTTGCATCGGCATTTTCTATTGCTGGCAGCCTAATGCTCTTTGCTTATGATTTCATATCAGGTACCTATGGTACCATCAATACTTTCAGGCTCCTCTACGGCATTTCCTTTGGCCTTATCCTTACCTCATTCATCTCCCTATTCCTTCTCAAAGAGAGGCCTGTTACAAAAAAGACCAACCGTGTTATGAACAAAGAAAGTGGCAAATATGTTCTGAAGGTGCTTGTTTCTAATGCAATAAACGGAAGTGGTCTTGGCCTCTCAATTGTTCTTCTTCCTGCATGGTTTGAACTGAGATATGGTATTGATGCATCCCAGGTTGGTCTCGTATTTCTGTTTTCATATGTGGGGACAGCAGCCGGCTCATTCCTTATGTCCAGAACAGGACTTCTTAAGATGAGAAATCGTTCCAGAACCCTATTTACTGCCTCTGTGACCAGAATAATACAGGGTGCACTTATGGCCGTTGTTGCATTTTCTCCATTCCTGCCGCTGGCAGTGGCTGTTTATGCAGGGAGATCCTTTGTGGCCGGTGTGGGAGCTCCAAACAGGACAACTGTCAATGTGAGCGGAATAAGCAGTGGAGATTTTGGCGTAGGGACAAGCATTCAGGGTATTTCATCAAGGGTAAGCCAGTCATTTTCCGGATTATCTGGATATTTGATGGATGTCTCTCTTCCCCTCCCCCTTCTCACTGGCGGGATTTTGCAATCCATTTCCGGAGTGGTCTACTACAAGCTTTTAAAACGCGGTAACTCTTGATTTATTCACTTTCTTGTGAAATTTTAATTTATGAACTTAAGATTCAGGGAAAATGATTAGTGCTTGCACCGTGTATTCATGACATGGTACATCTGAAAGCCATGCCTCTATACCTTATACCTCTTGTGATGCTTGGTATTCTGGTTTTTTCAATACTTTTCCTGTAAATTCAATAAATATCAATGGCCTTATTTGCCATGACATTTTTCACTATGCATGACAGAAAAAATTCTTATGCATGTTGGCCCGAGTAGGGGGAATATTGAGATATCTGAGAGTGCTGCTGTGCATGATCAGGGGTTTTCATCCTCTGAATTTTCGGAAAAAATGAGGTATACTCTCAATGGAATTCTCAAGATTTCTGGAGCTAGGACAGGATACAGGCCATTCGTAATACCTGGAAGCGGCACGGCAGCTATGGAATCACTCAGTACGTTTCTCTCTCCCGGCGACAGCATACTTGTTCTGAGTCATGGAACATTTGGGGATAGGTGGAAAGGAATTTTCTCAAGATATCCTGTTAAGGTAAATGTACTGCGTTCGGCTCCTGGAAAACATTTATCCATAGATGATATCAGAAATGCTGCCAGTGACCATCATTACAGGATGGCAATAATGACCCATGTGGAGACAAGTACTGGTCTCCGTGCTGATCTTAATGCTATTATAGAGGCTGTTAGGGACTTTGCGGATATATTGGCCGTTGATTCAGTGGCAAGTTTGGGTGGTGAAAAACTTGATCTGGCAAGTCTTGGTATAGATGTAACTGTTTCCGCTTCGCAGAAAGCCATTGGGGCAGCCCCAGGAGCGGGAATAATAGTAGCTTCATATGAGATCATGGAACAGATCAGGGATGGGGGGCTTTCTGGTTACTTTCTTAACCTTCTTAACTGGGAGCCTGTTATGGAAAAATTCATGGATGGCTCCTGGGGTTATTTTGCTACACCCCCAATTGGGGTTATTTATACAATGGCAAAGGCTCTCGAACTCATAACAACGAGGGCATGGATAACAGAATAAAGAGGCATGAAAGGCTTGCTTCACTCCTCNNNNACGGCATAGAAGGCATGGGATTGAATATTGTTGCAGAACTGCCCTATCGCAGCAACACAGTAACTGGTGTATTTCTGAAAGGGATAGATTCTCCTGAATTTATCAGGAAATGCCTTAACTATGGTGTTGAATTCGCAGATGGTGCCCTTCCTGAAATAAGGGGAAAATATTTCAGAATCGGCCACATGGGGTGGGTCCAGGAAACAGATATAAAGATGTCACTTGAAGCCATAGAAAAGGCACTCAATGCGTTTAAGTGACATGCAGGCTCTAACACTGCCATATAAATAAAATTAGATGCTGAATCAGTAAAAAACTATGCTTTTCATATATATGGAAGAGCATATATAGTCGGATGTCATATATAAATTAGGGGTGAAAGAATGAACTATATATGCCCCAAATGTAGAGGCTCTGGCTATATCAAGGATGAGTCTGACCACCTTGACATATGTGATAACTGCTGGGGACTTGGCTATGTTGAGGAGAACGCTGCTGAAAGTCGATACTCTGCATCTCCTGAGGAAAAGAGAATCAGGAGGAATGCAATCATTATCCTTGCAGTGACTGTAGCAGTTTTCTATTCTGTTCTTTTCCTGCTTTCACTTTTCATCAAATACACATCCATAGAGATGGTGATTCTCATACTTGCATCGTATTATGCTGGAATAATTGGCAGTTCCATATATGTGAGGCATGCGATGAGGAAAATAAATTCTGGAGGCAGGGGGTCAGACCTGCCTGGGCAGCACTAGATATTTTAGGGGCATTTTCCTGAGTTTATCTGATCCTTGAAAAGTTCCACATAGGGAGAATCAGAAGGAGCATTTCCATTAAGTGAGAGAAATGTGGAGGGGTTTGGAGAATAACCCTTCAGTGTAGTTCCTGTCTGGCTGTCCCAGTCCTTAACCTGCTGTTCATCATATTTTATGCAGAATTCTCTGCTTGAGAGAGAGCCTAACGTGTAGCATACAGGGTTTTCAGGAACCATTCCTCCGACAAAACCTCCTTCCAGCATACTCCATTTCTGACCGGAGCTAAGGTGAAAACAAAGGCTACAATACTCTTTCCTCCGGTGAAATTGACAACCATAAGAGGAGGTGAATTACTTGCCACCCCTTTATCGACAAGAGCAGAATTTGTTGGCGTAAACGATGTGTTGAACCCGCTGTTGTTCAGATATACAGGCCAGAATGCATTTCCGAAGTAGTATCCAGATCTGTAAAGAACGGCTGAAATTTTTTTAGAGGAACTGTTGGAAAAATTCCACTGCACAGTTCCGTTCTTTTCATCATACCACTTCCAGCTCACATTTATTTTCTCGAGTATCGCCCTTACAACTCCGATTTCATTAATCATAGACTCTCATACTCCAATGTGGTATAAAAAATTGAAGATTCAGAATTTTTTTAAAATTGATGTAATGGATCAAAAACAATTCATAATTGAGAACGCAGGTCCTGAAGCAATTCAGTTTCTACATGTTTTGTCCATAATATCTCGGGGATGTCTATGAATATGAAAATATCCGAAAGAAGCAGAACCTCGATTGCCGTAACTGCCAGGTTCTGGACAAGTTTTCCGACACCCACGTCAACTTCAAGGTTTTCGGAGCCGTCTTGCTGTTTGAAAACAAAAGTAAGTGCCCTGTCTGCCGATATAACATCCCTGAGGAAACCAGCCTTGAGGACCTGCATTACAGCCTGGCCATTCTGGACATTTGACTGAACCCTCCATCCCTTGAACTGAAGGGAGCTTGTAAATGAGTTTACTATGTCCTGCAGTTTCTTCGAAGTCTGGAACTGTACTGTTTTTTTAAATATCTCCATAGTTTTAGATGGATAACTTTGTGCTTAATACTTTTGGTATGAAAAGAGATATTTGCTCATTCCCTGAGCTATTTTTTCAGCAAATTTTCCAAAGCCCCTTCCAGATCTGGGAACAGGAATGGATATCCATACTTTTCTGCCTTAGCGGGAATGACTTTCTTACCCTTTATCAGAAGATCAGAGACCTCCCCAAACATCATCCTTATGATAGTGACCGGGACCTTTATTCTTGAAGGCTTGTTCAGAACTCTTCCAAGAATGGCTGAGAATTCATTCATCCTTGGAACCTGTGGAGAAGAAGCATTAATCGGGCCGCTAATATCCTTTTTCTCAAGCGGGAATAGTGCCAATCCCACCTCATCATCCAGGTGTATCCAGGGGAACCACTGGGTCCCCGGCTTTATTGGGCCACCCAGTCCTCTGTTGAAAACCTTGACAAGCTGCTCTAGGGCACCCTCTGAAGAGTCCAGAACCACACTTGTCCTTATATTGACCACTCTGACTTTGTCAGATTTAGCTTTTTCTGCAGCCTCTTCCCATTCCTTTACAAGAACTCCCCAGAAATCTTCAGCAGCAGGTTCATCCTCTGTTATTTCTCTGTCATCCCATTTATCATAACCATAGATTCCGGCTGCTGAACCGTTTACAAAAAGTTCTGGGGGAACCTGACATTTTTTAATAGCCTCAGCAATGGCTGATGTATAGTCTACCCTTGATTCGTATATCTCAGTTTTGTAGTTGCCCTTCCACTTTTTGAAGATTGGGGCCCCAGAAAAATTAAAAACAGCAGTGGAGCCATTGATTATTTTCTCTAAGTCACCCTCTTTACCTGTAAATCCATAATATTCGGACGCGCCTGGAACCTTTTGCCTTACCTTTTCCCGATCTCTTCCAACTGCAGTTACAGAATAGCCCCTCTTAATTAATTCCTTGCAGACAGCAGAACCTATCAGGCCGGAGGAACCAAAGACAACAGCCTTATTCTGATCTCCCATGAAAGAATATTATGATGGGCAATATAAAACCGAGTAAATTGAAACTTTACACTTTCACCTTTAATTATGAAGTTATAATGGCTGCTTATATGTGCCCAAGTTTTTTAAGCACAAGATAAGCCGCCGCAACATCTTCAAGACCCACACCCATCGTTTTGAGTACAGATCTATCCGGTTCCTTTGAAGGGGGCTTTATCACTAAATCCTTCAGCTCTATCATTTCCTTTTGAGGATAATTTTTTCTGAATCCAATTATTTCTCCAGTTTCTTTCCTTTAAAGCCTGTTCAATATTCTCAACCACAACAATATCACTCTCAGCAAGTACATCCTCTGCAGCTTCCCTCCTCATAGGGAGGTTTCCGCCACACAGATTCACATGATACTTTTCACCGAGATCCTTGCGCGAAAAAATGGCCTCGTTTGAGTTCGTGATTGAACTTATTACTGTGGCATTCCTGGTCGCTTCGCCCACCTTATCATGGGCTCTTGCCTCAACACCGAACTTTGACTGCATTCTTCTGGCAAAACTTCTGGCATTTTCAGGATGCCTGGAGTACACATGAACGAGCCCGCAATCGAATACTGAAAGCAAGCCTTCCAGTTGAGTTTCGGCCTGAAAGCCTGAACCTATTATTGCTATCTCCTGTTCCTTCTTTTTCAGAATAAGCTGGGAAACCATTGCTGGAAGCGCCCCTGTCCTTATCTGCCCCAGGCGATTGGCCTCAATCACCGCAATTAGATCTGATGTTCTGGTATCGAAGACGAGGACGACAAATCTCGCCCCTCCCTTTCCCGCAATGTAACACTTCATCCCTGCAAGATGATACTTTGCAAATATGCCCGGCATAGAGTTGAGAACAACACCATCTGAGTGGAGCCTTTCTCTGGGAGATACTGAAGAGTGACCCTCTCCTAGATCCTGAAATGCCTCCCTTAAAATTGAGACCGTTTCCTTCATTTCCAGGGTTTCATCAACTTCTTTTTCAGTTATATAAAGCATAGGTGATCATGCATTTGTGGCATTAAAAAAGTTCTATTGAAATTAGCAGAGGTGGATTTCTTCCAAATATAGGGGCCTATCATAGAGTGCCATGATAATCTGTATATTTTTCCATCTCTTATATAACATGGTAAGTAATGAATAAATTCATAATAAAGCCACTATATATGTTAATATGCATTATTTTAATCATAATATTTGAAGCAATGTAACAAATTACTTATAATATAAATCATATAGAATTCTGATATTGAATGTCCGTTTCATTGAACAATGAACGGACCCTTGTTAGGAGATTGACACTTCGCAATCTCATTTTCCTTGGCCTTGGATATGATATGGCCACAGGGGCACTTTTCAGCGCTACAGCTATTGTGTCGGCAGCGGGTCCTGAAGGAATAATCACGTATCTCGTGGCAGGTTTGTTCTATTCTGCCCTGGGTGTTATATTCATAGAGCTCTCCAGGGTATACCCTGAGGCTGGATCTGTTACAAGATTCACCCTCTATTCACATGGAAGGACACTAAACCTCATTAACGGTTTCGCAGACCTCATCTGGTATCTTTTCATACCACCAGTAGAGGCTATTTCAGTCTCCTACACACTGAATGTTTTCTTCCCCTATTTCATAAACAGTGCGGGAGATCCAACCATATATGGTGCAATTCTTGGGTTCGGAATAGTCCTGCTTATGCTTCCAGTGAACTACTTCGGAATTTCAAGGTTCGGAAGGGCGACCAACTACATATCTGCAGTAAAGATAGCACTCTATCTCACCGTCCCCATAGCACTTATCCTTTTTGTGCACAACTCGGCCAACCTTCTTCATGAAGGAGGATTTGCACCATTTGGAATCGGATCCATGTTTGCGATTCTGCCTCTTGCCATGTATAACTTTGGTGGGAGCAGAATGATCCCTGATTTTGCTGAAGAGACCACAAAAAGGAGTTACATTACACTGGGAATAATTATTGCAATACTTACCGAGACTGCAATATACACCCTTCTAGCAGTCGCTGTTGTTCTAGGCACAAACTGGTCAGCCATACACCTTGCTGCTGGATCCTGGCATTCTCTAAAGGGGCTGGCAGCCAATCCTTTCCTGGTGTTCTCTAAAAGTACAGGACTTGAATGGTTGCTTGTAATAACACTCATAGTAAGCGTTCTCTCTCCATATATTTCCGGATACATATCGGTGGGTGCCGGTACAAGGGCCCTTTTCTCTATGGGCAGATCCGGCCTTGTGGGAGACAGGATAAAAGCCATTCACGAGAAATATGCAATCCCTGTATGGTCTCTTGTTGTATTCATTGTTGTTGGAGGTTTCCTGGCACTTGTCTCTGCACCTGCCCCGAGCATATACAATCTCATAGATGATGCAACCGCCGCAGGATACCTCGGATTTGCGGCCATTCCAGTTGCCATGATTGTGTCTCGGAGACAGAAATCTACGTCGAAATTGCAGAGGATCAGAGGAGGTAATATTCTTGCTCCCGTAGCAATGGGTGTATCATCGCTGATTGCATACTGGGCTGGATGGCCTGATGAACCATATGCAGTGCTGCTGATAATGGCAGCGTCTCTTCTGTTCGGGATATATTCAAAGGCGACACAGGGCCTTCTAAACTCAATCTGGTACATTTGTTATATGGGGTTCATAACACTGATGGTTGCAATAGGAACTGAGGGACTTTACACACTGATTCCAAACAGTATCGGCCCATTTGTTGTATTTGCAGTCACTGTTGCTCTGTTTTATCCATGGGGAGTCTTTTCAGGGCTGGAAGTAAGATTCAAGGACAAAGAGTTCACTGAATTCAAGGCGGAGAGGTTTGAGCCAGAGTAATTCGTGAAAAATTCCATAAAACATCTACCCCAACCCTAATCCCGGCAAAGGCTATTAGCAAAAGATCAATATAGAACTCATGGAGAATCTACCCTCGATAAATGCAGAAAAGTTATATCAATACATCTCTGGGAACAATTCATACTGGCTTGAGCGAGATGGTGACACTGTGGAAGTCCATTTCTCGCCAGAATTCCCCGAAGCCATGTCACACCTTCCTGAAGGTAAATCAGTGGAACACATTATGTATGGGAAGGAAAAGGGGGGAATGATTTACTTTTACAGATTCACGACTCTGAGTTCCTTTGGGGAGACATCCTCCGATCTGGTTGAGGATGACCCCATAATGGAATGGCTGAAGTACATCTAAAGAAATGTCCCCAGAAGAACTGGCAGAATTACAGTTGCGTCTCCATAGATGTTCACAAATTCCGCATCTTCCTTAACTTTCTTCCAGGATATTGCCTCCTCGAGCTTTGCTCCGGAAAGTGAGCCATCATATTCCTGAGCCGTTGTGACATATACAGCATAGTCCAGGCCCCCTCTGAACTGGTTCCACCATATGGTATGATGCTTTGAAATTCCACCTCCAATCATTATCGCACCGGTCTTCTTGGCATCAAATACAATGTCAGAAAGCTCATGTTCATCCTTCAAAAGATCCAGTGTGAAGTCCCTGTTCCTTTCATAGAAGGACCAGAGCTGGGAACCGAAGGATCCGTCAGTTATTCCCGGGACGTAAACAGGGATGTTATTCCTGGCCGCATTGTAAAGGATTGAGGAATCAGATTTCAGTTTCAGGCCAACCTCATGAATCAGGTCAGCTACACCCCACTTCTTTTTCATTTTGTACAATTCTTCAATGATGGGCTGCATCTTCCCTTCAATGATCTCACCATAACTTTCGTCCGGAACAAATACATTTCCTAAACGGTTTATACCAAGCTTTCTAAGCTCCCTGTCGCTGTAATCAAAGGACCCAGCATAATAATCCAGAAATGTTCTGGCTATATCATGATCCAGAGTTCCGCATGTTGTAATGATAACATCTACAAGTTTGTTTTTCACAAGATCGTTGATTATGCCTCTCGTACCAGTTGAGATTATATCCGCCGGAAAAGAGAGGAAAGTCGTATTTTCCTCCTGGAACATTTTCTCCAGTATGGAGTGCCCTGTAGCTATTTTAGCGGATGTGAAGCCACCGGAGCTGCCGTATTGTTTCATAAGCTCCCGTATTGAGGTGTTTCCATTTACTGAAGTGTCTCTGACAGGATATCTGAGCAGTTCTTTTCTATCCATGCCGGATAATAATTCAATCGGTTAAGGATTTTTAGTCCATAATTAAAACCCAAGATCATTATGATAAAAAATTAATGCAGGACAGCCATATCTCCCAATGATACTGCTCAACTTCATCATACTCTGGATACATATATTCTCTGCAGTTATATTTGTGGGCGGTTCATTTTTCATCTGGCTTGTTGTCTGGCCTGCCTCTTATGAAATAACATCTGATGAGAAGGAGAGGACAAGGATTGTCGGGAGAATCGCAAAAAGATTTGCCTACTTTACCCATGTTACAGTGGGCATCCTCATAGTGACTGGCATTTACAATGCAACCTGGTACCTGAATGACAACCCCTCGCTACTTCTTTCAACAGGGAAGGGGAGACTGCTCCTGGCAAATATCATACTGGCCGGCATTGTAATAGCAATGATCTACGGAAACAATATTTACCATGGAAAGAAAATAATGAGGCTCTCCAGGGAAGGCAAGCTGGAGCAGGTCAAGAAAATAAGGAAAATAACTCACATGATATCGTTCCTATCCCTGGCGCTTCTGCTTGCAGTTGTTGGTATGATGACGGCGATGCAGTTTTATTAAAAAAGAAAAAATTGGAAGTTTATCTTGCAGATGCCGCTATCCTTTCAGTTTCTTCTTTCTTGTTCACCGCAAAGGAAGAAGCCTCATTTCTTGAAGCGTTGATGATCTCATCAGCGAGGCAGGATGAGAAAGGTTTCTTGCTCTTGAATGAGGCATTTGTTGCACCTATGCTGATATTCCTTAGAGCAACATCGACTCTTCTTGCGGGTGATACATCTACGGCCTTCGGAACTGCAATTCCTCCATATTTAAGTCTGGTAACTTCCTCTCTGGGCGCTGCATTCTCGATGGCGTCTATGAGAACCTGAATTGGATTCTGTTTTGTCTTTTGCGCAACTATTTCAAATGCTTCCCTCAATGCTCTGTAGGCACTGTATTTTTTGCCGTTCCATTTTTCTGTCCTCATCAGCTTGTTCAGGAGCCTTTCTATTGTGTTGACATTTCTCTTGCCGGCGGAATAACTTGAGAATCTCCCACCACTGTGCAAATTGAGGTTTGCGCTAAGGTTTATGTATTTTGAGAGACCCTCATCGTGTACCTGAACATCATTGAATGTGTAAGCGCCCATGAGTTTGATTTCAGGCATATTACCTCACCGTCTTTTCTTTTCTTCCCTTTACAAGTTCAAGCAGGGATATTCCATTAACCTTGACGACCTTGTACCTGACTCCAGGGATATCTCCCTTACTTCGCCCCTGTCTTCCCCTGATTCCGGCCACTTCGACCTCGTCATGCTCATCGATATAGTTAATGGCCCCGTCACCAGGAGCAAAGGCAGTTATCTGCCTTCCATTCTTGATTAGTTGAAGCTTAACGCACTTCCTAATAGCCGAATTAGGCTGCTTAGCCTCAATACCTATTTTTTCAATTACTATTCCCTTAGCTGAAGGTGCCAGCTCAAGCGGGTCGCTCTTCTTCTTTAGCTGAAGCTTTCTCTTCTTGTACTTGCTATCCGACCATCTGAAATGCTTTCTAACAGCCTTCAGTTTTCCTCCTGCATTTTCTCCATTTGCCAATTATTCACCCAATTAAATGTGATTTGTGTAGACATGGTATAGATAACATCTATTAAATATTGACACTGCCAGCTGTCAGGTCAAGTTGTTTTTGAAACTATTTTTATGACATCACCCTGGTCAAGCACGTAATCCTTTCTGACAGCCATCTTTTTTCTGCAGTCTATGGCCCGTATGAATCCACTCCCTATATCAGAATGTATTCTGAATGCAAGATCCAGTGATGTGGTACCCGGAGGTATTAGTATAGCATCTGGGAGGACATTCCCCTTGCTGTCTGACCATGTTGATTCATCCGCAACCGGATACACTACAGAATAATTCATAACATTGAATACAACATGGTTTAGTACTTCCCAGACCCTTGAATGAATGGTGTTGCTGTAAAATTTTATTATTCCCTCCAGGGCATTCATCTGCTCTTGAGTTCCTTTTCCTGTTGCCTTGATGGTTGAACCCTCATCCTCAACCAGTCCTATTTTAGAAGCTTTCTCAAGAAGAAGCTCATAACCTCCGGAAACAAAAAAGCATTTATCATCCTCCTTTAGAAAAGACTGAAGTCTTTCCTTACTTGACAGATCGGCCCTGTTGCCCACCCTTACAATTGGCTTAACTTTCTTGAATATCTCATTGACCAGTTTTTCAGCATCCTCTTCCTTCCAGTGAGAAAATTTCCTTGGAAGGCTTAACCCAGAGAGCAGGCCGGTAGTCTGATGTTCTGAAATACCATAGGAAGCCAGCCTTTCGTGTAGAATTTTTTCAGGCCTCTCCTGAGACGCATCAGCTTTCCTTGAGAACTTGTCCCAGTCCCTGTAAATTCTTGATGATAGCCAGAGGACCATTTCCCTCTCTACACTGATAACGTCTTCCCACTGGTCAGAATCTACAGAGATTGGTTCCCCTTCTGAGCTTATCTTGCCCGATGTATCAAAGACATGAATTATTATCTCTGCCTCTCTTATGTAATCAAGGAATTCATTTCCCATGCCCTTTCCTTCACTTGCACCAGGTATAAGGCCCGGAACGTCAATGATCTCCACCGGAACGAATCTTCTTCCTCCATTGCATCGGCCCTCCCTTGGATTGCATTTCTTTCCTAACTCTATATCGGGGCATTTTGTTATAACATAACCGACGCCAATATTGGGCTTTACTGTTGTGAATGGATAGTTTGCTATCTCAGCCTGGCTGAAAGTTAGAGCTGAAAAAAGAGTGGACTTTCCAACATTGGGTTTTCCGATGAGTGCGATCTTCAGCAACAGAGACCACTGGCCTCAGGATATCTGAACTCTCTTCAGATCATACCCCTTGGGGCACTCAACATTTCCCTCTATCTTTTTTACCACGGCCTTTCTTCCTTCTCTGTCATATACAAGATTGCATTTTTCGATGTTGGGGCAGGTGAAGTGATCACAATCAAGCGACTTCAACGTAATAGAGGACCCTTCCTGAAGCCTCTTGCCTCCTGGAATATTCAGAAATTCCTTAACCTCCTCAATTTCAACCGTTGCCACTTTGTCATGATTGAAAACGAAGCATGGGTTCTCCTTTGCTCTGACTCCCGTGATCCTGTATGTCTTTCCAGGATCGAGATTGAAGCAGACCCCTTTTATCCTGCATTTTGAGCAACCTGGTAGAGGGCCTACAAATTTAAATTCCAGACCCTCATTGGCAAGATCTAATCCAATTAATGAAATTTTTGGCATTTAATGAGACCTCCTTAAATTATACCTGTAACTTCCAGAGTTCTTTCACAGGCATTCCTGCTTATATCAGTTTCCCCAAGGATTGTGTAGCGTTCTGGCCTTATACCGTGGGCAGTACTAAGGGATTTTATAATTGTGGATTCTGAAATACCATAGTCTTTCACCCTTATGGACAGACCCATTTTTGTATATGCATCAGAAAGAGCCTGCCAGTCACCACCATGAAGGAACATTGAGATAACAGAACCTACGGCGCACTGTTCCCCATGAATAGAGTTCCCAGGCCCATTCCTCTGCAGGGCATGGGCTATGAGGTGTTCGCTGCCGCTGGCTGGCCTCGATGAACCTGCTATTGCCATGGCTGTACCTGATGCAAGTATCTGTTTTGTGACCAGCCATACTGATTCCTCCACCCCCTCCATTACCATATGGGATTTCTCCAGCAGTTCTTTTGCTGCATATTCTGATATTGCAGCCGCACTTGAGCTGAATTCTTCACCTTTCAGGCGGTGTGCAAGCTTCCAGTCCAATATGGCCGTAAGATTTGATATGACATCGGCTGCGCCGGCCCTAAGGTATCTGTAAGGTGCTCTGGAGAGAATAACAGTGTCAGCTATGATGCAAATCGGCATGGAAGCTTCCTTTGATAGCGTACAGTTATCCTCCACAATTGAAGCTCTTGGTGATGCTATTCCGTCGTGGCTGGGCGTAGTGGGAACACTTATGAACGGGATATTAAGATCAAATGAGGCTTTCTTTGCAAGGTCTATCTTTGAGCCTCCCCCGGCACCTACAAGCATCCCTGCTTTGACCTCTGAACTGAAGCACTCCAGAGCCTGAAGGTTTTCACCTATTGCACGGTCTGTTTTGAATACGTGCACATCGAATCCATTATCCAAAAGAAGGGATTCGATCTCTTTCCCAGCTATACTGTATGTGGTATTACCCGTTACTATTACTATGGAACCTGATTTCAAATACTGCCTGGCAACATTTATAATGTTCGGCATCACACCATGCCCCACATAAACATCTCTTGGGAACTGCATGGTTTTAAATTTTTCGAACTCCATTTCTAAACCTATAAACTACTAAGATAATAACGTTTCCTACTACTTTTCAGTCATGATGTGCAACTGACATGCTCATTTCTCTACACAATATGTAGCCATGTTTGAATTTGCCATGGAGAATTGCTCTTTTTCTGAAACAGCTATGACTCCAACAAGTATGTCACCAAACTCGCCAACGATATCCTTCACTATACTTTTCAGGCTTCCGCTGCCTATCTTTTCATATATTCTATAGGAAAGCATCTTTCTTACGATCTCCTCCCCAATTCCTGTTGCAACGACAGCTCCCTTACTGCCTGCGTATAATCCAGCCCCAGGAAGTGGGGAATCCCCAATCCGGCCCCTCATCATTGGTGAGGAGCCGCCAGTGGATACAGCCGCAGCAAATTTACCACCCACTCTGGCAACAGCACCAACTGTGTCTTTATTTGGGGAAAACATGTTCTGGAATTTTCTGTACTCCTCATATCTTGGCGGAAGATCGACCTTTTCCCCTTTGAAAAAGGCAACAGTCTTTCTCCATATTTCTTCAGTTCGTTCTGTTGATGGATCGTACTCCGGAAAACCCATGCGCCTGGCAAAGGAGGTTGCGCCGTCTCCAGATAACATAACATGTGGCGTTTTAGTCATTACCATCTTTGCAACAAGAATGGGATTCTTTACCTTTTCAATCGCAGCTACTGAACCTATTTTACCATCTTCCATGAGAGCCGCATCCATCTGAATTGATCCGTCGATCCTTTTAACAGAACCTGTTCCAGCATTGAATACGGGGTCATCCTCCATCATAACAACCGAATTGACCACCATATCTAAGGCAGTTCCTTTAAAAGATAAGTGACAGTACTTATCAAGCCTTGGAACATAACTGCTGTCTGAGCCTGCACCGCCATGTATGAGGAGAATATCCGACATATTGGGGAATTAATTTGCCTGGTAATAATTCTGTCTGTCTTTATATCTCCCCCTCCAAGCGGCAATAATTAAATAGACACTAAAAATTACAGGATATCCTGATCTTGGGTTTTCAGTTCGGGATTATGGGCTCGTAGTCTAGCGGTATGATGTCTCCCTGACACGGAGGAGGTCACCGGTTCGAATCCGGTCGGGCCCATTTACAGCTATAAGTAAGTCCATAAGATGATATATCCCTGAAGTACTTTGATGTCCCAGACTCCAAATGTAACAAGTCTCTAAAAATGGTGGCAGTGGAACTAACAAGATTACCTGACAAATACCCATTGGTTATAGAAATCCTGATAAAAGAGCCATGATTGCTAAGATGCTGGTACACTCCCTCAATAGAGAACCAAGCTGATCAAGGACAAGGTCTTTGAAAAGATAACATCTTGTATTTTGTGTAGTTCCGTGCCTATTTTGCCTAGTTACTAGACATGGTCAACTTTTGATTAATGAAGTGAATAAGAAAATGGGAAATGTATAGAATAGATTTCCATTAAAAAACAAAACGAATTGTTAGAGCTCCTTGTAAACTCAAGTGTCTAATAGAACGTCGTCGGATGCGCCAGAAAATGTGACAAACTAATAGTTATATAACGATAAGGAATAATTTCCTGGATTTCATGTTTAAGAGAGTGAATTATACAACAGTTTCTCCAGGCATTTATAGAGCAATGCTTGGTTTTTCAAGATACCTGGCAAATAGCAATCTCGAAGAATCCCTTCTAGACTTGGTTGAAATAAGGGCATCCCAAATAAATGGATGCGCATGGTGCCTGGATATGCATACTAAGGATGCTATGGAATCCGGTGAATCTCCTCAGAGAATATTTCTTCCAAATGCATGACAAGAATCTCCACAGTTTACGAACCGCGAAAAAATGGCACTTAAGTGGACTGAGGCGGTCACTCTAATTTCTGAAAATCAAATCACAAATGATCTGTTTGAAGAAGTCAGTAAAGAATTTAATGAGGTTGATCTCGTTGATCTCGTCAAGCTAACCGGGGCGGTAATAAGCATAAACTCATGGAACAGAGCCAACATTGCATTTCAGATGATACCTGGAGATTATGTATCAAAAAGGAAAAAGATTCCTAGCGACGAAGATTAGTCGATCTCCCAACCTTAATCCAATTGCTTTGAGTTGTGGATTTTGAAATTAGTGGGTTTTATAGCAAATTGACAAACTCCTCAACAGTAAGGTCGCACTGCCTAATTATAGCTCTAAGTGTACCTTTAGGCAATTCATCATGGTTGGGAATCACTACTCTCTTTCCATCCTTCTCTCTCTTTAGTATCATATGACTACCAGCCTGCCGCCTGAATTCAAATCAAACCTTAGAAAGGGCTTTTACTGCATCCTTACCTGAGACTGAGGGGAGTTTAGGCATTCAGTTCAACATTTCCGATTATGTCTATATCGTGAGGAATAGTTTCTCCATCAGCTTTCATGTCCTCTATAAATCCACGAATAGCATCCTTTATGTTTGACATAGCTTCTTCTACAGTTTGACCGTCAGATATGCACCCCGGTAATGCTGGAACTGTGGCCACGTATACCCCATCCTCATCTTTTTCCAAGACAACTGTAAATCTCATTATTTGTATAATAGAGTTGGACGTATAAGGCTTTTTATTTAATATTTCAACTTGTTTGACCTCCCCTAACCTATTTCTAAATGCGGTCGGGCCCATATTTTCCAATAGTTCTTCAGGGAAAATGAAAAATGATCTGGGTTTGGTAACTAGTTAGAAAAAAATTACTATAATTGAAATGATTTATTCAGTCAGTAAATTAAACTGCCGTACCTGCTTCTTCCATGCTCTCAAGTCTGTGAGTTCTTACAAAGAATGAAAGAACAAAGGCTCCTGCGACAAGGGCAATTGTTAGTATTACAGCAGTTCTGGGAAAAGCCAGCAAACCCGGTCCAAGGAAAAGTGGAACTATCCCGACACCAAAGAATTCAAAAACAGTGAACATGGATGTTGCCAGACCAGCTTTTCCAGGGTCTCTGACATAATTCACCATGGATGCCATTGACATTACCAGAAGGGCATTTTCGAACATACCAAAAAAGAAATATGTAAGGGCGAGAACAATTACATTGGGATAATAAGTCAAGGATATAACCGAGATGGTACCAATGCTAAGTGCCATTACTCCACTGATTACAAGGCCAAGCTTCAACTTTTGAATTTTTCCGAATATGGGGGGTATTGTCAGGGAACCTATTGCAGAACCAACATATGCAAGACCTGCAATTATGCCAGCGTAAGAAATGGCATTGCTTACTTTGAAATGGAGAAGCATGGTGGCTATCTCTGTGCCAAACATAACTGCAACTCCGGCTGAGGCAAACGCGATGTACCAGTTTTTGAGCATTCCTGCCTTAAATGTCCCTTTCACAGACTTCTTAGCATAGTAGTCAGGATACCCTTTGAGAACCAGAAGATAGAGGGCAAATGCTATTAAAGCTACAAGAGCAGGAGTAAGCATTGCGTAAAATATTGAATTCCCTGGTATCAGGTAAGGCCCCAGGAAACCTCCTGCAGCCAATCCGAGAAAGAATGAGGCGGTGGTTATCCCAATGATCTGGTTAGCCCTGTTCTTGAACATCGACTCAGAAACTGCGCCCATTGGGCCATAAAGGAATGGCAAGCCGGCAGCACTGATTATATCGAATACAAGGAATATAGAATAATCTGGTGAGAATGCCCTTCCAAGAAGGCCAATTACTGCTAGTGCGCCACCAAGAAGAAAAGAACCCCTTACTGAAAACAGGTGAGTTGTCCACCCACTCAGTAATGCCAGTATAGCTGTAGCATAACCATAAACTGAGATCAGAAGAATGGCGGATGCTTCAGAAACTCCAAAGGTAGAGCCGACAAGTGGAATTAGTGGAGCCACAATATATTGACCAAATCCCGCTGCAAAGAGAAGAAGGCAATATGGGATTATCTTCAGAAAATTTTTCCTTTCCTCAGTTAAGGTCAGTTCATTTGGAGCTTTATTTAATGTTTCCATTAGTATCAGTAGATATCAATTATGTTTGTTATTTAAATTTTTTTATGTGGTTATTTAATTTAACAATATTACGGATTTTCATTAATTTTCTAAATCACCATCGAAAAAATTATTGATGTTGGAACTTAGAGATGGCTTCATATCAGTTTACATCTATTTTCATAATACAGATGTCGCCCCAGTAATCATCATAAAACTTTTCACCTGTTTCCCGGAACCCTATATCCCCATAGAACTCCCTCAGATCTTCAATGGACTCCACAAGCAAAGCAGAAATCTGAAGCTGTGGAGCTATCCATCTGACTGCAACATCCACAAGGCCTTTAGCTACGTTTCCACCAGAGCTAACAAGCGAATTTCTGGAAAGCATTTCAAGATTGAGCACCCTCCCATATTTTGGTCTTTTCTCTATCCTGAATCCTGCGATCCCTTCTATTCCCCTGCCACTACTTTTCTTTATTATCACTATATTATCCTGTTCCTTTGACCATTCATAGAAATACTGTAATGGATATTCCCTCATCTTACCTCTGGGAGCCTTGAATGGCGAATTAATGTCAGATTTGGTAATTGTCCTGTACCCCGGGGGGAGTTCGATGTAGAGCCCTTGATTAAATTTGACTCTCGTCATTATATCATAAATTTGAACATCCTATTTCAAACGTTTTAGAAGATAAACCATCTAAGAAAGATTATTACTTATTCAATAATAGGGGCGAAGGTTAACCTGTGAAATGAGGTTAATGTAAAAATGTTCAAAAATTCTCCTTTCAGGGGCCTTGACAGAAGAATCTGGTTTCTTTCATTATCAAGGTTCATTCGAGCCATGGGCAGGGTGTCATCATTCCTCTTTCTCCCCCTGATATTTGTTGAGGTTTACGGGACCTCTTTCCTTGACACTGGTATTTTTCTGGGCTTTGCGGTTCTAATTATGGCATTTGTCCAGTACTTTGCGGGAAGATGGACAGATCGCATTGGAAGGAGGTTCTTCTTTGTTCTAGTTCCGATCCCGGTTGTTCTTTTCTATTTCGTAATTTATGCAATTATCTCTCTAAAGCTTTCTGAAATTGCATTAGTAATTTCCTGGTACCTTGTTATAATATTCAATTCAATCCAGTACCCGGCAATACAGGCATCTGTTGCGGACCTGACATCATCAGCTACCAGGTTGACTGGCTTCACATCGCTCAGGCTAATGGCCAATCTCGGTGCAGCTGTAGGGCCAGTAATTGGGGGATTTCTCTCAACATATGGGTTTCAGTACATTTTTATGCTTGCTGGTTTTGCCACTGTAATTGAGATTTTTGTCCTTTATGTCAATGTCCAAGAGACATACATAATACCTAAGAAAACTAAGGAAAGGAAACCAGTAGAGAAGAATATCATTAAAAATGCCTTCAGGAATAGAGTGTTCATGGCATTTACCCTAATAGGCGTTGCAATGGGTTTTGTCTTGAGGCAGAGGGGTTCCACTCTTGTTTTATATAT
>ACXJ01011335.1_pt1 | contig 21675 bp, 26 predicted proteins | sample 870861 | NCBI WGS metagenome assembly ACXJ01 (sample SAMN02954270, study PRJNA29437) | mine drainage metagenome | biome: terrestrial; feature: Richmond mine; material: biofilm; isolation source: combined biofilm from UBA (pink subaerial biofilm) and UBA BS (thick... ... | reverse complement strand
CCCTTTGGTCGTCTCGTAGTACATCCGGCCGTCCCGCCCTTCGAGAAACAGGTATTTTTCCTCCGACATCTCCGAGACGGGCCNNNNACCCAGAATTTTTCCCGAAAGCGTTTCTCCCGTCCAGGCGAGGGAAAAGGGGAGGCCCGGCCGCGAGGCGTTTCCCTCCACAAGCGCCCGGCGTTTTTGGATGTCCCGCATGAGCCCCATGCTTTTCAACACCTCTTCCGCATTGTCGGCGATCTGCCATGTGTCGCCCCGGATCTCCCGGGCCAGGCCGAATCCTTTGAGGACCTCGAGACGTTCGCGGTCCTGGCGGAGTTTTTCCCCTCGGTCTCCGGATCCCGACTTCTTGGGGAGGGTCAGGATCCGGGCCCCGTTCCGTCCCGGTTGGGCCCGAAAGAAAAGTCCCCGGTCGATCTCGGTTAGGTAGGCGTTTTCGAGCGTCTTCTCCCGGGAGGCCAGGATCTCCTCCGGAGAGCGAAGTCCCAGCTCCTGGGTCGCAAGCTCCTGGGCGACCGTCCGGAGCCCCGTCCGGATCGCGTCTCTGGACAGGACAAGATCCTGGCCCCGGTCGTCCTTTCCCCGGAGCACGATGTGGACATGGGGATGATCGGTGTTGTCGTGCTCCACGGCGGCCCATTCGAGCCCGGTTCCGAGGCCCTTTTCAAGGCGCCGGACGTACTCCCGGGTATAGGCCCCGAGATCGAGACGGTCGGCGTCTTCCGGGGAGAGGATGATCCGGAACATGTGGCGGTCGCCCTCCTCCTGCCACCCTCTCAGACGGTCGGCCAGGTCGACCTCTTCCGAGACGGCGTCGAAGGCGCGTTTCTTTGCGGACTCCCGCATGAGATAGAAGCCGTGCTTCGACCAGGGGAGCTTTCGGGTGTTCTTGACGAAGGAGGCTTTGACCGTGACCCGGCGGATCCCGGGCTTGATCCCTTGGGAAAGGGCTCCGGGAGGAAGTTTGAGTCCCCGGATCCGAAGCTTCGGGGGCGTTCGCTCTCCCCGGATCCTGACCCGGATCCGGCGGTCGGACTCCTTGAAGATCCCTGTGCCGACCTCTGCGCGGGAAGGACGGGGTTTCGATTTTGCCATCAGTTTTCGCTATCCGATTCCGAGGGAGCGTTTTTTTCGAGGAGGTTTGGGAGGAGCCAGAACGTCGGAGCCGGGGAGGGCGGTTTCCGAAAGCAGTTCCTTGATCGACGCTTCTTCCGGGGCCTCCGTGCCGCTCGCAAGTGGAGACGTATCTTCCGGGAGCCCTTCTTCCAGGGGGCCGAGCCCCGCATATTCCGTCATATTCCCACGCCCCTTTCGTTGGAAGGATTGTTCCGGAGGACTTTTTCGGTCCGCCCCTCGGAGACCGACAACCGGATCGGCGTTCCGCTTCCGAGTCCCCGGATTCCGAGCGCAACCGAAGTTTTCCCCTCCGGGCCGATCTGTACGGGAACGGGGCCGGAGAGTTCTCCAGGCCCCGAGGGAGAGAGCCGCCCGCTTCCGACGGCGGTAAATCGGTCCGCGTCTCGGCGGGCGATCTGGATCTGGCCGTCCTTCCAGAGATCGACCTTGTGGGGAGCTTTTCCGATGACGACGAGGCCCGTATAGTCGGGGGCGAGTTCGCCCTCCGCTTTTTTTCGGGGGGCCACCAGGAATGTGCGGGCGGCGGGCTCCCTCTCTTCCGGAACGTCCGGGCGTTTTTTCCCGGCGTTTCGCTCGGCCTGGCGGACAAGGTCGAACGCCATCACGTAATCCGCGATCAGGCCGGCATCGCGGGACGCCCGAAAGATCTCGTTTGGATCTTTCGTAAGCGCCGAGATCCAGGAGTCCACATAACTGGCATGCCGTCCCGGATCGTGAGGAATCCCCGTTTCGACCGCCAGAAAAAAGCTCCCGATCTCGGCCCGCAATTCCTCGCGCGCGTATTTCTCGGTTCCGAAACCGCCCGACAGGTCCCGGTTCAACCGCGATTGGTGCCCTGTCCAATGACCGAGTTCATGCAGGGCGGTCCCGTAATAATCCTTCTCGGTCCCGAAGGACGACCGGGGCGGCAGATGGATGGAATCGCTCGACGGGGAATAGTAGGCCCGGTCTCCTCCGTCGTGATGGATCCCGGCGCCGGAATTTCTGAGGATCGCCTCGACCCGCTCGATCGGCGGGAAGGGAGCGGGCTTTTCGACAAGATCCCTCGGAGGAATCCCTTCGATCTGTCGGGCGTTGAAGACCGTTGCGTGAAACACCTGGGGAACGCGACGTTCGGTCGTCACGAGCGTTGTTTCGTGGGTCTCGGGATCGCTCTCCGTCTTCGTGTCGCGCCACTTCCAGTATTCGATCTGCGTTCCCCGCTCTCCCTTTTTGACCTGCCATCCCTTGCTCTCTGCCTGTTTGTAGGTCATCCACCGGGGATCGTCGCCTCCCCGGCTCATGAGCCAGAGCAGGTTCATCCCCCGGTACCGCACATTCGACACCGGATTGTGCGGCATCGAAAGGGCCGCCGAACCGTCCCACGGACGCTGCCACGGGGCTGTCCCCTCCCCGATCATCCGGACGAGATCGTCCGTGACCTTTTGCCGGTAGCTTTGACGTTCGTTGTCGTCTCTGCCCACGGGTCGCCTCCTTCGCGGGGGTGGTTATTTTTTCTCTTCCGAGTTTTCCGGAGAGTCGGGGGAGGAGAAATCGAAGTCAGTCTCTTCCATCTCGTCTTCCGGAATCCCGGAGGCGTCGATCGGGTCTCCTCCAAAATCGTTCATCAGATCCCGGGCGTCCGACATGGCGTGTTCTTTCGTTTGCGGGTGGTTGACGGTCACGAGCGCTCCCTTCTCCTTTCGAGGACGTTCCGGACGGCCTCGTCCCCGGACGGATCGTCGGACCTCTCCGAAACGACGACTTCAAAGGCGCTCGTTTGAAGACGATCCCGGCAGGTCCGGCAAAGATCTCCGGAGCTTCTCTCGATCTTTTTGGCGATCCGTCCGGGAGGGCCGACGGCATAGACCGCCTCAGCGTGCCCGCAGATCCTGCGGACGACTTCCCTGGCCATCTCCGTCTCCCGTTTTGATCCGGTTCCCGATTTCCCGGACGGTCAGGAGAACCCCGAGGGCCTCGGGATCGTGTTCGGAGAGATGCCGAAGGTCGTCCGGACCTGCCGCGGCCGGTCTCCCGAGAATCGTTTCGAGAAGCGCCCGGGAGCTGGGAGCGGACCCGCCCCCCTCCGGGCTTTTCTCCCTGTCCTCCATCAGCCGACGAACTCGCCGGCCGTTTCGACCACCTCGCGTTCGTCCGCGAGAATCCCGCCCTTGGCCCGTTCCTTTTCGACGAGCCTCAGAATCCGGGTGACGACGGCGGGTTGACGCCCATCTCGTCGGCAAGTTTTTTGACGGACTCTTTCAAGGCGTCCTGGGACTCCTTCAGCTCCTCCTTCTGGTTCAGGATCGCTTCGAAGCTTTTCTTGGTTCCGGGATCGAGATGCATGGGGGCCTCCTTGGTTTTCTGGGTGACTGTCTAGAACGGGATTTCCTCGGCGACGAGATCGTCGTTCTCGAGGGGAGTCTCCGGATCCTTCCCGACGGTCTCCGCCGATTTGTCCTTCCTGTTTTTCGTCAGGACCCTGACGCGGACGGTTGCGACCTCGGTGGACCAGCGCTTTTCGCCGTCCTTGTCCCAGGAGCGCGTCCGGAGTTCTCCTTCGACCGCCACCAGGTCCCCTTTCTTGGCGGTCACGGACGAAAGCGACCGGGCGATCTGGTTGACGGTATGCCAGTCCGCCTCCGTCACCCACTTCCCATCGATCTTCCGGCTTCTTTCCGTCGCCAGGGTCATCCGGGCGAAGACCGTTCCGTTCTGGGAGAAACGAATTTCCGGATCCTGCCCGATCCGGCCGACCAAAAGGACTTTGTTCATAAGGCCTCCGCTTTTAACGCTTCAATTTTTTCTCTCAGCTGTTTGATGTCTCCCAGAACCTCTTTGACCTCCTTTGCTACTTTCACGATGAGTGTATCTACTATATCTTCATGGGCGGAAGGTGTTAATTTTTCTGCCCCCTGTCTGCCAATCGACTCCAAATCAACAAAGTGTTCCTCCCCCCTGAAGTTAAACTGCTCCTTTTCGAAGCTGACAACCATGATTTTCGGTCCGTGTTGGTCGTCGACCCTTACTTTCACGCGGGAGGGATCGATGCATACGCGAAAGCCGATCCACCCGTCTGCAAGCTCCTTGTATTCATAAGACCCGCGGTGCAATTCCGAGAGTGCTTTCGCGGCGGCATGAGTCACAAGATCAACGTGAGTATCGTCCAAATCCAGATAGGCAGAATCGACAGAGACAGAATCGGAAGCATTGCCATGATTGATTTTCATCAACAATCTCCTCAAAAAAGAGGCCCGGAGATTTGTCCCCGGGCCGATGACGGTCAGATCCCCATGTCTTTTTTGGCCTCTTTCTGGGCGGCATGCTCCGCCTTGTGCTCGACGTCCTTCGTCTTGGCGAGGTTCGGGGAGCTCTGGACCGACAGGAGGGGTTTCTGGTCTTTCGATTCCCGCTTCCAGACCGAGATCTTGATGTTCTGTCCGTTCAGCGTGACTTCCCCCTTGTAGTCGGGGCGCTTCTCGTTGTCCCCCTTGTCGTTCACGTCCAGTTTTGCCTTTCCGACCTCCTTGAACTGGTTCTCTCCGATCTTTTCGGAGAGGGTGAAGTTCATTCCCTTGTCCTTGTTGTCCCATCCGGAGACATGGAGATCCTTGCCTCCGATGTTGATCTTGCCCCCGAAGTCGGGTTGTTTCTCGTTCTTCTTCTCGTTCTGGAACAGCACTCCCTGGTTCTCTTTCACCTCGATGGCCATGATCTTCCTCCTTTTTGACGGTCGGGAGCTCCTGAAAACACCCCTACGGGTGCGGCGACGTCCGGGGTCGGCTCCCGTAGGCCCCGGCGAAACTGGGAAATCCGACGATTCTCTCAGCCCCTCCTTTTTCCGGGGGGGCTTTTTCGGGCCGGGGCTTTCCCGCTCTTTCCCTTCGCCTCGGCCGTCTGTGCCGGACGCGTTCCCGGCAGTTTTTCCATATGGCGGCAGTCCGGATATCCGGAGCACCCGAGGAAGGGGCCGTATTTTCCGTTGACCCGGCGGAGGACTCCGCTCCCGCATTTCGGACAACGCTTTCCGTCGATCGGAATCCGGACGGATTTTTTCAGCGCGGAATCGATCAGCCGGCGGACATGGCCTTCGATCTCTCTCTGATATCCGGACGGATCGGCTCCGGCCGAGATCGCTTCGAGCTTCCGCTCCCAGAGGGCGGTCATGGCGGGGCTTTTGACCTCGGGCTCGCAGGCGTCGATCAGCGCCCGCCCCTTGGGGGTCGAGACGAGGGCCTTCCGGCTTTTCTCGATGGTTCCCCGGAAGAGGAGTCCTTCGATGACGGCGGCCCGGGTGGCCTCCGTCCCCAGACCGTCGGTTTCGAGGAGGATCTTCTTCTCCCCGGGATCCGTCAGGGTCTTTCCGACGTTCTTCATGGCCGCGATCAGGGTTCCGTCGGTGTAGGGCTTGGGAGGGGCCGTCTTTTTGGCCTTGACGGTCCCCTCCCGGCAGCGCCCGATCTCTCCGGAAGAGAGGGGAGGGAGCGTCGGCTCCTGTTCCTCCCTGTCGTCGTCATCCATTGTCTGGGTGACGATTTTCCAGCCGGTTGCGACCGGCGTTTTTCCGGTCGCCCGGAAAGGCTCCCCGGCCAAAACGAGGGTCACGACCGTCTCCGTGTACCGGCAGGGGGGATAGAACTGGGCCAGGTAGCGGCGGCAGACGAGATCGAAGACCTTTTCTTCCTTGTCCGACAGCCCCTGGGAAGATGCGGCCTCCAGGGTCGGAACGATGGCATGGTGGGCCGTCACCTTCTCCGTATTCCAGGCGCGCGAGACAAGGGCGGGGTCGGCGCCTTCCGCGAGTCCGGCGTAGTCTTTCCGTTTCGAGAGGGCGGCTAGGATCTCCCGGACGTCCGCCTTCTGGTTTTCCGGCAGGTACTCGCAGTCGGTTCGGGGATAGGTGGTCAGCTTTTTCTCGTAAAGGCCCTGGGCGGCGTCGAGAACCTCCTTGGCCGAGAGCCCGTATTTTTTCGAGGCTTCGACCGTGAGGGCAGAGAGGGACCAGGGGAGGGGAGGCGGCTCGGACTTGTCGGTCTTTCGGACGTCGAGCCGGCCCTCCTGTCCTTTGATCCGGACGGCAATTCTGGAGGCTTCCGCCCGGTCGAGGCACCGCTTTTCGGAATCGAGGGCCGGATGCGTGTCGGGCGGCGTCCAGAGCGCGTCGAACGCTCCGGAGGGGCCGGATTCTATTCGGGCGACGACCGCGAAGAAATCCTTGGGAACGAAGGTCTCGATCTCGAGATCCCGGGAGACGATCAGGGACAGGGTCGGCGTCTGGACGCGGCCGACCGAGAGGACGGCGACGGGATTTCCGCCGGAGCGGGCGGAGATCGTGTAGGCGCGGGAGAGATTCATCCCGACCAGCCAGTCGGCCTGGGAACGGGCCCGGGCGGCATTTTTCATGGGGGCGAAGCGGTCGTTCGGCTTCAAGTCGGAGAGGGCCTGGCGGACGGATTTCTCGTCGAGCGCGGAAAGCCAGATCCGGAGAACCGGTTTTTTGTTTCCCAGATATTCGAGGACCTCGTCGACCAGAAGCTGGCCTTCCCGGTCGGGATCCCCGGCATGGACGATCTCCGTGGCGGCTCCCAACAGATCCTTGATGATCTTGAGCTGGTCTTTGGCCTTCGGTACGGGTGAGAGCTTCCAGATTTTGGGAACGATCGGGAGGTCCGCCGGAGTTCCCGGCCAGGGCTTCCATTTCGGGTCGTAGTCTCCGGGCTCCGCCGCTTCGAGAATATGCCCGAAACACCAGGTGACGGTTCCGCCTCCGGTTTCGATGCATCCGTTCCCTTTTCGATGCGGGCCGGGGAGACCGTCCGCAATAGCCCGTCCCAGGGACGGTTTTTCGGCGATGAAGAGGCGCATCAGGAAGTTCCTCCCTCTTGGGCATGATGGTCCAGAATCTGGTGCGGGTCGGCGATGGCCCGATGGCAGTTCTTGCAGATCCAGACGAATTCCAGGCCGCGGCGGCCCGGAAGGATCCTGTCGCAGAGTTCGCACCGGATCTCGGCGTCCTGCGTCACTTTCTCCCCCTCGCGAGTTCCTTCAGCTTTTCTGCCGGGAGAGGCCTCCACGCAAGATATCCCTGAAAGTCCAGAATTCCCGCCGCCCGGATTCGCTGGAGGTCCTGCATGGTCTCGACGCCTTCGGCGATCGTATCGAGGCCCAGAGCGTCGGCGATCCGGACGATCGCTTTCAGGGGCCGGAGAGATCCCCGAGTCGAGAAATCCCGGTCGATCTTGAGTCCGTCGATCGGAAGATCGAGGGCGTCGAAGTTTTCCCCGCGCCCGAAGTCGTCGAGAAACCAGCAGAGGTCGCACGAGCGAAATTTCAGGGTTTCCATCCAGAGTCCGAGGGTGCCGCATTCCCGTCTCGGAATCCTGAACCTGTTTTCCGTGAGCTCCAGCACGAGGCTGTGGCGGTGGATGTCGGAGAACGAGGAGAGATCCTCTTCCAGTCTCTCCCGCCCCGGTCCGGAGAGAATCTGGATCGGCGACACGTTGATGTGGATGCGCCAGAAAGGATTGATGACGTGTCGCGTCAGGTCGGCTCCGATGCGCCGGATGATCAGGCTGGTCAGGGAGTCGATCAACTCTTCCTCTTCCATGCGGGCGATAAAAAGATCGGTGGAGACGGAGGGGAGGGGACCGATTCCGGCTCTGGCGAGCACTTCCACTCCGGAGATCTTGCGTTCGGATCCTTCGATGATCGGCTGATAGACGAGCGCGATCGCCTCCTCTCTGATCGCGGATTCGAGAGCGGGGCGGGAGAGGACGGAGTCCGCGGTTTTCAAAAGGCTATCTCCATACGAAAAGGGGCCGGACGGCGAACCGGATGGCCGATTCCGGGACAGGTCCGTAGTATCGGCTGTCCCAGGAGAGGTGCAGGTTTTCTCCCAGGAGGAAAAGTTCTCCGGACCCGAGGGTCCGGGATCCATAGGCCATGTGAGCGAGCGGTCTCCCTTTGGAATCGGTGCTTCGGACGTGCGTCCCGGGAATCCGCTCCGATCCGTCGATCCGGAGGCCGGCCGGAGACAGGTCGATCCGGTCTCCGGGGAGCGCCACGATGCGTTTTAGGACCATGGGAACATGTCCGGGACAGGGTGACTTCTTAATATATATCAGATATCTTTTTGAAAGAGCAACTTTTGCGACAGGGACGGGAAGGCAGAGGGCATAAAAGGATCCCTTCTCGAGGGGGGAACGGCCCGGCGTCCGGATCCAGAGTCCGAGCGCCGCCGATTTCGAGACATTCAAAAAGAGGAGGGGGGGAGGGTTGGACATCAAGAGTCCGAGAACGGGGAGGGACAGAAGAAGAAAAAGGGCGATCCTGACGTATCTTCTGGCCGGACTTTCGGGGGCGTCGGGCGGGCTTTTCTGGGACGGGACGCTTTCCGGACTCTGTGTCGTTTCGCTGATCCCTCCGATCGGTCTGTTTTTCCCCAAGGGTCCCTCCGCACTTTTTTCCCTGTCCTATTATCTATCAGCTATACGATCCGTTCCCGCATTCTACCCGATTTTCTATTCGGGATCGACAGCGCTCTCCGGCGTTCCGGTCTGGCTCGCCTGGGGAGCGTGTCTCGCCTTCCCCTGGATTTGCGCTCGGAATCTTCGTCTCTCCCGGACGAGGGCGGCGATTCCGATCAGGCTTTTGGTCGGATACTTTCCGTCCTTTCTTCCGCCCCTCTGGTTCGTCGGGGCGGCCTCTCCTCTTTTTTCCGCCGGGGTTCTTTTTCCCGGGCGGGGAGGGGCCGGGCTTCTCCTTCTTTTAGTCTTCCAGGGAAGCCTCCTCGCGTTTTTCAAGACGCGCTCGGTCCGTCTTGTTCCGGTCTTTCTTCTGCTGGTCTTGATCTCCGGTCTTGCGCAACGCTTCTCTCCCGAGAAAAACGTCCCCTCCGGATGGACGGCGATCGATACGGCCGGGGAACCCCGTCCGCTTCTTTCCCGGGCGCCCTGGGAAAATGCCGTCGCGAATAACGTTCTCGCAAAGCTCGCCGACGGCGCCCGGCTCGTCCTCCTTCCGGAAGGGATCGCGACATTTTGGACGAAGGATGCGTCTGGCCGGATTTCCCTTCCGTATCCCTGGTCGGTTGTTGACCAGGAGGCCCGGGCCCATCGCGCCACGGTGCTGGTCGGCTCGGAGATTCCGGAAGAGTCTGGACTGCGCCTCTGGGACGACGATCTGATCGATCTGGGGGAGGGGGGGATTCGGGCTTTTTCAGCCCGACAGCCGATTCCGGTGGCCGGCTGGAACCCGTTCTCGAAAACGCATCACGAGCCGGCGCACTGGGAGAAAAGCGGAGTCGTGACAATTGATGGCCATCGCGCCTTGATCTCCCTCTGTTTCGAGGATCTTCTGATCGGGGCCCAGGTGGAGGCGGAAATGTTCGGCCGGCCGGAGGTTATCCTGTCGGCAGATAACCTGTGGTTTTCAAAAGGGACCTCCGACCGGGGATTCCAACGCGTGTCGGTCCGGAGTTTTGGCCGGCTCTTCAGCCTTCCTGTTCTCCGGGCGGTGAACCAGTGATCCGGGTCGTGGGAACGCTCCCCCCCGGTCCCGGAATCGTCGTTGCGATGCCGCATGTGTCGCATTTGGACGGACCGCTCCTGGCGGCGTGTCTTCCGGAGCCGATCCTTTGGGGGGTGGATCCGGAGTCCATGGAGAGCCAGCCATGGAAGGCGGGACTTTGGCTGACGAGCTTTCTGACGGGGGCGGAGATCGTGCCCTTGTCTTCGGACCGGCCATTTGGGTACCGGGCTTTGGCCAGGCGCCTCCGAGCCGGGGGAAAGGTGGGACTTTTTCCTGAAGGGGGGATCAACCGGACATCGGCACCGCTCTTGCCGTTTCAGCCGGGGGCTGAGAGACTGGCACAGTTATGCCAGGTGCCGATCATTCCGGTCCGGATTCTGGGAATGAGGGAGTGGATTTTTTCGTCGGCGCCGGCGGAGAAAAAACGGCTGGTTCCAAGGGTGAGGATTGAGATAGAAGTTGGACGGTTTATGTTCACCCTCCCGAACAAGGACGGCTTTTGACCTGATCGAGCCGTGTGCGGTTGTGTGACGTGCAAAGACGCGTCGAGAATTGTTTCACAGTCTTTCCTGATTAGAACGATTGCTCAGCCGGGCGGAGCCAAGTTTCTGAGGTGCCAAGAGATTTAATGCTATATCCCCTCATCTTCACGGTTATCGTTTCCATCTTCAATCTCTGGAAGTTCTTCATCATATCGACCATCCACCAGATCACTGAATGCTAGCATTTCTTTCCGGAATAGTGATAGAGCATCCAATTGTGCCATTCTGGACTCACGGATCTTTTCAATGAGCTGTTTTTGTTCTGCCAAATCGGGAGGAAAGCAGATTTCCAAGTCTTCAAAATCGTCTTGCTGAGTTCGCCTGCGGTTGCTATGGCCAGTTGTAATTGCCCGAAATGCCCGCTGGTAGTACCGACTACGAAGTAGGTAGGATAGGAACTCCGCATCAAGCCTATCATCCGTCACTTTAAAAATAGGAAACTCCTTTGTGACTAGCGCGTAGTCAAAGTCTTTTGGGACCAAGGCAATGCAACCTTTCCAGAGATCGATGGAGGAGTAAACCACATCTCCCGCTCTTGCTTGATACCATGTGGATGACCCATTTTCAAAATACATTCCCATCCAATCCGGTGGATTTTTCCCTTTGCCTGCCTCCCTAAGGCGGATCTCCCCAGTTTGAGAGATCGTCATCACTTTGAAATGATCTTCGGGTTTTAATGTCGGATTCGCCATCTCTTCACGACGTTCCATTACGTTTTTTACCAAGACTCGAATCCATCTAGGAGGCGTATAAATGCTTTGGTTATGCTTAAAAAGATGATATTTCGGGTCTAAACGATGGCTTGAGTGTGCCACCCAAATTTCAGAGAATGGCAGAGTCATACAGTCAGGCGTGACCATTCCATCATAGGACGCCCCTTCCTTCTTGAATCTGCGCCATTCCCCCAGAATCGTTCCACTCTGGATCGGGTCGATTCGGCCACCCTCTGCACCCTTGTATAGATCATTTTTTTTGCTAACCACTCCGGAGGGGGTATAGCCAATATGATTTGCTTCTGCCATAAATACCCTGTGTTCGGCGAATTCTCCACTGCGATATACTGCACCTATTGCTGTTTCTTCGTTCTGGTCTGGAATGCTCACTCCTTCCATGGTCTCCTTTAGCATTTCAATAGCATCTTCCAACAGCTGGTCAAAAGTATGTTTCTGTAGTTTGGTAAAACGTCGGAAAAAAAGTATGGATGTCTTGTTCTGTGCTCCGGACTTTCGGAAGGCAAAATCGGGGAGCGACACGATCGCTTCGATGAAACCTTGTTTGGCAAGAAATGACCTCACACGAGGGCAGTTAGATAACTCACCTTGATTATTGAATAAGCCATCTGGAAGGACTAGGCCGAGTTGTCCACCGGGTTCCAGAAAATCAATCGCTCGCTCTAAGATGACATGTTCAGACGGAACTTTTTGACGTCCTTTGGCAATCTCGAAATTTTCGAGACTATTTTCGCCTAGTAAATCCTCGTCGCCTTCCTCGACCTCATCACCAAAAGGAGGATTCCCCACAACTTTAGAGAACTGTTCAAAGCATAATCGCAGTCGGGGTTTTGTAAAGTAAGTATCGAGACAACTTCGGTCACCTTCGATGTTTGTATGTCCATCATGGTGGAGGAGCAGGTTGATCTTGCAGATTCGAGATAGAATGTCGTGAATTTCTATGCCATACACCCGGAGGAGGGCAAAGTCATTCTTTGTCCGAATGATCTGCTGGTCACTTTGACCGTGAAATTTGGTATCCACCCCATGCCAGACTTGTAATAACGCTTCCAGTAAGAAGCCGCCGCTCCCTGCTGTAGGGTCAAGCACGAAGTCCTCATGAGTAATCTCGAGCATAGATACTGTGAATCTTGCGATTTGTCGCATGGTGAAGTATTGGCCGAGTTCTCCCCGGAAAATTGATCCGAAAAAATTCTCGAAAGCTGCGCCGATATTATCGACATCGCTGCCCATCAAACTAACATCCTGCAAGATTTTAACAACATCGAATATTTTTTTGTCAGGCAGGGTAATTCGGGTGTCTGGAAAGAAGATCGTCGGATCGTCCAAACAACCACGCTGGAAAAGTCGGTGAACTCTGTTAGATACAGCGGCAACCGTTTCGTTTGAGCCAATTTGGAATGATCGTGGCTCTCCGGTAGGTGTATTGCGCTCGTCGACGACCTTGGCAAAGAGAATCTTACTCCACTCATCGAAGGCATACAGAGGATCACGCTTTCCGCCTGCCCAAATTATCGAGTGACTTCTCCGGATTTTGGCCTCTAGTGTGGAGCTTTGGGTGGGTTGGATGTCAATTGCGCCAGCGGCAATATATGTATAGGAGGGGGCATTGCCGTACTGTTCTGGGACTGTATCCCGATTCCCTTTAATGTTAGCTACTCGTTCCGTGGCCGGGAAATTTTTTACGTCAAAGAACATGTGTTCGGAGTATTCGTCGTACAACCCAAACGGAGCTCGAAGGGAGTTCACATTGCCGAAGAGTTGTTCTATCCCCTGCTTGCGTCCCGTCTTGGTTTGACCTTCAGCTTTGTTTTCAACAATGAGATAGGGTGTCTGGCATCGATCATCTTCATAGACAACGATGTCAGCAAAATCGGAGGGAGTTCGTCGTGGGACTGTTACTTCGGTTCTGATCCTGTTCGCGGGATAGCTCTTGGTAACGATTAGGAAAGCTACACTGCGTGCTCGAACCCATTCTTCCGGGTCTGTCCAGTCGTAGCTTTTTTTTTGGTTCAGGTTGTAGTGAACACGGGACTCACGAATTTCAATGTACCCCCGGGCTATGGCTTCTACAACATCCGGGTTAGTAGTAGATGCCTCACTTGAAACTGATGAAGCTTCTGTATCTGTCTGATCGGGAGTCCATCCAGGAAACAGGGCTTCCGATTTCATGGGATCTTCCTGTTTCGATGCCACATGGTCCGGTTCTATCTTTGACCCTGAATCTTATGAATGGGGATTGGGGAAGCGACACGACTGATGGGTGGGCGAGCTGGATTTCCGGAAAAGAAAATTATGAAGTCGGCTTGGTGCGTCCGGTCTCAAGAAAAGCGCTGGATAAATTAAGCGATTTTGATCTGGACGTTCTCGAGTCCGTCTGGGCTCGCTTTGGAGAAATGGACCAATGGAGCCTCCGCGATTGGACGCATGACCATTGTGCCGAATGGCAAGATCCGGATGGCTCCTCAAGGCCAATCGCTCCAGGGGAAATTTTGAGAGCTGTCGGCTACAATGATGACAACGAAATCAAGAATATCATCCGTATTATAGAAGAACAACGAAGCTTGAGCGCAACTCTTTCCAGATTGTGAAAATCTGGATACCGCAGAAGAGAGCAACCCTCCTTATCCCCTCCGGTCCACGAGACTCTCCTGATAAGTGTCATCTTTTCATAATAATGACCGATCCTTTTGATAATGGTTCCGGTGTTTCCGATGTGTTATTGATCCCGATCTGTTCGACTAGGCCGAATCATGATCCTTCATGTGAGTTGTCTGCCGGAACCTCGAATCATCCCTTTATTACACATGACAGCTTTGTCGAGTATGCCTTGGCCAGGATCATGAGCAAGGAGTCTCTCCTGAAGGGGTACGATTTATCAATTTTTATTCCCAAGCCCTCCCTTCCGACCGAAATCTTTCAAAAAGTCAGCCAAGGGCTTGCAGTCACTAGACGAATTCAGCCAAGGTTTCGTGATTTCTATGATAATTTTCTGCGCAAGAATCCATAAAATCTTCCGAACCTTATTGATCGAGAAGGCAGAGGAACAGCCTTTACAAGCGAATCAGAAGAACGCTTTTTCATCGAATTTTCGGAACGATTCTGTAGGGGATGCCCGGTCGAAAGCTTCATGGCTTCCTTCTCCGCTTGCCGCCTTCCGCTCGCGATACCGGGACTCTTTGGGGTCCCGGTGCGCTTCGCTGGTCCTTGCGGGCCCGGCGCCTGCGCTTCGGACGGGTCGTCACTAGTTATGAGCAGGAGGTTGCCGGTTCAGATCCCGACGTCGACGGTCTCCGAAAAGAGGGACCACAAGAACGGGTCCAGGAGATGTTTCGCCCGGGTCATGGCGACATACCCCAGCCTCTGTTCCTCTTCGTTTTTCGAGAGCTTGTCTTCGGAGGGAAAGTCCTCCCACAAGGATACCTTGTTCCACTCCAGACCCTTGCTCCCGTGGCCTGTCGTGATCGTCACGTCTCCCGGGGCAACTCTGCATTCTCCGGCCCGCGCAAGGGTTCTCTGAAGGTTCTCGCCTTCGTATTTGTCGATCATCTTGATGAGCATGGAGATCTGTTTCCCTTCCTCCGTTTCGGAAAACTCCTCCAATTCCTCGTAATCCCGGAACACCTGGAAGGCGCTCGTTTTGGGACGCTTATTTTCCCGGAGAGCTTCGATATCCTCGATCATCCGGGCGATCTCTTTCCCTTTCGGAACGTAGACCCGCCGTCCCGATCCCTGCTCCCGGTAGAGAGCCTCGAGACATCCGGCGTTCGTCCGGCAGATGATCGCGTCGGGACGGGCGGTCTCCCCGACCCGGCTTCCGATGGTCGGGTTTCCCCGGATCCGGAAGTCTTCGTTCAGATAACGTGTCATATAGGCGTTGACGAATGTCGCGATCTCCTCTCCGAAGCGGAAGCTTTGGCTCAGGGTGGCCGAAGAGACGCCCGGGGATTCCAGGATCTTCTTCATGCTGTTTTCCGTTCCGCGCCACTCGTAGATCTGCTGGTAATGGTCCCCGACGACGATGGACTGCGCTCCGTTGTCCCTGAAAGCGTTCAGGAGCTTGATCGTGACGGAATTCGAATCCTGAGCTTCGTCCAGAATAACGAACTGGACGGAAGGGAGAGAAAATTTTCCTTCGGCCACCCCTTCGACGTATCGCTTGAGGTAGACGTCGTGCGTGATCGGAAGCTTCCCTTCCCCGGGAGACTTGTTCATCTCGGTCCACAGGATTTTCGCATTGCCGAGAATTTCCTTCCGCAGGGACTCCCCCGCCTCGAAATACTCGGCGATCCTGTTGTCGCACGAGGCCGCCGCCTGGGGGTCGCCCTCCGCCAGGTCTTTGACTTTTTGCTTTTTGAGCTTCTCCACGGTTCCCCGGAGAAGCTTCCCGTAATCGCCGAGAGAGACATGGGAGNNNGAGAGTTCACGGCTGTCGGAATAGCNNNAATTCCGGACGGTGGCGAGACTCAAGGCGCCGACTCCCGGAGGCATGATGACCCNNCNGNNAAACCCGAACCTTTGAAATCCGAGGGCTTCGGCAATCATTCGTCCGGCAAGGGAGCCGTTGAAAATCCGGGAGGGAAGGAAAAGGGCGTCCGGACCTGTTCCCACGATCTGCCGGTAGGCCAGGCCATGGATTGTCGAGCATTCGGCGGGGAAGCCCTTTGCGACGGCCGTCTTTTTCATTTCGGTGTTGTAGGCGAGGTAGAGTCCCTTTTTCGAGCGGCGGCCGAGACTTTTTGCGACAAGTCCCACCGTCGTCGTCTTTCCCGTTCCCGCCAGGGCCATGATCACCAGGTCGCCGCCCTTGTCGGCCAGGGAGAGAATCGTTTCCTGTTCCTCTGTCAGGGCCCATTCACGGGTCGGAATCGCCGGCATCGACTGCCTTTCATTTTTTTATACGTTTTGACAGTTTCTTTCCTTTTATGCGGATCCGCATAAAGTCTACTCCACACTTTCCAGCCTCTCCTGGATTTCCTCCGGACCGGCGTCCGGATCGAGGCCGAGACGGTCCAGCAGTTTTCTCCAGACCGAAAGGGAGAGGCGGACGGCGACGACCGGGTCGGCGTCCCCGGCTTTCCGGGCCGGAACGTGCTTGGCGGATTCGATCGGGATTTCTTGTCCATAGGGGGGCAATTCTTCGGAGCGAGCCACCGGCGCCTCCGGCAACCTCGCCGGAGTGAACTCTCCGGATCTTGGAACGTCCCTTTGGACGGGCGCCTCGCTTCGCTCGAGCTCCTCTCGCACCGTCCGGACCGAAACCGGGGTCTTCGTTTCGATGGCCCGGTCGAGAATCTCTTTCTTCGCCTCCGGAGGCATCCGGTTCAGGAGCGTGACCGCTTCCGGATCGCGGATCGCTCCCGATTCGAGGGCTCTCATCGTGAGGTCGTCCGACTGGAGGAGAGCGAGATGCCGGGAGACGTACGTCTGGGATTTTCCCAGAGCTCGGGCGCAGGCCTCCTGGGTCATCCCGTATGTTTTCAGAAGATCCGAAAGGGCCCGGGCGATCGCCAGAGGAGGAAGATCTTCCCGCTGGATGTTTTCGATGAGCTGGACCAGTCGGACCTCCGGGATGTCCATCTCCCGGACGACGGCCGGAATCTGCTCAAGGCCGGCAAGACCTGCCGCCCTGACCCGTCGTTCGCCGCACACGAGAATCCAGTCGTCCCCCTCCGGACGGACGAGGACCGGTTCGAGGACGCCGTGGCGTGAGATGGAGTCGGCGAGTTCCTGGAGCGTGTTTTCGGACATCGATTTTCGGGGCTGGTCGGGATCGAACCGGATCCTGTCGAGCGGAAGCGTCTGAACGCTCCCGGAGGCCGGGGCCCCTCCGGTCGCTCCTGCGTTCGTCCCTTTTGTCAGGAAGTCCAGATCGTTCAGGAATTTCGATTTCTTGGCCATGCGTGCCCTCTTCTGAATTGATAGTTTTTGACCGTTTCTTTCTTTTTATGCGGATCCGCATAAGTTATAATTGAAACCAGTTTTCTGTCAGAATCTAAAGAAACTTTTCTTTTTGGCCGCTTTTAGTTGATCCTCGAATTTTTTATGACGCAAAAACGACTCTTGTCGTGAAATATCCGACGCCCGCCAGCTTTCAATATCATGAAGCGCCTCGCCCACGATCTGGAAGTACTGGGACGAAGCCATCAGATATTGTCTCTGGGTTGGGAGATCGGAGATCCGCCGGCAACCTCCTCTCAGGAGCTTTTTCGTCGCCGCTCCCATGTAATCGTATTCCGCCTGGAATCGATTGATCCTTTTCAGATAGAGGGTCTTTGTCCCGGGAAGGTGATTCCTGTCGTATTGATCGTAAGGAAAGTCTCGATACTTTTTCTGAAAATTTTCCTCCAGAAGTTTTCCCGTATCGGCGAAACCAGGGACCTCTCCGACTACGGATTTTCCTTTTCGGACCTGTTGACAGTAGGCCGACCATCCTGCCGGAGGGAGGGGTTTCCATCCCATGGCGAGTCCTTGCAGATTCGCTGTTTGATGGATGATTGCGCCGATTTTTCTGTTTTTATCCCGCACCTTACTGTATAAGGGATCCGAATCCATGCTCGAAGGATTCTCTTGGGCCAAGACGGTCGGGGGCGTCTGTGAGACAAGAAGAACTATAGTCAGTCCGAGCACTCCAGCGAATTTTTTTTTCAATTTTCCCCTCCTCCAAGGATCTCTTCACAGACTGTTTTCATGGCTTTTGCCCTGACCGGACTTTTGTAGGCGTAGTCCCAGGCGCTCACCCGTTCGCTGACCGCTCCGGAAATCGAGCGGGATTCTGCGAGAACCGGCCGGACGAGATCGTCTCCGAACTCCCGGGCGATCAGATCGATGATTTCCCGTTCCCGGGGAGCGTCCGGATGATGGCGGTTCACGACGACCCGGAGAATGAGTCCGGGATTTCTAGTCCGGACCCGGTCCAGCGTGTTTCGGACGTCCGCCATGCCTTTTAAGGAAAACACGTCCGGCGTCAGGACCAATACCAGTATATCGGACCAGAAGTAGGGTGCAACTTGACGGACGCCGATGGCCGGGGGCGTGTCGATCACGATCACGTCCGCCAGGTCCTTGATCCTGTCCCGCCTGTCGATCGCCTCGCGAAGCTCGACTCCTTCGTCGATCTCCTTGAGTTCCATTCCTCCGGGAAGGAGGGCCAGGCGATCGGAAATGGGGGCCGGTGCGAGAGGGTCGTCTCCGAAGACTCCGGCCGCGTCCCCGGGGATTCCCACGGTCCGGCCGAGAAGCGTCTGGGTCAGATTGGCCTGGGTGTCGAGGTCGATCGCAAGGCAAGTTCCGTCTTCCGCCGCCCGCCAGGCGAGATGGCAGGCGAGCGTCGTCTTGCCCACCCCGCCTTTCTGATTTGTCACGGTGATGATCATCGGTTGCCTCCCATGGTCGCTCCCCAATATCGTGCTTGGCGAAGAGCGTTACCGGAGATGATTTTCTGTCTTTTCTTTGGTAGAGTCCCCATGGGTTAACCTCCTTGTATTCTTCCCGATTATGGAGAAATCGCGCATGAAGTCGCTTCTCCTTGCTCTCGGCCTCTTTATCCTGTGGGCTCTCTGGAATCCGACTCTTTGGCCCTCCCACCCTCTCCCTTCCTGGAATGCCCTCGATTCCTGCATTCCGGAATGGAAGTCCACCGGGATCGGGACGATTTTTCTGCCGCTCACAGAGGAGCAACGAATGTGCGCCACAAGTATTTACCCTTTTTCCCGGTGGCTTTCCGTTCTGAGCGCGGCACTTGTTTTGCGGATGTATATTGTCCACCGCCGATCGTCCTGATCATCGGATTCCGAGCGGCAATGAGAATACTTTGCCCAACAGGTTCGGAATGCCCACTCCCAGAAGCATCCCGACGATAATCCGTCCCAAGACGTTTTCCCGCGACAGCAGAAGTCCGACTATTCCAAGAAAGGGTGCCGAAAATTCGATCATCCGGTCAATCCCCTGCATCAGAAAGAGGACGGTCAATTCTTGGGGCATCTTTTTCCTCCTGCATGGAATAGAGCCAAGGCGTTCGATCGCATCGATTCCGATACCCAGAGAACATAGATCAGCAAAAATGCCAATGCACCCACCCAGAGAACGATCTTGGGGAGGGTCCAGCTCCCGGCATGAAAGATCCTCGTATCGATGGCGACCAGAACAAGGTCGCAAAAGATCAACCCTGCCAGTCCCAAGAGCGCCCCTTCGAGGCCGACAGTCAGTAAAAGAATGAGCGTCGCACACGAACGCTTCGCGTTCAGGTGTTCCATTGTCTCCTCTTCTGTTTTTTATACTTTTCGACCGTTTCTTTCCTTTTATGCGGATCCGCATAAATTTGAATTCAAACTAAACAAGTTCCCGAAGACGTCGTTCGATCTCCCCGGACACCCTCTCCGGACCGAGATTCAGCCGTCTGAAAAGGGTCTCCCAGGTCGAAAGCGGGAGATCGATCCCGACCAGCGGGTCGCCCACCGTCGCACCCCGTCTCTCCGACGAGGCCGGCGTTTTTTCTGTCGGGAGTTCCCGGGCCGATCCCTTCGTCTCGCCCGCCCTCCAGCGTTTGAGGTACTTTCCGGCGAGAGCCAGATGCAAGGCCGCCTCGTCCATCTCGGTGGCCGCCCGGGTCAGGACCCGTTCCAGGGCGTCGAGGCCCCGGCTCACTTCCACCCCGACCGGTTCGGCGCACGCCTCCCGGGACCAGACGCGAAGAGCCGAGAGCACGGCCTCGCCGTATTTCCGGGAAAAGGTCCGATCCTCCTTCGGAAAGGCCGGAAGAGAGTGGATGGTGACGGAGTCGATCCGGAAGGAAGGTTCTTCCTGTGGTTTGAGTTGGAGGGTTTCGCTCCGGGGGCCCGGAATATGACCTTCCGTCCAGTATTTCCACAGAACGTCGTCGCACTCGTTCTGGTACTGAATGATCTTCCCCCGGATCTCGGGCTTGACCCGGGTCGGATGGATTGTCATCAGCCAGCCGGGGAGTTTCCTGAGGGGCATACAGAGGGTTTCTTGGTCACCACTTTTTGATGGTATCACCATGATGGTGATACCCCATCGTTCTTTGTTTGAATCCAGTTTCCGATGTTGGACCTGCCACGCAAGCCCCATTCCTTCCACGATGGGCTTCATCGGGGTGTAGGGCTCGTTGTTCTGCTCGACGAGAAAGAGGGTGGTGCCGTGGAAAGGGACGGGAAGAAGGGATGTGTTCATGGGATACCTCCGTAAAAGGTCTTTAGCCTTTGATGGATGACGCACAGAATGGGCGCCGGGCGCTAAAGACCGTACGGAGACGGCGGGCTTATTTCCCTTGCGGGTCTTGTATTCGCCGCACACCCGGCATAATGGGAGAGAAACAGAAGGGAGAAAAAAGAAAAGACCCGATGATCTCTCGCGCGGGCTTGCGCTCCGTAAGGTGTCTTTAGCACCTGCCCCACAGTCTGAACCCGGAAGAGGGGAGAAGTCAAGAGGGAGAAAACGGCCCGAAAGGTCGTTAGCGGACATGATTTCCCTTCCCGTTTTTGGTAGGGTGGGAAGAATGTTGGGGCGAATTATTTCCGAGGGGCCAAAGACCTTCGGAGGAGAATGATCCAGTGGCCGGCCACCAGGAAACGTCCCGGGAATAGAAGGGTTTGTCTCCGACCGTCTTTGGATGGGGAACAAGGTGCAAAAGAAAGACCCGGTTTTTTTCGTCCAGAACGACAAGATCCGACCTCTTGGCATTTGGAAACGCGATGATTTCTATTTCCGTGACGACCGAACGGTCTCCTCCCTTTTTGGAAGGGTAGAGGGGGGCATTGACCGTTCGGGCTTCATAGTCCCATCCCTCGACATGATCCATCCCGATCTTCCGGAGAGCGGACGACGGGAGATAGACGGTCGTCCGCAGTTCGACCTGCCTGGAGGCGTAGAGCGTGTCAGAGAACACCTTGAGAGGCTCGCTCCTCGATGAGGAAATTTCTGAATAGACGAAAGGATCTTGTGCGAAAGAATCTTGTGCGTTTGCCAGATGAAGACCCGGATTCGTACAGCCCGGCACCAGAAACGAAAGAAGGAGGGCAGACAGTTTGAGCGTCCTGAAAGGGGGGAGTTTATGATTCCGAAACGAACGATGGCTACAGTTTTCGGGATTTTTGCGGTCATTTGCCCTCAAGGACTTTTTGCCGAAGATAATATTCTTTATCCACATATCCTTAATCCTCCATCGCATCATGTTGTTTTTCGTGGAACGTCTGTTCACGCCGATCTTCTTCTCCCGATCGATTGCGGATTGGCTTCGGGAGGCCCGATGGTCGTCCGAATCACAGAGCCCGTCTATAACGATATTCCGGGTGGGGGGAATGAAGTCATCCTTCCGGCTGGAACACGGTTGGAGGGGACCTATACCTGTTATCGGGGAACAACCGCTCTTCTCTCGTTCGACCAGTTTTCTTCGGAGGATTCCGCCCCCCTTCAGATTTATTGTGGATCCTCCCCTCCGCACACTTGCACAAACGCCATCGAAGGGAAGATTGGCTATAGGGTCAGGGCTCCTCGTGGATTCGAAGTCCGCCTTTATATCGACCGAGCCCTTTGGCTTCCCGACTCCCGATAGAACCTTTCGTCAGATCAAGCGATTGAGAGTCTTCTGGATTTCCCATGCCGAATGGATCCGGCCCTCCCAGATCTCCGGATGCCGGACAAGAACCGCTCCGTCCGCGACCAGAATCCCGAAGGAGAGCAGGTATTCGAAGGTCCCGCCCGTCCGNNNCAGGCGAAAGGAGAAGCGTTTTCCGAAC